>Ga0181612_147063_pt1 | contig 13532 bp, 8 predicted proteins | sample HoacroProtozoa21_FD_119630 | JGI IMG/M metagenome (GOLD analysis project Ga0181612, IMG submission 119630) | Hoatzin crop microbial communities from Cojedes, Venezuel. Combined Assembly of Gp0051906, Gp0051904, Gp0051908 | reverse complement strand
GACAGGACAAGGGGCAATGGGCACAAACTGAAGCACAGGAAGTTCTGTCTGAACATCAGGAAGAACTTTTTCAGTCTGAGGGTGACAGAGCACTGGAACAGGCTGCCCAGGGTGGTTGTGGATTCTCCTTCTCTGGAGATATCCAAGACCTGCCTGGACTAGATCCTGTGCAGCCTGCTCTAGGTGACCCAGCTTTGGCAGGGGGACTGGACTAGATGATGCACAGATGTCCCTTCCAACCCCTACCATTCTGTGACTCTGTGATTCTGTAAAAGGAGGAACATGAACCTTTGAAGTTCCTTCTAGGACTTCTTTTTTGGTTTTTTTTTTTCCTGATTCTTTTGATCTTCATCTCTTTAGCCCAACAGCTGTAAAGTAAGGACCTGCACTTTTATAATGCTAGTTCCTTATTCTGAATTTTGAAAGGATTTTTCTTCTACTCCAGATTTTATCTGGTAGTTTAGTTTATTATTATTTTCTTTCTTGCTTATAGCATCAGTTTGGTACAGCCATCAGGCTGTAAGTATGGCCTCAGAAGAATGTTTAGTGCCTCACCTGTGGCTTTCATTGGGATAAAAGGCCTCTTAGAAACACAGCAGCTGATATTTTCTGCAGCATCTTAAGGGACAAAGAAAGAGATGAGCAGAATTTGATGGAATTGATCCCATTCATTAAAAATGGGAAAGACACACAAGAATACTATCACTGCAGTCCCACTGACCGTTTGAGAAATATATATGACAGCACCATGTTTATATGGCAGGAATCCTATCATCCTTTCACCTCACATACTTGTAACTTTGCTGCATACTTAAAAATCATTCCGGCACTGGTTTTAAATACAACCCCAAAGTGCACTGGCATTTCATTGAAATTCCTGCCATAATTCTTGTTTCCAGCCACTTCCTCTTTCTCGAACATACAGGTGGCTAAATATCTTTATATTCTATACCTCAGATGTTTTTTGAAAGCCCATTTTAAAATATTTTCACCTCTGTTTATTAGATCACAGTTTCACAAATTAGGTTTCTATTAGTTACTGTACTATTACAGTTATTTGGCATAGTATTACCTTTCTTGTTACTTTGGCACCATTTCAGTGTTTCCACACTTCCCAGTTTAACATTCTACATTTACATAACACGCATGCTTTATCGAGTATTTATTTGTTGCTTCCCATTTACTCTCACCTCTAGAAGAAAAGATTAAAAAACCCCCAGGAGACTAGTTGTATTTTACTCAAATGTTTGTACATTTGTAGATCTTTGAGTAGAATGACTCAGCCCATAAATATCCAGAAAGTTTGAAAATTATTGGGAGTTTAATTCGGCAGCTACTTATGAAATTGTAGAGGGAGTTTTGCTTGGGGCAAGACCTCCACCCAATGCTTCTGCAAATAGTCTGGGAAGGGAAGCATAATAGTTACATACAAAATACTGCCAAAGCAGTTCTCTGCTCCATTTCAGTATCATCGGCTGTTTAATGATCTGAAAGGGAAGATAATGGCATCAAATATTGACATCTGAACTGCTCCACTAGAGATTAGTTTTCTGTATGCTATTTTGTTCTTTATCATTCACCCTCCCATACATACTTTTTTATTATTATTGGCTACTAGGGTCTAGGACTAAAGAAAATGTAGGCAAGGAAATTAGTCCTTGGATTGGCAACAGAGAACAAAATTTATGTCAGAGATCAGAATCAGCTGGGGAATTGCTATCTTTTTGATTATTCAGCATGAAAGAATCTGAAAGGAGAAGAAAAGGTATGGTTCATTAATGAGGCTGTTATGACATTCTGTAAATTTGAGGATAGAGAATCTATGTTAAATGGCTGTTCTCAGGCTCCCTTCTCCAAAACCATCACTGTGGACTAAAGAATAAGATATGCAATACTAAGTGTTAAGCTGATGTGTTCTAATTTTCAGATGACTAATTCAAATGCACCATCCAAAATTAGCTGCTTAGGTTTCCTGTACCGTGCAGAGACACTTATATACCTCAGAGCATAAAGTTAACTGCATAAAGTACACAGAATTATACAGTATATGAGGAATATGAACACAATTTCAATGATTAAAACACAGTTGATGCTTTTAGTGGCCAAAGCAAAGAGCTGTCCTGTTGTGTGTTTCTTTTTTAAGAACATTCTTAAGTATAGTGTCTGGATATACTTAAAAAAAAAAAAAAGCTACTTTTCCTAGGGACTAAGCATATAGTTTCTTATGATTTTCCTTTGGGAATGCAATGAGGTATGGCAAGAATCCTCCCCCTAAATAAATCAGAAATAAGGTGCAAAACAAAAACTTTATATTCCCACTTGACTTAGGAAAGAGCTAGAACAGATTTATTTCATTTACACAAAATTCCCAAATGGGACGTAAGCATTCAGCTGCCGTTTTCAGATGCCTAAATCAAAAATTCAGCTGTTCAAAACCTACACAGCACTGTTGCCCCACACTGGCAGTACACGGCTTCCTCAGGTACCTAAACTACTACAGGTGTGTTTCCAGCGCCAGTCTCCCTTTTTCAGCACGCCCAGACTGCATGCATACTGGCCGGAGCAAGCTGGCAGGCTTCTGGCACACATCTAAATACTGTTGGGCTCACAAACTGGGTATTCTTCCACTCGCCTTCCTTAAATGACCGAAGAGAATAGGTGCTTTTAAGAGGCGTCGGGCTTTACGTGGTGCAGAGACAATTTGGAGCTGTGTGCCTGGAATGCTTCACTGATGGTATTTCACTGGATAGAGACTTTACTCCAGATGAAACAGAACCAAGTTCAGTTCTCTACCTCTGCCTGAGGGAACCTGATCCAAATTCTGGTACTCACATTATCCATTCTGGATACATCTTGCTTATATTTAGCTGTACAAATGTCATTAACTGTCAGTGTCAACACTTACAACAACATCTATTCTTGATGACAATTTTAGGGTGGAGTCCTATAATTTATGGCTATTTGTATTTTTTTCCCACCACCTAACTCTTCCTATTAACTAAATTCCCGCTTCAGACTAAAACCTTTAATAGCTCTTTATCACCTAAAGTTTTGTGGCATGCATTCCAGGCAAGGCATTTAACCCCAAAGGTTCATTCTCTCTCAGCCTGTCCTCTTGAAACTATTCATTAGCTTAACATACGTAAGACATATAAGATATGTTAAATGTCTTATGTAAGATGGATACCAATGGAATGATTCTATAGTTTAGAAGATCAGCATGCCGGCATTTTTGCTGCAACTGCGCATTTACAATACACAGGCAATCCTATGGGAAAAGGCTACTGACTTGAAAATATTTAGACAATTTAAGAAGATTAGAACTTTTGTTTAAATAATTGTTTATAGGCAGTACTTTGCAGCTTCTCCCATGCTGCAAGTGTCATTTTATTTTTTCTACAGGTGTGTACAGAAAACTGCTGTGACATCCATTTCAGCCTTTTGCACATAACTATATTTTTGCATGCTATCACTGTACCTACTGAAAATACTTTAAAATAATTTCAAAGCAAAATAAACATTGGCAGTTAAGCCACATTACTTATTTTGATACTGCTTTTAAATAAAATGGGGGAAAAGGTTTGTTAAACCTTATTCTTTTTCAGTCTTGTTCGAGCAGCATAATATACACAGCTCATCTGAAGTGGTGGTAAAAAAGTTCAAGATTTAACAATGTTTATACACTCTCTCATAATCAATTAATTCACTACTGCTCTGCTTAGGAAGAGAATGAAAGATGAACCTGTAGAAGAGCTGATCTCAACAGAAAGGTTATAGCATAGTTCTGATATAAATCAGGAGAGCCAAGTACATTTATCCTTTAAGACCTTTACTTAAGATCTGGATTAGCGGCTTTTTTGATACTTTCCCAAAACAAAGCACAGTTCATGTCTTGTTAGTCTTTATAAGTCACGAGACAAATAAAAGTAAATATGAGCATAGCATGCTTAAAAATTATTTCAGTTCTTCAGAATATTTCGCTAGAAAATACGCAGTATTCTTTCAGTGAGGGAAGAGGGACAAAGATCCTGCGATAATTCCCAACTTTCATATCAGATCTTCACAGGAGAGTCAGTACCTGACTTGAAAATTTCCAGATACTTGCTCAGCCTTTGTGTTTGGTTAATGTGGAAAAACCAAAAAGTGCAATGTCTCCACCATTCATAAGAGAGAGCCATAAGAAATTTAAGTTTCCCAAATATGTACCACGTGCATTTGACACAACTGTGTGTTAGCTTCCCCCTGTGCTTGTGCAGATTTACACGCAAGAGTGAGATCAAAAGAACAATGTTTAGACTTGGGTAAGATGGATATTAAGTTGCAGAAAGATTAAAATAAATTATATAATTTACAAAGAAAATCACTGTCATAAAAGAAAAAAAAAGAACCCACAGGAACTTATTCAAAAAAGAAAGTCGTCTCACATATTTTTGCTGTATCTATGGATGTCAATTTAAAAGAACAGAGGACAAGTTCTAAAATCAAAACTCAATTATTATTATATTTAGAAACATCACTAGTAATTCACAGTATTGTGAATCTTTCATCTCTAAAGACCAACTGATGACAGATTTGCCTATTTATTTCTATTTATTGTGACATCTATGGTTATATGATCACTTTCAACAACAAGGAAAACTGCACTTTCATGCTGAAGAAAAATTATAGATGGAGTGAAATTTTCAATACTGGTTGCTGGTTTTTTTCCTCTCTCTTCACATTGAGAAATTCCTTCAGTCTGATAACACATTAGGTCATGAGATACAATGTGGTTTTGGCTTTTAAGGAGGTAGCAGGCTGCTGTGGGGGATATGCAGCATTCAAGATTTTTCTGAGTCTCTCTGACAAGAGAACTATTGGTAGTAGATTGAAAGACTGCTAAGACGCTACTATGGAAGAAAATTACATGTTTTTAAGATAAATGAGAACAAACTGAAAGTCTAAAAAAATCATATCTTTAAAAATACACAATTTTTCACTGGTGGGAGAAATCTTTTGGATCAAACCAGCAAAATCTCATTAAACTCTCTTTTTGAAGTGAAATGGGCAACAGATTAGGGGGACTTGCTAGTTCACAGAAAGGTATGAAAATTAACATGTTTGGCAAGTTGTTAACCTTCATCATATAAGGATGGATTTAGTCTTGAGACTCTTAGATTTCTTCTTCTGTATGCTGCTAATAGACATATGAATAATCATAAATACATTCAAGACATATCCTATTTAAAAAGGCTAATACATGACAACCAAAATTAGTTGATGCCAAAGTGAATTAATGCCTAACACTATTTAAGAGTCAAATTAGAGCAATGTCAAATATTTCTTAAAAGGAAATAAATATTCTAATATTATCTGTACCTTAATTATCACTCTTTCTAATATCAGCAGTTTTCAGGTCTTACCTTTTCTATTTACATGTCATAAGAGCACTTACTGCTACTATAGTAAGATTTTCATCAGCTTGAACACAGATTCCTGTTCCAACAGCTCTGCGTATGTGTTTGAACTTGAGAATGTGATTACTTCTGAGAAAAAAAAAGACAGTATATGCCTAAAGAGCAGCGTTTGCTACTTCTTATAAAAGTACTTATAATCTTGGATTAAAGTTGAAAACATCTTGAGGAAGAAAAGGATGAAGGGGAAGTAATCTGCATTTGCACGTAGACTATTTGAATTGATTGCCCTTTATAATAAATTTCAAATAAACTAACTACCCAATAAAATGAAGCAGTAACAAACTGAAAAAATAGATTTTATGAACACTGCATACACTGTTCAAGGATGGACACATTCTTAAGGTAATATATCTTCCAGTTACCTCTAGCAAAGTCCACGTAGACCTAGCTCAATATCAAACTCACTATTTTTACAAAAACATTTCTACGTAACTAGTTAAGTTACTTACATAAATTCAATTTTAGATTGGACAGTAAGCAAATGTCTAAACTTCAAGCTTCTGTTTCACTGGTAATCTGGTAAATACACGACTGATTTCCAGTTTCATCCACAGGGACTTGAAAGTCTCACTCATGCTCAATTTAAAATCCTGGATTTAGCTGTTTTAGGGTGGCTTGCTCTGATTACCTATCCTACTGGCTACCAGCCTGTCTTTCTCTTTCTGAAATGCACTTTCCTTTTGGCTCTCAGCCCAAATACTGTTAAGAAGCATTAGTTCCCAAGGCAGGCCTCATCCTTTTCCAGTTAAATAGAGCAAGAAGTGCCGATTCTACTATTTTACTGATATCCTCACTATATTATTCTTTACTTTATGGCTTGTCTCTGAACGCTCCCTGACCTAAGAACTTGCTGTTCATAAAGTGACGTAATTGCTCCTTTCACACAATTATAGAAGAGCCCAACAACCCTGATACTTTTACTTCCACTTCACTGATCCAAACACTATTTGAATGTAAATATTATAAGCTAGTATTTTGTCTGAAAGGAAAGCAAGATAACACTCTTTTAGCCACAAGAAAATGTTTTGATACTCTTTCTGGCTTTCTTTGTAAGTGAAAATGAATAAAGATATCTGGGAAGGGTAGTCAAGGCAATTCTCTCATACATTTTCTATTTATTATCATCTTTTAATGATTCTTGATTAGTAATTCCAGAAAATGAAAGTATTACTATTTGAATGCCAGGTGAGTTTTTCAAAATCATGCCATATTTTATTCAATAGTAAAACTCACACTGATTTAATGAAGGACAAAATGCATTGCTGGTATACCTGCACCTGCACCATGGTTTTTACTACTACAGCCATGTTATATATGGGATGCCAAAGAATGTAGTGTGGATCAAGATGCTGTGAAGTTGCACGTGTTGAGCCTGAGCAAGATATCCCAGGCATCCCCACAGACCACAGATTTGCAATACAGCACCTCTCTTCTCCCCTGTGATTCTACCTGCCCTGGGAGGGAAGTTGCACCTGTAATCTCTTTGTGCTGGCTACAGTCACAGCTTGTACCCTGCAGCTGTGTAGCTACAACTACAAGACACTACCGTGCTATATTCAGAGGCATCAATGGGAAAAGCTAGACTCTCCTTCACATTCTCTCTTTCCCCTAAATCTCTTCTGGGGTCTGGCAAATAGGTGCATCCATCATGCAGATTCAGTGAGGGCAGGATAGTTCTCAGCCTTTCAACGCAAGTGAAAACAAGTCAAGTATCCTCAACAGAGCTGATGTCTGTTGAACGGGAACAGACTTGTCTCCTTTTGCTGATGCTACCTGGGACAAGCTGCCCCACTGATTTCTTCCTGTCCAATCCCGTTTTTTTGTAGAAAGATACTTTGTAATTCTCTGTCTAGGTTTTTGTGACTCTCACTTGTCTAGCAAGAAACATCAGTGTCTTGTCATATGACTAGACATTATCAAATGTAAAACCTATGAGAAAGAGAAAACAAGACTTATAAAAATGTACATTCCTTCAGGATGGATGCTAAAAAATGACATGTTTTAGAGTAGTTTTTGGAAGAAAGAATATTTTAAAAGAATGTTGGTATGGGAAAAAAAAATTATACAAAGTTATGCACTGAGCATAGGTGCCAGACTGGCTTTATATCTAGAAGATAAATTATTTAGAAAATATGTAGTATAATGGATGTATTTTTTCAGACTTCCACAAACATTAGCTTTGGTAACACATGAAAAGTTGTTAAATTCTATGAAAATGTTTAACATGTATTACTACAATAACTGAGGTGGAGACAAAACTAGTTATAGGGAAGAAAGCAACATATTTTGGTGGAAAGAAGTTACTCATGAAGTTCCTTAATCTTTTCATTACTGATTTTGGCACAAAGACCAGGAGTACACTAATGAAGTTTATTCAAGACACAAGACAGGAGGATAAGGATACCATATAGGGATACGTGGATCTTCAGGAATAACAGAATTTGAAAAAAAGGCCACACAGGAAATAATGTTACTAAATGGAGAAGGAATAGCAAAAGATATGACAGAACTAGGTTTACTTGTTGAACAGAGGATAACTGGAAGACGTCAGCATCATAAAGGCTACAACATGCATAGGTTGTGAGTCACACTATGTACTTGCAGAATTGAAGGTAAGTATTACTACAACTCTGTAAAGAAGAATATTAAACCTTATCTACAATACTCTGTGCAAAATCCATCATTACCAAAACAGATGAAATACAAACTGGAATAAGCCTGAAGCAGTGCTACTGGGATGAAAGATTTTTTAGGAGAGAACTTTTACCTTGGTTTGTATTTCAGTTTATTTAATCTGAAAATATGAAAGCCTTGTGAAGCTTCTGGAGTAAGTCCCTATCGATCCATTTCTAAGTACACTAAGGACAAGACATGACTGTGAACAGCCATCACAGATTTACCAAGGGCAAACCACACTTGACCAACCTTATTGCTTTCTGTGAGGAGTTAAAAGCCTCTGTGGATGGTGGAGGTGGTGGGGAGAACGCATTAAAAGACATTTCTTTTAATTTTAGTAGAGCTTTTGACAAAGTCTCCTATAGCATCCTTGTAGCCATCTTTGTTGCCAAACTGGAGAAAGATGGACTGGATGTGTGAATTACTGGGTGGATGAAAAACTGGCTGTGCAAATTAGAACCAAGCCTAATGGTTCAAAGTCTAGCTAGCAACCCATTTTGTACTACTTCTCAAGAGTTGATTCTGAGGCTAATGAATCAACTGAATAAACCAACGAATCTCTGTCAGTGATGTGAATGATAGTTCATAATGGACCTCCAGTAAGTTAAGAAATGACACGTAGGGGAACATCTGATATGCTTGAGGTCAGAGCTACCATTCAGAAAGACATTGAGAGGTGGATAAATGGGCCATCATAAACATCATGAAACTCAGCAAAGACAAATACCAAGTCTTGCATCTGGCTTGAAACAACAACATGCAACTGCAGCAAATCTGAAGATGGCTTCAGGGTCCTGATAGATGACATATCAACATATGACAATGTCTGTTCTCTACTGAGTATCCTAAAAGTGGACCCAGTATTCCAGATGTGGCCTCATGGTTGCTGAGTAGAGGGAATAATCACTTCCCCATATCTGCTGGCATGCAACCCATACCCTCCACAGCGTACCAGTACAGCCCGTTCTGGTAGGCTACAACACAGTCTTCATGTTATTTCAGGCACACTTAGTAAAAACACACACACACAAAATAAGAATTGTGTCCTAGGGCTGTAGGAGAACCGCACGGGGCTGAGAAGAAATTCAGTATTATGTAGCCACATTTAACCAATCTGCTCTGGAAGGGCTAATGCAAAAAATGGACAAGAGCTAGTCCATGAGCAACTTAACCTGCAGACCATAAGTCCTCTTTCACTCGGCATCACAGATATAATGATTAAACAGTGGATACCTAGAGAAGTACACAAACAGGGCAACAGCACAGTGGTACTTCCTTTGACATGTTTCCAACTGCCAGTAGTCTGTGGTTTAATGATTACCTCATCCCCTGTATATAACTGCAATTAACAGCTTCTCTACTGTTTTAACAGACTTTGTGCTGATAACCTAGGCAGTTGCTCTTTGAATGCTTTTATACATCTGGACACAGCAATATCCTATGAGTTCCACACTCGCTCCACAGTTGTGAGTCATGTGAGAAAAGTGCTTACTTTTGTCTTATACTGACTGCCTGACAATTTAATTGAATGCCAATAAGTTTTGCTTGTACAATAAAACATGGTGACCCACCATGACCTGGCCATTTTCTCCATATGTTATGGAGATCTCCAGCATTGCCTCTGACCTCAATCAATCATCTCCTTTCAATGTTAAAGAGTTTTAGTCTATTTAATAATCCTTCCTATGGTTCTACGGAAGTCTGTATTTCTAATGATCTTTTTCTGATTAACTTTGTGCATTTTCAAGCTCTTCTAATCTTTTTTATTAGAGGTAAGCAGAACTGAGTGCAATGTCCAAGATTAGAGCTAAACTTTTATTTAGACATTAGTTTAATGACACTTCTTTGTCACTAGCCACTCTTAAAAATTCCCAAAGTTTTGTGGTTTTTTTACAGTTGTTTAGAAGTGAGATTTAATAACTGTCCTCTAAGAACTCTTTCCTGAAAAGTAATATCTAATCTTTGATAGGATCAACAACTTCATAGCTTCAGTTTTATCTCCCCTCTGCTACCTTTTTTTTTCTTTAGGTCATTCATAAAGAGGTTAAAGAGCACAAGTTTCATCTCATGCTTGAGCGGAACGTTTCTCCTTTGGAGAAACCATCCATTTATTCCTAACTTTAGTCTTCTGTCCTTTAAACAGTTATTATTCCCCTAGAAAACCTAAGCCTGAGTAAACTTTCCTCTTGAAAATCGAGTATATTTATCACCTTTATAAATTCATTTTCTGTGATCTTCTGTAAACAAAAGATGAATAATTCTCTTCTCTACCATAATTATATGTACGTCTACAACTTCTTTTCCAGTAGAGAAGTCAAACTAACAGGGCTATATTCCCCTCAGTCTTTTAAGGTCACCTTTAAACAATCATTCTGCAGTTATCATCTCCCATTACTCTCACACTGAGGAAATTTAAGGAACAGCATATACAATCACTATTAGTTTTTATTTTATTACTTTTTCCTGGCATGTAAATTTGAGGCAGTTCCTTCCAACTCCACCCCCCAGAAAGAAAGCAGTAAAATTAAATAAAATGAAGAGTAGTTTAGCCCTGTGCTGGTCTTCTCCCTATGCTCTGTCTTTTTTTTTTTTTTTTTTGCCCAGTAAGTCACCACTCAATTGCAATTCAAGTTCTCGTACTTTTGGTTGTATTTCCCTCTGGAGTGTTTTTCAAAACTGTGTGGAGGAATACTCCAAAGCAGAACTTAAACAGAAAGTAGTAAACCCAAAATATATCAAATTCTAAACATAAAGCTTATTCACCTTTTACTTCTTCTTTCCTTGCTCTTTTTCATCTGTTTGGCCACTATCTGAAGCTGCTACCACCTGCTTATCAGTCAATAGAGCTAAACAAACTTATTGCCCATCAGAGAGTTTGACCATACCCAAAGATTAGCCAAGAACTTTGTGTTCTTGCAGTACAATACTATTAGCAAAATTATTTTCCTCTTCTTAGCCTGGAAGTTGGATTTATTTGCAAAGCGAAATTCTCGAGTCAGCTGCATCTCATCTTACTGATGATGGCCATGCCATCTCTCCTTGATCCCAGCAGAGTACTCTGTTCCACTACATCAACTCCCAGGCACACAGGAGGATAAAGCTGAATATCTGTTTTCCTACCGTAGTCCTCATTCTTTCTAAACAACTGCTTATACTCATAGCTCATGTTTCCTGCTATCCTGCTGTTCCCTGAATACAGATTCCATATCTCAAGGTGATATTGCTGCATTAACTATACAGCAACTGTTTTCTTGTGATGTTGATACCATCACTGTCTTCAGCTCTTTTTGTGGAAATATTGTCTCTGACATACTCTCGCATATTTAAACAAGCTTCAAACACAAGTGAAAAATACTCTAGTTCCAGGGAAAAAAAAAATCAAAGCATAAATATTCTTTCTTCTAACACATTTTTAGTGCTGAAAACCTGAATACTGTTAGTAGATGTAGCATTTAAATCAAATCTCCACTTCCACACGCAGTGCCATTTGAATGGACTCCCTTGAAAGAAATAAGACTTACAAACATACAAGGCAAGTTAATCAGCTCTCTGTAGAAACGTGTAGAAATTATCATTCTCAAATGGAAAAACATAGGAACTATTAACATCGACATAACTCCAAACTCAGGTTTCAGGTTACAAAGAACAAAATTAAGTTATGGAATATTAATAACACTCCCCCTCACATACATAAATATTCATTTCTGCCCCATTCCTTTACACCTTAGAAAGGGATTCACTGCAGTTACTACTTTACCGAAGTAACTTATTTTCTGGATTAGAAGTGTACCTGAATTTATTGCCACAAAACTGTATTTGTTGGAGAAAAATTTTTCAAACAGCTCTCAATCTAAATGATGGAATTCCTTGTGAAGCATCTTTTGAATAGCAGGACTGGTTGGCTTGAGCTTGACACATTTGTTTTATTTTTGCTTCCATTTATAAGTCCTGATCCATAATTATATCCCTAAAATTGCACTATGCCTACAGCCCTTTAATTTCAACACATTTTATATGGGAGTACAGTTATAGTATATGTAATTTGTACTTAGGATTTGGCTCTGGATATGTGATTTTCAGATCAAGATTCTGATAGAAATACATATGCAAATTCACATATAAGCTTCTAGTTCCTTTTTCATTCCACGTAGCTGCAGTGTTTTTTAGCAGGGAGTGAGTAAATTCATTTGCTACGCTACTCAAACCTGAAAGAGCTGCAAAAGGATCAGGAATTAAGCTAAAATTGTTCCTTTTTTGGGTCTTTTTGTCCCCATAATAAGAAGTATTTCTCTAGAACATAATCACAGGTATCTTTTTAAAGTCAAAGTCACAGTAAAATGTCCCTTGCCATTTACAGAGACTGAAAACCCAGCTGCTGCCAGTCACAGAGATTTCGCCTCAAGTGCCTTCTACCAGGCAGTCAAGGAACTCAGTACCAAACTTCTGACTCACTCTCACATAACATAACCAGTGGCCTTTCTTGTAAATATAATTTAACTTCAGAGACAAAGAAGGTAGTACTTATTTACTCCAACTATATATCTCTCTACATTGACATACACATTGACATAGACCTGTATCTGTCTACATTTGGGCTTGCCACATATTCACCCAAGCTATGGTATTTTCAAAGTCAGAGGAAATAATGTGACACTGGGGGGGATTCATCTGACGTAGAGAAGTCTACACCAGGTAAAATGAGTATGATCATGACATTACTGAAAGAAATGTTGTTAGTCTTCCAAGTCACATGCGATCGTATCGCTTGTTCCTCTTCTACCAGATGTACATGTATGTGCATTCACCACTGTCCTTTCTCTGTAGGTAATGGAGATAATTTAGCCGCTTTTAGAAATTCTTGACTGTCTATCCTACCTACAAATACATCCTAGCTGACAACTTAGACAAAATGAATAAAATAAATGTCTTAGAAATTAGATGAGATGAATTGTAGTGCTTACTTCTAGATAAGCTGAAAAAAAAGACTTTTTGAACTTATGCTAGTGTGTGTTTGAATCATTCCCAACAGCTCCAGGCACAAATTCAATACTGCGACAAACAGCAAGGAGCTCTGCTGATCTCACTGGTATTTGAACCAAGGATTTTTACTGTATAAAATGACATCATAATTTTGGATTCATTGCTGTGAGGAAGTTGTTCCTGTGTTTATCACAACTTCATCATTACTCTGAATTTTCACCAATCTTTCCTGTAGTGACTCAGACTGCAAAGAATCTAGTATGAGGAGTGCAAGAGCCTATTTCTTAGAACAAGATAGCAAGATCAAGGTCTTAAATTGTTGTTTCCATTAAACTTCCTAATGCTGACTCAATTAGTTTAGAATATCAAATTCAAATATTAATGCACTTGTGGATTAAATTTGGCCTGAACAGTATAATG
>Ga0181612_140935_pt1 | contig 13532 bp, 8 predicted proteins | sample HoacroProtozoa21_FD_119630 | JGI IMG/M metagenome (GOLD analysis project Ga0181612, IMG submission 119630) | Hoatzin crop microbial communities from Cojedes, Venezuel. Combined Assembly of Gp0051906, Gp0051904, Gp0051908 | reverse complement strand
TAATAACAAGAAGTCAGATGACCAGTAAGATAGATGATATTTAACCTAGCGGTGACAGATGCAGCAAAGGTGAAGGGGTTATATCTATTAATAAACAAAGTTTGAAAGCCTTTTAGCCCCATTTTTCCCATCATTCTTATCTTACCTTTTTGCACAAAATGACCTCCCCAGGCTTATTACAATGGGGGGGGGGGAAGCCAACAACTTGTTGTGGTTTTTTCTCTTTCTAAAAAATGGAAATTAATCATTAAGAGTTTTCTGTTGTCTTCCTAAATGAACCAATGAAGTGCTGGTGGTACTGCAGTTAGGATTTCACTTGGATGAAAAAATGTGGTAGATTTGTGTTGGTCCCAGTGGATGCTGACATCTTAACCCACTTATCTCTGATTTATTCAGTCCTTGACAGTCCCAAAAAAGTGATGTATTTTGCCTGAAGGCTCGGTAGGTGAGGCAAGATGACATAGGCTTTTTCTTTCTGTTAAGGGGGTGATCTCCTCTGCAGTCCAGTGGATGAAGCAGGGGAAAATGGAAAAGGAAAATGGTCACGATAAGGATTTTTCTTCTTTTTTTCAAGTTTCTTGTGTTTGTTGTATAAAAATCCCTTAGAATTTAATATAAACTCAGCCTTTAAAGGTCAATGTCTAGGTGATCAATAGCAAACAACAGATTGTTAAAAAAGGATATTTATAGCATGGTAATCCTAAAAGTAATCTGGGATATTTTGGAATAATTAGTTATTTTACCTTTGTATGCTAATGAAGAATACTCAGCTTTTATAGTTATGACTCTGTCTTGCTTAAGACTAGATGGAAGCGTATTTTATACTTACACACTTAGACAAATTCCAACACATTTGATAGCATATGGGCCAGACACCAGGGTCTGAGGTTTGGTTTTGTGCTGTACCACAGACAGAAACTGGTCTAAAATTTAATGTCACAAACATGAGAGAATTACCATTAAAGAAGTCTGATCCTGTATTTCTGGCCTGTCTATGAAGATGGAAGCAGAATAATCCAATGGAAAGGCGAATGAGTAGGATATGCTCATAGTATACTTGCAGAGAAATGTCTTGCTTCAGTAATTCTGGGAGAAAGGGCAGGGACCCACCATCTCAGCTGGGAATTCACACAGCAGTTTGCTTTTCTGTATCTTGAGGAGAAGAATCTTGTGTTCCTAGCTAGCATACACTGCTTGTTAATTTATCGCTACCAGCTCATCTTCATAATTAGTCTTATGCTCTTGGAAATATATTTATATATATTTTAATTTCTGCGGAGCTTCAGGATGCACTTGAAGATAGAACCAAGTAAGCTTACCTAAACTGAGACCCAGCTGAGGAAATGTACTCCCCAGGGAGCATGGAGCTTCTCCTCCAGGGCATGAAGCATCAGCTGACTCAGTAACTGATCCCACCTTTAGAATCTGGCTTGCTGGGGAGACATGTTTTCTTGCCAGTTCAACATCAAGATGTGCAGAATGAGAAATGCAGAATCAGGAAGGTAATTTATTTTACAAATGGCCATGTGCACAAGACTGGGGTTAAGTCTCCTGCCATTTTACCTATACAGTAGTTCATTTTTGACTTGAAATCAGTTGAGGGGTTTTTTTTAGATGAAATAAACTTAATCAGACTTCTGCTCTTTCCTTGTCTCATCTATAGTTTAGGGGGTGAAAAATAAGTGAAAACGTAAAGACGTTTTTCATTTATTCCCCTTCTTCTTGTAGACATTTACAATGTAACAATGGTAATATGAGTATAAGGCCATCCAGAAAAAGGAAAAAGTCATTAATGTTTTATTCTACATAAGTTACCCTAGGGACTGGCATTTTCATGGTCATGCAAAGCTAAACACTGATTTAGCTGGGCATAAAGGATCACCAACTGTCTGATAGAAACAATCAGTAGCACAAAGAAAGCAGAAATCCTGAATAGGTTTCCACTTATTAGTCCTGTTTCTGCATTTATGTATTTCCTTTTCACCAGTGGCTGTCAAACTACTTCAGAGCTATTAAAGTTAAATGGCATAATCCAGTTTCCAATAGCACAAGAACACAATTGACTGTTGATGGACCACTTCCATGCAGATGCCTAGGGCCTGATCCAAGTCTGCTTCAAGTGAAATGACACAGTCACTGACTCCGTTGGAAATTGGCTGTCACCTTTAGCTGCAAGAATGTTCAGCAATCCCAGGTACAAATCTCCATTTGGGAGACACTTTAACATATTATTTACATATTAATTATTTTTCACTCTATCCCAGAAAGTAATGTTTTGTTCTTGTTTGATAAATAAACAGATTAGTATGTCTGAATGGTTTATCAGACAACTAAATCCCTCTCACATTATCTTCTCTACATTTCTGTCTCATGCTTCACAACAGTTTCAGTGTAATAACTAGCATCAGTAACTCTTTCCTGACCCATATTAGGTCTTCAAGCAACTAAGAAAATGAAATCTGAAATAAGGATTTATGTGCCCTGGATGGCATGTGATCATTTTTTAGAGGAAAAAAAAAAAAAAAAAAAAAAAACACGGGGTGCTTAACCTTTTCTTCTGAAATTTTCCCAGTCACACCACTGCTTTGTTGTACATATTTCTCTGACACTCAAGAGATTGTCCCAGAGCAAACATAGCCATTAATCATTAGATCCTTTACTCATTCTCTGGTCAGTTCATAGGAACTGAGATTTTTCTGTGCTTACACAGAAAAACTAAAAGCATAAATAATGCTATTGTCAAATCATTCTTATTTCTCTTTGTGCATTCTTGGTAAAGACAGTGATCCTTGGTAGCTGCCATTGAGAAAACAGGTATCTTAAGAGCAGCAAGTTGTCATCTGGAAATTCTTTCCTCCAGGTTGTGAAATTAAGATGTCTGTGTCATATTTAAAGGATGTTTCTATAACTTCCTTATATTAACATAGAATTTCATATTTTTACAGTTACACTTTAGGACAAATTGCTGATGACAAACACTTGTACTCTGCAGGTCTTAATGGACACTGAGATCTCTACTCATTGGAGAGTCATGTATAGGAAAAAAAACCCTGCTTCCTTAAAAGAATTACATTTATTAGTAACTAAAAAAGCACGTTGGTTTAAGTGCTTCTACAGCTCCTATTACCATAATATTAGAGCAATTCGAAGTCTTTAATGTATTCTGTGGACTAGTGAAGAACTGTCATTCCCAGTTTTGCAGATGAGGGAAAAAAGGCAATGTAGCTACATTTTGTGTCTCTGAGGCATAAAGAAAGGCAGCTGACTGCCTCAGGAAAATCTGTGGCAGAACAGCTATGTGAATCCAGGTTTTCTAATGGTCTGTCCAGCGGACTGTTCTCCCTCTCTCGCAGTTGGAAAAGGTATCTTAAATCTGCTAATACACCTCTTGGTGCTTCAGAGCAGTTTCCCCTCAGCAGCTTCCACCAGCACGTTGTGTTCTGGTGCGTCTCTCCATTATCTTAATTTCTCCTGTGGCTTGGTAGACACCTCCCTCCACATCTTTCATTCTACCCAGTTCTAGCTGGAACCTGGTCCCTTGCTTCCCATCCTGCCTTTCAACGTTGGGAAGAGGAAAGGACAGATCATTAGTTCTCAATGGTTTTCTCAGCAGGTAATCCTAGACAGATAAATTAATCCATATTTAAAGCCAGAGGTCAGAGGGCTTGGCTTTGTGGTCAGTGGGAGGGTCTGACCTTCTGTGCAGCGAAGGCAAGCACTTAGAGAATGCTTCAGCACAGGCAATGCTTTTTCTGGCAATTAGAGCCAATTTGGTGTAAAATTATAAGTCTCATGTCTTTGGATGAATATGCTGAAACAGTTATCTCTCCAGCAATTTTGTGGTAGAGACAAAAATTCACTACAGAGCCCTGTGAATCCATGACAGATTTTCATGGGGAAACAGGGTTAGAAGCATCAAGCTCTTGGCTCTCTAATTAGGTATAGATTATTTTGCTGACTGCAGTGTTTAAAGCCTTCAGTTATCCTTCGTATATGGTAGAAATGGTAGAACCAGTAACCCATTAGAGTCACAATACTTTTGTAATGTGTGACCCTCTCCAGACACTGGTGGTTTCCCACCAGAGAGGATCGCCCTGCCCACGTGGAGCAGGTCATTTGGGTGTCAGCCCAGTCTTGCATTGTGCTGCCAGAGAGGGGCTTGGGTGACACAAGGAGTGGGGCAGATCTTCCTTCTCTGTCCTCCTTTCCATCGACTGTTGTGTGAGGCCTCGATCCAGTTTGTGCCCTCCTGAAGCCCTTCCTCATCTTCTATATTAATAATACCCACCTAGGAGACTCAATAGTATAGCTTGATCAAAGAAGGGTTAAAAGAAGTTAGTAGCATGGCATTAAGCAGACTGAAAAATCTGTCCAAAAATCTGGGTAAATACCTAGGTCAATTAGACTTCACTGAGCTCTGTGCTGCCACAGATGACTGGCTGCAGGTTTTTGGCTCGTTAATTTAAAATCGTATCACGTATGAATATACTATACTGCTGTTACAGAAGAGTAAACTTTGCCATAGTTTAAGTAGCACATTATGTGTTGTGAGTCTGTCCAGATAATTCAGTTTGACCACCAGTATGGAACAACTTTTCATTCAAAGGTTTTTGTTTTACATTCTATATTAGGTTTACTTAATATAGATTACCAGATACTCCAGGGAGAATCAGCTGCCATCACTGTTTAGTTTTGTCTTTGCAGAAATCAAATTGAATAACATATCCAAATCCTTAAAGCAAAGTGGTAGTGTCTGTTCTGGCTTCATTTTCACTTGCTCAGCACCTTTTTTCAGAGAAGAAACCTCTTCATGTTTTCGAAGGAATTCACTAAAGATTACTTTAGATTCACTAACAAGGGAGGCTGGTGGAAACTCCATAATGTTCCAATTTTCCACTTCTTCACCACAGATGTATTTTCTACCTATGGCAATTACATGCATCAGGATGGATCATAAAATGGTATTCACTAAATTTAATTTACATTCTTTTATATATTTCCAAGTTAACTTTTGATTTTGATGGAAAAAGACATCATCTTGAATCCGTCAAGCTCTCTTCAAAAAAAGCCAAATACTTTTTTTTTAAAGCAAATTTATCTTCTAATGGCAAAATATGAATAGAATCTTTGTGGAGTCAGCAACACCAGGATTTCAGCAGTGCAATGAGCTTAATACATTATTTTTACACTTAATGAAAATGAGTTCAGTCAGGTCTCATCCTAGGCTACAGCATAATAACCAGATAGAGTTCACCAGAGATATCGAGATACAGTAGCTTCAGGAAAGGATTACTGTGCCTTCAAACAAAATTAGTTTCTCCTAGGTCACATATTTAAAGAAACCCAAGATTTCTTGGCTGATACTAAATGGAAGCTCTATCAGAAAACAATTATACTATAACAGACCCTATCAACTGCATGTCCAAAGCAGGGCATGCTCTTCCTTGTGCCTCCTGAAAACTGTTGCCTGCAGTGCCTTTTTAAGATACCACAGATTTGCAATACTAATAAACAATAGTCAGGGGACTTATTTACCTTAATTCTTAGGTGATGCTTCTGGATTGGAGCTGGCACTTGACCCTTTTTTTTTCTTCGTGGACATAAAGGTGAACCTCTGTCATATTTGCCACTGCAGAGAATCTTCAACTGTGGCAAAAAAAGTAATTGCCTATAAGCAAAATGAATGTTTGGAATGCATGAGTACACTTTAATTGGTTTGTAAGTGATCAGCATGAAAGACTGAGGAGTTTTTACGCATACTCTGGCAAAAAATGAGCTTCGAGATTTCAGCAGCAGCTGGAAAGAGCAGCAGTGTGTGCCCAGCCAGGTCTGGAGCCAAAAAGCAAATTTTCTGTGCAGCATAGCCTAAAAAACTTTGGTTTCGATACCCTTACGGACCTATGCTCCAATTTTGGCAAAGAAGCAGATTAACAGTTGGTTCAGCAGGGGCGAGAAATAAGTGACCTCAGTCGGACCATGAAGGCTCTGATACCCATGATACTTATCTTCTGCCTGTGTGGACAGTCACCTACCATATCCATTCGTTCAATACATTCTGTGGGTAATAAAACATTCCCAATTAAATAGTATTCAGCCAACACAAAAGCAGTCTATTGCATCTGAAAGAAATTTGCTTCTTAGGTAGTCAGAAAAAAACACAGAGTGCAACCAGAAAGGGACCAAAGATGCCTTAAGATACTGGTTGCTGCTGTTATGAGGCAGAAAACAGATCCTTTAGGTGCCTACCTTTGCTGTAAAACTGATCTGTGCTCTTTCCAATGACAGCTAGCTGCCATCTTCCTACACTACCTGAAAAGAAAAGAAAAACAAAGTAGTTATATCACTATGTATAGAGTATGGATATCTAATTAATGTTTTTTCAATGCTGAACTACATTTTGGCTTTGGAAGGAAGTAATAAGTTTGAAAATATGAAGTACCTATTTGTGTTAGATCCTCAGTGTGTTTAGGTCTGTGCTAGTCCACTGAATTCAGTTGAGTGGCACAGACTTTCTGAGAACTGACACTATAATTCTAAACCAGCAGCAAAATCCTGCCTGCTTTCTAAATTTATAAATTGTTGACACAGAATCAGTGAGACTGTGCAGCAGCTAATTGGCCCCTCTGGTCAATTCTCAATGGTCCTGAGAAGTTCACTGGTTTCAGATAAAGGTTTTTTGCTGAGCTGTAGGCTGAAATATTCCCAGAGTTTGAACAAGTTCTTGTTCTTTGTTTGCTTTTTAAATAGAATATATCAAGGCCAAGCCTTGACAAGGCACAACAAGGTCAGGATAAGTGCTTGGTAAGGAAAAATGTGAGATTTAGAATTGGCTTCTAACATGGATTTGGTCTTGAAATACTGTATCTTAAAAAGAAGAGGTGGAATTTCGACTTCTAAGATTTCTTGTTGCAGATCTAGGAATTTATCTATGAAGTTAAGAGTGTACATCTTTAGAATTATCCAACTGTATATTTATGTATCAGATGTTTTGTTATTTCTGTATCAAGTATTAATATCACAATGTTATGTTTCTTAAAATATTTACTCTGATCTCTTTTAAATTAAAGAATAAAATTTCTTCACATCAAAATTTTCAGATTTCATCTGGGGAACTTTTCAGCAAAACTAAAGGTAAATTGGCCAAATGTTTCCTCATATAAACCAACTTAAAAATAAAATTATCAACTGAGTCTTTCAAACTAAAAATGGAGAGGCTAAATTTTGCTTTCTGTTACCAGGGAAATCTGTAGGTTATATGTAGTTTATAGGCACCCTGACATTTTTTTAAATCCAACTCTGAGTTACTTCTCTAAATTCTGTGTTGTCTGTGTGGGGAGAATTAAACACTTCTAAATGGGATCCACAAAGGCAATGCACTAAGCAGATGCACTAGTACTAGGTACAGAGAAAAGTGGAAAAGCTTGTGCGCAGCACTCTGGAAAGGGTCAGCCCTCTACTACCGGGCTGTCTTCATGGGATTCAGACAGTTGATTTGCCTCTGCGAGTCAGCCTTAGCAGCTTAATCTAAGATCATCACTTTTAAATTTGAAGATTGTTAGAGACTATCTTCCACTAAAAATACAGACTCCTGCAGAAAGACTTTAAGTTTACAGGCAAGAAGTGTACTTTCCGTAATTACTTCTAATAATTTTTGTAGCAGGGACTCTATGGTCCTTCAAATTGAAAACATACAATCTAATATGACTGCAATACTGTCATATTTATTCACCAAATAAAAAACCTTCTTCAAAGGAGAATAAAGAAACATATATATTCATATACCAGGAAAATTTTGCTCAATTCAGAAAGTCCAGCTTTCTTATTATAAGTTATGATCAGTTAAAAATATTTCAGAAGCCAAATGTTACACTTTCTCAGAAGACCCTAGTCAAGCATTTCCACATTTATTATTTATATCCTTTCTTTTTGACATCAGTGGGACTATTCACAGATGTAAGCAGAGACACGAGTAAATGCATTGGCATGGTAGAGACTTAAACTGAATGAGGATTGTAACGACTGCTTTGAAGAGAGGAGAAGTAAAATAATGGAAATCAGACTTAATATATGTCCTGATTATTATATAAAAATGAAATTATTACTCAAAAACCTGTTTTATTTCATTTAACAGGGTTTTGGTAATGTATGTTACATTCTCAAAGCTGAAGATGTCCCTGCTCATTGCAGGGGGGTTGCACTAAATGACATTTAAAGGTCCCTTCCAAACCTAAGTATTCTATGATTCCATGGTTCTATGATACAGACACTCCGCAATTTTGATAATATGTACATTTCCAGTCTTTTTCTGACACTGTGTTATCTAGTGTTTATGTTTGGTGTGGTGAGTAGTTTCTTCTGTAAGTGTGTGCTTCTCCAGCGCCCTTGCAGAATCACAGGCTCCTGCGAGGTTCCACATCCATCTCACTCATATCGTACCAATGCTTCCACAGGGAAGGTCAGGTCTGAAGGCCAGGCCAGTAAGTGAGGAACCTTCAAGGAGAACCTGCATGCTGGTGGTTTCATTGATGTCATGATTTGCAACAAGCCAAAAAAGCAAATGTTCACACATAATAGCATTATGTAAACTGGTATTTCTTTTTATTTTGAAGCTGACAGATAAGACAGGAAGTCAATACCAACATTTGTATTAAATGAAGAACCAGCTTTTTAAAGCAATGAACTATTAGCTTCTCTTGTCCTGACCAGATGCCAAATCAGGTTAAATAAATTCTGCCAACATAAATCCCTTTGGCAATTTCAGCTGTTCTAGTTACTCTTTGCTTCTCCTTCTGGGGCCAGAGTCTACCACTGAATGTGCACGTTTCCACTGACTCGCGTCCAAGGGCAGATTTTGGCTGCTGGAAACTGTTGTGTACTGTAGTGCTACTGGCCCAGAACTGATTTCTTCCATCCAAGGGGTAGCTCCATTGCACTGAGATGATGATTCTTTTATTTATACAGGGTATTTGGAAAAGGAATAGGGAAGAAGAGTAGAAAGAAAGAAATAATAGAGGTTTGAACTATGAAGCCTGCAGAGAACATTTGACTGTAATAGGGTCCTACTGACCTTTCCAAAATTGAGAGGCTATGATGCTTTTACAAACCACTGACATTCGCAATCTTCAAAATTTGGACAGTCATAACCCACAATTAGGGGCTTACTAAGGACCTTCTTATAAGCACAAATTCTTGATGAGACACAGATGCTTGTCAGGACCATACACTTGTTAAAAAAACTCCAAGGAGCTGAATTTGTGTTCTTCAAGGCGTCTTCAGGGGTTTTGGCGTTTCTAGTTGTGCTGAGGATTCTGTGAGGCTACAGACAGCACAAACAAGACAGTAAGTTTATTACCCTTGCATAGCATACTTTTAACATCTTTCTGTTTCCCTTCTAATTAGTGGTATGTGTTTGCTTGTATGTTTTTTAAAAGGGCAGAGAATTCTTGCACGTGGAATTATATATTTTTGATGAAGCTGAGGGCCTGCCTCTGCTCTCACAACTATAGAAATCAGGAGTTCTAAAATGACATATAGTTTGGTAGTATAAATCCAGACTGTGAGGATAGATGGCCTTGATGTGATATCAAAACAAATGAAAGGGGAGAATGTAATGATTTGTTACTAGAAAGCTGAAAAATGAAAGGGCATAAGATAGCAGGTGCTGGTGGGTGGAGAAATAGCGAATGTGAGAGTGCTGTAGCACCATCTGTTCATGCTGCTCTTGCACTGTCATCTGGGTGTTTCTATTGCATATCTCTAAACATCTGGGTGTAGTGCTGGGCTTACAGGCTGCACCCCTGGTTTGGATGAGAAAGCGTTAGTATTGCAGCGGAAGTTTTTTACTCTGTTTCCTTTTCTTTCTTCTTACGTACCTTGCTCCCATCTCTGACCTCAAGCTCTGCCCATTAACAAAAACATGAGAAAAATTCGTGCAAATTGTGTGTTTTCTAAAGAGAGTAGATTGAACAGCAGAAAATATAAATGTAGCCTATGCTTTGTTCTTATTAAAGCCATATGGGAATCAATCTCTGACCTGACGTAATGGTCCATCTTTGTTTTGCAATTGACTCTGTTAATGGATATCACAGCAACACCAGAGCAATTGCCATGGACTGAGACTTCAGCGTGCTTGGTGCTGCACAGCCACACAGCAGAGAGGTGTTCCTTGTCTCAGAGAGCTTACACAAGCATGATATTCACCTCGGAATCCATAATTTTCTTTATTATTCCACACTCCAAATGTTTGGGGGTTTTTTTGAGATTAATAATCAGAAGACTGTAAATAATACCAATAATTATTATTATAATAATACCACCAGTAATAATAATACCAGTAATATTAATAGTCATAGCAATAATAATAAGTCTGACTCTAAGAGGTTTAAATTTTTGCAGCATTCAAAAATTCTTGTCATTTCCTTCTTCAGAAATATACATTTTATGCAGCTGAATACACCTCTGTTTCTTCTGAACCTTCACTATTTCCTTAGCAATGGCACTCAGCTTGTCTCCTGATCTCCATACAGTTTCCTATAAAGAGTATATATTACCATAACCTTTGACATGCAGTGGAAAACAGGAGTTTATTTCCAGACCTGGATCCAAAGTAAAGTCCTATTTGGGACCTAAAATATGTTTCAGTGGTGAAACACTACTTTGGTAGCTAGGAAAAGCTTTTCCATACTTTTGTGATTTAAAAATATCTGCTTGTCTCCAATTTGGCCATCCTATAAACACTGCTGCCTCTTAGTGACATCTGCTGGAACAGGTAGCATTGAAACATGTTCAGGTTTCCTCCACACTTGCTACCTGCCAGCATTTAGCTCCTAACGGAAAAAAACAACTTACTCTGTTTCAGAGCAATACTTGGCCAGTTCAGGTTTGAATTTTTCCTTATCCCATAGGACAACCGTTCTCCACCTTCTTCTTGTGCTAACATAAAGGAATGACCTATATGCCAACATGACAAAGATCCAGAAAGTTACAAAAGCTTCATTGTAAGGCTAAATCCTTGACAGGGATTGAAGTAGCTTGCACGAAGGACAAGAGAGGATGTGCATTAAAGCAGGAAGTCATTAAAATAATGAATCACTCGGCCGAATCCAGTTTTTCTATAGAGTTTATGCATTTTCTTACAAGTGGATTTTCATTTTCAGGTTTGTCACTTTAAGCTGCATCCTCCATGTAGCTTTTCTTCTTCTGCTTCTTGCCAAGAAACCCAGCTGGAGGGGTTTTGTAATGAAATAAGATGTGAATCTTTTGCCTCTTTCCTTCATGACACTGTTACTGTGCACAGCTCTACTACTTAATATTGGCTCTTCTTGTAGCTGTAACTCTACAATTCTATATTTTGGTATATCTTGTACTTATTGTAGACTAGAACATGTGTGTTACTACACAAAACTAGAGACTGAATTGTTTCATAAGTATATCTGGGCATATGTGACTAAGATTATAAAGTCAAAAATAGGAGATGAAGATTTTTCCAAATGTTTCTTGCTGATTGCTCTATGTTCTCATGCAAGCAGTGTAATAGACTGATCTCTCTGTAAATCAGTGAGAAGATAGAGTGCTTTATTATAGGAAGTCAAGAATTTGCTCTCCAAAATTAACCAGTCATCATATTACTTATTTTTTTCCCCACTTTGCCAGGTTTTGTTTAGGACAAACACCAGTTTAGAGCAGATATATAGCTCTTTACTAGCTAATGTTAGGTGAGGTGGATAAGTTCCCTCAATGACTACAAGAGCTAACTGCTTATAATATGTATACAAACTTCTAGAGGAAAGGCAGGATTTGCAGGTGAAGCAAATATCTTTTTATTAGATCACTTTTTATAGCTGGTAAAAATTAACAGGTTTGGGGGTATGCAGTCTTTCTTCATGTCTGAAGTACATACGACCCCTCAGACTGATCTGTATCTCTTTGCATACACTTCCTAGACCACCTCCTGCTCTTCCTACACAGATTTTGAATGTGAAACTCATCAGCTTTGGGAAGTGAAAGCCAGCATTTACAACTGTCTGCTTGTTATCACCCCACCTGGTAAGATGCATTGTGCTTTTTAATTTTTTTTAACATCTACAGATCCGATCTGAATAGGTCACAGTTTATTCACCAAAAAAACTTTTTTCTGAGGTTTCAGTTAGGAGTCAAACCTATCAGTGATGTAATCCTCTAGACTGCTCTGGCATTGTGTTAAATTGATTACATCCCAGGGACTTTGTCAGGAAGTTGATAAAGTAAAACATGTCAGCCACTCACTTGGATAATTTGTACTATGATTATAAGATAATTAAACCCCAGCAGAGGAAGGAGTTGCTGTAGGAAAAGAGATTTGATTTCAGTTATATACAAATCATAATAAATGAAATGTGTAACTAAACAGATGCATTTTTTGTGACAATATAATTTGAACTCTTTTATACAGATTCCTGACCCTTACTAAGTCCAAAACCAAATGCCCTCTCACCAATTTCCAGTTGTTGCAACCATTACTGAACACTCCTATTATCAAAGCTTTATGCTGCTGTACTGTGTGGGGTTAGTTTGCCTTAACTTAGACAGCCAAGGCTGAAACAAGACTCCTTCTTGGTTGATTGGGGGAAAAAAAGAATGTATCTGCAGAGTGTGATTCTGTTCATCACTGCAACACAGGAGAGTGAAAGGAGTGAAGCGACATACCTCTGGAGGTACCTAGGCTGTACAGGGAGTCTAAGGGGATCAGCTTAGACATTTAAAATTAGGTGAAAGAAACTTCCCAATGTGCTCTCGTAGTAGCTCGCCCTTTCAGTATAGAAAAGACAGGAGATTAGCAGTTGTTTTGCTGTAGATTCCAGTTTGTGAATGCAATGTATTTTTACTCCAAGGCATGGCTATACCATAAGGAAGAGATTTAAACGAGGGTTTTAGCTGCCAAATACACACCTAGGATCTCAAGAGAACTTTTTGTAGTTTATGCTGGAGTCAACTTCCCACACTTTTGTTCCTCTGAATATCTAAGCTACCAAGATTTAAATGACACCTGACTGCAGTGCAGACTCATCTATAGGCCATGTTGTGTATCTTTAAATACGTGCTTCATCCATCAGAAGCAGGTCTGTGGTAAAGCCCCTCAGAGAAGTCTTCTGCAGCTACTGTAATCTGAAAAGATAAGAACATTCAGAAGGTAGTATAAAAGAAGCCCTAAATGATGGTATTAATTTTTGTTCCTGTTTATTATAGATATTTTCATGTAAATCTTCAACAATCTCTTTTCATTTTCCCTTCATGAAGCATTGGACACTCAAGTAATATTGTATACTAATTTATTTTTGTTACTGAAAGTGACTATTAAACATAAAGTATATATGCTATATATTCAAATCAAATATAATGAGTATTTTTTCTCTAAAATATTGTAATTAAATTAAAATTAGTTTCTTGGAAAATGTTTGCTTTTCACTCCCTCCATGTTCCCCTCTCAAGGGATTTTTTTTTACACTTTAAAATGAGCTATAAAAGCACTACTTTTACTCTTTAAAAAAATGATG
>Ga0181612_137836_pt1 | contig 13532 bp, 7 predicted proteins | sample HoacroProtozoa21_FD_119630 | JGI IMG/M metagenome (GOLD analysis project Ga0181612, IMG submission 119630) | Hoatzin crop microbial communities from Cojedes, Venezuel. Combined Assembly of Gp0051906, Gp0051904, Gp0051908 | reverse complement strand
GGGGGGGGGGTGTTGTTTTGTCGGGTTTGTTTTTTGTTTTGATTGTGGGTTTTTTTTCCTTTGGTAAGTTAACCATGTCAATCTTTTAAGTGTATGCCCTCTCTTTCCCAGCTCAGCTCAAGCAGTGAAAGGAAAAAATAGCACAAGAGAAAAAAAAGGAGTGATCATGCAAAAGTTTAAGTGTGTTCGGGAGGAACTTGGCAGTAAAATAGAGGCCGTTTTGTTTCTCAACAGTGAATTTTAAATAGCTCTTAATTTCACCCTGGGTTTATTCACATACACTGCTGACAATTCTTTTGGTCAAAACAGGTCAAATCGCTCAAAAACCACCCTGTTTTCCCAAGACTTGAAAGATTGAATTATATTTCTCTCAGAATCATATGAAAAGTAATCACACTACAGAAAAAATATCCACTTAATGCATTCTTGTTCTTTTCTAAGACATATTTATACTCTGCATATGCACGCACACACTACTAATACATAGGGGGTTTGATTCTGTAAAAGGTGTCATTCTTGATAGCCAGAGAATATTTCGGGGGGAAATGGAGGGAGATTTGGGGCTTTTTTCAGTAACAAAAAAATGTTTTTCCTGTGTTCTAAATCATGGTAGATTTATATTTTATCTCATTCACTTACAATATACAAAACCTATTTATTTTCTAACAACAAAACCTAAGTATGTTTCACTATAGTAATCATTTTGACCATAAATCTACACGGTGTGTCTTGCAAGCCCAAGTTCAGAACAGACAGGATATTAGTGTCAACAGCATTGCTGTTTCTGAGGTTCTGACACGTTTAGGTCAAGTTTTAGGATGTTGATCGTTGCAAAAAGAATACAATGCCTTGTTCCTGGACATCTCCGCTGAACCATGAATCTATATGTATAGGCGGGGGCTCTGTCTTCATGGGACAATTCGAACAATTTGCCCCAGGTGGATTGTTCCAAAAAGATGGGTGTTCAGTTTCTCTTATGTTTCCGTTTTCTTTACCAAGAAATTCAGTCAGACATGGCAGCAGATCTTTAGACACGCATACTGCTACATATCAACACAGGCCAGGACACTTCCCTAATGAATGACCAGCACCAAAAATTTAAAGCGTTGTCTGCACCAAAACCTACAATGTTCGCACTCTTTCTAATGTCGACCTTCCTTTACATACTAATCCCCATTTTCTCAACAGGAACTTCCTATTACAAGAAAAATTGTTTCTTTTGTTACTGAGGAGTCTGGCCGACTAAAACCTCAAGTGAAGTCAGTCTATCTGAGAGCTCATAAGACTGAAAGATTTGCCTAATATTAGGCAGTTGGTTTACAAGTCAGTTCCAACAAGATAAAACCACATTAAGTTCACAAACAAGGCGTCGCTCAAACATCTCATAATGAGTTTCAAAATTGCCTGTTGCCTCAAAACCTCAAGATTTAAGTTTGGAATTGAACGGAACTCTTTCCAAAGGCCACTGACTCACTCCACATTTTCCCGTGAAGATATTGCTCGATAGCTAAGTAAGTCTGCAGTCCCCTGCAATATACTAACAAAGGTGATGCTTCCAACATTGCATGATAAACTCCTGCTGTTAGAAGTTCTGCTGTAAATACTCACTGTCCCCAGTATTCCAAAAAACAGGGATGTAGATGAACATCCTACCTCCTGGAAAGTTGCAGGTTAAAAATAATATATATATATGGTTAAAAAAATTGAATACAGTAGAAAAGTAAATAAAAAATAAATCAAAAGAGCGGTGTAAGACAGCATTCAACTCTTTGCCTCTTGAAAATTTAAATGAATACTCCTTGAGAGCAAACTACAAAATGCTAACCTTGAAGTGTTGAGTGGCAGAAAGAATTATGGGTTATTGTACTGTCAAAATGCCAGACAGCTGTATGTTGAGTTACTGTGTTATTTAGACAATCAGAAACTTGGAAGCTAATGTGACATATTTTTTTCAGTGTGAAAGCTCCTGACATGCGTCATGATAAATTTCTAAAGGGACAAAATGTTACATAAAAAACATAGTGCCTTTATGAAACTGCCTAACAGGTACAACACCATTGCAAGTAGAATTCACGTTAAATACTATAGATAAATAGGATTGATTCAGGACAGGACTAAAATTGTTATTACATTATTCGTTTCTTCTTTTGTTCTATGAATTTTACTGTTGTCCTATCTGGAGGTACTCTCCAAGAGCCAAGAATTATCTAGCCATTTACTTTATGTCTTGTCACTTCAATATGTTTCTAATGTTATGTCCGAAAACAGTCCCCATAACCCTTTCTTTGAATATTTCCTGAAGAGCAAACGGGTTGGTTGATCTGCTTTGGGACTGGCAAAACCCACTTCCTTTGTGAACCGACCTGGCTCAGAAAGGTCCAAAACCTTTCATGATTCATTTCTCCCATTCCACAAGACCCAATATTTTCTTTACCTAAAATGAGCTCAGTCTTAAACACAGGAATACTAAATGCTGATATTCCATTACTAGGTTAGATTGGCCTAATATTAACGGGTCAAAACCGCACGAGGATCATCACTCGCAGCTCACACAGTTCCCCAGGCTATCTTAAGCAACATTAAGGACATGCTTCAGAATAAGCTAGGCAGAAGTTAAGATTTCACATTAATTTGAATTTGGTTCAGACTCTGAAACAAGTTCCTTCGCCCTTTCCAAACACTCGTGTGTCAACAGCTGATTTTCTTATTGTTCACATAATCTTACCAACACCCTAAGTTTTCTTATTTTTTCTATTTCTTGATACCAATTACACTTCATACAAAACTGCATAAGCTAGTCACCCTTCAGCTCCCGCTTTTTTTTACTGCTGTTAAAAAGACAGAACTCTGTATCTACCTTTTCTAGACAGATGAATAGTTTTCATCCTATTTGTGCCCATTCTAACATAAAGCTATCATAACCTCTTCTTGCTCCATTCACGAGTTTTTCCACATCTCATACCAATTATCATCGCTGTTGTGTGAAGACTTTCCTGTTCTGTAGTATCCCTTTTGAAAAGCAAACAATTTATTTTACAATACCGTTAAATGTAAACTCATTCTTGTAGCAGCACAGGCCCCGACTGAACACACTGCTGTGCGAAGACTTACCAAACCTCTGAGCAGACTGGAGGGCCATGATGGCTAACCAGCTGTTCCCGAGTTGCACAAAACAACACTGAAGGGATAAGATGATGACCGGGTGTGTATTTGTAAGAATAATGAGGAGTAAGGAAACTATCTTTTACATCTGGCACAAGGGCAAATAAGACATGAATATCATTTTCAACCAGAGCACCCCAAGTTAGAGAAGGCTGAGAAACTGAAAAGGTTTAGAGAAGAATCACAAGAAAAGTTTATAGAAGGGTAGGTAGCATCTCTTATATCAAAAATCCAAAGGAGATCAATCTGTTTCAATACTAGTATCATAAAATAAAGGAGTGACTTGAAAGCAATTAGCAATTGTGTACAAAGAGTATGAAATTTCAGTGATGGGTTCTTCAACGCAACAAATGGTGTGACAAGATCGAATGCTTACAGAATGAAGCTGCCTGACCCCAGAATGGGAATAAGAAGCACATTTTTAACAGGACAGAGTTTGGAGCTGTCTTCCATGTTGGGTTTTTTGGGGGGTTATTTTGATCTTAAAGACAAAAAGACATACTGTATTTTACATAAGAATTAATTTTGGAATTAGTTTTATAATCTGGTATACTCAAAGTCAAACCGGTATTACAACTATCACATACTTTTGTAAATCTAGGCAAGGTGACCAGATTCAATACAGCTTTAAAGGTAAGGCCACTCCACTATAAAGTTTTAGTAGTCTTTTTTTATTCCATTCCTTCTACATAATTCACAATTTTCACATGAAGCAAAACTCAGGTCAATCTCCATAATTGGACGGTTATTTCTGAAGTGTCAGATGTGTGAACAGTACCATTTCTTTCAAACTAACGTGCATTATTTTCATCAACAATGGATTTCATGTGCTGTCATATTGCTTACACACCTATCCTAATTATACCTGGAAAAGGGTCATAACTAACCTAAAAACAATATCATTGGCAATAAACGTCATTATCTTGTCGCTTACCCTCACTGGTACAGAGCTACAGAACAGCGAGTTATCCTACCTCCAGTCTTTCAGAACAGTGAAAATTAGCCATTTATTTCAACCTTTTGCTTTATGGGATGTTGCCAGTTTTTGATCATGTCAGACGTTGCCTACTACACAATTAATACTTGAGAGAAGGGAGTTAGCAACCTCTTCTTCAAGACCTCTGCCAATATAAGACATTCACATAGGAAACACAAACAGCAAGGCAACAGCCACGTTTGAGAGTTGTCAAAAAATGAAGTGGCCTGAAACAGGTTCTTTTATGATCGCTTGTTCAGCTGTTCAGTGAATTTTATCAGAATATGCCGTACCTTGCAGCCCATTGTTCTCTTTCTATAGACGCACTTTGAGAGAACGTTTGTGACAGTAATGCATTAGATATTTCCGTTAGAAATGTTTTGGTCTTTTGTCATCACACTCAAAAAGAACAAAATCTTAAGCATTTATAGTGCAAGGTTAAATAACTTATTTAGCAGTGATACTCATGTTTTATACATCTTTCTGAACCATCAGCATACCACTTCACCTGACTGTTTCCTGATGCAATATGATATAATATCACTCCTATCCCACCTGCACCTCATGATCATCATTGTTGGTGCTCATTCTTTGGTACCAGAGTAGAAATATTTGTTTACTGTTCAAGCTCACAGTACATTAAGAAAAGTGGTTTTCCTTACTTTTTTTTTTTTTTTACATTAGAGATGGGAAGAGACCGTGTTAATTTCTGCAGATTCCTATTCATCAGCTCACTGGATGAAGACCCAAGGTTCTCTCATTCTTCAAAACAAAGCAGAGAACAAAGAGTAGCAGCAGTGCAAGGAATATGATCTATTCAAAACACCAATATGTTCATTTTAGTAGCAAGAGGAAAATTGTTTCTACTATATCTTTAAATGAATTTGCAATGTTAAAAGCTGTTTAAGTAAGAAAGATCTTGCAGAAATAAGATCAAAACTTGCTACGCTTAGGTATTTTTTATTTTATAGTTTAAACCTGACTACCAGCAAAAACAGAACTACCAAAAAGGATTTTTTTTTCTGTGAACCAAGAGAAGGAGTTTTTCTAATTTGCCTTACTAGAACATTGTACTCTTGACATTCAGAATTCTAAAGAAATGTGCAAACTTCATGAAGACTACAGTGTTACCACTAATATTCTCATTACAAGCAAGGTACACTCAGCACTTTTAAAATATATCAACAATAGCAGAAAAGTGCTACGTATTAACTTTAGTGCCATACAAATACATTGGAACTATATACAAAATAGTTGTGACAACAAAACCAAGGAATTCAGAAAAACGCAGGTCAACACTAATGAACAGGTTGCCTCCCTACAAGGCTTGAAAAATTAAAGGCTTGACTGATTAAAAATATTTCCTTGCATTGGATTCTTGTTAAGATAAGTCAGATGAAAAAAACACATATGGGTTTAGTAATTCAGACAGAATAGGGGAGATGGAATTTGCACAGTCTCTCTCCTCAGATGTGCTTAAGTTTAGGAAAAGTCATTCAAGATGATATTTCCCATATCACATTCAACTACAGACATGTAAATGAGAATATAACAACAACATTGTAATACCTTATCTGAGGTACCAAGAGAACGGGGCGGGTGGGGAGGGGAGAAAGCAAGCTATACTCCATCTAGTCCTAGGCATGTATTTAACCAGACAAAAAAAAAAAAAAAATACCATCACAGTTGCTTTAACAGCTATTAAACTGTAAACCAAAATGAGCGCTCAGCTCTTCCACAGATTGTTTTTTAAAACGCTGCAGTCAGATGCCCTAATTCCACAACGTCTCTGAAGGACCACCAGTAGAAACGGCAGCAGAAGGTTGGAAACTGGTGACTGTGTGGAATTTTAAACCTCACCAACCTCTCTGAGTGAAGAGGCAGAGATCTCAAGGCTGAAAGCTTGCCTGGGTCTTCTTTAATTCCAGACATATGCTTCTTGTCAATGAGATACGAGAAGAAGGGTGGACTTGATCAGCATTTATACCTGGTAGTTTCGTACCCCAGAAGTTATTGGACTACCATAAAAATGGTATTGAGAGCTGAGTCATATCTGAATTAAAGATAACATTTCTGCTAAAAGACATTTCAATTATGCCAGATCAGTTAAGGATTTTAAATGAGGAATGTCTCCTCTTCTTCCTTTTTTCCAGCTTATTAATTTTTATTTTTATTTGACAGTTAACCTAATGCTAAGATAATACTGTGTAACTTTAGTGCTTAAAATTGATATATAGCCATAGGGCATGCTTTGTGATGGATGGGCTCGGCTTTTATACGAAGAGCCATGGAATTTGATTACTATTGTTCATACTTAGCATTGATGATGAATATTTTCAAGATTAACATTTAATTCAATAAAACACTAGTAGAAAGTTATAAAAATAGAGAAAAGCCATTACCTTTAAAGCACTTCTTTTGTATGTTCCACACAGCATGAAAAGTTCAGCCAAATGAACAAAAGCTGTAGTGCTATTTACCTTACACAGAATTGCTCCCTTTTTCGCATCATCTGTTGATTTATAAACTCTACAACATTCATCCACTCTGCTTCACACAGCCATCTCTGTCCTCTTCCAGGTTAGCATCTATTCTATACACCACCATTGCTCACTGCTTTATTTTCTGTACAGTGCTCATATAAATAGGATGTCTTTCAAATGCACTAATGCCTCTCTCTCTCACCCAGTCTCTGTAAATCACTGGACACACATATTATTGTTCTAGTTTTGCCTGGTTTTGTACTCCTCGCTTCCACTACTGACCAATGTCAGAGTATTGGGCTGTACGGACCTTTGGTTTGAGCTCATTATTGTCATTATGTTCTACACTACAATTTAAAAAGAAAAAGATGCTACTAATGAAAATCAAAGCCCAAGGCTTCACTCACTTCCCCCAAGAGAAAGCAAAAAGATGGGGTTTTACCCAGTATAAATTCCTCCTGCACGACACCAGGGTAAGCAAGAACAAAATCAAAACCACACCACGTACAAGCTGCTTTTCCCTGGGTTAGTTTCAGCTTTGGGATGTTCAGATCTGACACAGAAGGTGCACTCAGTACCTGCTCTGGCACACCACGTGAGCTCAATCCTATGACGAGAACTCACTGCTGGATGGGGAGCAGTATCAGCTTTCTACAGAAAACCACAGTCCACGGCAATGTACCCAATATACAGTTCATTAACTCAGCTTATTTATTCTTTATCATCTACACAAATACTCTTAATCATTTGCCTTCATACATAAAGTGCTTATTTCTTATTCATGGTTATAAATAAAAAGCTGGTAAGACCATATTTTACAGACAATTGTTCTTATAGCAAAAGACACTTAACTTTAAGAATCGCGCTTCCTGTTTCTCTGGTCTTTTCATTATAAAGGGGTTTACCATAAATACTGAAATTTGAATTCCACCCAAGTAATGCATTAATAGATACTAAACCATTAATAATTCCTGTACTTTTTCATAAATGGGTAAAGTCCAATAAATAAATGGGAGCTCTTACATGTCAGAGCAGGGTTAACAAGCACCAAGGAGATTTCAAAGACAAACCGCGGGCAGGGGCTGCCAGAAGGTAAGATTCATAATGATGCCACGAATTCTGGGGACCCATTTTTTACTGTCCACTATGGCAAGTATCTAAAATTAAATGCTAAGCAGAAATTTGTTCTGAGCTCTGACATATAGTAGTTTAGGTAAACAATCTCTAAAATTAAAAGCAGATTCTTGATAATAAATTCCAACAAGTATATCTTGATAACAGACAACCTTCCCTTATAAATCAAAAGCTGTTCTTTCCTTGCAGAAACCTTTCCAAATTAGACCAGATGACTCACCTGAAATATTTCATCTATCTTATCGCCTCTCTTCTGTGAATACGAGCAATTAATGCCCAGTTGGCAGGGTGACAAAGGGGAAATTTAAATATTAAATGAGAACTGAAAACAAGTATGATACCAAGAAAAGGAAGGCTCACCCAAGGGAGGCTGCCCTGGTTTTTCTATGATCTTCACGAAAACCTACCAGAATGACAAATGCTTTTTTAAATTAATCATGTTCGGCACTACCATTCCATATGAAAGTGTGCCCAGAAAGCACTTCCTCATCAGTCACCTAATTCCTCTTCCTTTCTCTTTCCTCCTTTTCTAAACAGTTACCAGGTGGCCACATTTATTGCCTTTTGCTTTGGTCAACTGATGTGTTGCACCTGCAAAGTCTTCTAAATAAGCTACGCTTACCACCACCAAGCTGAGGTAGATATCCAGGGCTTTTTTTTTTTTAAACTCCTGTATTTGTTACTAATACCTAATACATTACATGAGACAGATAAAAGCTCTGACCTAAAGAGACCTAGCATATCCAAATGCACTATGATATTTCAGTCCTCAGCTCTTAGAAAGCCCATTACTGTGCCGAAGAATCAGAAGGAGTTTGACAGCAGGAAAGATGTGTAACACCGCACACACATTTCTCTGTCCCCTGGAACAACAGAGCACAGTCCCTTCATCACGCTGTCTGCTTCTTCCTGACTCTACAGGCTTGGGTGCGGCCATAGTGCTGGGTTATAAAATTAAAGTCAATCCAAAGATGCTCCTAACTTGATTCAATCAGAACAGAAAAACTGTTTGGACTAAAATTTGCTAGGCCTAAGGATTTATCCAGATATGAGGTAACACAACTGCTGTTCAGGAAATTGTTACTTTACCCTGAAATCTATGGATGGACTGCTTCTGTCTCTCTCATCAGAAGTCTAACATTGTGTTGTACACCTCATCACCTGAGTCATACAATGTTACTGCCGATCCTTGTTTTGGGAAATCTTTCCAAGAGAGAAGTGAAGAAATAACTTCTGTTGCTAAATCTGTAAATTTTTTTAATTTTCTCTTTTCTTCTGTGTATGGGCATTTCTGTAAATGCTGAGTGGCAATCCTCAACAGTGGCAGACAACTAAAACGATCATGTGAATCACAGTAACTAGCCTGGTGTCTCGGTAGCAAAAAGACCTGCACGTCAGGAGGTGCAAGGGGGGAACAAGACTGAAAATCTTAGTGACCCAGTGACTATACTCAGTTCCTACATACTTGTTTATATGAAGTGCAAAATTCAAAGGAATGGTGCTCTGAACCACCTGGTAGGTACAGCACAGCGTATTTTTGTAAGACCAGTTGGTGGATCTCTGAGTAACGCTACAGTGTCTTCAGTATATGTAAGCCTTCCTGTCTACGCTGTCTTTGGAAAGGCTACCACATGAAAACGTAAAAAAAGATAACTCAAATGGAAAAAAAGGAAATGAGCGAATAGTATTCAGTGTTCTCTGTTTAAAAAACACAGCTTACAAAGCTGGACAAAAAATGCAATATTTAGAGTCATTGGAACAAAATACAATGATAGCTGAAAGAACTCAGACCAGCCAACCTTAGCTTAAAAAAAAAAAAAAAAAAAAAAAAATGGCAGTTAGAGGGCTGGCACTATTTTTTCTCTGAAAATTATATTCACAGGTAATGACAAATACAACTGAACATGAAGAACAATCTTTTTTCCTGCTTCTTAACAGATAATGACTTCAAGGTCATTCCATTAGTGATGACTGCAGCTTTTAAATGAAACACATATAACCCTAATCCAATTAATGAAAGTATCCTACATTTCTTATACATGCTAATATTGAATGAATGGTTAAACCTTGGTCATTCACCAGTGCATACACTATAAGTCAAAATCAGAGAAGCACAATAATCTTACTGACAAGGTATGGGGCTGGTGGGAAGCAGCGGAAGCAGCAGTAAGGCACCTTAGCATCTTTAACTTCATATATTATATTTACTTCTGTTTATCTTTATAACATGCAATTATGCATACAGCTGGAGGGGTGTTCTTAGTGACTTTTTTTTCCCCATGTTTCATTACCTGACCTATATTAGCTTCGGAGAAATCAGTGGTTTAATCTCACATTTCTAGTTGCCTCACTCTCTCTTTCTTTTCTCCATTTTCTTTTCTTTTTGCCTGCAAAAATCACTTGACATTTTATGCATTCTTTCATTTCTGTCTTCCTTTTATTACAAAATTTTTTTCTGTTCTCAGCCTTTTCCAGTCTATGAATATACCTTCTGTATAAATGGAGAAAGTGTCAAAACAAAGTACAATTTTTCCAAAGATATCTATGTGAAGAGCCTTAAAAATCACAGTTTCTGGACAAGAGGCATGGAATGACACAACCTTTGCAGGGCTAAGGCTGTACATATAAAGCTCCATCATTTGGTGCTTAATTTCGGTATTGTATTCAACCAGTCTTGTTGAAAGGGCTTCAGTCTGTTAATTCCCCTGGTACACGTACACCTTAACAGGGAAGGGACAAATTTATGGCAATTTAAAAAGTTACCTTCCATCAGCTGATCCGTAATAATTGAATTTGCACCATCCATGCAGTTAGAATGGTCTAAGATACGTAACAGCTTGAAACACGGTGAAAAAGATAAACTGAAGCTGTAGCTTGGTTTTGTATCTTTACAGCTGGGATAAATGCTCAGAAGTGTTCAGGGTTGCCATAATCTTTTCAGGCATCGAAATCTGGAGCAATCTAACATCACATGTTGTTACCTGGCTACATGTTAGGACTTACCTGTCTAAATCTCTTTTGAAACGAAATGTTTTAAGGAACTCAAGATGTTTGTGAAGACTGCATCAAACGTATTTTGATGTCCAACTGGCAGAAGGTGTCAAGGAACATCTCAGTGTCCCTTTCTCCTCACTTAAATACATTTTATTTTATAACCTAACTTTAAATTCAGCATCTCATATGAAGCTCTACCAACGAGTCAAAGCAAGTCCAGGCATCTTGATCCCATTTAAGCTATTTTAACTGAGATGTCCTCACTCCTGTCAGCTTCCCCGAAGCCTAACATCCTGTGTCACAGAATACAACTCATTCCCCTAAACACTTGAAGTTACGTTTAGTTTACTCAAAACAATTTTTTCCATTGTTTTTTAAATAAGATAAAAATAAATAAATTTTTAAATGTGATAAAAATAGATAAGGACACACTGGTACAATAAGGAAGATCACAAAATAGTAACCACTGTAAGCAGCTGCAACAAGACCCACAGACAACAGAGGAAAGAATCCACACACCCTTGCCCCGAGTAGTAGCAACCTCCATAGTTGGTTCTGTTCTACTTCCACAGCCTCTGCCTTTCACACAGGAGGAAACTGAGTACGTGCTACTAAGAATGTTTCCTGAGGTTTCAGCAATATTACTGTGTCACACTATAAACACATAAAACGGTGAAAACCAAGGTTAATAAAAGAAGCTCCGTGAAAAGCCTCCAAAGCTCATTTCTCCAATCTCTCGTTTAAACGATGCTTTCTGGATTAACAGGAACAGTTTTGTTCAGTGACAAACCCAAAATTTATGCTTCCCAAGGTGCAAAACCCAGCAACGCTCTTCCTGCCTGAAAGGTGCGAATGCCTTGGTTCTCTTTGTGTTCCTCAGGCAGAGATGCGTGTGTCAAGACAGTGACGAAGCACAGTACTCGTTAAAGCAGCAGGTCCACCAGGTTCTCCCCACCTCACCACAAGCGGGGCAGGCCTTGTGAAGTCCATATGGACAGGTTCCACAGGTCCCAGCGTAGCATGGCTCTCTTGCTCTCCTAGCTGTTCCACAACCTGTTAGTTTGGATCCAGGACTTTCCACAATATTTCCACAATATTTTAACGTTTGCCTACACAATTCGATATAACGGTTTCAGAACAACATACGCGATATGTGCAGTTTTATGCCAAGCACGAAAATCAGCTAATCAATCCTCAGGAGCCTTTAAAAAACAATAGTAATACAGGAATGGTAAGCATGCATGCACTCGCTGTCTGACACAGCATGTGCTTGCAGAGGACTGAGCTCCTGACAGCAGTTCATCACTAATCAACATAGAAAATGCATAAAATCAAGACAAAACCATTTTGTCTGCCATATTTAAGCGTTTTTCTTTCGCTACTGACCCTTTAGTAGTATATACGGAATCTCCACACTATGACTTCTAATTCGAAGCACTAAAGAGCTCATACCGAACAAGCGAGAGCAAAGATATAAGATTTAAAAGAGAAACAGAAGACACATCATAAACCAAAATAAAACAAGGTAATGATAAAGCTGGCGCATTTCTCAGTAGCATTATTGATTAACATCTGCAGGTAAGCAAACTATTTAAAACCTAAAATACTCACAAAAATTGAGAATTAGGAGTTTTGAAGAACTTTATACATCTAATTTATTTGTATAGACACATGAACAATACTGCATTAGTATCAGATTCAAGAATTTGCTGGAATTCATTATGACAAGGATCTAAATTCAAGTGTTCCCAGACTGGAGAATAAGAGCACAGAATATCAGCCAGTTCTGTAATAACATACTTTAAAAAGAGCATTTTCTGAAAATTCTGTTTTCCAAACAAATTCTTAGCAATAAGACTGGTCAGTCCAACTCTTCCCACCTGTAGGTGCATCCCCAGTTTTAAAAATAATAATAATTGAAGATTTTCTTTCTGTGGCAATGAAATATTTTTCCCACCGTTAAGATTTACTACAGATGTTATGAAAATGACACTAAAGGGAAAAGTATTACATTACAGCTCAAAAGATTATTTGGGAGGGTAGAGGGAAAACTTTTTATTTTTAAACTACACTATGGTTTGAGTACAGACACCTCACAAATATCTATACAGCATTTTCAAATTTAAGGTGTATAAGGAAATATTAATCTTGCTTCCATTAAAATCTGGAGGAAAATACGAACTTTTCAGTTTGAAAGGAAGACCCTGATAGTTTTCTAAGGAGGCAGCATCCATGTTCAGACAGCTGAAGCCCTTGAGGGTTACATTTCCTTTTGGCAGGCTTCCTCTGAACAACCAGACTCTGTAAAAACAAACTCTGTAAATGGGCTCCTCGGCAGAATCCAAGCTGACCATGAATTTTTCTTAAGTGAAACACCAGAGAACTTAAGCCAACAAAGCCATGATAAAGCCATGTGTCTTCTAAACTTCTACTTATTAGAGCAATTCTCAATTGCTTCAGAGAGATCAGTCACAAATACCCAGCTAAACACGCACATGACTGCGGGACAGAAGCAGAAGAGAATGCTAAACTGCATCTACTTGTTATTTTAGACAAGTATTGACGGTCATAAATAAACTTTCAGTGAAACACACAGCCTGAGCCAAACACCTGAAGTGTTACATACAGAAAATAGTTTTAGAATCACAGAATCACAGAATAGTAGGGGTTGGAAGGGCCCTCTGTGGGTCATCTAGTCCAACCCCCCTGCCGAAGCAGGGTCACCCAGAGCAGGCTGCACAGGATCTTGTCCAGGCGGGTCTTGAATATCTCCAGAGAAGGAG
>Ga0181612_129170_pt1 | contig 13532 bp, 13 predicted proteins | sample HoacroProtozoa21_FD_119630 | JGI IMG/M metagenome (GOLD analysis project Ga0181612, IMG submission 119630) | Hoatzin crop microbial communities from Cojedes, Venezuel. Combined Assembly of Gp0051906, Gp0051904, Gp0051908 | reverse complement strand
CTTTACTGTGCTGCAATTTTAAGAAGTAAAAAGGCAGTCAATACAGTGGATGGTTTTATCTACAAATACCTCACAAAATTAAAAAAAACCACAAATCCAAACAGCCGTCTGCACCCTATCTCGTCTGGAGGGCGCAGAGCATGAAATAACTTGCCCTGGAAATGCTCTCCCACCTCTCGTCCCCTCGCACACGTACCACTCTTCTTCACAGCTTTGCGAGGGCTCCAGTCGACTTGGACTTGGGCGTGGAAATCGTCGACGAGCTGCAGTGCTCCCTTCAGGTTACACGGCTGGAACATCGTCTGAAACCTGGGACTGAACGACTGACGAAGCAGCGTGGAGCTTCGAGCAAAGTTACCAAGCTCGCTCTGCAAAGTCAAACGCAGAGAAAGATAAAAGCACGCGCCTTCAGACTGCAGGTGAAGAGCAAACACACGTAACGCAGAAACACGAAAAATAAAAGCTGGTGAAGTGACAGGCGTAAAAAAGTAGAGTGCTGCAAGTCTTCTTCTGAGCTTCACAAATCTAGGCACAGGCAGAGCAAGTCTTTTTTTTTTTTTTTAAATTCCCCCACTTCCCAGAACATTTCCAGGTCTCAGAATATTCACTGATTACAGCAGTGGTATTTTTTGAACTTTGTTTTCAATATTTCCAGAAAAACAAGAAAAAAAAAATTTACAAATACATGCTAATTCAAAGCACTGTCATTAGTCAGCACAATGTGAATTATTTCTCTGAGCACTAAGCATGTCCACAGTAGGCTAACAACATCATTTCCTGATTGAGTGGTAGTCTCTCCAAATCTAATGGGATCAATTAAATAAATTAAGCTCTCTAAATATCTCCAGTGACTGGCAATCATTCATCAAAAATCATCAAAAATTCATGTAGCTCTGATTTTAGACATATCCTTACCAAAAACATCCTGGTAGTACTGGCCTCTGAACTTAAAGCAGGGTTGGAGCTTGCAAGAAGATGGATTTGAGTCAGAAGCTGAACATGCTTGAAGAATAAAAGCAGACAAATGGTTTTTTTCACTTTATCAGAAATCCAAGAAACTGGAAAGTATAAGCATAGCGGCACAAGATATACCTCCTAAGCATCCCTAAAATCACATTCTGCCTTCAAAAGAATCTTTTAAGCAATAGAGAGCTGAGGGGAAACTTTAACATCCTCTTGCAGGAAGTTTATCACATGGATTTTGAACACATCTTCTGTTTAAATCTTAGTGCAGCTTCCTAGCTTTTGTGCCAAAGTCTCATACTATAACGATCGATACAGGAGTGATATTTCTTTTTTTCTAATTAAATACTGAAGTATTTCTTCAGCAACAATGACTTCAGCTATCAGAACTCCTCATACGCACACAAACACCACACACCTTGCTTTGCAGCTGAAAAATTAAAAAGGTCATTTGCTCCACACGTCTAACGCCAGGTCCGTTTCTCTAGCTTGTGCCCGAGAGAACTGGGCCCCTTCCTTGCTGCCACAGACCAAGACATGACCCTGCATGAGGTATGCAGGATATTGAACAACTACTTGGCTATCAAGCTCACACAGAGCCGGGGCACTGCGGCCTCACGGGACTGAGCTGACAGCGAGTTTCAACTTTTGAGAAATCCTCTTGAGCTTTGTACTTCTCTACATACAGCTTCTCATCTGTGCTGCTGACAGCTTTTAAAATGTCCAAACCGAATTCATACACAGCTTTGCATGGTGGGAGGAGGGGAAAAAAGAATCCAAACTACATCAAGAGTAATATTCTCAGAAAGTAATAATAAAGTTGGTAAAAATCGAGGATTTGACAGACTACAGTCAGAATTTAAACACGCCCAAGGCAGCTACCTCACATGAGAACACCACATATGCCCAGGAACAAGCTCTACTTTGCACATCCAATTCATATTGTCTTTCAGTGTGGAATCAGGCATGTAACTATCACCTAGTAAAGCTCCTGCTTCAAATGTAGCTTCTTCAATGAATTTCTTTAAGCAAGCCTAAGTGCTTGCTGTACCACTGGCTTTCCCCGCCCTGTATACAACAAACATTCATTAGGTCAGACCAGACAACGTTTTATTACCTGCTGCATTTGCTGCTGGAGCCTCTTTCTTTGCATACTGTCCAGAACCAGGCTCTGTAGAGGCTTCTCGTTCTGAGGTTTTGGTTTTTCTGTCTCTTGTGGTGGCTTGATCGAGGACTTTTTCATTCTCAACTGCTCCAGTTGTTCCTTCACCGTCCTGTGCTGCTCATTCAGTAAATTGGCCAGAGGCTCTTCAAATCTGTATGAGATCAGGCAGCCCGAATTATAATAAGCATATATTTAATAACCATTCACATTTATTTAGAGTATTTCACTCTGTATCTGGGATGCCCAGTTGAAGAACTATTATCCCTGTACGACTCAACTCTTTGACAGTATACTTCCACTTGAAAAACCAGAGTTATTTATACAGTTGACTTGTACACAAATCCTTCCATCTCCCACAGCACTGCTGTAGTTCTGGGATGCAATGCTTCAGCTGTTGATTCCAAGGACAGGTAACAGGCTTGTCCACCATTCCCAACCATATCCCAGGTGCGTTCCACTCGGGTGCTCAGGTACTCTCAACGGCAGCCAGGATCTAAGACAATCTAGAACATGCTAGAACCAATCCTACTGAGCTCGTATCATCAGGCGAGGTCTGAACCCTAGGTACTAGGGGGGGGATTTTACCACCAGGGTCTCCAGAAAGATCACACACTGACTCCAATGCTGTTACTTTAAAAAAGAAGTATTACCTAGCTTTATGCAGAGTACTCTACTAGACATCTGCTGACACGACAGGAAGAGCTACTGCTGTAGCAGAGAGAGGATGCACGCATTCCCATCCTTTCAAAAACAGCTTCGACTATCCCCTGCTTTATGACAGATTTTTATTTATTGCAGCCACACCAGTTAACGTTCTGGTTTCCCCTCGTCATCAGCTGCGCTTCTGTAACAGGCCTGAAGCCACTTGTAAGTAAAGTTGTTCCACAATGCTTCTAATGCAAGGTATCACAAAAACGACAATAAACCTGGCAAATGGATATCCTGCCACACAATGACTTTACGAATTCCATACGCAGGTAAAACTGAGGAAGAACCAACTGGGAGAACTGCCCGCAGGAGAAAACTGAACGCGAGCCGTTACCAAAGACAAATACACACAACTGATAAGGGAGAGCATAAAGCTTCCCTGCTTTCAGTCTGTAGCTGGTTTAAGAATCGCTGCACTCCCCTCTGGTACTGCTCACCCCAGAGAGAGCATCAAGGAACTCCAGCCTTCATTTTAGCTCCTTTCCCAAACAGATACAGCTTGATCTCGAGCTGATCTGCCCCACAAACAAGGAGACACGACTCATACCGCAGCTCACCTCTAGCCAGCTCCTGTAACTGGTTAAATAGAGCGGTGTTATTACCCAGAAAGAAACGCTTTAGACCCTTTCCTCTTCAAGGCACTGTTTCAAGTATAAGCCATACCAAAAATCAGCAAAAGCCAATTTCCAAACTTTATGGTCGTCTCAGACCTAGCCCGCAGCTATCTTCTGCAGTCTTTTTCCTTAGAAAAGGCCACCATTACATCCAAGCTTTTTACTTCAAAGATAAGGTGACACACTCAAACCCGCTCCTCAAGTGTTTTTTATCATCAAAAAAATGTTAAGGGCAGTAAGTGAATTTACCCCTCCCCTCAGTAAAAAAAATTTTTAAAAAGGCAAGAAAACCATTCTTTTTCTGACATTCTTTCAGAACACTACACTCACCACCACAGCGTAAAGCACAAGAATTCAGAGAGCAAGAGCAGCTGTCACTCTGAGGTCAGGACCTTCTTTGCACAGGCCCCACGTAGCTTTGATCACGTCTGCAGCAACACCCCAGCATCGACTGTTTCTCTACCCATTGCTTTGAAGTACCATCCCCAGTCACACAGTACCCTGCTCCACTAACTACTGTTCGTTCAACAGCCGGAGTGAGTGACTTAGCAGGTAGTGAAGCAATTTTTTCAGCAGAATTAGTCTAATAAAGGGGGGATATGTGGACGGGCTTGAGAAACAAACACAATTTAAATACGCAGTGGCAGTATATACAGCATGGAGATTGAACAGGCAGGTACTAAATCCTCCACTAGAGATGCTGGCTTGCTGGAATAGATCCCCACTCTGGAAGACCTCAGCTGTTCTCAGCTACGATACAGAACAGCCAGCACCGATCTTTTCGTGCAGGGATTCTTGCTGTCTCTTTCTGAACAGGTACATTTTCGTTGTTGTCGTCACCTTCTTCAAATGCATCACAATCAGTAAAGTTAAAGGTGGCAGACAGAAAGAGGGTCAGGTTAAGCGCTCAATCTCATAAATAAAAACGGAACAGAGTTTTCAAAACAGTAGCCTGTGCTGAAAAGGCATTTCCTCTTTGGAGGATGGCATAGCACACCTGCAGGTAACCATAGGCTTTATATCATAAGAGAGTTGTTATTATTTTTTTAATTTTACAACCATAACTGAATGATCCTACCTAAGTGCCTGTGGTGTATTAAAATTTGGCCGTGACTCTGTAACATTATCTTCATCTTCTGGACCTTCATCCTCCATGTTCGAGAAACCCATCTCATCCTGAAACTGACAGCAAACGCGTAGCAACAGTCAGGAATCGAAAGCGCAAGCGGTACGTTAACCACCGACTGTCTGGAGCTAACAAAGCCCATGACGATCCTCTCAGCACACACATTCATCTCTGCAGGGACTTGTGGAAGTTCCTATACACACTCCTTCCCAAGGCCAGCAATTACATGTTTACAGCAGGGCCCTTTGCACATGGTCAGCGCCAAGCCTCTCGCAGACAAGACCACCCCTTTACGGCTTCCGAAAGTTCATGTCAGATCTGAGAAAGATCTGTTCTTCAGCACTACACCCAATTCAACACTTACTGTCTCAAACAGCTCCTCCATCAGTTCATTCACTTCCTTTTCTGCAAGCAGAATTAAAAAGAAGTGTGAGGATTCCTCTTCCGAGAAACACTTCGCAATCCTGTCATAATACCGAGTCATTTAAGGAATCTCTCTCGCAAAGGGAAACCCTTCTCTTGCAAAGAGAGACGGAAGAAAGTTCCCTGATACTATATCCCTTTTTCATTCTGGGCCCCACAAAACTTCAGCTGAGACTGTTTTGATTCAAAAATGTAATATAAAAGCTAATTTTCAGAATTAAAGTTATGTTAACATGTAATAAGGCCCGAACCAAATCTGCTTTGCTGAGCAGATGGAAAGTGGTATGTTTATAAAACTAACTCCAAGATTGCAAGGATTTGGATAAAGTTTAATTACGCCCAAGTCATAAGGCAAACTGAACTGGCTGAAGCTTTATGGAAGACTGTACTATCCCATAAGTATTATTCTCCAGTCTTTGCTCTGGAGTAAGGTTGTACCTGACAGCACAGCAGCTCTGGCTGGATCCTTTCACGCATTCACGGAAAGCCAGCTTGGCACAGAAAAGCTGCTCAAGTCAGTATGCAGATTTATTTTTTTTTTAATTAGCCTACACTGCAAAATCTTTGCAAGAAAACACTCACTTCTCAAAACAAATTACTAATCCTAAGAGGAAAGGAGGTGGGACTCCCAAAGGACTTACTGGTAATTCTCACAGCACGATCATTTCTGAAATCTTCTGTATCTGGTTCATCCAGATCTTCCAGGAAGTTGTACTCGGGGTCATCATCATCATCTGCTTCATCTAATGAGAAGCACGTTTTGAAGTGTCATTACCCTGCCCCGAGACCAATCTGTTGCCAGAAGCAGCAGCACTTCATTTACTGCCTGACTTGGCACAAAGAGGGCTGGGATTACTGCCTAAAATTAACTCTATGTTCCTTTTTATGGGAGCAGTATCAAGCCCATCCTCTTTTCAAAATGAGCTACCAGCACCCTTATCTGTAGCCATTCCCACTTAGAAAAGCTGGATTTATTCTCTGTGACCCGAGTTTCAGCTAAATTTAGAAAGAGCAAAGCAGTATTATTTCAATTCGTGTTTTATATTCAATTTGCACAGCTGCAAGCAACCGGTAAATTAAGGATGAAAGGAAATCAACCCCAAAGCTTGTTCTTGTTTCTTCTCAAAGAACAGAAGAGTTGTCGCTACCAAAACAAGCCATGGCCCTCACACGGAGCGTGACACTCAGACAGATTCAGCTGTATCGATGCTGCCAGCTTTGTGACACAGCACGATGGGTTACAGGCTGAAACAGGTAACTCTCGTTTATGGTTGCTGCATATGCTGGCTAGTAAATACTTACAAGCAAGACACCTGAAGTTTAAAAACCCTCACAAATGTCCACAGAGAAGATGAGGAAAGGTCAGGGCATGCAAACCAATAATGGCTGCAGCCCAGAACATCACGCATAAATAGAAACAAAAAGCTCCAGGCTTTCAATGTAACCCCCGAAGCCAGCGAACAACCACCAAGCATCTGTCACATACCTTCATTCTCCACATCGTCGTTCATGAGTCCTCCAAGCCACCTTTTCCATTCTTCATCGTCGGCCGTGTTGGGATCATACATATCGGGTGTGATGTCTGGGGCTCGGAGCTCGGCCTCCAGCTGCCCAAGAGGAACATCCTTCAGTGGTCTCTTTGATCGCGTTCGGAAGGCAATGAGGCTGTCTTCCAGGGACTGAAAGGTGAAGGAAAAGCACCATGGAATTACAACGCCTCTGCTTTTCTCAGTTCCTCCAGCAGTGGGGTTTTCAGCCCAGCCAAAAAAGTCCAATATCGAAAATATTAGATTCCTGCGACAAAGAATCGTCTACTTTGGTAGTCCAAGAGAGCTAAACTTCCACTATTAAACTCACTATTTATACACTATAAATATATTATTGTTCATTTATCTCATGCTAAGCTCTTATCCACTACTGAGGAAACAATCTCCACTTGCAGTATTTGATTCTTTCACGTGTTTCACTCTGTTTGCCCTCTTCCGTATCCGAAAAAAATCCCGAGCAGCAGCACAGGACTGTTTCTTCGGGACTCCTCACCCTCACACAGTTACATTTTTCTCATTATTAATATGAAACAGTGGCTCTCTTTACAACCAAGCTTCCTCAGGTCTTAACAGTACACTTTCCCTGCAAAACACAACTAAGCTGACAGGCTCTTGTTCAAGAGGAAAACTATTTTCATCAGCTATGTAAATGTCATAGAATTACATTTAAGAGTCAAAACAATGGCAGTGAGAGACTCATGAGCATAAATAGAAAGCGTAGTTACAAGGAACTAAAAGCACACATCACTGACAACGCTCTACCAACAGCTACCTCTGTTCTCTCTCAGACCTAGCGTCCTACACACTGTGGAGACTCCTTTTCTTATTTCAAGTGACCACAGGAGAGCAGGACACAGTAAAAGTAACAGCAGAGAACAGCAGAAAGCTGCCTCCTTTCTAACAAATTTTACTCAGACTGAACCCACACGGTGACAGCATCCCCCAGAACAGTACCTGGTACGAATCCATGCACACTGGGCTTGAAGCCAATTCTTCATCCACCGCATGCAGCTTCTCCATGAACGTGCTGTCTTTGTTTTGCTTTGGTTTAGGAGGCGGCGGAGGTCCCATAGGAACTACTTCGGCACTAATATGTCTAACAACAGGTGTAGTGACCTTCTCCATCTAATCAAAAAGGCCTTTGTGTTAAAAGGTTTTATTTAGAACATTAATTTCCAAGGACAGAATAAGTCTCTTTTTCTGCTTGAAGAGAGTCTAGCACAACAGAAATGAGAGAAATGCTTCACAGAAGGAAACGGATTCTTCATCTTACACTCACTCTGATTTTCAGATAGTACAAATAAATTTACTATCCAAATGACTGGCAGGAAAGGAGACATTTGGAAGACAGGAGTATCACTCTCAACTTTACTAGAGCTGATAGACCTGAACACCAGTAATTGTGGCACACTCCCAACCCTCCCAAAACCAAAGCCCTAGTGAGTAGGACATGGAAATACCCCTACATTATTGCTCCTTCTCTGATTCCAGGGTCAGCGGTCAGCTCTCACAGTCGCTTTCTCGTTCTTGTCTGCTGACGCTCGGCTCTTACCACACTGCACATACTCCTTCTCCTGATCTGACCGCACGTACGGTCACCACAAATACCTCTATGCTGTTATCAAAATCGCTTTCTCCTCCTAAGCTAAGCACAGAAAGCAATTTGCCTGCACTCCTCTCAAAAATCATCAGGAAAATAACCATTATCTGACTGTTTCCATTGCCAGTGCTTTTTTAAGTACCCGTGTTTGTTTCAGACTAAGCTCTTTCTGCAAGGATCGGGTCGCACGTCCCTGCTTATGCAGGAACCACTGCAGTGGGACCCTGAAGCCACAAAGCACCTCTAATGTCACCACAACTTTAAGCAATAATACGTATTTTTGCTTTTGGATTAATAATTTAGGAATAATGACTGGAAGTGGTTTCTGAAGAAAGCAAAAACTCTCTTGCAAGTTTACCTCGCAGAGCGTCCCTCCCTCTTCATCAGATGATCGCCTTGTCCTGGACCGCTTTGCTCCCCGAGGAGAAGAAGCAGTGCTCTCAACATCGCTTTCCAGTAAGCTCTACAGCACAAAAGATGCAGAATGCAATCAAACAATCACACTACAATCAAACACTGCTTCAACTAACATTCCAAAGACTCTTTTGTAGCCAAATGAATAATAGAACAATGAAGAAAAACTCCTAGAAGGTGTGGGGCAATTTAGAAGGTTTCAGGTATTAAAATAAAGAGAACATTCTACTGCCTTGAACACAGAGACAGCTCCACGCTGAACAGATCTTTGTACAAGTTGCATTTACCTCTTCTGCAGTCTCATCCTCATCCTCATCGTCAGGCTGGTATTCTTCATCAGATGAATCATCTTCCTCAAGAGGAATGTCCACAAACTGAGGAGGCTGCAACAGAACAGAAGAAGGGTGACAGCTTTTTACCGGCAAGATGAAGAGTTGCACTCTAATGGTGCACTATCAGAGCAAAGATTTGTAACTGAGGAAACACCCTGAAGCTCAGAAAGTCTACTGAAAAAGGCTGACTAAAGCAAAGAAATTACTAAGGTAAGACTGGTAAAGCAAAGTAAGTGGTCTGAAAAGGCGCAAGGATGGGCACGTCTGATTTAGCACTTACGATGGAAACGCTGCATGAGCAGATGCTGTCTCAAAGACAGGTTTCTAGCAGTTGAATGGCCATTCCCTCCTCCTACACTGCTGAACCCTGCCAGCACCCAGGTAACAAATCTTCTGGAGGAGGCAGAGATCCAGGCCTTATTTCCAGGCAGTGTTCCAGTGCACAGAGCAGTCCCAGGGAGGAGACCTGGGCAGTGGCATTCGCCGCCAGGAGTTTCATCCAGGCAGAGGCTGCTGCAGCACTAACATGGGAAGCTGGATGACCCAGCAGAAGAGACATTCCTATGGCATGTCATCACCTCATCGTGTTGTGTCTTCCCCTGAAGGCAGCTCTTTTGGGCCCTCTCTGCCCCTGCTGCTGCTAACTGCCTCGTCCTGCCTTGCGTACCCTGTTTGCAGTGTTCCTGGTCACCAGTACTCCCAACATGCTAGACACGAGTCTGCTCCACCCCTCCAGACGGTTCCCTGCACAGCGCGGTGCCTCTGGTCTGGTCTCCAGTTTCCCAGCAGTAGCTCACTTACCTTCACCTCATTTGCCTTCTTAATTGGAGAAATATTCCATGTTGGAATCACCTAAAGACAGCAAAAACACTTTAACTATCTCCGAAAAGCACAGTGTTGGACAGCTTAAACAACCATAATCGAACGAGTACTGGAGCTTGAGGCCTTGCCCTCCGGAGCGGCCAAGAAACAGCAGACTTCAAGCAAAGGCTTTCTACACGGCCCACGAGAGCTCTCCAGCCTGCAGTATCATGGATACTGTCAATTCCCTGCATTTTCTAACTGACCTGGTTCTATCCTGCTCATCTAAAATTAATTCTGTTTTTACAATGTTTTAATTTATTTTTTCAGTTTAAGAATAAATCACATAAAAGCACACTTTACTCTTCTTTTAAAGGACTCAACAATCAAAACCATTTGCGGGGGGGGGGCCTGAGATAGCAAAAACAGATGACAGACTTACCACTCCCTTCTCCACAACTTCCTTCAGTTTGGAACGCGTCATTTTGGGCTCCTGAGAGTTTAAAACAAGACAACAGCAGCCTATTCAGTGATCTTCCTTAACTGCAAGCTCGTCCCCAGCAACTCTTTACTACCAGGCTTTTATCTTTTTTTAAATCCATCACTTTTTAGACATGATCAGAGTGACATAAAAAATAACCCCACATAACTGTGTTTCATAATTTACACTCATACACAGACACTACACGCTTCATCCAGGTGGCAAATCTGGTAACAAGACGTACATGACAGCACTACCCACGCTCTCCGTACCACATCACAGACCAAGAAGCTGGACTGCTGAAGGTTACCACGCGCTCGGAACAACGGAAAAAGCTTTTTACTTACAAACAAAGGTATATCTTCTGTCTCACTGATGGCTGCTTTCATCATGGCAACCACGTGCTCATTTGTGATCACCTCCTACAGCAACACACAAACACATATAAGGATACGTATAAGGTTACGTTCTGTTTGTTAAAAAGAAACAGACTTAGGTTGAAATGAACTAGTTGGAAACATGATGGGAGAAATATTCAGTGTATAATATCATCCGTCATTTTACTGTAATAAAAAAAAGATTGTTCATTGATAAGAAAATATAAAGTAAGCACAGCAGTGACAAAAACATTTGCACCGCATTCTCTGTGAATGCTCCACAGAACAGATCTGCAGCAGAAGGAAAGCAAACAGTGGAAACAGAAGCCCACACCAGTTTCCCTGCCCTTGTGTAATACAATCAGCAAAACGTGCTGATCCCAGCTACAGGAGAAACGCTGCTATGAAGCCACAACAGAAAACTGAAATCCTTAAGCACTCACAGGCTTCCGAAATAGAAAGGGTCTTATTCTGTCGAGAAAGTATGTCATAATCTACTCTTTGATGTGCCACTTCATTTCAGAAAGCATGGTATACATTTAAAAGCCAGAAGAGACCCAGTATCTGTGACTACACTTTCTGAATGCCCCCAAAGGTTCCAGGGAAGGTAGGCGACTGTGAGGTATTTACAGCCCTTCCACAGCGCCACGTGACAGAGAAAGGCACCGACCTATGGCACCCGCACAAAATCAGCTGGTGAATCTGCCCAGAAGAACAATGGCCACAGGGATGGCAAAAAAGGAAAACATCTGAGATCACCTGGATTAGAACAGCACCAGCTGCAGACAAAAAAAAAAAAAAGAAAAAAAGCACAATTTTTGATCCTGTGGGAAAATAAGTACTATCGCTCTCCAGACCCTGCTCTTGGGATAAACTGACATCTACATCCAACACAGGAGTAGAGTCAGGGTTTCACTGCACAGCCGTGACAGCACAGATACTCTTCCTGCAGTTCCCCCTTTCTAACTGGAAGCTGTGTGAGGGACTACAAGGTTGGCTGGGGCCATTCCATCAGGACTTTATGATGAATCAGCTCACTCAAAACCAGAAACAGTGAGTTTGCAGTCACAGAGAAGTCTCGAACCAGAAGCACGCGTTTTAGCTCAGTTACTCCCGCTACCGCGGTACAGTAAAACAGACCCACTCGCCACTGCAAGCAAGCAGAAGTTAGTCGGTATTGATCCCTGACCAAGCCAGGTCCGGGTACCTTCTACGCACACCCCCCGATTCCCTCTTCACAGCTTTTTACAGGCGAGGTCAGGAAGCGGGTGCCTACCAAGCCTTCGTCCATGAAACTGAGCGCCACCATTAGCACCACACCCACGTCTGGGCTGCACCTCTCCGCTCCCTGCCCTGGTCCCTCCGCACTCACGTGCAGGATGTTTCGCACGTTGACAACCGTCAGGTTATGTTGCTTCGCTCCGTCTTCTAAGGTGCGATCAAGAGTATCGTCCAGCTTGATGTCACAAGACAAAGATCCCTCCTCTTCTGGACTTTTCCCTTCTCTTTTCCGCTTGGCTGCCTTCCTCCTCCTCTTCCTTCTCTCTATATCCTCTCCATCTTGCTCCTCTGAAAATTAATAAAAACGGAATCTAAGAATTCAGATGCTTCACATCCAGCACATCCGACTGTACGAGCTAAAAGAAAAAGCTAGCATTATGCAGATACTGGAGCGGCAGCAGCTTTCCAACAGCTGACACGGAGATCCCCCAAAGCCAAACGGCATTACAACGAGAAACTGCCTTCTGAACAGCAGACTGAAATTCTGCAGAACCTGAGCGAGTCCCATCAGTCAAGCAAATGCAGGTCACTTATTTGCCATCCCTCCTAGCCTGATTTTACAGCACGGTCTCAGCAGCTTTTTTACACCTCTTCCAGAAGGAGGTGTTTTAAGCGTGCCACCAAGACTAGAACAGTTGCAAAACTCGAGGCACCACACAGCAAGAGCAGATTACAGTTTTTGGGTCTTAAAACTGTTTCCCCAGTGGCCCCGTTTTGTCGACTCAAGGAAACTAAGGAATCATAACTTCCTCTGAAGGAAAGCAGCGTTCTTAACAACCGAAAATTGCAGCGACCAGCTCCAGCAAGTTTCCCTTGGACACCTGCAGCTTATTTAGCCACTCAATTACGGAGGACAGGATGAAAACTTCGAAAAGCATTGCACCTAAACAGCCCCTGCTGTGGCGTACACAATTCCAGAGTTCTGCGTCTACTGCATCAAGCCACAAGTCTGTTCCTTGCACAAAGCTTACCCAAGGGAATAAACAGCCCCAAACCCTCATTTTCCTCATCCGTCTGCTGGGGCCACTCACCAGCTCTGGAGGTTTTCAGTGGCTTCATCGTGGTAGGACTTCTAACAGCTGGCTGCAAAGAACTTCTCACTGGAGACTCCTGCACTGCGGGCTGGTTTTCAGTCAGATACGGATCTTTCTGCGAATTCCCTTCCACCTCTGTATACAGCTTAGGTGTCTTCCCTGCAAACGGTATAGTGTACTAGGTTGTAGTCAGACACATCATTCAGACAGGGCTGAGCAAGGTTAAGAGGCTGCTGCAAGTACAAAAGCTTATGGTGACCCATTCAAATCTGTTAAACCAACTGCACGAGGCTACCCCAGCCTGCAAAGGTGACCCAGCTACGGCAAACACTGCGGCAGCAGTTCCATCCTGCTGGAAACACATCCAGGCAGGGAGATCCCCACCTCCAGCTACTCCAGTCTTCCCCCCTCCCTCCACTACCAGCTTTGCACCGCTACGCTCAAAACCATTCCTGCCAAATGATCCAACTGCAAAAAAACCTGATGATTTGTTTAAAACACTGTTGTGCTCCCCGTTGTATAAATGCAAACGCAACAACAGCAGTCGAGCTGGGGGCAGGCACCCTCTCACGCAGACAGGTTACGCACCGCTGGAGCAGCACAGCTGGAGCAGCACCGCTGGAGCAGCACCGCTGGAGCGGCACAGCTGGAGCAGACCCGCTGGAG
>Ga0181612_172118_pt1 | contig 13533 bp, 6 predicted proteins | sample HoacroProtozoa21_FD_119630 | JGI IMG/M metagenome (GOLD analysis project Ga0181612, IMG submission 119630) | Hoatzin crop microbial communities from Cojedes, Venezuel. Combined Assembly of Gp0051906, Gp0051904, Gp0051908 | reverse complement strand
GTGTATTTTATATCTCGTAGTTTTTCGCCCTCTTTTTTAAAAATGAAAAAAAAGGAGTAAAAAAAAAAGTTTTTTTTTTTTGGGGTCCCCCCCCCCCCCCCCCGATGGATTACTGTATCATTACTGAAGCCAGGACAGGTGGGGTTTGCTTAGATTGTTTTTGCTACACTTTACATTTGACAGTCTGTTATCTGAAAGGCTTAGAATAAATAGGTTATCTGCACAAGTCTGAAAAATGTTTCTATCACACCAGTAGTCTTTCAGAACAAATTTATAGCTGAATTAAATCATTAGTTATCTGAACTTTACTTCAGGTTTCTTTTATGACCTGGATGCTTTGGTTTGGTTTTTGGAAACAATGAAGAAACTAAGTTGTGGGATTACATGTTCAGCTATGGAATTGAAAAATGTTTGCTGCTGTGTTAAGCAAAAGCTTTATAACTAAAATTAATGGAAGTTGGAAAATACGTTTGTTGGTATGGTCTCCCAAGAGCAATATATGTGTATCTATTCATTTTTTTTTATGGAGTTTATGGTTGTAAGGCATTAAGGTGAAACTTTACAACAGTGAACCGGGCAGTGTGGTTTATTCCAGCATTGCCTCATGTGCAAGTTATTTGAGAGATTCCATTCTGTAGCTGTCATTCCCAGGTAGGATACTCTTGCTGGGACCCTAACCTCTTATGTGAAGACATGCCCCTGGGTGATTGATATGCTTATTTCTAAAATTTGTTTAAACAGGGAGAGTCAATACCAGGGCAACCTACCACTTTTTTTTTTCTTCCTTCTTTTTTCCCCCATGGCAAAGCTAAATTGAAAGAACACTTTCTCCTTTTATCTGCTTCTTTTCATAAAATTTACCTTGTTCCTGGTGCATATTGATGTAATAAAATCATTCCAACTACTAACTTTGAAGAGGAGGGACGCTATGTGACAATGTTTCAGTTTTTTCAATTAAATGAAAGAATACAATGTAACATAGATGGAGATGTATAGAAACTGAATAAGGGATGTTAAAGATGGCAGGCTTGGTCCTTCAGATGTTAAGTGATAAGAGGGTGTATAGAATTGCTTAGGAGTAAGGGTAAACAGGCCAGAAAGCTGTGGGAGCTGGAAGATGATAGTAGAAAACTCAGGTGAAGTGGGTTCTGGCACTGGGGGAAACCTGATGCCCCTCCCACCCATCCATTCCCATTTTCAGGCTGCAATGCTCGGGCAGATAAGCCAACGTACACCGTGCAGCTGCTCGGGAGGAAGGTCTCACTTCTCCTGCCCTCGCTTGCGCTCTGTGGTTTTACCCACTCAACACTTGACAGACTAATTTGTCAGAGTTGATTTAACGTGCTAATCCAACAGAAAAAAAAGTCTACACAGTGTTTGTGTGTGGTACTTTGGTTTTGCTTTTGCTGGGTTAGTTTTCTGCCAGGTTGGAGAATTAAAGCATCTTCCAGAGGCAGCAGAAGATAAATTGTAGGAGTAGCGGGTGCTGCAGGCAAACTGGGGGCTGCTAGGTTGGCCCTGGTGTCTTGTGGAACTGAGCTTTTGTCATTGCAGCTGATTGTGGCACCATGTGTTGCACGGCATCAATAAATTAATCCAAGTTAGAAGCGATACCCATCTGTTTTGTATTGTGACAGGTAGATGTGATCCCCCTTTTTCTGTTTTGTGCCAGGTGTAGTGGTGGTGGGCAAAGTTTTAAAGCAATGTGTAAGGCAATACAGGGGAGAGGAAGGCAGCTGCCAGAAGACTGTAATAAGGAGTAAGAGTACTTTTGGACTGCTACAAATATGATTTATAATTAAATTAAAAGTTCCTAGAGGTAGAAAATTACATATTTCATTTTCAGTCCAGTTACCCATTCAAAGCAGAGTTGACTAACAGAAATTTTTTACCATTGGGATTCCTTCATTTCTTTGGTGAATGTTTAGCTTTTGTGGTTGCTTTGATGTGTGTCTGTGTGTGTTTTGTGTTTTTTTTCCCTCCCTGGAAGCCATAAATCTCAATATTTTTTGTAATTCTTCTTATATTCTTTGCAGTATATGACATCACATTTGATTAAAAAAAAAAGCAAACCATAGTTAGCCCCAGGTGCACAGGTGTACTCACAATATTTTTATACACAGGAATTTTAATTCTTAATTGCATTTCATCTGCACTTTTCTTGCACTTCAAAACTTTGTAACTGTGTATTTCTTTGAATTTTCTTTTGTACTTTTAAGAGAGAAGTAAAATTTCTATCAAAAGAACAATGATCTCTTCTTTCTTATATTGGCTTTCTTGGGAACATGTTGAATTCAGGGACACATTGATCAAATTATTCCACAACTTTGCAGGAAAAGGCATACCCTAAAAGCAGAATTAATCAGTAGCAAACATCATCGGCGTGATGCTGCCACTCTGTTCTCAGAATCAAGTCTGGCTGACTACAGCTGAAGCATTTCTCTTGATTGCAGCAGACTCGTTGCAAGGGGAAGAGGAAGATCCACAAGACCTCTGTGTGTTGAGGAATTTGAACAAAAATACTCTTGCAGGAGCTAGCAGTCATCTTCAGTGGTCCCGTGTAGGAAGGCCTGGATTAAGAGTCTTGCACTAGAGAGAGCAGTTGTGTGTTCTGTTTGTTTACTCTTCTTCGCTTCCAAAAGTTGAAGTAAGGCTAAAGCAGCTCCAGTGATTCCTGCAAGGCTGTGTAGGGCTTTGCAAAGCCCAGAAACCGTTTGGCCTATGCTGGGTTATTAACCCTGGTAGCTGTGACTCAGAAGGTTGTGAGAGATTGGTGTGTGTATTGTTCCAGGAGGGTGTAGCTTCAGGGATTTTCCTCCTTACTAGTTTTTGTTTTTGAGTTTTTTAATTTAAAAAAATGTTTAGCCTCGGGGAGCCCTCTAAGTCTAAGCCTTTTACTGCCTCCTGACTTTGGCAGTTGCTTCTCTTAGTTCGAGTCTCTAGGCCTGTGTGATGTGAGACTTTGAAGTAGCTGCTGCCTGGCTGAAACCTCTCTGGGGGCAGGGAGAAGGATAATAAAGTTTGTGCTTTTGACATTTTCTTTCTTTCCAGCATGTAGATATTTTAACACAAGAATAAGTGAAATGGCTGATTTTTAGTAAAGACCCTAAAATTAGAGAATTGCAAAGACTGTATATCTTTTGCAGTTTGGTCTTAATTTGGAACAATCGCTAAAATCAATGGTGGGGAAAACCACGTCTTTTTTTGTCAGGGTTTTAATATCTAGTGTTAGCAACTCATTAATCCATTTAAGAAGCAGAACGTGAGATTCAAGGGTGAGAATCATTGTTTACAGCCCAGTTTTGTTAGATGGTGTCCCGTGGACCACTGACAAATACCAAAAGAGGCAAGGAAAGATGTTTGGAAAACAACACAAGCTTTTGGATCTTTGTAATTCTGGTTCTACATAGCGTCTGCCAGTCCCACACTCAGCTCGGCAAGCAAACATTTGCGAAGCCCATGGCAGTCCGTATCCCAAACAACAAGCATGGGAAAAACCTCTCTACCTTCACCTTTCTTAGGAGGGCTCTTCAGATGCTCTCTCAGCACTTCAAATACATATAGGCCACCTTCTCCTCCTATTCCTAACTTTTTCCAGCCTCGCTCCCTTGAAAAGAAGTGTCTTGAGGGAATGGACTAGAAGTAGGACAAATAAATCAGGGAGAAAAAAAAGCTATTTCAAGCGTCTTGACCATGGCAGGGTGAAGGTCTTTCTGTTTGTGTGTTCCCAGCTGTGGCATGGAGCATTTTCTGCACTACACAGGTTAGTATCAACCAAGATTGCTAGATTTAGTATTGACTAAAACATATAAAGTGATTTTAAAACAGATAGTGTTCTGCACCCGTTGCTCAGTTGGCCAGGCCGCAGGGACCTGAGCGGTGTGGGGGGCGTTTTGGCCTCCCATTGAGGGCACAAACCCTGTGCAATGAGGGGAGCGTGCCCCGCGGCGCTCTGCGGAGCTCAGACCTTCGCTTATTTAATTCATTTGAGCCATTTGGTTCTGGCTTGAGCAAGGCAGCTTGTTGGGGTTCTGGATCAAAGTTGTTCAATCGGTCCTTACTGATCCCTGATGTTTAACAGAGCGAAACCTCGTTTTGTAAGCCCAGGAAAAATAACTGTCTTTATTGTTGTGACTTCTGTGCACTGTGGAAGCTTTACCATTACTGTAAATGTATATTTTTTAGTAGAAACTTCATTTATCTTAAACAGTAGAGTAAATGATCTGTTTTTATTTGCAGTTTATTATAGTACCTTTTGTTCTGCTGCATAGATATTTATTCAGTTCCTCTTTGTATATAACCATTTGTTGTACTAAAATTAAATGTTAGACCTGTATAAAAATTTAAAATCATTCTGTGCTGGAAACAGCAATTCTGTGACTCCCTTGACAAGTCAGCAACTTGCATGGTTGTGAAATCTTCCCTCTTTTTTCTAGTTATGACCGGGAAGAATTGACATGTTGTGGCTGTTACGAGTCCCAGTTACCTGTTGTTTAGCGAGCTGTGGTTAAGAGCTGCGTGCTAAACCTCGCTTATCGTGTGCTGTGATCTGTATGAGCTGAATTCCCACTTCCACGGCTGTGGGAGTGGAAACGCAAGGCAGTGAAATAAGCTCAGTCCTTCAAGGCTGCTGCCAAGGTGGCTGGTGCAGCAAAGTTCAGGGGGTCCTTCGGCCTTTTGTAGGCACAAACCTTGGGGAAACAAATAAGCGTTGTTAAAGTGACTGCGTCTTTCAGGATTCTTCATCCTTTTTTTCTGTTTTTTGATAAAAGTAGCATCTTTAAAAAAAAAAAAAGCTTTTGACACATTTGACAGGCTTCCACATGATAATTAGATAATAAAAAGGCGTGGGCTGGCAAAGTATTAGGTATGAATGATGTGCAAGTTCGTATGCGTTTTTCTGTAAGCAACATTGTTGCGCTGAAGATGAAGCCCTGTGAGCAGATGGGTGAAGCAAAGGTTTTAGAGCGAGAACGAGTTGTGTCTGAAATAACCAAAGAGAAGCTGGAGCAACCTGATGGCACTCTTGTTTCTAGTTCTGAATAACGCCTTTGTCTGGGTAAGAAGTTTTTAATACAGCATATTATGCATATAATCTTAGAACTGTGTGCATTAGCTTCCAGTTACACCCGGTGTCTTATTTATTCACTTTCAAGTTAACTTTCTGGAATAATAATCTTTTTCTTGCACTATATATTCTGAGAATTACCTTTCCTGCACTTTGCAATCTGTTGAGGGTGCAAGAAAAAACATGTGAAAGAGAAGATGGTTTCTGTAGTTTGTATCAAGGAGGAGGAGGGATGGACAGAGGGAGGGAAGATGAAGCAGGGCCTTGATGCAGCTCTAGCGTATGAATTTGATCAGTAGTCCACAAGAAAATGGATTATGGGGAGATATGCACAAGACAGAAGAAAATACATGGCATTTATTATTCCTGTGGGATTTTGGGACGTCCAACTTAATTTGGCAGGGTATTATCAGCCAGTCAAAGATAGTGGTGGCAGCAGAATTGGGTTCGGGAAGTGGCAGCTGCCCCCTCTCCTTCTGCCGTGTTTGTGGCTGTGTGCTTTGGGGTTTGTGGATGTTCTGGGTGCTGTGCCTATTGGGAACCCAATTCCATGCTGGTGGGAGGCATTCGCCCCAGACCACGACCCCAAACTCAGCTCGCAGAGGTGGCTGCGTCCCTGTGTGTGCTGACTTGAGAGACGGGGCAAGTTCTTCCATAAAGTTTGTAACAGCAACAGCTGCCTGCATTGCAGGGACTTGCCCATGGGCAGTTGGGAGGCAGTTGTGAGGGCCTGGTCCATGGCGCCTCTTTTTAGATACTGTTTTCTCTGCAAATATTTACAGAATCACAGAATCACAGAACCATTTTGATTTCTTAGAGAGACATCAGGCTGAGTTCTGGAGGACTCAGTGCTGTCGGGAGGACCCTTTTCCCACCACACCACTGCTCTGTCACGTTACCAGGCTGTGAGTCTTTCAGAAACCAGATGTGAGCTGCCAAAATAGCAGATGATGTTTCTGCTGTGCTTGCTGTAGTCTCTCATAACACTGGTGTTAATCAATCAGGCTTCGTGTGCAGGTCTCAGCAGCACAACTCAATGTCCTCCAGCCCTTGTCCCACCTGACTGTGTGGTCTTTAGCCCCGCAGAACAGCTAAGGAGACCCTGACTGAGGGCCATGGGGGTAGGGCTGGGTAGATTTTACCTGTGATGGATGCGGGGGACATCTTTCACTAGATCAGGTTCCTTGAAGCCCTGTCCAGGCTGACCTTGAACACTTCTAATGATGAGGCATCCAGAGCTTCTCTGGGAAATCTGTTTCAGTGTCTCACCAGATGCTGAGCAGGGTGAAGAGCAGAAGCCTCCAGAACCTGCACCATGAGAGCATAGTCCCTTGCAGAGTCCATAAGGAAGTGCAGATTTCTTGGGTCTTCTCTTTGCTGTAGGCAGTTGTCTATGAAACAAAATATTTTTGTATCTTCTGGTACAGATCCACAGATGCTAATACACTCTCCTTGCTGTTGGTTGTTTCTCTGGATGGAGTAGCAAGCAGATAGAAAGTTCCAACACCTCTGGAAAAATTAGGAAAATTACTAAGCTTTCCTTTTTAAGCTCTGGGAAGTTAGAAAATGTTAGAACTAAGGCTGCATAATGAAGCCTAAAACGCAACTGTTTTATTCATGTGGTACAAGATTTTTTAATTACTTCATCAACCCCTATAATTTTTGTTGGAATTCTGCCTCGTTCATTTCACAAGAGAGACTTTCCCTGAGTCCAATAAACCCAGTAGATCTGTTTAATGTAAATTTGAAATCCAGTGAATATAAAGCTGGTAAATTTGATAGCCAGTTCAAAAGCCTCTCTTTTTCCAGCAAGGGGGGCTAGAAAGGCATTTAAGTACTTGCAATACAGTAAAAAATATATATAAAGTTAATGATGTTTTTCTAGGCATTTTTCTTTTATAATCGATAGGGAAGTGGGAACCAGATTGAGTCTCATTTCTCTTCAACTTTTGACTTTGCAAATATGAAATGCTTGGTTTTGGTGAAGAATCAGCATTTGAAAACTGTTTGGCACAAAAAAGACCACTGAGCATGAGGAGCTGGGTCACTGGCCCAGGGAAGCTGTAGCCCTATGGGCGAGACTTCACTGCTGTGGAGAGCGCCTGATGTCTGGGGGTTTTCCTAAAAGGCTGTATTAAATTTTGGGAATATGACCTTCTTATCTGTGTATCTTACCATAAGATTGTTTATTATGTTTTTGTCTTTTATGTAACTAAGTATTTTCATGCTGAAGCTTTTCTATACTAGGCTTTACTCATGTCTGTCTTCTGCTAACCTGAAGGGTATTTTCATAAAGGCATCTCCTGCTTGCCTTATCTGGCTTACAAAATTGACGCGCTGCGAGCAAATACTGTTTCCTGGACTACTTATTTGGTGTAGTAGGGAGAAATGTTTTTCAATCACTTTCAGCCTTTTCCCCACCTCTCATAAATCTAGTGATTTCCAACTTCAGTATGTTGCTTGGCTTACAGCCCGTGGAAATCACTGCTCTGTGCTGTGCTGAGGAGGTTTACTACACCCGGGTGCTGTTTCGGGCAAATCGTATCACTGAAATAATCTTGACATACTTGGAGACCGCTAATCTGTGTTCAGGACTGCTTTTAAAAATGTACCTGTTCGAATCGTAAATAAAGATTGTAGTGTTAAATGGTGTCCTGGCATGTTTTGAATTTGACTTCTGAAGTCGTAGCCTACCAAAAAAAAAAAATCGAAGAGGGAAAGATAAATAAGTAAAAAAAAAAATATTCCAGTTTCACCAGTGAGAACCCTGAAAATATTACATGAATTTTGTTCAAGTGGCTATACTTGCCTTACCTTGCATCTGCACAATTGGATACAGAGGTCTGACTTATGTGAGGTCCACCCATATCCCAAGCTAATAAAGCAGAAGAGAGCTTTTGTCCTAAAGCTGTGTGGCCATATTAGCCGTAAAGGTTTGTCTTTGCTGGTAGGGTCCACCTAATTGTGAAGGTTGAAGCTCAGATGCTCAGTAATCATGGAGCAACAAGAGCTGTATCGGCCAGGCTTTCTGCAGGGTTTGTTGGCGCTGGGGCTTCAGCTCGGTGCCATTAGGAGATGGCTTTTAGAAAAGGGTTTGCTCTGCACAGCCTTCACCCATCTAATCTCTCAGGTGAAACTCCTACAGGAGAAGAACTGACTGCCGCCAGAAGGAAATCAGTCTCAAAGTCCTTGAGGGAGAGGAACGGTCGGGAGCCAAGCTCTGCTTGGACCTTGGCCTGGGGCTTGCTCCCAGCCAAGAGCGGATCAGACATCTGCTGGCTCTCTCCCTCTGACTGAGGACTCTCTGTGTAGCCTTGGGGAGATACAATGCTGCATTAGTTGATCAAAGCATATCTGTAAACTTTTTTGACAAACATGAAAGCTATAAAATAGATTATCTCTGTCTCCTCCTTCCTCCCCCTCCTCCATGAAAACCTGAATTTCTTCTAAAACAGGCTGTGTTCGTGTCATTGTAGCATTGCCAAGTGCTGTGGAGGATGGGGCAAACCTTGGAGTGCAACTCCTTCGCTCTCGCAGGGCAGCAGGACCACACTGGTGCAATGTGCTGGGAATGGCAGCGCAGCTGGGTGAAACTTGTGACAATGCTCTGCACCCCACTGTGGTAAAAATAAGAATATGACCTCATGCTAGGGAATCCAGTTAAAAATAAAAAGAATGCAAATTGTCTTCTGTTAGAAGAGCTGCATTTTAAACCAAATGGTTTTTCAGATTATGTATGTTTCTCTGTTTCCTGAAACAAACCTGTAATCATTTTATTTAAGTATTTATTTTTTTTAAGGATAGGCAATAAAGGGATTTTCTTTCTTCTGTGTATCCTGCAAAGCCCTAAAGCAGTCCTCTTCCATCTAACGCTATCAAATGGAATGTCTCTGGCTGTATTTGAGACCCTGGCAAGGGCAGTTTGCTCTTCCTGCATTAAAGTCAGTAAAGATATTTTGCTGGAAAGGGGGAATGTGTGATCTGAAGATTTTAGAATAAAAACAATGTATTACTATGAGTTATATTATTATATTTTATCTGTCAGAATTAAATGAAAGGAAGACTTAACCCTAATTGAAGATGACGATCGACAATATGGGAAAAAAATCCAGTCTGTTGTGGGCATCCTTTGTGCTTTTATCCCTCTCCCATCCAAGCTGTCACTACTTAATTCAAGTACTTCTCACGAGCGTTAGATTAACTGGCAATAATGAAAAAAATAGTACATTACTGTGGAAGACAGTACTGAACAAGACAGGTCTTAAAAGAAGACTTAAAATAGTTTTCTAAATTTGAGATAATTATTTCCTTTAAATATTTAGATTGTGATTTGTCTTTTTGACAACCTGTAATGAAATCTAATGTTGTACTGCATTGACTTCAGAACCTGAAATATTCATGAGGTAGAGCTCTGAAGAAAAGTCAGACCACTGCTGGAAGTGAAGCCATTAGCTGAGAACAAGTAACTAGAGTTTGCAAAAGTGATAAATCTGTTTTTGACATCAATAACACTTTCTGCAGGTGCAGAAGGAATGTTTTGTTCTTTTCATATTATGTCGCTTAGTTTGAGTCTACAGAAAACAATTTTTAGAGCTGATAAGCCCTTAAGAAATGTAAATGCAGAATGTTTAGAGGGTTTTATCTCTTACAAATAAATGCTATTGATTAGAGGCTGAGATTTTCCCATTCTTTATTCTCAAAGGATAGACTTACGAAATAATGCAAAACACAAATTATTTCAAGTTTATAACTATGGGTTTCTTGCTATTGATGTGGTCTCAGTTTTCATAAATCTTGACCTTCTTACATGGAAGAAGTGTTTTATTTGCTTATTCAGGAATTTAATAGTGTTTTCAATTTGTTTTTTAAAACCTTATGCATCTATGATTATAATTTTTATTAAAATGCAGATTATGAGAAATTGTAGGTAAAAAGTTGATGATCCAAGTAAATTGGATTAGTATCAGTTGCCATTCTAATATCTAATATGTACATTAGGAAAGTGAAGAAATGTGTGCTAACTGAAGTAGTTTCTTAAGTGTTTATATAGTGCTACCTCTAATGTAACGTAAAGGCTGCATTTAATTGCAGATCAGCTGGTGGCTGATGTGTCTCAGTGGTTTCCTGCTAGTGTGAATCAGCTTTTCTCTACGCAGATAACTTTATTGAAGTACACAACAAACAAAATAAGATTTCTTTGTAATGCATAAGCAGAGGCTAACACCGGTAACTTTTAAAAGATGCTTTAAATCAGTTTTTCTTGCCTTTTAAATCTGTCCTGACTGCAAGTGAAAGTGCATCTTTCTGCTTTACTTGCATATGGCAGAGCTGAAGAATCCAGTGGAGACGTCAATTTTTTTTTCTTTAGAGGCAGTGAAAACATAAGAAAAGGTTTTGTGTGAACCGATGTGTGGTGTTTATTTGCGCATGGTATAAAACACGTTTAGCAAAAGCAAATCTTGCACCTAAATTGGTTCCTTTTGTCCAACGGTGCTAAACAAAAGCTGAAGACTTGTTAGCGTACCTTGTGTGATGAATTTGAGTTTGTCCATTGCTGGCTTTTGTAGGATGGTAGCTGTGACACGGAGATGAGACTCATCGTAAATGTTCTCCCATGTTCCACAATCTGCTTTGCTTCCCTTGCCCTCAGGGGTGTGTTACAGGCAGATCCTCAGCATGTCGCTGAGAAGGTAAGGTGGTGAAACACTGCCCAGCTCTTATGCCCTGAGGTGCCTCGATTAATTACCCTGCCGGTTCCTTTCTTTGCTAGTTCGTGTTCGGCTGTATCTTCAGCTTCTTAACTCTAGGTAGGTCCCATGGTGTCACTTTTTCAAACTGCTGTCCTTGCAGTAATGTTATGCTACAGAAGGTCGTCTTTATTCTCCTGACTTTTGTTCACAATGTTGGGGTTTTTTTAATGGTGTGGACTGATCCCAGCGTAATGTGGAGGAATGATAATTTGTTAAAACGTTTCCTATTGATTTCTGTGTCTGTTCTGAACTGTAAAGCATTTACATTGATAGCCCTCTTCTGGGGAAAATTCCTCTAATTTATTGATGTGTGAAAAATTTATTCCATCTTCCACTTAAGCATTATTCGGGAAGATCGTTTTTAACTGGTTGATTTCCAAGCTCTTCTACTATCTGCTGGGGGAAAAACCAGTAAGCTGAGGGTTATAGTTTGACAGCTACAGGCAGGTCAAGGGCACATGCTTATAATTTTGCTACAGTAATTGCTGAATAATTAGCCACAAGGAACTTTCTGAGATTTTTCTGTTAAGATCGTTTTCTTCTCTCCCATTTTGTTAATGAATACTGTGCACCCAGCTGTGAGGCTCTGAGTGATGACTACTATTATGGATTTATCCTTTCAAATTCTGCTTCTAATTTTAGGAAGTTGTATTCTTTGTCTTAAGGTTTCTAGTGGTAAAACTGTAAAAGGACAAATTATTCCTCAGCGAATGTTGGGAAATACAGTAAGAGGATTTTATAAATACTGGACTACAATAGCTAGTTATATTAGTGAAGGGAAAATAATACTGTTCACAAAAATAACCATCTGTAGTCCATATATAGTAGATGAACAAATATTTTAATTACAATTTTTTTATTAGAATGTTTTAGCAGTGGTCTGTTCTCACAAGATGATACTTTACATTCCTGTGACTGTGGTCTCTTTTGGATCATCTGTCTCGTAGGTTCCCAGTGCAGTCCCGAGTATGGCACATTAGGCAGATGTGTGGGATAGAGATGTCTTCTTCCCGTTTCCTCCTACACGTACATACCTTGTGAGGACATGGAAAGACTAATCTGGTCTGTTCAGATTACTTACTGCGAGATGTACGTGATTCTACCCAGCTAGGGCATCTCCTTGTAATGCTAATCACTCTTATCTTAAGTACATGCAGGAGAGTAGGGCTTGAGCCGAGAAGTTGTCCTACCTGTTCAGAGACTGTATGCACATGTACATATATAAGCTTATAGATATGTGTGGTATTGTTCCTATAGCTATCAGGTTTAAAGATTAGATGTGATTTCTTGTTCCTCACAATAAAAGCTTTCCAGCTAAAAAAGCATGTATGGTGCCTGCGCTTTTATCCTATTATATATACTATTATAACAAGATGCAATTAGAGGATTTGATGTAATAAAGGTGATTCCTTTAGTGTTCAGCTGGCACCAGTTTTGCATTCCAAAGTTTCATGTGAAGCAACTCACTTTTACAGTTTTAAATGTTGTTAAAGATTTCTGTCAGGTTTTCCCCTAACCACACAAAATAACAAGATTGAATAGGATAACATTATTTTGGGCTTTAAATCCACTTGCTTCTCACAGTGGAAAGCTCTAATCTGGTCAAATCAGGGTCTAGCAGACCAGTCCGGTATGTACCAGACTTCGTGATAAGCTGTTGCCCATGTGTTGTCATTGTCCCCAGGAGACAAGCCTGGAAAGCCGCTGCTGTGTTCCAGGTGCGGTGCAATGTTTTGCAATAGAAAAGTGGATGGAGGAAAGATATTTAGTCTGTGAATTACTGTTGACGCTAATCTCAAACAAAGGAGCATGGCCTGGTGTTGTCAAAGGAAGCTAAACCTGCTGTTTCATTTTCCCGTTGTCCTCTTGCACAGAAAGTCTTTTGGTCTGCAAACGACTGCTGATGTTACGCCACAGAAATTGCTACAAGGAGAATGCTTGGTACTTTCGAGATCTGGCATCTAAGCCTGGTAAAGGGTGTCATGGCTGCATTCCCCTGTTCAGGGGCCACAGCGAATTGCTCCTGTTCATTGTGTGAGACGTTTTCATTTTAAACTTGGGTGGTTGTTGCTCTTCCTAATTCTCCTTCTTCTCTCTGTTGCTGTCGGTTCAGACAGACTGTATCTATCAAATAGGTTGGCTGGTTGACTTCTGTGCCCTGGACTCAAAGATGCATGAAATGAACCAAAAAGGGAGGACAGGATTTGGAAGATGCAGGAGATGCTTGCCACAGCGCACTGTTTTTCTGGGCTGTGAGAGGTTCAAGCTGAACAGATGGCATTGAGAGAGGTGAAGCGGGGAGGTCGTTTGAAAGTTAGTGGCAGTGTGACTCCCAGGGAGCCTGAAGAAAATAGTTGAAGTAACTCAATTACTTGCATGAGATCTCAGCGATGATGTGGGCAGGTGAAGGGGAGGCTGCCAAATGTGTACCGAGTGACATGTGCCACATCTGACAGTTTTGCAGAGTTAGTGGAGTCTGAAAAATGTTGGCGTTTATGGGTGGAAAAACGTTTCTGGAAGTGTAGCATAATCAGTGTTCTTACCTGCTTGCTAATATGCTGGGTCAAATCCCATCTATAGTTCTTCCTATCTAAATTCAGCTGCGGGATTGTATTTTTGTTTACTTATTTGTTACTAAATGCTGTTCTTAAGTTTCTCTCCCTTGGTGTCGTGGGCCCTGTCAGCAGGTGCTGTGTCCTGCCGTAGGGCTGGCTG
>Ga0181612_135771_pt1 | contig 13533 bp, 12 predicted proteins | sample HoacroProtozoa21_FD_119630 | JGI IMG/M metagenome (GOLD analysis project Ga0181612, IMG submission 119630) | Hoatzin crop microbial communities from Cojedes, Venezuel. Combined Assembly of Gp0051906, Gp0051904, Gp0051908 | reverse complement strand
ACAATTCCATGTCCTTGTGCTGAGGGCTCCAGAGCTGAACGCAGTACTCCAGGCGAGGTCTCACCAGAGCAGAGTAGAGGGGCAGAATCACCACTCTCGACCTGCTGGCCACACTTCTCTTGATGCAGCCCAGGATACGGTTGGCCCTCTGGGCTGCCAGTGCACATCGCCGGCTCATGTCCAGCCTTTCGTCTATCAGTACCTCCAAGTCCCTCTCAGCAGGGCTGCTCTCGATTCTTTCATCCCCCAGCCTGTATTGTTAGGGGGGATTACCCCGACCCAGGTGTAGGACATTGCACTTAGCCTTGTTGAACCACATGAGGTTCACACAGGCCCACCTCTCCAGCTTGTCCAGGTCCCTCTGGATGGCATCCCGTCCTTCTGGTGTATCAACTGTACCACTCAGCTTGGCGTCATCTGCAAACTTGCTGAGGGTACACTCGATGTCACTATCCATGTCAACGATAAATAGCGGCAGGTCCTTTGTGGAGCCAGCTGGCATTGGCTCTGTCAGACGTAGAGGAAGCTTCTAACAGAGCCAACCCTGTAGCCCCCTCTCTACCAAAACCTTGCCACACAAACCCGACACACTGGGTTTCATAAGACAGGATTTGGGGACAAGCCCTCCTGGTTCACCATTTATTGGTTCTACTTCAAGCAGGATGAGGCACTCCCTCCCTCCCCCCTCTTCCTCCCCAGTGATGCCTGTGCTAGTGCCCTCTTCCCACCTCCTGCTGTGGGAAGGACGTTTCTGCTGGTTTTTGCTGATGCCAACAAACCGCTATCACTGACAGACAGAAAAAGTGTATTCGTTTCTGCAGTGCTCCCAGAATGTTCTAGAGGAAAATGCAGGAAAGGTTCCCAGCAGTCAGGTCAAAGGAACCCTATTTCCACAGCAGAGATCATGGGCCTTTATTTAAACAGATAAAAGGTTCAAAATAACAATGTGAATTTGGAAGAAAAGCCAAGATGAGTATCAGGACAACAAAACACAGCTCTTGTTGCTTCTGCCAATGTCCTGTAATCACCAGTTTGGTTCTGAATTTATTGTCAAGGTGATTAGAGATCAAAAATACAGGTGATGGACTGAGCAACTGTAAGTAAAAGGCAGATCCAGCACAGACAGTCTAACAGTGGTAGTATGACAACTAACAGATGTGGGGAAGCCTGTTCAAAGAAGCAAGCACAAATGGCTGTGGCACCTGCCAGCATCCAGATGCTCTTGTTGAGAAACATCTTTCAAAAGTCTGGCAACTCTGCTTTGGGGCAGTTTGGAGAGCAATGAGCTGAGCTGGTGTTTAAGGACAAATCACTTCTTATCACATATTTTAAAGTAATGTGCAATTGTTTTATTGAATTGTGGTTTTGTTGTTGGTCACATCTGTCTGTATCCCTCAGACTACTGAAAGGCTCAACACAATTATACACAGAGCCAGATTTTCAGAAGTACTGAGCAACTCCCATCATACGGCATCTACTTGTGGATAGATTTGCAAAATGTCTCACTGTGATAGGCGTCAATTTTTTTAAAACCTGTTTGTCCTACTCAGGTACCCAAATACTCCCTGAAAATCTGAACTCACCTGTGACTATTGTGGCATCCTAAAAACTCTTACTGCACTGTACAGCAGCCTTGCAACCCTATTTACACATATCTGTCTTCCCTCCCAGTCATTTGTCAGGCTCAGTAATGTAAAAACTAACTTTTTATTCTCCTATTAGCTAAAATGGTTCTCTGGGGAGGGTGAACAGGACAGCTGAATGTTGCAAGGTGTATGGAGCATCTTGTTCTTGCTTCTGATATTACTTCACATGTCCTTGTTTTGAATTTCCTAACTCTCTATTGCAATAATAATACAACTTGATTACCCTAGCAGCTGTGCTTAAAAGGATGATGTTGAAAGAGAATCTATTCCAGCCTTCAAGATGACTAATCTAAACTTTTAAAAAGTTGTTTGGGTTTTCCACCACAACTGCACATAGAGAACTTGCTGAAAATCTTCATCGTAAATGTACTTGACATCTGCTTTGTGCTTCCTGGAAGACAGGAAGGTAGAAAGATAAGCTCCTGTTCGGTAATTCGTGAAGAATCATTTTAGAAATTTATAACATCATAGTACAGCTGTTCTTTTTTTGGCCTTCCTCCTTCCTTCTCCTCCTCCTCCTCTTTCTTCTCCTTCTCCTCTTTCTTCTCCTTCTCCTTCTCTTTCTCCTTCCCCTTCCCCTTCTCCTTCTTTCTCCCTCTTCGTTTCTTCCTCTTTCTCTCTTCCTTTTTCTATTTCACCTGCATGAATAAAAAAATCTTGCATAACAAGCAACCTGGATAACAAAGATTATTTTTTCTGCAGTAAACTGGCAAGGTCCTAACTTTGCAATCCTTATGGAAACAAAACTGCACTGAAGAGGTAAAGCAAGGCCGAGCACTGGACATGTATTAATGTGACAACTTTTGGCAGAATTTCTTCCCCTATTTTGGTCTATTAGTGCACATGGACTCTACTTGATTAATAAGAAATCGATAACCTCCATATGCAATGCAGACAATAGCAATATATATATATACACACGAGCGCATGGGCTACCCAAGTGTTTGTTTTGTAAATGAGTACTAAACCTTCAAGCAGCAGCTTAGTGTGGTTTCAGACAAAACAAGCATGATGCATGAAGTGTTTAACTGTATTAAATGCCTTTTTTCATGTTTACATAATGATATGCTGTGTTTATCTTACAAGCGCAGTAAAAATATTAGTTAGCAGTCATAAATATAGTCCTGACAAAATGATACTACTTTCCAGAACTGCTAATCTGTGTTAATGCCACTTCGGTACAGGCCCTGTAACAGCTGTTAGAATTTTGTCCCCTATAGGTCAGAGAGAGAAGATGGGAAAATCCTTAATAAAATGTTGTTAGAAGCTACAGGTGGGAAATAAAGAAGCTTTTGTGACCTGTAATCTTATTCCCTCATAAAGTCACAGAGTGCACAGCAGCTTCTGTGGCTGAAATTAGACAACACGCTAGCGGCTTTTCAATCTCAACTTTTACAGTTCAGTTATATAATTTTCAGTGAAGAACAAATGAAGGATACAGCAAGCACTGCCCCTGACCTTCCTTGCTGTTTTTAATAAGCACATTCAACAGCATGGGCTTCTCTGTCTTAAATGAATTACTATATATCCATGTATTGGAAAGAAAATGCAGCAGTGTTTATCTTCTGTATACTTTTTACTGTCAAATTTTAATTAACTCTCAGCCTCAGGTAAAGAAAATATGCAAATTTTAATAGTCTTATAATTACCGTGGGCCAGATTCCACCATCCAAATGCAGATGGGTACCCAGTCTTGCACAGAGCCTCCTCACCAGCCTCAGAGGAACTAACCAGAGAGGAAGGGGCCACCACTGTCCCCTTTCCCTTTTATAAGGCAGGATTGCAGGAAGGAAAAATAGAGGTACAATAGGTAGAACTCGGGAATGAAGCAGTGAATGGGTCATCTATTACCAAAACCAGATTATGTTATGCAAACAATTATAATTTTATGTTTTGGATACTTTACGTTCAGCCTCCTACGGATTTCATTTTTCTCTTTAAAAGATGGGTGTATTCCACATGTTTTTGTATCGACAATATATACTGTTTGGATATTATGACTCCTGCAGGCCTCACCTTTGCATCCTCTCATTCCTTTTGATATTTCTGTTGCCTTTCATCAAACTACAGTACTTGGGAGTATGAAAACAAATATTTTTTTTCCATTGCCTTTATTAAATAGAAAAGAAAAAAATGTGTAGGATAATATATAGGGTAATACACAGCTCTACATTTCTATAGTGAATCTTACTCATTCAGCTGAGAGAGAAGTATCTTCTAATTTAAACATTTAAGCTATCTGAATGAAATGGAGCCAAGCATAGAGTGAGCTTGTTTTTTATGTTATTTTTATCAAAAGTGAAAAAATATTCAGCTAATACACTGTATAATACAATCAAATATTCACAGCTTTAAAGTCACTATAATTTGTTTAAATGTAATTATGTGTAATTACTTACTGGTAAAATGGTGGAGGGTTGATGAAATATGATATAAAATGGTATAATTAATTGACTCCCGATGCAATGAGTTGTCATTTCTGAAAATTTAATGTCATCAAAGCTCTTTTTCCAATAGCACAAGGAGCACTATTGCTAATAGACTTCAGAGCTTGAAATAAATAAATCTTTGGAATCCTGTTGCATCTCTTGGGGTGTGACATTTGACAGTCTTTTATAGCGCAGAACGAAACAAGTTTGTGAGCTGGAATTCAATTGTGGTGTATTGATTCCTTGCATCAGTCATTATTCCCTGCTGATTGACAGCTGAAAATTGGTTACGTTAAGTATTTCATATGTTATATTGGCTGACATTTGCTTGCCTGCTCCTGTGTCAATATTGTTGTAAAGATCTCCAGCTCTATGAGATAGCAATATACACTGACTGTGGCTTTTGTGTGATGTTCCAGTGTTTTTCCTGACATAATTTAAGACATATTAAAAACCAGCAGCATCTTCCCTCTTGAGAAGCTTAATGCCAATATTATTGTCTTCCAAGGGAAGATCATGTATGCTCATAATCGGGTGCTAATTTCCACCCATACGCTCATGTTTAGGCATTAGGCACTATAACTGTAAAATTGAGCCTGCTTGATTGATTCATGTCAAGCCTCATCTCGGCTCGGGCAGTGGAAGTCATCCAGCTGACCCTTTTTACACTAAAAGAAGAGATTTGTGTTCCTTTCTTTCACCTGGAACCATCAAATTGACTGAATAATCTGTAATACATTAGTGCTGACATTTGTTAGGCAAGAATTAAACAAGACACAGTAATCATTCCCCTGAATAAAAATTGTGTTTGATTTCCAGCAGAGTTCTATTAAAAGGACAGCACAGCCCATCTCCTCCAAAGTGGGAAATGGTGAATATTTTCAACGTTAATGAATCAAATTAACACTTTAATGACAGATGGGCAATCCCTAGCCACTCCTGACAAAAGCTGCTGAGGAGTTTTGGAGGGGCACGTGATTCCTGTGTCTGCCTTGCGGACTACAACAAGCTCCGTGGAAATCCTTCATGGTGAATGACTAAAGGTGACCATAGTCAAGTTTAATATTTTACCTAAAATGAGACAAAAGAGAAAATGATGGTTTTCCTACAGCTGGAGCTGGCTAGCCCCAGGAAAACCAGTTCCTGAAGTCAACAGGGCAGAATTCCGTATTTACTGTCAGCCTCAATAAATATGATGCTGTAAAAGGGTGACATTAGTGATGTCGATTCCCATCTCCTGCATGACAACACAATATAAAGTGTGAGGTAATTCCACCTGAAGTCAGTGTGGACACATCATCATACACATGGTGTCACCAAAGTCTGATCTGATGCCTTTGAAGTCCCAGTGTTACTATTGCATTTGGTAATTTGAAACTAGGTAGCTGAAGCGGTGCCTGCTGCTTGTCTGGCTGCACTGTACTCTGTCAGGCGAGGACAGGCTGTAGTGGTGTTATGGTTGTACTGTATGTCTGTCCTTTCGGGGATAACCCTGAAGGTAAGATATGAAAAGTACCATTTGGAAAAAGACACGTTAGCTATGTAGGTGATCTGACCAGTTTGTACCTCAGAAGTTCATTCAGAAATAGGCTTTTCCCTTGTCCTGGTGTGAGTTTTTCCAGCTGGGTTCTTGGAGCAAGCTGGAAGTGAAGATGGGTTGCTGAGGAAGCACACTCTGGAAACCAGCTTTTTCCCTTGATTAGCCTGCATGGGAGACTATTGGAGCATCACTGTTGTGCTGATGTGCCTCTGGGCTGACCTCATCAAGAAGAACAGCACTGGCTTGGCACAAATGTTTATGAACTATATGAAAGCAAGGAAAAAAAACTCTGCCAAAAAAAACCCCTGGAACACCTTTCTCTTATCCTAAGCAAAGAGAAACAGGCACCAGGTTGGTTCAGACCTTTGGGATCCTCCAAACTGCTGGTACAGCACAATTGTGTTTTCCCTTTGCTTTGGGCTGAGTAGCACCAGCCTAACCCCAAATAGCAAAAGCTCGTAGGGATTGGTATTAATTAAGAGTATGAGGCTTAGTAGCACCTGAAACCTTTTAAGCAGCATGTAAAGTTAGGCTGGTTTGTGCAATCAGTCTGCCTGGTGGCACTTACTGCTTGTTGTATTTAAGGCAGGTGCCCTGTAGGGGAAGGAAAGGTGGTGGATGGTTTTTATTGCCTTGAGATGGTTGGAGATGGTGTTTCTCTAGCAAATATCCCTGTGAGGAAGTTAAGATTTGAAGGTGCTCAACAAGCAGTCCTCTGCAAAGGGAGAAGCAATGTAAAAGGGAATTAACTGAACCCTGGGTTGGATGGATCAGCCCTTGGATGGTGTGAGGAGATGTGCCTGACCCAGCCTGGAGGGCTGCAGCTGCTGGTGAGTGGCTTTGGGGTCTTGCTGCTAGATGTTGGTGGAGGCTGAAGCAAGGGCTTTATCCTGGGCTCCTTGTGCTTTGTCTGAGCTGTTCTTGGGGAGGGAGGGTGCCTCCTGGCCCAGTCACAGGGTCTTCCCTTAGCTTTTGTTTTAGCAAGTGCTACCCCTTCCAGCAGTGCTTCCCTGTAGCCTGACCCAAACACTGCCTCTGCTGCAGGGTGGGTTTCTCCTGGCAAAGTGCTTGCACCCAGCTTTTATTCTGGCTCTGGCCCAGGAGAGCTATGGGTTTGGTGTCACTTCCTCCAGTGTGGGCTTCTTGCTGTCGTAGGTCGCCTGTCACTTCCTCCAGTGTGGGCTTCTTGCTGTTGTAGTTAGCCTCTGTGGTTTGTGCTGCTCCACTTGTAACTCTGCTCCTACCTATGTGCTGTAGCTCCTGTAGCAGCTGATGTTGAATGGCCTTCCGGGTGCTTATGGTGCAGCAGAACAATTTTTTAGTGTTCTTATTTAATATTGGAAAAATCTTGGAGGCATGCAGCACAACAAAACTTTATGAACATCTGAATAATATCCAGCTTCTCAATGCAGATGCTAGTTTCTGAGCATATGGCTTGTTTGAGTCTGTCTGGGGTACAAAAGTATCTGTTGAAATCATTCCCAAAACATAAAATTTTGACCATTACTTGCTCTCAGACTTGTAATTTCCCCATTTAAATTTCAATTATGGAACAAACAATCCCCCTCTTATTCCTTAGGCCATACAACTCATTAAATGTTTTGAATATTTCATAGCCCAAAACTGTTCATGTTAATCTTCTGAATATGTTGTTATAAATAACTAATAGGTGTATAATGAATCATGGAAATTACTTATGGAGGATTCATAGACAGGAAAAAGAAAAGGCATGCTGAAAAATACTTTGTAAGGGGAAATACTGCAGCATTAGCTCTTTCATCCAAGGCAAACAAACACTGCTTGTGCTTTACACACCACTCCTCCTGGCTTTTCACTACATTCAGAACAGCAACAAAAGGTTTTTGTGGGGGACTGTACTTTAAAAAAGCTTTGAAACAGATTAGCCTGTTTAATGTCAGCCCACGCACAATACTGCATATTATAAAGTGGATGATGAACAAAATGGGTATCTGCAGGTTCTTAAGAGGCCAATTACAAAAGAATACAGAGGGAGGGAAAAGCCTACAAAAATAGTGTGAGAAAGCAACAGCTAAATACTTTCCCTGGACCTGAAATACCAGGTCTTCTGCTGGTGCCCCCACTATTGCTGAGTGTCCTGTGTCTGTGTGATTGTATCTGATAAGAGGGAGACAAAGTGCTTTCAAAGTAGTTTGCGTGCTTGTTATGAAGCACTTAATTTTGTGGTTAAGTAGAAGAGGTAAAAAGATGAAATGGTTAAAGAAATGTGAAGAATTCTGTACTTCATATTTAAAAAAAAAAAGTAATAAACACACAATTTTTCATTTCAGCTGGGGGAAAACCTTTTCATTGCCTAAGGTTTATATCAAAAATTTGATGGCCTGACTGAAAATGCCACAGGACCCTAATCACAGCAGTATTCTGTTCTTTCTGTTGAAAGATCCAGGTTTAATCTCCACCAAAAATAGATTCTACCAGACTAGAGAAATCTCAAAATTAGAACTGGAAATTGGGGAAATAAGCAATGTTGGCCATTGTAAGCCTGCTGGCAAACCCAAGCTACTGCAAAACTGGCAGATCACCTTTAAATCAGATGTGCAGCAAGCACAGTGGACAGCTTTGTGCACAGCAGACTCGGTGAAAACAGAGCCCTCAGGAAAGAAAAAGCAGCAGGGGGAGAAAAAGCAGAGGGTATCACAAAGAGGGTGAAGACACTGGCTGCTTAGACAATTCCTTTTCAGGCAGATATATCTCAAGTGGTATAGCAATATGTAATTGGGGAAAGCTTTTAAAGGTTTTAATAGAGTAATTGTGCCCAGCTACATCAAAGCCAGTTAAGTGCTAGAAATAGTAATATTAGAACTAAAATCAAAGGCATTGGCAAAGAAATTACAAACTTGGGTTTTACAGCAGTGAGAATATTCTCCTGGGCTGCACCTACATGGGTGGAGTAAAGAAACTTCTAATACTATTCACTAAAAGAACTGGAAAAAAAAATGTACATGTGCACGGGCAGGGTTGAGTGTTGAAATTCAGAGAAATGCCAAGTGAATAATGGGAAGTGAGACTTGGTTATGTGAAGTGATTCATGCTGAACAGAACTTTCCTCACAATTAAGTGAGAATCCAAAGTGTTTAACTGTGTCTAATAGGTGTTACATCTATGTGGTTTCAAAATGAATGGCTTAATTCTTATTGTTTAAGGGATTTGACTGGATGAAAACATCAGGAGTTCTAGAGCTATGACTTTGTGAATGGGTACAAAAAATTAGTTTCTTCTTGCACTAAACAGTGTCTCTTACTGCGTAAATAGAACACTGACTGATTCAGAGCTCCTGCTGGGGACAAGGATTTAATAGAGCGGCCAACTTCGGTCTTGGTATTTTGTTCAATGTTAGCACAATAGGAAATGCTAAGGTGTGCAAAACTATCAGAAAGATAAAAGTTAGTTGCAGTAGTACAGTAAATCCTAGATAATATCCATGGATGAAGCTAAGCTGCATAAAGGAATTGGTCATTGTGGTGAGGCAAGGTCTTTTGGTGGTTGCAGTTGTTTTCTAGTCTACTATTCTGAAATAGCTTATCCCCTGAAACAGTTTCCGCTGTCAAACCTCAGTTGGGATCCTGCATATCCACTGTGATAGACAGAAGTCTAAAAGTGGATCACAACTTAAAAAAAAAAACCAAACAACTACCAACACACTTGACAATGTCTAGTGTGGGTTTACATCTGTTCAAAAGTCAGGCACTAGCATAAACTGACTGAAAATAATGCATCTGTTGAAGTGTGGAGCCTGTTTTTCTTGGCATTTCAAAAGGTCTACTATTTTGGTGTGATTCATCATTTCATACCTTCTTCTTTCATATCATACCTTCTTTACCTGGAAGTTATAGTATTGTATGATGTGCAAGTGATGGTAAATTTGCTGAGGAATTTGAGGTGTGTGAAGATCCTAAGATGAAAAAAAATAAAAATATGTCATCTCCAAGAAAATTATATTTTTCATGAAGCAAAAAGGATGCAGTTGTTCACTGTGGTCCTGTGCTACAACCAAAGCCAGGAGGAGGGAAATGGACCCTACTAAAATATCTTCTGTAGGAGGTAGCTGCCCTTATGGTACAGCTTTGAGAGAGCTGAACCTCAAAACACAACACCAGAAGAATACGAAGCTATTTACAGCAACATAGTTATTCTTCTTCAGACGGAAGGGCTCTATCACACTCATTTTGTTTTCACTGTGACTTCTAGGCAAACTAGATCAAGATAAGGGAAATCCCAGCTGCCTCATGAAAGAGTTCATAGCCTGCACCTTGGAATGTGCCTGGGCTGAACTGACTGAAGTGATCCCTGATATCCAAGGGAAACAGTCAGTGAGATTTAGGGATTAATGGGGAAGGAAAAAAAAGAAGAAAGATGGAGAACAGTAAACATTATAAACAACCTTTTTCAGTTTGATCCCCTAGTGGTCTATTTCATATCTGATGAAAAAATAGCTGCTTTCTTGATATCGTACAATAATGGTTTTAAAACAAGAGAATGTTCTGGTATTCTATTCTGCTAATGCCTGCTGGGTGCCTGTCACGTAAGCAGCACCTGCATGTTGGCCTTGAAAAGCCTGCAGTGCCTCCTAGGCTTCTTGTGACAAATGGGAGTTGATACAAGAACAAGATAAATAGTGTAGAAAAATAGCAAGTGATGAACTCTCCTCAGTAACATTTTCTGTAAGCATTTATGTGAGTGTTTTTGTTTGCAAGAAAGTCCATGTGGAGCGGCATATCCCTGGGTGTATGCAAGGGTTCATGCCATGAACCTTTGCAAGGCAATCTCGAGTTCCCTACTCCTGTTTATAAAAGGTTCAGTCAATCGATCTGGGAACAAAAGCAATAGTGTGTGTCTTAGGTGAAGAGTTAGCTGCCAAAGAGCACATGACAAACAGGGCAGCAGGTCTGCATCACAAGGCTGTGTCAGTCTTTGGTTACATTGGGTTGGATTATCTGGGCACGGAGTTCAGCAATGCAGAAGAGCAGATCAGAGGGTTGGACAAGTGGAAGATCTCTGGCGGACTTAGGTTAGTAACATGCTGCTACAGAAAACTCTAGGTTATTTGTTTTGGTTCTTCTTTTTCCTTCTGCTCAAGGGTTTCATTTTTTTGCAAAAGTCTGCTTTCTGCATTCTGATAAAATTATGCCCTCTGATATAGCACTTACCTGGCTTGGAGAGAAGTCCAGAGCTGTGTAATCCCCAAAGGGAGGTACTTTGGTGTCTGCTCACTTTCTTGACCCGTTTGAAGCCAATGACAGGACTTGCACGTTTCCATTTGGTGCACAATGAGTAGATTCCTCTGATCCAAAGCAGTGCCACATCATGCTGCTTGAGGGAGGGAAAATAGGAGAATTAGAAGGGTGGGAGGTAAGTCTTACCAATGTTTTCTGCTGATCTGGTAGAACTACCTCTGTGCCTTTGATGCAGAAATATATTACCTGCAAGTAGCAACTACCACGGTCTGATGCATACGCTTTATGCCCAGTACTAAAAATGATTATTTAAAGACACAGCCTGTGTCATAGGCTAGAGCTCAGGGGCTGTTTGGGCAGCCTGCAGGCTTGCCTCAAGTTATGGGCTCTGCTCGAGGACTGAGAACCTGAGAGTTAACCAGCTAGTTACAGGTCACATGGTACTGTGATACTTAATTCTTTAACAGAATTAGCCTCAACCATGCAAACCTTGATATTCCAAACATTATGAATGACAAATTCATTTGTTTGTAATTTCTTTTTCAAAAGTAAATATTTCTCAACCTCTGCTGAGTAGTGCAATATTTTATTGTGGATAGCTGCAGTTCCTGGTGGCTAATAAGAGCAAAATGTACTATAAACCCAATGGAATGGGTCACAGCCAACAAGGAGGGTGCTGATAGCTGTGAGTCTCACATCTAGATGTCTGTCCTCATAGACAGGTAGCCATTATGGCCCTGTTTATGCTTCTGAAATCTTAGAGTGTTCAAGTGTAAACCCCTGCACACAACAATACAAAACTGGCTCCTAGGAGACCCATCTTACAGCTGATGTAAAGGTCAGCTCTGGGTACCTGTCTGGTAGTACTCACTAAGCAACTTATTTGCCCAGTAAGGCTGCTGGCACAAATTCGGTTAGATTAAAGCTCAAGGACTGCCATGGAACAAAGTCAGCTCCGTAACCACATTTGCACACATACTATTTCCTCACTGTGTTCCCTCCGCCAGCTGCAGCTTGGGATGTGCCAAATACTTCAAGTACAGGAGTCGGAGTATGGGCAGAAGCAGTGTGTTCGGGAGAGGCTGTAGTGTAAGGGTAGGGGCAGGCTATAGGGAAAATGGTAGTGATGGGAGGCACCACGGTGGATTTGACCTCACTCTTACTGCTTCTCACTACAGGTTGGTGATGTTTTTACAAGTATCCTTCCAGCAGCATAGAGTGTTTTGGCATGCTAAGTAACTGATTTCTTTTACATTCCAAATTGCTACCCTGAGAGACATTTGCTCGGTGTGTGTGTGTTTACAACAGATTCAAATATCACCAAGAAATCTCTGTGTAGGGACTGTATATGTTTAAATATAATTCTCAACAATGTGTGAAATAATTAGTCCAATTCATGTTTTAGTTCTGTATTTTTAGTGGCATTGTTAACATTTATTAATAAAATTGAATTCTGGTACTCCTTTCCTGCTGGAAATATTAGAATATTTTAGTAATGTACATCACACTTTAGCCTTAAAGTAAAGTATAGCATCACTTTTCTTCATGTTTTTGTCAAACGAGACAGAACCCATCCAGCCCCAGTTAAAGAGCAAAGTGATTTATTATCATGGGCTACAAGTACTACTTGTGCTAAAGCTTTACCTTGTCGTCAGCCTGAAAGACTATTCCAATTAATGCCGTTTGCACTTGCCATGTAAGCTGCTGAGGGTGATGGGCCTCATTTTCCGTAGTTGCTATTTGATAGCTGGTGCCCGTCACTGAAAATTTAACAGGTCATTCAATGCTAGTCAACAAAAGACCCATGAAGCCTCATTTCACACCAATTACTATTTAGCATACGTACACAAATTGATTTTAAAAAATTCTCGGGGACATCTCCATGCTATAATCTGGCCACATGTGTCCCTGCAGCGGGGAGGCTGGTCTGATAGCAACCATCCCCAGCAGGTCCCGTCTGATGCAGAAACAAGTACCCATGCTTGCCATCACAGCTCTGTCAGGCCAGGTCTGCCCCAGTGCTATTGAAGCCCCCTGTTTCAAATGGAATGTTTTGGTTTTTTGGCTGGAAAACCTCAGATTTGTAAAGCCTGCAGCATGTAGGGTGCTGGCCCAGCTCCAGCTGTGGGTGCTGGCGGGTGGCCCGGCTGGGGGCTGCTCTGCTGCTCCTGCTACTGTCCCCACCCTTCCAAAAGCCATACCCCCCCACCCCGCCCTTTCTCTTTCTGCTTGTTTTGGACACTGATGCTTTCTTAGATTTCACAATATTTCTTACCATTTTCATGACTGAACTGTGTTACAGATGTTTGTTTAGCACCTCAGGTATTTTCTTTGTGGTAGGAGAGTAGGGGTTTATTATTTGTTGCTATTGATTTTGAATATAACTACTTAACTGCTAAGTGCCAATCCTGAGGTCTCAAATTTCCATCTAAATTGTTCTTTTATTCTCTAGTTTGTACATATAATTTATAGAGAGTGAGGTTTTTTAAAGGGAAGCTTTCTTTATCAGTAGAAACAAAAAATCGCCACACCAAAACAACACCACCCCCAAGAAAAAACAGCATGAAAGCATGTGGGTTTGTCCCAGCAGCATAACTTTGAAACAGATCTCTGGAAAATCGGGACAACTGCGGGTGCAAATAATGCTTTGTTCTTACAACGGGAGAATCTGTGCTTTTTTCTTGGTCTCTTTTTTTTTTTTTTTT
>Ga0181612_153965_pt1 | contig 13534 bp, 8 predicted proteins | sample HoacroProtozoa21_FD_119630 | JGI IMG/M metagenome (GOLD analysis project Ga0181612, IMG submission 119630) | Hoatzin crop microbial communities from Cojedes, Venezuel. Combined Assembly of Gp0051906, Gp0051904, Gp0051908 | reverse complement strand
GTTTGCTACTCATATTTGCAGTACTGCAGTTTTGCTCTGACTCCAGGCCTTATTTACCAGATTAACGGAGACAGTGAAAAGCTGTGGAAGGGCTCTGGAGATGTAAATGGGGCAATAAAGTGGGAGGGAAGGGAGGGGTGGAAAGGGCAGAGAAGACCCCTGATAGGAGAGGAGTACCCCTCCCTCCCATCAAAAAGGCAGTCTCCTGCTATGTGTCCAGCGGGAACTGGGGAGGGAAGGAAAGAGAGGAAAGCAAGCTCAGCACCCTCCTCCCTCCCACTTCATTAATATCAGGATATTTTTGTGCCCACAGCTGTGTTACTATACTTGCTCTTTCTTGTGTGGAGTCTAGGGAGAGGCAAATCTCCAGGGACATGGGAAATTTGTCATCTACAATTAGCAGCGGCATCAAAAATTAAAGTGTCTTGATTTGGGAAACCACAAACCTTAGGTTACTCAGTTTTGGAAAAGAAATGTAAACAAAATGTCGCATATCTAATTTTCAGTAAAAGTCTTCAGACTAGACCTCTATTCTGAACCTTAGTCCTTTATACAAATTTATCTTTGCAGTTAAAGAGGAAGAATGTCTTCCAATGGCCACCTAGATGCCTTCCTTATTTTCCTCACTTCAGTTTTCACTTACTCAAAAAATCTGTACTATGCTTTAAGTACTGCATCAGTAAAGATTTGTATGGCAGTATGTGCAGCATTAAGTATAAGAAATCATCTGTGGAAAAGTATATCAGTATATCCTGTTTTACAGTACCAGGAAGCATATACTGCTAGAAGTTTTGGGTTCTCAGTCTGTTGTTCTAAATACGAAATGCCATCATATTGGACATAAATCATATCCCAGTAGTTCAAGAATACAGTTTATTAGGGTGAGAAGTAAGTTAATGATTAATGTATGTATAATTTGCTATTTAAAGCCTTATCCACACATGCAAGTGTAAGCACAGGTTATATGCTTGTTAGCATAAGGAGCACTCGCGAATGTCCTTAGTACACATACTGATGCTATTAGTTTGCTAAATTAAGGAACTACACGACAGTTTTCTTTCAACAAGTGCCTGTGTGCACCTGCCACCAGGATCCCTTCATAAATCTTTCTTGGACTATTTATAGCTTTCCAGCTTTTAAATTATGCCATACATCTAATACTACTTTTCATATAGTTTTCAAGACTGTATGTACTTGGAGAAAACAGTAACCTTCAAGAAGAGTCACCACAAAGCTGAACCATTCACACCACTGATTAGAAGATTTGATATGTGCCCAAAGAAGCAGAAAATAAAGTGGAATGAGAATTATATGACATAGAAATGAACATGAATACAACTATCTAGATTATGCACAAAAAACATATTCGTATATGCACATCTAGAAACATGCATGTATATACATATGTACATGCATACCTTCTTGCTTTCTGTGAGTTATAAAGCTAACATACTATTCATGCAAAAATACTACTGTCATTTTAGAAGCCTAAATTAATGGTTTCAGTGATAAACAAAACGTTATTATCAAACATTCTTACATTTAACTATACAAAACCCTTTTAACTGAAAAAAAAAAGAAAAAATCCGTGGAAGAGGGTGAAAACCATTACTACATTGAAACAGCCACATGGTGAAAGGAATCTCTCATTTTCTGTATGATAACAACCTTTGTCTTTTGTTGAACCAACCTCCCGTTCATGCTTGACCCATTTTTGACAGAATTTCACATCACAGGATATTTGAAACAGCTACAGCCCTGAAAGGCATTTTAACTGCAAAGTCTGTGTCATGAGACATTTCTACAGCATTGTAAAAATAATGGAGAATATATGTAAACAACGTGAAGACTAATGTCATTTATCTGGAAGCCTTTTACCCTGTAGAATTTGGCATCTTTCTTGTAATTTGACAAACATTTAAGTTCTGTCAGAGCAAGGAATCGGTTTGCTGCAACAGCTAGGACCACTTTTATCTTTTACATGTAAACATCCTTGGAAAAACACAGTGAAGATCAATTCATTGCACTGAAGTGCTGATGAGAGCTTCAAAATATCTCTTTATACTTCCGTCAAGGTTAATGTTTTGTTACCTTACAGAGAATGCTAAATTCAACATAAGTTTCATGTCAAAGCCGTGTACTGCTGAATGTATTCCAGAGTCTGCTTTACACAAACACTTTACCAAGTGCAAGCAACCTGTAAGACAAAGAGCATCCATCACACAAGAAGCGTGCCTTTCATTTTCTGCCTAGTTGTACTGCATCTGCATTCTGCTTACTTGTGCCCAGTTCAATCAGCTTCCCTTTTAAATTCCATTCCAAACCAAATCGGTTCAATTCCAGGTTTTCTGTTGAGCATCTTTTAAGATGAGATACTACTACTTTAAGTTGAAAATTCTTTTTTTTATTAAAACAAGAGCAGGCACTGGAACATTTAATCATCTGTCTACGTACAAATCTTTCAACTTGCATTATCCCTTTCTGAAAGAGAAATAGAAAACATGGACTCTTGATACTGATAAGTATTTCACATCACTATTAGCTTGATGTTAAAAAAGCGTTCCTTTACTGCATTTCTCTTTTTAACTGGATTACTCCTGGCTGGGTAACTAAAGTAAAAATGCCTTTGAAGTGGGAATATAATATTGCCTCACATTAGTTAAATATGTTTAAATATCATAAAGTGACTCCAAAAATTAATCCTGTAACATGTTCACTTCTGTGATCTTTTAATGTGAGAAGCTGATGTGTTTAATCCCTGTGAATGATACTGAGTAATTATCCAAAGCTTTTCTTGCGCTTTTTGCAAATCATAAAAATAGAACTCATGTAAACATGGAGCAGCTTCTGATTTTGCTTGGTAATTGTTCATGACATTAATGAGAAACGCTTAAGAAGTAGCTCAGTTCCTTCACCCCAAATCTATACTTGAAAGCAAAGAAAAAATTTATGGCGTATAAATTATATTTGTTTGAAACCATGCTTGTAGTTTCTGATTGGCAAGATTTTCATTCAAATGAATGACAAATCAGTTAGCCTTCCTTACAGCTGCCAGCAATATGAAGTATGTTTTAAAATCTAAATAAGTAAGGGTAAAGTAAAAACATAGAGGTAAAGGCTGAAACCAGAATAGTTATGACTGAATATGATATTGCTCTGTAAGTTTTCAGTCTAGAGGGAAAAGCAGTGACACCCTGTTTTGCAAATACACTTTGCTCAGATACAGTATGTGGCACTAAGTGTATTTCGGTTTCATGATGACTTTTTGGGTATCTTATTTTAAAATATCTGTTCTACCTCTCATAAGAGCCACTTTTTTTTCATGAAGATTTTAGTCCAGGATTGTAAACTCTGACTGTCTTTAATGAATTGCTTATTAACAGTTTTCCTCAGTCATGTCAGTGGCATTTTTGGTAGTCAGTCACGTCAGTAGACATTTTGGTAGACATTGTGATGGCTGACCAAAGACTTTGGGTTAGACACAGTCTAGACCTGAAAAAGTGTGTCTGCTATGCAAGCTGCTTACCCTGTCCCGAGCTGTTGTCATTTGAAACACCCACTCATTTAGGAGTCTGTCAGCAAAACTGCCTAAAAAGTGAAATCCTGCAAGTCATGGGAGAAAAAAGCCCCCTTTCCTGAGCTTCCTAGTGTGAACTCTAAAGATCTCTTAATTTTTGTCTGGTGATTAAAAGAAATTTACACTTAAAAGGGTGAAACTGATGGTATCATCTTTTTTTTAGAGATTTAGAAATACGTATCATAGAAACATCAAGCAAGAGCTATCCAATTACTTGAAACAAATGCTGACAATATTGGCAGAACTTTCTGAGTAAGAGTTGAGCTTTGGATGGAATTTGTTCCCATCAGACTTTAATGGACTCCTAAATTCCTTTATAACATGCTAAAATAGGATTCATCTTCCCTAATAATAACCACCATAAAAAATCGTTGTATTAAAAAAAAATGATATAACTAAGTTTTCTAGCCTCCTACATAGTAAATGGAGAGGAACAGGCAGTTCTGAAGGACAATTCATCCCATCCTAAGATATGAAAGACATATTGCCCTATGGAGGTGTTTTTCTGCTTCACTGCAATATTTTTTCAGTTTCTCAAACTACTGGAAAACTAATTGGAATCAGTTTGGGCTTGATGAAGTATGAACATCCTACAGCATGTTTTTAAATTCTGTTTTAATAATCATACACAGATCATTTTCATTAAATGCAATGGAATTTCAAATCATCTCGAGAGATCCATTGGTGTGGCTTTGAGGCTGCATAAGAGAAGCTTATTTCTGAAGCATTTGCATTTTACTGTATGCCACACTGTCATACAACATGAAAGCTTCATCATAATAATGAAGAAAGTCCAGTGGAAAATGCACTTGCCTAGTCATAGTTCAGGAATTTAATTGCCTATAGGGACATGGTGTTAAAGTGGAAGAGTCAGATAATGCAAATAGTCATCTGGTGACAGGATGACTTAGCTAATGTTAAATGACAGGAAATTTACCTTCTTACAGATCAAGAGTAAGTTCTAAAACTATAGAAATTGTGGCATTAGTTATTTTAAAACAATATGTCTAAGTCCTGTCCCTGCAGTACTTAAAACAATACAGCAGGAAACTTATCAGTGATATGAATAGATATATGTGTGCCTAAGCATATATGGATTTATCTCATATTCATCTTTCAAGATCAGCCATCATTTTTTGTGAACCTTAGACTGCAATTCTTGGGCTATATTTGTTTACACACAAAAATTTTTCTGCAACTCATGACAAGAAACTAAAAACATGAAATTTTCCTCCTGACAAACTTCTGATGTTACAATAAAAATGACAGCAGTGATGTCCATTTATTTTAATGCTATATGATTAATCAAACCCAGAAACTGTGACAAAAATGCAAAACCATAACTAGCAGCTTTTGAGATAGCTGTTATTTCTTTTCAACACAGCCTGAGTCCTGTGCATGACAGAATTGCCTTACCATGCCTGCAGAAACAGCTGAAGGGACCATTCCAACACAGCTGAAATTAATACTGATGAAAATTATAAAAGCTCTCTCCTTAAAGATTCAAAGTAATTTACATGTAAGTTCAGTAGTCCCTGAAAATTTCAGGTAAAGATTTAGCTTTAATTAACACTGGTGAAATAGTCAGGACCTTATTAATATGCCAGGGGAATATTATCTGGTAGGGCAATGCAGATATCTAGAGGTCATGAGCAGATAAAACCTTATTATAATTAACCACTTCCAGCCATTCTTTCTTTGTATTAACCCAACAGTAAGTCGTGACATATTTGATGGAGTAATATGGAGCTGCATTGCTGGCACAATCGTGTTAACACTTCTTTATGTACCTTCTAAAACAATATAGTTATTCATTTTTATCAAGACAGGTACGTACCATTTGTATATTAAATATGGAATATGTATGTATGTAACTGCTGTACAATTTGACATGTGATGTTATTTTAATTATTTATTTCATATTAAATATGTTGATTAAAACACAGAAAATATTATTCTGAAAAAGGAATCCTGCATGGAAAATAAATCATTAAACAGTTGAAGAGTCAGGAAATTATTATTTTGGTTAGTGACAAAATTGGCAGAGACGTAGCAGAGTTCTTTACTACTCTCAGAATTTCCAGGTAGACCCTGGGTAGGTTCATGGTTGAGGTGCTAGGAAATTAAGGAAGTGTGAAGCTTCACAGTGCCACTGAGAAGTGGAAAACCTAAGGACCTGACGGATAAAATTACTTTTTTAGTACCTCAGCCTTGTTTGATGTAAAAGACTTGAAGATTGAGGGCAATCCTATTGGTATGTTGAAGATAATTGGTCCCCAGAGACAGATATTACAATCATCTTTCAAAATTGTCCAATTTTCTGATCTTACTGTACTTAAATGAAAAAATGCCTGTTACACTTATTTAACAAAATTGCATACTGCAGTGTAAAATCCATTCCCTTGTCTATCTTCAGTCATGTATATTAAACTCATCTCAGAAATGTTTTAAGTGCCTATTTTGATTTAGGTTATTTTATTTATGGTTTAGAAGTTGTCCAGGTAAAATGAAATGTGTTTAAGATCATTCATTTAATGCCTTTTTCCATGCCTGGAATAATCATTTTGGTCACAGAAAATTATGTTACTTTTTCTTATATTACATATCAACACATAAACCAGTTAATTTCCTATTACAAGGTGTTTCCAAATTACACATTTTTTAGACATTGTGTAAAGCAAAACAGTAAGTCTGTCAAATAGATGCTTGTAGATACGTACAGGCACCAACAAGGCCTTAATTTATTGATGAAGACACATATGCCATGCACACTGGAAGATATATTACACATTTATTATGCACTCATATATATTATTGACATGAAAACAACCTTGTATTAAAAAACTTTAAAAATAAACTTTTAACTTAACATGTTTGGAGGCTAAATTTACCATCATTATCACAAGGAGTTACAAATATACATCCCTCTATATGCTCCTGAGCTTGCATCCTGCCTATGATTTACATCATCACTCCTTCCTAAGTTTGAAGGCATGCCAAGCTTATATGTATGCACACCTTATACATGCACAGGACATGTATGCATGCATCTGTATATGATATGCACGTAAATGAAGCTGCAGACCACGGGTTTTTAATGTCTACACACAACAAATATGTGTAGTATCTATTAAAGGAAAACTCAAATGAATCACTGCAGTATCTAAACACGTCCACTGTTTTCTAAACTTAGAAATCCCACTAATAGCCTGAAGTTACAGAGTGGGACTACACAGCACTGACAGTGAAGCTGCTAGGAGGCTGTCCTAAATTGTGCATTGTGTCAGCCAAGGGACCCGCAGATGCTGGCCATGGGATGGGAAAGTTGTCTCTGAAAACAGCTAACCCTTCCAATGAGGACCAGAAAATGAAAATCCCTCTGTCACGTTGTTGTTACGTGCTGGTCCCTTACAGCCTCCTAAAGGATTTTATGTCCTGTGAAGAGGCTGAGTTCACAGGTTTTTTCCCAGAAAATGTATTTGTTCCTTACATTAATAATTCCTGGAATTCTGATGTGTGAGATGAGTGGTAAAATATATACAATATTGTAATGGAAAGTTGTTTCCAGGTTCTATAAAATATGGATAGTTAAGTATTGTATGACTACAGTTTTGTTTTCCAAGAAAATTTCCAAATAGGTACAAAGGCATCTTCTTTCAAATATCTCTTCCTAAATTTTTTGAGTCTTAAGCTGCACATTTATGCAGCAAGATATATGTTCAGCTAAAAATATGCTGAAGATAAGCCTTCAGGTATATCTGAATTCAGTGAAACTGCATATGAATTTTATTGACAGGATGGTAATACTGGTTGTGCCGTAAAGCTACAAAGGAAGCAGAACATTTATTGTCAATTTATTTTGTGAGCTTCTGATGGAATCTGAAGGATGACTACTTCCACACTGATGGCAAAACCACTACGTCTGGTGCTGAACAGTAAATAGAATAAAAGAATGTAGGAGTTTCGGTTACAAATATGCATTCGGGTAGATCAAGATTTACTGTCTAAGGTGTGGGGAGGAGGTAGCATCATCTATTTGCCAACAATTGTGTTTGTAACATTCTATACCTCTTCCAATACTTACCACTCTGCCTCCTCCTCATTTTTCAATATAATATACACTGTGCGTCTAGCATTGCTTTAACTGTAATGATATACACAAAGCAATACAGTCCTCTCTGCTTTCATCACAGCTACAATTTCACTTGTATTAAAATAACTATCTTGGAATAGTTTGTTGCCTTGTCTGAACCACTATACTAATACATAAAGGCACTACTAATGTTGCTACATTATTAAATATACAAAAGTAAATATAAGGTTCCAGTAATTAAATGGTACAACATCACTATATTAAGACAAAGACAAACATCAGGAATTATTCTGGATTAGTGCCTGATTTTGAAAGGAGAAGGAGGAAAGGTGGGAGGAGACAGGACTACCTCTTGCTTCTGCACTAGCGAAAAAAAAGAGGACATAACTCTCTGGCACTGTGTACAAGTTGTGTGGCACTTGCTCGTATCAATACAGCCATATTTGTTTTTTTGCCTGGAAATGGATTATCTTCCTCCGTGCTGCCCACCACTCTGAGCCATCCCCCAAAGCATGCCCGGGCATTGCCAGGAGAGTTGGCAGCAGCCTGGGCAGAGCCAGGCTCCGCAGCGCTGAACCACAGGGGTGACAACAGGGCAGCATCCTTTCCTGTGCCACAGCCTGGCCCTGTTCACTAATATGAGTGTAACCTACTACTAGAGGGGTGCCAATACTTACAAAATCTTAGACACAACATTGTTTTTTGTATAATTAAAATCACTTTGAAAATCATATAGTTTACCCTTGTGTGAAGCTTTTTTAAATCAGTACAACCTAAATCAAAAGGATTTAGGGGAGATTCACATTGCTTTATTTTGACTATACAGCTCAGGGACCAAAATTAATGTGCTTAGAATTACGCAGTGTAACTTGTTTAAAGTGTCTGAGCAGGGACTGCATTGATTTAAACTAAGCCTATACAAACAAACCAGCTCAATGACCTTGTGCATGGGTCACCTTAGAATCTTAAATTCCTATATAAAGATCAACATATTTGTTCATTCCAAGCAGACACTGGTTTCCTTGAACATCAAAAGAAGAGTGATTGGAATTTGTCATATTGCTAATGCTACACATGCTTTCAGAAATGTGCTACCAGCTGCAGCTAAAAAAAGTTACCCTGTTCCTCTTCATTGTACAGCTAAGGACAAACCAGATTCATGACATACACTCAAATTTTTATTTTGATTTTCTTTTCAGAGTATGGCTCATATGTCTTTGGAATTCCCTCAGGCTGAAGGTTATTTTTCATCCTCTTAAGTCTGAGGTTTTAGCTCTATGATGCACTGCACTCAGTTATATCCTTGCACAAAATGACCGATGTGACCAGGCAGAATTATCAGGGCAATAACTAGTGAGCCTGTGAAGTCTAAAAAAAAAAAAGAATGCAGACATCACCCTAATTTCCTAAAGATGCAAACAGAAGAGATTGCAAGAAGGAATAAGAGTTTCATAAACTAAAATTGGTTTCTCTCTTACATTGCTTTAATCATTGCTTTAATGGTTTAATCTATTGCTTTCATCAAAATTTATCCTCTTAAATAGCAAGATAACCGCTTTTGTTGAATTACCTACTTAGCAGTAGTGATAACAGGTTAAACAAGCATTGATTATCTTTCCTTAATGATAAATTATTTTATACATGCTAGGTTTTGCAACACTTTTCCTCAAGTCTCATTCAGTCCTGATTTTACAGAAGTCTACATCTTTCCAAGCTTAAATGAAAATGCTGCTAAACATACTGAATGATTTACAGAATGACACAATGATTTACTGAAAATAATGCCTTGTGTTATGTGTTTGACGTGCATCCCTCCATGTACCCTGATTATCCATACTTCTACGGATACTAGAAAATGTAGGCAGCCACGCTGCAAGTAAGCAGTGCGCTAAAAAAGAATTTACAGTATGTAGTTTAGCAAAAAAAAAATACTGCCTCTACTCCTTTTGAAATACCTCTGAAAATGTCCTTATTGCCTCCTGAATCTTTCTCTTCCACATACACACAGAAACACCCTCAAATCCAAAGATGCATAGAGAGCTTCCAGGCAACAACCAACAGAGCTGAGACACATTTTTGAAAGCACCAAAATAAATAAGGCCTAAAGACAAAGGTTCATATTCTGCAACAATTTCAATATATTGTTGACCCTTCCCACCTGCCATGGCTGCTTCAGGATACTGCTCCCTCAGAGACCCCAGCACAACTGTTCGTGAGGCTGGGGTCTCAACCAAGTCAGGCTCAACTTTAAATCCAAACCATCTGAGTTATAAACTTTACAGCTTGCAAAAAGCACAATTCTAATTTTCCTTAGTTATACTGTGGCTTTGGAAATGAGTTGTTGGAAAGCAGGAGGAGGAATGAAGCCTATTTAAAACAGTACTGTCACTGAAAAATTGGATGTGGAACTACATAAAAGTCCTTAGCTGAAAGCTAAAGTGCGCAGATGAGGACCAACTCCTAGAGGCATTTGGGCAGCTAGAGGCAAAACTTTGCAAAGTGCCACTAGGTATCTACTGGTGTTTTCAGGTTATTAAGTACCTTTACAAAATCTGTCTTGGTGTGGTAATGGAAGTGAATGACACTTAAGCTCCCCACTCAACAATTTTTGAAAATTTTAGTCTTGGTGTAACCTAGGAGTAGTCAGATATATCCTGTCCATTTCAGATGGTTTCAGATCATGGCTGTATTTCTTGGCAAAGCTTGACATTCAGTCCTCATATTATCGAGTCAGTCTTTGTCCCATAGAAGCTGGTAGATGTTAGACTTGTACCATAAATTTGCCATTGTTAAAACTATGGCATAAGCATTGAATATTCCCTAGTGTCCAGTTGCTCTCAATAAAAAAAAAAATTGCTAATACAAAAATACATCAGTATTTCTGCAATAAAGCTCTTCTTTCAAAGTGTTACTTTCAAAGTGTCACTTTCAATGGACTTGAGATACACTGTTGCACATATCCTTCAAATGTAGATACACCTGATAATGCACAAAATTAATAAAATATTGTTATTGTCACTGGTTATATTACATTTAATATGTCTAGAATTTCAGGGAAACATACATCAGGTAGTCTGATAGTATCTTAATCAGTCTGAAACCTATTCAGGAAGTCTAATATTTTAGCATGATCAGCAATGGGAATAAACCCTCTGACGAGTTAAGAATATGAGCCTGATGTGTGGCTGGTGTGGGGGAAGGCCCTCCTGTTGAGTCAAGAGGTTCAGAAAGGACACGCTTGCTTTCTAAACTCCTTCTCAGAAAGGGGTTTAGGTGCAGCTGGATCCAGTCTTAGTCCCAGACTTGGTCAACGGTTTATGCCTAAAGGAGTGTGTGTGTAGCCACTTATCAGAGTCAACATTTGCCTGTCAGAGCCCTCTCAAGGACTTTCACTGAAACAGCTGTGCAAAGTTGAAAAAGTAATTGATTTATTAAGGTGACAGATATAACAAATTCTGAATTGTCGTTGACAGATTTACTTGCTGCATTTAACACTAAATATCCTAAGGCTAACCAGGAATTAATTAATTAAGCAAAAATTAAAATTCACCTGGGCATCATTCGACATGGTCAGAGGTGTGAATCTTAACAAAGAGGCGTCACTGCCTGGGGAGGAGAAAGGTTCAGGCCCATTGACCGGTCCAGTTAGTTGGAGTTCTCATCCTCAAAACAGAGGATTCTAAATGCCAGATTTACACTCTTAAGGAGGTGGGACTAAGCCAATTATTGTGTGCCAACTTGCTCTTAGCATGGGTTGCCAATTATGGAACTTTGGTGGGGTTCAATGGTTCAGCACAGAGGCAGGGAACTTGATACAGATGTACAGGGGGTCTAGCTGGCTTTGCTGACACAACATTGCGCTGCAAGTCCTTGCCCCGGGTGTCACTCAGTCAGTTTGAGCATTACACTGCAACTCATCCTGTTGGTTTCGCAGGTAAGCACGATGCTCAAATCTCACAAGATGTGGCTCAAGTCTTGTGAAGATAAGCATGTGGTTCAAGATGTTGCTCAGACTGAAACCCCACTACTCCCTCCCGACCCTTGGTGAGTTCTACTTTCGGCACAAATAAGTCTGGACAAGTCCAGTGTCCCATACGCACAGGTTCTTCTAGGGTTTTTATATTATGCAAGATTATAAAGCTGTACTTGAATCTGGTAAGGAGAGAGCGTGGTCATCTTCCTCGCTTTGCAGAATGCACTGGAGAGCAGTCTGAGCCTCGTGTGTCTACAGTGCTCATTTAGGCCATTCCCTACATGTTATGAATGTTTCTGGGAGGGCAGCCTGTCAGGAATACCTGCTCTACAGCTCCTTGTTACATGTCCCCCATGGCTCTGTTGGCATTCACATGGTGTCCAGCTTGTCAAGACACTGTTGGGCTGCTGATTGCAGCCAGCATCCTTCACCAGCTGCTCTGTCATGGATGTCAGGCCCTAGGTCACCAACTACAGTCACGCACGATGTCCTCACATCTCTGTGATGAATAGGGACTGTCTCCAGCTCCCCTGACACCTCTCTGAGCCTGTGGTGCAGCGCAGTATGGGTTGTTTGATGCCAGCTCCTGGGACTGGACTGAAGCAGGCATGATCCATAGCATCAAGAGCACCCAGTGACAGGACCCAATGAAGTGTCTGTCTTCTGGCCTGCTCTTCATGGGTGTGCATGGCTCCTGGAGCACTGGAAATCCCAGAAGTCTTCCAGCAGGCATGGCACAGACAAATCTGCGTGGGCCACGATGGCTCAGCTCAGTACAGGATTGAGGGAAAGCACCTGTCATAATTACAGCCATAAGATAGAGCCTATCATCTATGGAGGAATATAAATCTGTGTGAAGTATAGCATGCTATCAGATGGGCAACATGAGTAATTGAACTATGTCAAAGACGCATTGTATTATTGGTCAGAAAAATTATTCTGGCTCCTATGTTTAGACAAGAAAGTTTAATCATGAAATGTGTTTCTGTGTGGTTGTCCATTGCTAATGTCAAATATGAATTCCTGAAGAAGTTAAAGAATTCCTCTTTTAATTTGACAACTTTGAATTACTTAGTTTCTCTGTTTAAGAAAATAAAGAACAAATTCATCAGCATCTATATATACATTCTATATTAATTACCCACTTCAACTACTTTGGAAGCTACTTCTGTTCATAATGATACACTAAACAGAGTGAATTATGTGTTCTCCTTTATGCAGTTCTATTCTAAAAGCATTTTCATAACCTTCTATAAGCCTGTGCTTCGAGTGATTCCTGAATTTGTGAAGTTTATGAGTATGATGCAATTTCAGAACTCTTCATCCACATATGTTTATACATATTAATTTTAAATGTGAGGATCCGGTTACAGTTCTTGAAATCTTGGCTTCTGGGCTCTGAGATGTTTAAAGAAAAACTTCTGTTGACTCCACTAACTAGGGAAATTCTGATTTAGCAGAATTTGCAGAATATACTAGAGCACAGAGAATAAAAAGATTATTTTCATGAACAATTATTTTTGAATCTTAGAACGCACCTTGTGCTGGTGTTTGAATGAATATGCTTTCCTCCATCTTCACTATTTGGTTTAGCATATGACCTACAGTACACTGGTTATACAAGTCAGTATATAATATATGTACCAGCTCCTTTACATGTCTAGCTTAGAACACTCAGTCACATGCAGATATAAAAAATTTCCATGATTGCTCCCAAAAGCTATTATGTCTTGTTTGGGCAAAAAGACAGAAAAGCTTTTCAATGGCATTTTTCTATCACTCTATTTTTGTATTAAAACTGCTTGTACAACATTGTGTTATATTTATCCTTGTTCCTATTTCATATAATTTCCAAATAAATTCCTCTGTGGTTAGGAATAGCATTGCAGTC
>Ga0181612_180911_pt1 | contig 13536 bp, 10 predicted proteins | sample HoacroProtozoa21_FD_119630 | JGI IMG/M metagenome (GOLD analysis project Ga0181612, IMG submission 119630) | Hoatzin crop microbial communities from Cojedes, Venezuel. Combined Assembly of Gp0051906, Gp0051904, Gp0051908 | reverse complement strand
GCATGCCGACTGGATTCCTGGTTGCGGCCGCCGCCCAAGGTGCGCCCGGCGGCGCAGGCCCCCGCCTCGCCTCTGGCGGAGCCGCCGGGCGGGAGAGGGACGCGCGGCCTGCGGTGCTGGTTCCGTCAGGCGGGGCCGCCCCGCGGGGCGGGCGGGGCTTTCCCCTCCGCTCTCCCGGGCGGTGGCAGTGACTCGGGAGATGCCGTCCCCGGCCCGGCTGGTGGCAGCTGCCCTTCGCGCCGCTGCCTGCCAGGCGTGAGGGAGCGCGCGGGACTGCTGGCGGCCGTCAGGGGCATGGCAGGCTCTTAGAGTTAGTCGGCTTACCTGGCTTTAAACTGATGCTTTGGGTCACTTTTCTCAGCGTTAACCTCTGCTACGTGAAAATAAGAACGCACATCTTCCAGGAAACTCTTGCAAAACGTGATTCAAATGTTGTGATCGTTTTAAGTCCTGCAAAGCCGGTGTTGTTTGCCTCTTCCCTTCATTTATTTATCGTAATCCTTTTCTTTCAGGATCATGTACCATGGGTGAACCTATATCTGAATCCAAGTGTGCAGACTTGGCTTTTTATGCTGGTGATAAATCTTGCTGTGAATTGGTAAGTAGGTTTGAAACTAGACTAAAAATTTGCAAGGTGTTCCAGTGGGGTTTATATCCAGATCTGGTCTACACAGTAATTGCTAGTGTAGATTAATTCAAACGGGTGCAATGGTGTCTTATACCACTGTATGTTAGTCACTTGCGAAAGTACGAGATTGGGGTAGAGCATAGAGACTGTGTATCCTTTATCAGGCGAGCTGTACTGAATGAATATACACATGTGTAATACTAAACAGTGGTGCATAGGTCCTATTAGCAGAACTTGACCAACCTGTTGGCCGTGTATTCAGGCTATGCTTGGGATGATGCACCTCAGAGTGGCAGATTCAGTTCGTTTAACTGCAAAGCAATCGCAGCTTAGTTCATGGAAGCTCAAGTCTGCAAGTTATCTGTAAGAGTGTTCACCCATTCTTTGTTCTTGTCATCTCTTATATTTTTTTCTAGGTCTTTGTGCCCAGTCAGGCCTCTGTTTATTTAGTTGTTGCCTTTGTTGAATAATGTAGCACTCTTCTGTTTTAAGATTTTGAGGAATGCTTTCCTTGACTATTATTTTCCCCTTCTTGCTATGCTGAAGGAGTCTTAGAAAACACTGTGGTAGTTAATCTTTCTGCTGCTTGGAGAGTTCAGTAATGAGTTATTTATCTAAAGTGTTGTTGCTGCTGCTGCCAAATATAAAGGAGCTGGCCTACTATTCTTCCTATGCAGAACTAAAAAGTGCAGGTAAACTGAGTTTCTTACTTGTAAAGCTGTATCTTTACAAGGGACTGTTACCAGTATTGAGTCTCATTGGAAAATTGTTTATATCAATAAAGATATTTTTTTTTTTGTGTGTGTGTGCTATGGACAAATAAAGTACTTAGGCAGTTACGTTCACGTAAGACAGTAGTGTGTGCTATATTATGGAAAGAAAGCCCTGGATTCTGTGCAGGCGCTAAATCTTGGTTTAGAGATTTGCTTCAGTGGGAATACTACCTTGGGCTTGATGTATTGGTGTGTGTGGGGGTGTCTCATGCGTGTGATTTGTTTTGGTTTAAAATATTGTGGCAAAATCCATGCCGTGGAGTGAAGGAGACGTTCTGTCATCTTTCAAGATTAACTGTTTTTGAAATAATAGTTAATTTTTTTTCTCTTTGTTATGGAGTGTCCTGGTCTGTTAAATATGTTGATGTTATAACTCATTGTTGAAACTAAGCTTTGATTTACATATAATGTTGTAAGAGTTTGGAAATGCTGCTTTGCGTGAAATCATGTGAGTGCTCATCAACACCTTAGGTCAAGTTAGTGTCGTCATTGCACAGCATGCTGGTATTTCCAGAAAGTCTGCCACTGCGAGAAGAAAGGCCTGTTAAAGAAACTTTATGAAAGATATGTTTGGTAATGAGTTTGTTTTTATACTTTTCTCCAGTCATATTCAGAAATAGCTTTACTTTTCCTTGAAAAGGTAACGCAGCAATACATAGACATGTTACGTAGTATTTATTAAATGATACATATGTAATGTTTGTTAAAATAATAGGCTTTGCAGGGATCTGTAAAACAGAACAAAGTAATTTATTCTTCAGCTTGAGAAGTTCATACGTTTTAAGCCCATTAAAGTGTTGATACAGCATGCTGCCATGAAGTAGTAAATCAAGCACTCATTCCACTTATTTTGAGAGAGTTATATTTATTTAAATATACATGCACTGCCTGTTGAAATTTAATTATTTTTTGAAAACCTATCTTGTCTTCTTAAACAGGTTACTTTAGGTATTCTTGAACATTATATTGCTGCCTAGTACCTGATTTTGAATTATTAATTTTAAGGATACTATTCTAGTGTGATTTAATATATTGTTTGAGCTATTAAAAGTTTTCCAATCCATTCATAACTATTAATCTATGGATGATTTTTTTAATGGATATGCAGGTAAACTTTTTTTTGCATAAGACAGCAACTAAACCTCTGTTTTAGGTAACTCTAGTAAACATGCTTTTCCCCCGTGTTTTTTTTTTTTTTTTTTTTTTTGCTTTTTGGCTGTGTTTAATGTGAATTATAAAGACTGGATCCAGAGAGCTTTGTTGTTTGGTAGTGCAAAATATGGTAGACTTTAAGTTTCCTTGTTTTCCTCAGAAAACTGTTGGCAGAACTGCAGAAGCATGTGGGAGAATGGGGAATACCAACAGTATTTTATTCTTCATGAAATAGGGTGGGGGGAAAAAGCATGGGAAATTCACCTACCCCAGATTGGTTTTAGAAGATAATGAGATGCTGATGAGCATTGAATGAGCATTATTAACACTTTATAAAAAGCTTCTGTTCAGAATGAATAGGTACATGGAAATAATTTTCCTGTCTAGGTCCATGGTGTATGTATGAGTATTTTAGTTAATTACTGAATAATTATAGTCGATAATAGTTAACTAAATCATTTTAGTTAATTGTTAATTAATTTTGTTAATTAATGTGCCTGCATTAGTATTGTAGTTTGGATCAGGAGAACGCTTTTGAAACAAATATTGCAATTGTCCCTGTCGTTCATGCTTTGGCTTATGTTGTGAAGAGGTCTCAGTGTGCTAGTGGGCTTCACTGGGGATGAAACTAATCCAGAAGGTGCTTTTAAGAGTATAGCTAATGTGCAGCAACCATGAGTGGGTGCTCTGTCTATGGGACTAGATTTGAACCAATACAAACTGAAACCCCTTGAAGAGCATATAATGTGAAAGTAAGACTGCTGAGTGCTGAATACTTTGCTTTGTAGATTTGTTTCCTGTTTGATCATGCAGCTTGCTTAGGAAGACAGAACCACAGACCATCTTTTATACTGGTCTAACTATGTGCAATAATTGCCTTTTCCTGAGACAAGGAATTGGTGACAGAATGTAGAAATCGCTTCCATTCCTCCCTTCCCTGATGTGAACAATTTATATTGGTTTAAAATTTAGAAACAGTTTAGTAACTGTTGCTTTGGTTAGTGTAACACATTTGCAAGATGTGCAATGTTAAAAAAATATGTTTATTGTTAGGGTCACGGAGTGTTTGTACAGCAATCGCTGCATAAGCCTAAAACAGGTACGTAAACTAAACCAGTATTACATGACTTTCTAATGCACTTTTTGTGTGGTGCTTGGATCTTTTGATTGCTATTTCACTTTTTTCCTCATTTTATCTGAATAAGTAGGAATTTATTATTTCTGAGCAGATGCATTGATTGTATGTTCTTTTACGCTGGAATAATTCTCATCTTAATGTAACATGCGGAAGACTGCTATACATTTGTGAGAACAGTGTAAATAGTCAATAATATGTACATACATGCAATAATGTTTTGAGGATGGAGATTTAAGGCTTGTGTTCATTACCCGTGTTTTGATTGTAGCTGTATTTTAGTTGTGTATGTCTAAAGACACCTTCAAGTTGATCTTTGTAGGTAAAGTTTTACAGTTACAATATTTTCTGAAAAATTTTGTAATAATTTCAGAAAAGCCAGTGGCTGAACAGTATGTCAAGTTGTTCAAAACTGTATTCATTATACAAATGATAACCTGTAACATGTGGAAAACTCAGATGAACACAGCCAGCTGTGTAAAATGAATTTTTGCATATATTCAGACTCTCAAATTAAACTGCTTCTGCTCCAAGAGTACTTGATGCCACCTCCATAGTCTAATAAGGATCTTTACCTTTTAAAGATGGTCTCTGAGGGAAATGGATTGTATTTTTCAAAGAGCCGTGTACCACACACATAATGCCCTCTGGATAAAGAAGACGACTACTGCCGATCTTTTTGTACCATGTTGCCATGCGTCACACTACTCTGGGTTTATTTCAGTAAATAATTAAGCAGGTACAGTTAGACGCTCATGTTTTATCATGAAGATAGTATCCCTTATAGCCATTAAACAGCTCACAGCCCTTGTTAGGCTCTTCATTAGAAGCAGGCTGCATTTATTAATTTATAATGTATTATATCAATACAATTCAGAACACAAGCAATTCCTTGAGCAAGGAATGTAAAGCCTGCCAGCAGGTTCCTATTCTTACCTCTGTGTAAATTCCCTCTCCACCTTCAATTCATAAAAAAAACTCAAGTTGCCAGATGTATTTAGAGTGTTGAAGTTTTCTTGTTTCAGTTAGATTATACGTAGGAATATAGTATGGAAATAACTGATGTTTTTGAATATTTGTTTGGACCTCGATTACTTATAAGACCTGAATTGTGTAGTCTAATTCCTAACTTCTCTTGAAGATGTTGATCCCTGTGAAGTGTGGTGCAGTCAGCCAGTTGACATATTAAGAGAGTATTGCAACGTTATTAAAATACGCATCTTTTGGCCTCTTCTCTTCAAAAGTGAAAGTAACTCTTTGGTAGCTGATTGGAGGTAAGTAGTCATGTTCTTGAAGTGATTTCATCAGCCTTTACATTTCTTCTTGTTACCTGTGAAAGATCACTGTATACTTTCAGTAGTGGTTAAACTGTCTGCAGGAGTGTTTTTACCAGTGGGCTAAGTTGGTTAAGGTCAGAAGGCATAGTTCTTGAAAGTACAGAAGAAAATATTAGGAATGTGTTTCTGAAGTTTGGAATCTAAGAGTGTATTTAAGTACTTAAATGGATGCCTTATATTTCAAAAGTACCAGATGCTTTTCAGCCTTTTTTTTTTTTTCCTCACCCCCCCCTCCTCTGAAGGGCTTGATTTGGGTTTGTAACCGTGCTGTTGTTTAGATCTAATTGCCATAAATATTAGTAATTAAGACCATATCACACAGTGTTATTTTTCTAAATAATAACTTGTTCTGTTTTTAAGCAGTTCACAGATTTTAGACCGGAATTGGAAGAGACTTTGTGATTTAGAGGTTTTGGAAGACCTTGTTGATTTAATAAAAAAAGTTGTTGTAAGTACTATATTTTAACTTTGTGTAAGTTTTCACATATAACAGGTCAATTCTGTACCTTATGCAGCTTGGGATTGTATTTTAAATTAGACGTTTCCTTTGCTGCACTGAATAAATCATCTGATAGTTGAGCAGCTCTCTAGAAAGCGAGTGCGTCATAGGCTTTATTATAGTTGAAATAACTTACAAAGTATTTGCAGAGTCAGTAATACAGTTGACTGAAGCACTTGTAAATTGCTAAGAAAGAGTCAAATCAGAAAAATGTCACTGTTCCCTGTTGAACAAGTTAAATACTTTTCCTCATTCAAGAAATTATATTTAAAATCTGCTGTTGTTGCTGACCTAAAACAGAAACATAACAGTGCGGAGGAGAGAATGATGTAAGAAATGTTCTCAGCAGCTGAGAGGAAGAGATTTTTTTTTTCTTAAATTTAGGTATGACGTTTTTAAAAAAAAAATTTTTGTTGAAATTCTGTGCTCAACCCCAGGCTATCCTTTTGCAGTCCAACTTACTGTTATATGACTTGCTATGATTAGGTATTCATGTACTATATTGATCTTTTGGATTTGTACTTTCTTATGCTCTTTTTGCTGCTTCCTCCTTCAGGTTATCCGAGTGCTCTATTTTCACCTCCTTGTACTACAGGATCCCCCTGCAGTTTTTCCACTTTGTCTCATGTGATGGGTTCTTTGTGCTGTTTCCTCCTCTGGTAGTCTCCCATTTGATCTTTATATGAGAAGGTCTATGTATATACCCATTCCCCTATCTACCTCTGCTTCCCTCTTCTTACTTCCTCAGCCTGTATCTCCTTCTCCATGTAAAAAATTGTATATTTATTTGGAGGAGCAGAGTCAGGAGAGGAAGTACTGTTGTTTTGGATGGTTTTCATTGGATGTATCAGCTGGTTCTTTGGTATGTAGGTAACTGCAGAAGTGGTTAAAGTGGCTGACTTTCCTAACCAGATGTCATAGCATCCATGCATTCTCTATTTCCACATCAACATTTATTTATTTTTCAGCAAAAAATGGTAGGGGATTTGCTACTGAATATAAGAATATTTCCTGAAACTTTGAAATGGACCAAAGCAACTGTCCAAATGATACTACATTCAAGCAGAACAGAAAATGTTGCTGAGTTGAACCTGAGTAGATAGAAACTAGTTATCCGATCTTAATAATTTGGTTTTTATTTGTCTTCTGTCCCTCTTCCAGAATGTTCCACCTTTTATCGGCGGCATACTGAGAATTGGCAGCAGAATAGAAAATGTAAGTTTCTCGAGTTGTTTTTAACAGGAATGCTTATGTGTGAATACAAACATTTTGTTTGTACAAATATCCAAAATTTTAAAATGTTTGCATAAATAAATAGAGTCTGTAGTTTTTGAAATATGTAGTATATAGGACTGGGGTTGCCAGTTGTTGCAATTCTGAGCCACAAAGCGAAATCTGTGTGTGACAGGAATTGTGAAATAAATACTGTCTATGTAAGAAGACCAAAATGAGTGAGAAACCTGGGGGTAGTTCACATGCTGAAACTAAATGGTGTGTCCTGGAGGTTACTACTGCAGTGTGGTGGGTGGCTTTAGGTTGTGCAGCTGGAGCCCAGGTCAGCTCTCCAATATCAGCTTTGGTATCTGCTGGTGGCTTTTGTTGTTACTTTCTCACAGATTTCCCACTTCTTGTTGAAGGCTTATTCCTTTGAGATGTCTCGGTGCTCTCTCTGCCTTCAGTCCTGAAGGTTCCTAGATTCCCTCCCACAGGCACACAGTTCTGTCTCTGTGGTGTGTTTTGCTTTGTCCCCTATTTCTGTGCTGATGCCGGTGTGTTATGCTGTAGGTCTAGGTATGGGCAAAAGGCAAACACTTTATATGTAGAGACAAGAAGTTATTGTTGGTATGATTGAAATCTTCCAGAATTAATTGTTGCAGAAGAGGAAATAAAATGAAAAAACAACTACGACTAAACAGAAAAACTCTTTAATGATAATACAGTTAAAATTGTAATACACACTCTTAGTATCTGACACTTTTCCAAATGTTGTGTTCACTCTTATACTGCTCTTTGGTATCCTCAAGTGAATGGCTTCTGTCTGGTGTTTGTGCACGTGGGGTGGGGGGCATAGTCATCATTACCTGGTGGGTTTTGCTGCAAGAGCTGCTGTTTTCTTCTTCCTCACTCTAGGATCTGCTTAGATTTATTTTTTATGTTTGGTATTGTATTTCTGTACACTCATCTTTGTTGGTCTACAGGTTCAAGTTGCATATGATTTTACTATATATAGTATGTTTTATGTATATTAGAAACTGCTTTTGGCCAATTTCATGCAGCTCAATTTCAATTCGGCCACTTGTTTATAGCCATTGGTTCTCTAGTGTCAACTTGTGCCCCATCTCTCAATATCCCATGACTGTACTCCTCTAAAGAGCGCTACGTGTCTCCAATTTTCATGGCCTATGCTCTGTCATATTTGGCTTGCACTTCTCTATACTGCATCATTGTGTTAGTCATAGCAGCATTAGCTACTTGGTACTACTGTTTATATGGAAGTTATTGTTGTATCATACAAAAGTAAACCAAATTAGTCGTAGGCAGCCAGTCAGAAGAAAATTGCTATTACAGTTAAAACAAAGTTAAAACCGAGCTCTGAGCGGATCAGGACAAACTCAGAGTAAGCCTGACAATTTGCAGCCCTGTGGCCTTGCAAACTCTGTACAAAGCCTGTGGGCTATTACTAGCAATGGCAGTGCTGTATGGTGGGGCTGCAGGGCTAATCTTGGTCACTGAAATGATGCAAAAGTGCTCCTCCATGGAGACAAGTTGAAAATCTTTTACAAGACTCTCAAATAGTGCTACGGATTCATTTTGAATGACTGTGAATGGCTGAGTAAGGATGTGGGTTGAAAACCTGCTGATCCATCTTCATTATCAAATTCAGTGTACAGTAGAGCTATGCTCACATTTGTCAGCTTGTGGTTTCCTTGTGTTTGTCACTTTTTTCCCACTTTCTAGTTTCTGCCTCCTTCTGTAGGTTAACTGCGAAAGCTATAATAAAAGCATTGAAGTTAAAAAACAATATCATAGCTGACAGTAGCAATAGAAGAAGCAGAATGGGTAAAACTGTATGTTACTGCTGGATAATCCAGTTTCTTTATTTTTAATGATTCTTGTCTTAGTCATGTGGGGGTTTTAAGTATTTTTCAAAATCTGTAGGCTCAGATAATGTGAGAGTGTGCCAGGCAACGGGCGTTCTTCACTCAGTACCTCTCCTTCAAGTAAAGCTCTGTAGCTCAAACAAGTTAAATTTAGTTTGAACAGAAGGGAAGTCATGACTTGAGGAATTAAATCTTAGCCCTGGCCTGCATGTCTAACAGCCTGGAGAATGTTGGGTTTTTTAATCAGGCATGTCACTTCACATTGAAGCAATTTTGTGTGCAGACATCGAAAAAAAAGTTCCTAAATCAAATTCTATAATTTGAATAGACAAATTAGGCTGCCTTGTCTCCTGTAGAAAGAATGACTGTTTTCATTTTGTGAATATGCTGTATTATGCTGTGCTTGAGTTACCCAGATATTTATATTTCTGAGCTGTTGTCTATTTCAAAGGCTAACAAATCAGGAACAGTGGATAGTGTAACTGCTACAGTAGTACTGTTTGTTATATTTAGATGGAATGCTTCCACTGTATTGCCAGTGAGCTGTTGGTTTGTGTGATGTTTGTTCTTTTTAAGACTTTGGTTTTTATAGAAATAGTTACAAATTTTTTTCTTTATTTTCCTTCAATTGAATTAGGGTTTCTTTGATCTAGGGGATGCACTTGATTGGGTCAGATATACAGGTGATGTCAGTATTCTGCAGAGGCTGGAGAAACTTGATTTTGGTTGGATCTATCTTGAAATTTTCTTTGCTGAATGTAAGTATGAACACTTTTGAAGAAAATGGTGAAGAAAGTCACCTGTGTTGTAGTTATGACATAGGAAATGCTTGTATGTATTTCGTTAGTCTGGAAGTAGCTGGAAGAGTGACTGGAAAAAATAGTGTGTGTGTGGGGCGGTTCTTGTTTTTTGCTTATTTGAACCAGCCAATTCTTCCTTGAATCTCTATATGTGTGTCATATTTGCAGTGCCCATGCTCTTTCTGAACAGGAGTTCAGAACATTTTTTTCACTTTGGTGTCCATTATGAGCTGTATGTGCACCCTTTATTCTTTTAACTTAGGGTTAAGTTGAAAGGTGCCTGAAATACGATTTGAGTCTTTCTGTAACATGTATGGCAGATGATTTTGTCAAAATGTTGAGATGTTAGTTGTATTTCAAAAATTAGCTTATGTAACTCATGAGAGTTACTGTAAGATATTAACACTAGTAGCAGAACTTCTGATAAAATGACGAAAAGCTTCCAGATCCACTGTTCTCGACATATGTTAAATGGCTTGTATATGGACTTATTTTTTGCGTGTACGCATTCTAACTTGGCTGTTGCAGTAATTAACAAGGTGGTAGAAATCAAATTTACATGTGAGGAGAAGAATCTTTTTATAGTTAGGTACCAATGTACAACTTCTTTAAAATACAAATCTTTACAAATTATTTAAAATGCAAATTTTTTTTAAATACAATTGAGTTTCACTTGATTCCTTGAAATTGGGCAGGTACTTAAGTGTTTGACGATCTGCCACCAGTTATTTTGGGCTTACCCAATAATAAATAATTCCTTTTCTACTGAACATTTCACTTGCTTAATTTGTTTCTGTTATTTAGTTGGTATGTTAAATTTTGCTTCCAGTCAGAAAACAAAGCATGATTCTCAGCAGCAGAAGATAAACCCTACTTCTTGTCTTTGATAACTTCTTTACCTATTCCATTTTTCTGAATTTTGTCTGCAGGCAAACGTTACATTACTAAAGTTGCTTTGGAAGATTGTAATTTAGTTGAAGAATTTAAAGCTGTGTCCTGTGAAAACTGTAGGAAGGTGAGAGAAGATATAGAATGTGTTTGTGCTTTTATTGTGCTTTTATTTTTTTGTTGTTGTTTTGGGAGGGAGGGAGTTATGGTCAAAGATTAGAGAAATCACCAAATGATCAAAGGTAAAGGTTTCAAAAGCTAGAGTGAGTAATTGTCTCACATAAATAGTTGACTTCAGAGATCCTGGCCTAATAAACAGAATATTCGTTGTTTATGTTGTCACTGTACAATGGAGAGTGTTCCCCTCATCACCCCCCAAAAAACCTCAAGGAAGGAAAGTTAATATTGATAGAAGATTGTTCAGCTTGGTCCCTCTAACATGGAAATAAGATGCACTCAAATTCTTTGCCATGTGTTCCTTTAGTGTAGATGTTTGGTGTTTTTTCTACAGGAGTCTGGTTAATTCCTGTGTCTTCCTTGCTACAGTTCCGTAGTTCAGGAGCTACACTGAAAGGCACTGAGCAGGAAGGTGGTTGAACTGTGCTGTACTCAGCCTGCTATGCTATTTGACACATGCTCGCTTTTGGTGACAACTATATTAGGGAACCTAGGAGACCTTCTGAGTTAGTCCTGCTTTTTAGTATTGTTCATTGTATTCTTGTCTGCATAACACTTTCATTTGTACACTTTTAAGCTTATTAATTGCAATTAACTAGAAGTATAAAATTACAACTAATAGTGCATATGTAACCTGTTTTTAGAAGGATAAAAACTTAGCTGCCTCTTGTCAAATGTTTTCTTTCTCATTGCAACTGAGTGTAATTACAGTGGTCGCTGAATTGTTTTTTCTTGATTTCACAGAACAGTGAATCTATGAAACAGAAAGGAAATGAGGAATTTTCCCAAGGAAACTTTGATCGTGCTATAATGTCATATACTAAAGCCATAGAGTTTTGGTAAGAACTAAGCTGGTTAACTGCATTGTGTTATGTCATATGTATTCAGTTTATTCAGATTTATGCTGCTTTTATATAGTTTTGCATGAGCCACTGTACTTGGAGGCCAAATGATACTGAATTAAAAAAAACCCCAAAAACTGCATAACACATTTTTTTGTTCTAGTTTATTTCTTGTTCCTAGTGGTTATTTGCACTTGTACTGTCCCAAAAGTCCCCTTAGGGTTTAAAGCTGATCTAAAGTGACTACACAGTAAGTATAGTAAACCTGAAAGGAAATAAGTTATTTGGGGTGAACAGCCACTTTTGGGATCATCCCTCCTATATATTCTTCCAGCAGAACAGTATGACCAACTGTTGCACATGTTTATCTTCTCAGCTATGATGCAGAACTAGTGAACAAGAACAAATATTTATTTTTACGTATTTGCTCTTGGCAACTCTGTATGTGACAGGCTTAATTTCCTTTGGGAAGAAATTAAACAAGAGTTACAAAAAGTCATTTGCTGCAAGGCTTTGGAGACTTTCCTTGGCTCTCTAAAAGGGGCAGGGAGACCGAGATTAAGTGAGAATTTATGTCTTATGTGTGTAGAGCATTTCCCTCCCCCTGTAATCTGCATGTAATGTGAACTAGCTCCAGAACACTGATGTAAACGTTACTTGTGTTGTAGTTGTGTAAATGCTGCTTTTACTAGTTCTGGTGTCTGTGAAATATGATGAAATGCATAAAGTCCCACCTTTCATAAAAAAAATCATTGTGCAAACTGTTTTATTTTTTCATTTTAAAGTCTGTAGCTTTATAATTGTGCAGTTGAAAGGATTAGCAGTTTGCTGATGTCTTGCTTCAGATTTTATAGTATTATTTTACATAGTAGGATACATTTCAATCTCAAATCCAAGCTGATCTTAGCCTCCTTGAAAAGTTGAGTAGACTGACTTCAGTCAAGTGACTGTCTCTGAGATGATTGAGCAGGCTGCGAAAGGCTCTGCTCAGGGTAGCTGGAGGGGGAGGGAGGAGCAAAATGCAGTGAAAGAGCAAAGGAAATCCCATGGCTTAAAAAGAGCAAAGGGCAATCTTTTGGCTCTTTAGAACTGCTGCTTAGCCTGCCCAGTCAGACAGAGGGTTATGAAAAAATTGTAGATCCGGAAGACCCTGTGATCCAGAAGTGTTCATGAGATGTTTGATTTAATTAGGTCTTCCAAACTGGGGATTCCAGACCAAAATAAAATGGGATATATGTGACAGTTGAGCGAGGTTTTCTGTGCTTCATGCCTTTTTTTGGGTTTTGTTTGTTTTGGGGTTTTGTCTTTTTTCTTTTTTTTCAAACAAAGCTGAGGTTGTAGGGAACATGCTAGCTATACCTTTGCACCATTTGAGGTGTGCTGTGATATGTTTGTCAGAGCCTAGTGAGTTGGGGAACGAGTTTAAATCTCTCTCTGCCTTTTAAAAATTTTTTTTTTAAGTAGGCTGAGAGTGATTTTAATTGTTTGAAAGTTGCACTAGTGGGCTTAAATCTTAGAAATTATTACATAATTAAAACTAATATTCTCTCTGACTTAGCTTGTAAAACAATGAGACTATTCAAGGAAGCTTGTATATAATTATTGGTGCTAGAGAGGTTGCAGACAATTATTGTGAAAACCTTTTTTTCCCCTCAAGTTTTTCAAAAGTAATATACATTACTGACTTTTCATAATTTTTTTTTTTAAGTCCTGCAAACCATCTTCTGTATGGAAACCGAGCTCTCTGTTTAATTCTCACAAGGCAATACAGGTAAGTAACCTCTTGTTTATAATCTGAAATGTTGTAGTGATCTGCATTTAAAAATTGGCAATATACTTAGGAAGACAGTATTGTTAAGACTGAAGTATATAATAATTGTGATATTACTACCTCATAAAACTGATATTAAGAAAAATGAATAATATTAGCTGTATCTGTTGGCAGTATGTAATACCATTTAAAATTGCGGTCGGAGGGTTATACAACAGGAATAATAAAATACCTCAGTGCCATTGAGTATTGTGATTTTTATTAAATCTGTTTAAGAAGAGATCAGTGTGGATATGGGGTTTATTTTCCTGAAGCCAGTTCCTAAGCTACAAATCTTGTTTATGAGCAACGTGGTTGTATACGTTTTATCTATAGCAAATCCAAGAATTTATTGTTTGTGTAATTGAGGTCTTAAGGGTTTAATTGTTATTAG
>Ga0181612_172435_pt1 | contig 13536 bp, 10 predicted proteins | sample HoacroProtozoa21_FD_119630 | JGI IMG/M metagenome (GOLD analysis project Ga0181612, IMG submission 119630) | Hoatzin crop microbial communities from Cojedes, Venezuel. Combined Assembly of Gp0051906, Gp0051904, Gp0051908 | reverse complement strand
TTTGTCTTTGTTCTCTGTGTTCGCTGAAGGGTTGGGGGGGGCGTAGCTGCAGTAGCTTTGCTGGTATGGGGTGGCACAGCTGTAAAGCCCAGTCGGAGAGGTCCTACTCTAACAAATTTAACAGGCATCCTGGGTTGTTCCGTCTTCTCGTTTTCCATCCCTGAAGGACGTCGGTCTGTCGCAGTCCACACTTGTATAGTCCAGCTTCTAAGCTAAAGCTGTGTAGATCGGTTCCTTCTTACAGGTCTGCTCTGTGGGGTTGGCCAAGGTGCCTGGAAAGCAGGTGGGATTTGATAAATGGAAGTGAAATAAGGCAACAGGTGACACTGCCATAGGAGGAGCTGTAAGGCAGGAAGGTTCAAGGGAAGGAGGTGGTGGTGAGGAAGGACTGGAGCCATAAGAAACCCTGCTCTCTCCTCGTCGGCAGGGATGGAACTCTTCTGCCTGCAGGGTTAAATTTCCTGTGAGCTTTCCGTCACAACTTGGGCTTGGGTGCAGGGGAGCAAAGCAGCCCGTGAGCAGGGGCAGAGGAAGTGCTAGTGTTGGGCCTGTTGGCCCTGGGTGGCTTCTTAGGTGTTCAGTACATCAGGACGGAGCTTCTCGCCAGCGCTCATGAGCGCAAAGAATTTCCTGACGTGAGAGACGAGACAGTCTTCTTGCACAGTGCATATTTGCAGGCATGGAAGGCAGCTATAATTATCATGGCAGCTATTGTTTGTACATATAATTTCCCCGCGGTTCTGTTAAATTGGGTCTTCTTAAATAAGCACTTTGGAAAATCAAGCAGCCCCTCTTGTGCCGTGTGAAGCACATTGCATTCAAGTGACTCTCAAGACACAAAAGGTGTTTGTTTTTATCGAAGCATTCTAGATGAGAGCAGTCCCTTGGCATGCTCTCTAACCGAGCTGGTTGTGCTGTATTCGTATTCGCTATGTGTTTGGTGAAAAAATGAAAAATTGAAGTAAGCCTGCGCTCACGTCAGACAGGACTCGTCTGCAGGACACTGTATTTGGATGTGAAGAAAAAAAACCACTACATTAGTGTGTTTTCGCTCGCAGGCTGCAGGGTATTTTTTTAGATTGCATCACTTCCTAACTTGTTAAATGTGTGTGGACGAGCTTCTGGTGATGACGGTGGCAGGTCTGCAGTGGGAGAAGGAGCATCTTCTTAGTGTTACTCGTTTCTTACTGATTTTGAGTGATTCTCGGTTCTGCTAACACAATTGCAAGGCAGGGGTCACGGCTCTCTTGAGAAGTGGTTCTCGCAGCCTCTCTCGGTTTGCAGAAATTGCCCACAGAGAGGCAGCCCCCTCCATAGCGAATTTTAGCATATGGATGGTAGACCTACTCTTGGGAGTAATCCACAGCTTTAAAGCAATGTAAGAGTAAGCATGGCACAGTCTGTGCTGTAGTAACACGTGTTATTTCCCAAGCAATATTTCTGTAAGAATTGTAAGAATTCTTCCCTTGCTACCTTTTTTAATTTTTCCTTGGGTGAAGCAAAGCAATTCTGCCTATTTGAATTACGTGTTGAAATAGTGTAAAATAGGCACGAGCTACTTGTTGGCTGTATTATTCTATCTTATCTATGTTTTCGTGTTTCTTTCAGTAAAGTAGTGACTACAGGAGATTTCTGGGGGTTAACAAAATACAGTATTTATCCAAGAGTGTCTCTTGCAAGTGTAGGGGAAAAATGAGGCACAGGGCACTTATTAAGTGCCTACGTGACATAATTACTCACTACAGTCAGGGCTGTAAATCTCACTGATTGCAAATTGTATGCATAGTTACCCTTTATGCTTCCAGTAAACGAATGGAGAAAAAACACTTTTTTTTTTGGTGCCAGCAAATATGCAGTTAGGGAAATACTTTGCACTTAGAGGCTATACCACATTTCATAGCCTGTGTAGCTGCCCTTGGCACACATCAGTTTGAAAGTGAAATTGAAAGGGAAAGGAGCAGGTAATCTTATTCTCGAGAATACCAGGACTCAGCAGTCCCCGAGAATCTCCGTTTTGATTGTTTCAGCTGCCTGCGGCTGATGGGGAAGCTCGAGTGGGAGCACTTGACGTGTCTTTCATTGATTAGATTAGATTACAGGCTAATTTAGCAGTCCAGACAGTCTGTATCACCTTTCAGAGACAAGAATCAGTACATCCTCTTTGCAGTAAATCTGGCACAAGACCTCCTTCTCAATTACTGTAAAGAAAATAAGGCAGTTGTGGGGTAACACATTCCTGGATTGATTTGAACCAAGTGCAGGGTTCCTCCTCAGCCCCCCTACCTTGGAAATCATTCTTCCTTAGGACTTAGTACCAGCTCCTCAAGGGTGCTTAGAAGATTAAATATGTCTAGGGATCTGGGATTCAATTGCGCATTCAGAGTCTACATGTTAAGTATCATTAGGAAAAAAAGCATTTTTTAAAATCCCAGCAGTAATTCCTTTGTGGAAAATTAAATTGAAAACTTGGTATAACTCTTTGAAGAATCTTTAAACCATTAGATAGAGTAAAATTGAAAGCTGAAGGCTTTTGCTGTAGTTAATGAAACGGTGTTTGTATCTTAATTTTGCCATGGCAGATGCTTTTTCACCGAAGGCCCATCCCACCCTCCCCGGAAGGCTTTTTTACACAGGTGATCGCCAGCGGCACTGGCCTCTCACCATCCCTGCTGCCCGCGGGCTTTGGGTCAGAAACGGTCCCTGAGGGAGCTGGAGAGGTGTCTCTGTAATTCAAAGGAGAGTTTGGATGTGGAGCAGCCCAATACAGGTGTTAATCCCAATAGGTTGATGGTTTCAGGTATAGATTGGGAAAGATTTTTTTTTGTTTTCAGCTTTCTTAATCTCACTGTTTCTGTAACACGTGGTGTGGAGCTTCTCCTGGTAGTAATTTGTCTGTAAATTTGACTTTACATTTGTGTGCATTCAGAGTTCTTAAGTCTTGGAGAGTTTACCATATCTATTTGTAATCTGTTCGAGTGGTCACTTACTTCTAGGCTTTAAGAACACATTATTTCCATTCCATTTTTCTAATTTAGATTTCTGATCATAGGATTATTTTGTACTTTATTCTGCAAGATTATGTTGCCATGGCTACTTGTTAGAATTGGACAGCTACTTCAGTAGAAGGGAAATTGGAGGAAACAGTAGTTCAAGAGAGCAATATCATACGTAAACGAACAAAATGCGATGGGAACAAAGCTGTCCTCGCAGTGCATGGGAGACTCTGGCTTTCCAAGCCTGAAATAATTCTTCAAGCATCTCAGAAAAATAGTCGGGGAAGAAGGGATGGTAGCAGTGAGTTACTAGAACATGCAAAAAGTATTTTAACTATACATCATATAGGGTTTGCGAGTAGCCTATGTAACAATTTTGCTAGCCTTGATGCGGTGGGTGAAGGAGAGCAAGATTCACCTCTCTTACCCCTTCCCGACTCCCCATTGGTCTCGCTACAGCGGCTGGTGTGAAGAGAGCTCAGCCATGTCACCTCTCCAAACCTTCAACTATGTTGAGCAGAGAAAAATACTGCTGTCAGCATAAGCCACGTCTGTGCTAAGGGTCTTTGCCAGGACATCTGTGCTTAGAGCAATCAGGGAGAGCACTGTACTGTTGTGGCAGATTGGGAAAGAGTAGGAATAGTCTGTTTTGGCAGGGGCACAAAGCGCGTTGTAGGGATGGGAAGGAACATCAGGGGAGCGGCAGCATTTGGTACGTGTCTTGAGGAGCGTCACTGGAAGGAGGGAGTTAGAAGATGTTTGCGGTGAGGCATGGCTGATTTGGGGTAGAGAAGTTTGTGAGAAACTCCAAGGAAGTGTGGAGTGCTACTTGTCGCTCATGCTACGTGTTGGAAGGTGTATTATGAGCTTCCTTCATGCTTTTAAATAAACAGCTGTCAGCTGCTATTTTGCAGGGTCAAGAAAGCTGCTCTATGAGGCTTGGTCTCCATGCTTTAAAAGATGACTAATGGCCCTGCCCTCTGTGCCTTGCACTTGTGGAGGAGAGAGGATTCATTGCAGTTTTGGCATCCAGCATCTTGCGATGTCTCAGAGTCCAGCAACACTGAGTAATGACCTAGGACAAACAAGTTTTTTACCTAACTCTGCTTACAGGAGAAGTTGGGAAAAACCAAAACGGGTTTGTCCATCATCCACTTTTAGCTATCGAAATATACTTTTCTCCAGAACAGAAGTTAACAAACTTGCTTACAAAAGCTTTAATCAGCTGTGACTAGTCCTTCAGATTGCTTCACCCCTAGATACTGCCTTGCCATTGGGTTAGGTTTGTTCCTTCACGTAAATTAAATTAAGGGACGTAATTGCTGCATAACTCTTTGGCAGACTTAAATTTCCAGTTGGTGCTACTGTACACTTCTGTTACAGTCTGGCTTTAATTTTGTCTATCTAGAACTTGAACTACTGAACTGGTTACAGCTGCCGCTGTGTGCGTACTAAGGGCATGACACATTAGGACACTGCCAAAGCAGCACATCTGTATTGTAGCAATCGGGTAAAATGGAGTTCTTAATTGTAAGGAAATGAGCCAGAACAGTAGATGTGGAGAAACTGTCTGTGATTAGAAATGATTAACATACAGCACACTCCTCCTGAAAATGTGCAGCTTTTTGCTGAACTGCTGGATGTCGTGCTTGTTGGCACAGCTCTAAAAGTCATCGAAACTAAGGCTGTGGCTGTGTTTATTCCGCACTGCTCAGGGATGTTTCCCTCTAAAGATGACATGTATTCCAGCAGTGAGTCTGCTTCAGGCAGCACACAGGTGAGTAACTTGTGTGTGTGTGTGTCTGTGCGAGCAGCTTCTGTTCACTTTAATGACGTGCTAAAAAATGGTAAGTTCCTGGTATGGTGTAAGTATCCCAGAAACAGGATCCTTTTAACATAAAATTAAAATTAAAGAACTTTTTTTTTTTCTTTCCAAAAAGGACACTGTCATTATATAGATTCACTTCTGCCAAAGGAGGCACAACTTAATTGATTTATTCCAACAGATAATATGACCTCATGGGACTATTTATCAGCCTCATGTGCCCTTTCAGGCAAACAGGGCCATTAGTTAAGCTTTATGTTCCATTTGCCATAGGCATATTCTGCTGGTGCAACACCTGTTTTGGCTTTTAACATAATCAAGTAGTTACGAGAGCATATTCAAAGCTATACTGTGGAAATAAAATATCTCCACCCTTGTCTGAGTTATTTCAATAATAGCTGTTTCCAGGATGATTTACTATACTAACACGTGTTTTAACTGCCGTTGGCTCTGGTTCTGCAAGGGGAGCAAGAGGCAGCTGTCTGAAGATAAAGATGCTGGAGAGGTTTACTGTTATCCACCGTGTAGCTTATGAGGCTGCTTTAAGCTAATAGTATTAACTTAGACAGTGAGAATTTATCTGTTTATCTCAGAGTTTGGGCTGTAGTCACTGTGAAGCAGCCTGGAAGGACTGAGCCGCTAGTGGGGCTGGCAGGACGGCAGTGGCAGCCGTGGTTTCCCTCGTAGCAGGCAGCTTCCCGTTGGTCTTACTCTTGCCGGGCAGGAGCCAGCGGGATCCTTCTCTTGCTGACATGAAGCCAAAGCAGGGATTTAATTATTGGATGTTCAGGAGTGTTTTCCAAGAATGAAGTGAGCAGGATTTGCCTTCAGTACTTGCTGCTGGAATTCATTCTGAGTGGGGTTTTTTTTTTTATTTTTTGTTTTGGGGTTATTTTGTTGTTGTTTTGAGGATTTTTTTGTTGTTGTTGTTGGGGATGCTGTGGACAGAAAAAAAGGCTTCCAAATTACCCTTGTTTCCCAAAGAACACATTATCCTTGGTAACCATCTGCCCCTTTTCACTTATTTGTCCTGTCTCATGCAGTGGCAGTCTCTCCTGGTACGCAGCCCCCTCCGTCAACGATGCGTGGCTGGGATGGACGGTGTCTCCAGAGAACCTGCAGAATTCTTGCAGGATTACCTACCATATAAATACATACCTAGGCACTCAGACACATACCGTAAGATATATTCATATACATACTCCTGTAATGACCAGCCCCATCAACAGGCATTCCTTGTTTGGGGCTTGACCTTCAAATGTGCTTGAGGCCAGCATGGTTGTACCAACTTTAGGCTGCTGGGGCTTTGCCAGGTCTGGAGAGGCTGACCTGGTGTCTATGTCACCTGTAGAGTCTCTCCGCTGTGAGGGTGGCATGGTGGGTCCTCCTGGCTCAATACTGCGTGGAAAGACTTTATGTATCGCACCCCTGGGAAGCCTCTTCCAGAGCAGGGGATGTGGCTGGTTGTGAGCTCTGTTGAGGAAAGTCAGGAAGATGTGCGTACTGCAAGAGAAGGGGAGGGAGCTTCGAGCTGGAATGACTTGGATGACGACAGCAGGCTCTTTGTGAAAGAGTTCCAGGTGTTGTTACTGTGCTTTGCCTAAATTAAACCCATCTAGATTTTAGACGCTCAGGTAAATGGCTGGTCAAAGGGTTAACATAGCTCAAATTCTTCAGACAGCTAAGGAAGTCCTGAGCACCCTGGCAGGGAGAGACACAAGCGGCACTTAAAACCTGCCAACAAACCCCAGGCTGCTACAGATGCCACAGCTAATCTGCTTGAAGCCACTGTTGCTCTCATGGCTTCTGCTGCCCTCTGCTTTGCAGGGGTAGCAGCTGGGTTGCAGGCTGATGCCGGGATGTTTGTAGACACAGCTCTGTCTTCCTGTATTCTGTATTCCTGCCTTAAAAAAGGTGAAAAAAACTCATAGTGTCTTCAGTCTGCTTCACATTTGGGGAACACTGGAGAAGTGTCCGGCCAAAAAGGCAATAAAAGCAACCAGCATTTTAATTCATGATGAATGCAAGGGAAAGCAACTAGTTTTAAGAAGTTTCCAGTCCATTCAGGGGACGGCTGTTTGTATAAATAAGCCAAACTTAAGTGATGTACAAGGGCAGGTCATAAAGAAAACATTGCAGTAACAAACTAGTGGAATTTCCACGCACATTAAAATCAACCCTGAAAGGCTCCATTAAGGAAAGCCATTAATTGAAGTTCTAAGGGATGGCGTATAAAATATCCCTGAAACTAAAAATGATCCTCTGTCAGTTTTATGTTTTCCTTTCACTGTGTTATATCTATTTTAATAAACATGTGGGATAGACTATCAAAAGAGCAGTGCTTTCTCTGTGAAGCCTTGAGGAAATAGATAGTGAGTCTGGGCATATTATAAATTTCACCCAATAAAAATAAACTTAAATTGATTCTGGGCTTTCTGTCTATGTGCATAAATAGTAGTGAGACCTTAGAAAGGACTCAAGGTTCATTCTCTTAAGAAAACATTGAGGAACAGATACCTTTTGTTTTTTGAGGAAGGAAATGAAAGGTTGATTTGAAAGCACACAAGTTTCTTTGGGAATCTTTATGATGTTTTAATTTGAAATGTCATTTCTTATTTAAAAAGAAAACAATTTGATTTCAAAAGGCTGATTTGAACTTGCTTTTAAAAACTTTTCGAAGTAGAATTTTCTATGTGGAATAGCAGAGAATTGCCCAATGTACCTTCTCCTTGTGGAAAACCTTTGCAATCATGTCACGTTCATCAGCAGGAAATTTTCATGGCCAAAATGTTTTGATCAACTCAATGGAGTAGTTTTTTCCCATTTTGTTAAAATATGTAGTTCATTTTTATAAGTGCAGGTATTTATTCAGCTCTTTGGAAACTTCAAACGTGCTGTTCTCCTGAATCACTTTGTTCTGTTACTTTTCTATCAATACGCACTTTGTACGGAGTGGATAAGGATGTATATATGGTATGAGCCAAGACAGATACGCTTCCAGTGGAGAAGTCACAAGTGATATATTACATGAATTCCCGTAAGACATTTACGTTTGATCTCCTTAGTCATAGTTCTGAGGGTACACTTCCTTGTTTCTGTCAAACTCACAGTAGAAGCCTTGAATACAGAGGGAAATGAGGAAGAAACTTCTCGAGTCTCTGAAACTTGCCTAAAATAGCTCTTCTAGGTGTAATTTTAATATCTCCTCAATGCAGCTGTAAATTAAATTGGCCCACTACCTTTTTAGCTTTTGCTGTATTGAAGACTTTGTGTAGAACTGTATGTATATGAAGGAATCAAAAGTGTTCATGAAACCGTAAAGAGCGGGAAATTATTTCTGTGGGGGAATATGCGCTGCATTATTTTGTTTCTTTATTTTCCCTTTGCTTTCTTGCTGTTCCCTATTGCATTGGCTGATGTTGGTTTAGAATTGCCTTTAAATGTAGCTGCTTAATCCAGAGCTGACCTAGCCCTGGTGTGGGCACAGCTATAAATATATATCTGCAATATGACATGGGCACAAGGTACAAGTGGGTACACACGTATAGCATACGCCATGAGCTTGCATGTGTGTCATGCATGCATTTGCTCATATCCCAGAGTCTGTTTGTTGTCAGTGCTATGTAGATTAAGTTAATTGTTCTATGAAAATGGAAATAAATAGAGGCTTGATTATACCTGCACTGAAGGAGTCTCTGGGTTGATTCGTTTGCTGGAGTGCTTCACAGGAGGCTGCACCTGCAATTTTGATTTTTCTCAGGGTCTGTGTTTCCACTTGGACGTCACTGTCCGTGCCTGGCTGTCTGCAGCTGAGCCTCCAGCAGCGAGCGGGCCATGGCCGGGCTGGTGGGGACAACCTGCCACCTGCTAGAGACTGCTGAGAAGGGAGAGTGAACATGGAGCAGAAGGTGGGAGAGTGAAAGCCGCCTCCTGTTCAAGTTGGCATGAATTTTCCCATTGATTTCAGTGGGATTAGGATATTTTTTAGCAGGCAATATTGACATGAATCGCTGATGGGGGAAAAATAATGCTGATGCAGCTTTATCCTGTCTCTGATACCTACTGCATTAATTCTGCTTTAAATTAATATGGACAGATCTTTGGTCCTTACTGGGTGTTGACTCACTTTGCTGGCTTCCTGCGTGGCTGAAAAGACCTGCTCGCAAGCATTTCTGTGAGGCCCTGTGTTAACCTGCTGCTTTGCTGTGCTTAGTCAACCTGGCTCCACACTCCCTCTCCTCAACCCTTTCGGTTTATCCCCCCTCCCTTCCCGCTCCCTCAAAGCCCGATGAGCAAAAGCATGGTAAAATAGATGTGGCAGCAGTTCAGTCTCTGAGTTCAGTCATTTTGTGCAATAATAATTGATTAAATGATTGTTGTTTCTTAATCTACTGTTCAGTGCTAATCGCAAAGGTTGAATAGTTCAGCACAGCCGGATCTGTGCCTGAGCTGTGGGTCTTTGTCTCCAATTAGAAAAGCATCAAAATGTTACTTCTGCAAACCTGCAAGGTTTTTCTTAAATTCCAGGGTGACAGAGAGACTCTATCAACAGCTTTTCAAAGGATGTTTTAAGTTTTCTTTCTTGTTTCGAGCTAAGGTCTGACCTCTGCAATAGCAAAGACACACTAAAAATAATGTTTAATTGGAGCAGGAAGCAGTAGTTGTTTTTGGAGACAACAAAAATGTAGTTTCAGGTGAAGGCTGGTTTGTAGAGTTATGTTTTTCTCCAAAAAGCTGCACTCAGCAGAAATTTGACTTCTTTCCTGTTGAACGGGAGGTTTGTAAGTGCCCTCCCGCCCTCTCTGTAGCACTGTCAATGCGTAGAGGGTTCTCCAGGAGAAATCAAGAGTTTGCTGCTGCCTTGGTGCCATCACAGTGTATGATGCCAGGCTGTGACAGATATTCTGGGTGTGCAGAGTACACCAAGCCCAAAGCCTCTGTGTGTCTTCCCCCTGACCCCACAACGCAGTGCTCTTCCCCCTGATTTTTCTGGGTATCATTCGCCTCCTTTCTGGCTTCTGACTGCATCATTTAGGATGTGAGGCAACATCAGATAAAGTTTGATGTTTATCAGCCTGATTATGCAGGAAGACCTGCAGTTGTAGCTGAACAAGTAATTGCATAATCAAAACATTAGCTTGCTGACTTCATCCCGCCTGGCTGCTGTGCATATTGGAACGCCGGCAGATCCCTGCTGGGGATGAACGCTGTGTCCGGGCAGGCTCCATCAGCTGCTGATGGCCACCTGGCTGACAGCCAAACCGGACACTTTTCTTTATCTCTGAAGAGGTGCAAAGTTACAGCCGCAGTTTGGGAGTGATTGAAAAGTGATGGAATTGGTATCATCACAAGACAGTACATAAACTGCCAGCCTGCTGTATTTCGTGTCCGAGGTCTCGGGAGAATTTGGGTTAGCTCAGGAGCCCTGAGGTCTCCAGGTTGCCTGGAATGCAGCCCAATTACTGTGTGTTTTTTTCCCCTTTTAAATATAGGCATCATCAGAAAACACAGTGACTTGAAACTAACCCCTAATTTTAAACCTGTAATCATAGCTTTAGCAGAGTGTTGCAAAGAAAGCATTACATGAGTACCCAGGTAAAGTATAATTGGTTCAGAAAAGTCAAGTGAGACGCATCTCTGCAGTGATAGCTCCATGCTTTCTGAACATTGTTTGCTTGGTAAATGCTAGGAAAAGAATAATGTGAGTCTAATTCAACAGGTCTTTCAGCTGCAGTGCCTCTGGCATCGACTGCTCTGGGGTTCAGTGCTGGCTGAACGCTCCTCATGGTGCAGCCTGAGCCCTCTGAATAGTCCTGCTGAAGATCCCTATGAGATGCAGTGGCCAAGGAGGTTGAAGAGGACCTGTCATTCTCAGCTTGCTCTGGGGGGAGGTTTCCTTATGTCCCAGAACCACCTCCTACCATGTCCCTGTTCAGCATGGGAGGTGGTGGAGGGGACTGAGTGGCAAGGGGCACTGGCAGCCCCCTGGGCCAGCCTTCTTCCCGGCTGCCTGGCTGGATCCACGGCTCCCGTGCACAGGTACTCCCTGAAAGTGCTTGCAGAGCGAAGCTAGGTCACGCCGTCTCTTCAGCCTTTAAAGAAATGTTGTATAATAACAATATACGAAAATAACAATATATGAAACTATTCTGCTTCGCAGGCTGAAGTGGGGTGGGCAGGGAGCAAGGGCAGACAGAACGCTCCATCCAGTTCTCTGCAGTGTGTGTGTACGCTGAAGTTCAGCGTGTGTAGGCTCCTCTCTCTGTCCCCCAGTTCTGTAACTATATAGATCCAGATGTCCTTTGCATACGTCAGATGTCTTAATTGATTTCATTGAAGCTAAGTTTGGGTAAGGCTAGGCAAGGTGAAGCCCCATGATTTTGTTTTTCTTCTCCCGTGGGTGTACGAGTGCTGATTGCGCTATATGAAGCTTCTTGCTGTCGAGCCTGTCACTGTTCAAGGTGAGGAGAAGAAGTGTTCATGTTTTTATTATCATTTTTCTCTCCTGACCTGCGCCGCACCAAAACAAACAAGCAAATGGTAGTGATTGCCAAGGAGAAAGGAACTGTTTTGCAGATCCTAGCTTTTTACGCTGGAAAAAAATGTAGCCATGTTTAAAGAGTGGCAATGTTGAATGTACAAATTAACCCCCAGTTTTCACGGTTGAGATTTTCATGAGCACTTCACACAAGTATTCTCAAAGTGCAACATTTTGAAATAATGACACTTGCTGGGAACAGTCTTTGGGGAAGCGGGGCGGCGCTGGCGTTTCTCCCCTTCGCCCTGCGATGCCAGCCTGTGTCAGACCAGCGATGGGAGCCAGCTGGGAGGACTGCGGCCAGCTCTGAACAGATCGGCCTTTGTGTCCCCAGCACAAACGCCCCTCTTCTTTCGGAGGGAATGTGCAGAACGGGTGCTGACCCAGCGCGGCCGGCTGTTTGTGGCTCGTCCATCAGCAGGAGAGAGACAAGTGCCTCCTCTGTGTCCCTGTTAAAACGCTGCTGCGGAGCGATCCGTCGAGCAGGCGCTTGAACAGTTCGAATCTTTGTAAGCCCAAGTTTACCATCGGCTGTAAGGTATTTCAGCTGTGTCACAGGGCTGCCCAAGGTGCTCTGCAGGGGTTTTCCCCTCTGGTCGAGGCTCAGAGCTGCTTCGCTGCCCCGATGCATGCAGCGGTGCCCAGCAGAGCCACTGCTGGTTCTTTCTTTTTTTGGCAGCTGAAGTCTTCAGGTGTTTAGTGGGACTAGCTCTTGTGGGAACAGGTGAGAAATGACTAAAGCCAGTAATAACCTCTGCTGTTGTTTGCTGCTTCGGAAGGTGTGCCCTCGTGAAATTTCAGAGGAGAGCTGGAGTTGATGCAAAGAGTCTAATTCTACCCTTTTCCTTTGTGTGATACCTTACGCTGATACTGTTGAAGAGCTTGGTATTTTTACTAGTCCTAAAAGTAAACTGTTCAACTGAAGTTACTTCCCAGGACCCAAGAGCTATTCAGTTTTTCCTAAGCATGGTGTAGCTTGCAGCACCTCTTACCTTCAGCAGCAGAGAGCTGGGATGTCTGGGACTGTAGTTTTGGGCTTTGCCAGTGTTGTTGGTGTAGCTCCTTTGGCTTTATCTCAATTACCCAGCAGAGGAGGAGGAGGAGGAAGACACTTAAAAGCTGTTGCTATCTAGAGCATTACTGACTCGCTGCATCAGCTGCGATTGCCTGTCCTCACTCCTTAGCCTGGCACATTGTAAGCTGCAGAGGTTAATTGGGCTGAAACTACCTGTGGCAAAGCGTGGAGTGTTTCCATCACCAGGGCCAATGCTTTTCACATGCTACCCACTGTGTAGGGAGTGTGGTTTGATGTCTGTATTTGCTAGTTGTGCTCCAGATCCTTCTGCTTCAGCTAATGGTATGGAACCAGCCTTGGGACATGAGCAGCCGTGAAGCTGGAGGCTACAGGAGATACGTACGCCACCTCCAAATGTTTTCTTTCTTTTTATTTACAGCAGTGGTGATGGGCTGTGAGAGGGGGTTCCAGCGGCTGGCTGCCAGGAAAGGCAGTATTATAAATGTCTAGTAATACTGACTAGAAATCGAGTGCTGAAGAAGCTTTGTGCTGGAGGCAAAGTCCTCTAGCTTTGTTCCTCTAGCTCACTTATTAGAGACTGATCCTTCTCAGCTTCTCTGTGGTTGTGGTCTGGGCTGGGCTTCAGCAAATAAAGCCAAGCCAAACATGTCTTTTCAGGCCTAGTTAGCTGGCATGTTTGCTTCTGGGTCATGGTGTTTGATGTTCATGCTGTAGAGGTAACAACGGAAGGGAAATGCGCTTATGATGCCTTGGTGTGAGGGCTCCTGGCCGTGGTCTTCCCTCTGGGGCAGGGCAGCACTGAACCAGCACAGTGTGAGACTGGGTTGGGGCTGGGATGCTATCACCACCCACTGATGTTTGTTACACCCTGTGGGACAGGAGGGAAAATGTCCCGCTGATACCATCCCTGTACCACAGCTGCCAGGGATATCTGTCTCCTGGGTGGTTTTAGACCTCGCTGGGCTCCCCGGCAGCATCCTGCAGCCAGACCGCAGCCCGGGCTTCCAAGTAGACTTTAATTTGCTAGCAAGAACTATCATAGTAATGGCTTAATATTTTTTTTAAAGGAGCTATGAAGTGGAGGACATTGTTTTAGCACTCAGGCTGCAGAAAAGAGCCCTTTACTTCCTAAATTTTTTACCTT
>Ga0181612_144686_pt1 | contig 13536 bp, 7 predicted proteins | sample HoacroProtozoa21_FD_119630 | JGI IMG/M metagenome (GOLD analysis project Ga0181612, IMG submission 119630) | Hoatzin crop microbial communities from Cojedes, Venezuel. Combined Assembly of Gp0051906, Gp0051904, Gp0051908 | reverse complement strand
TGTAGGAACCTCCTGGATTGCGCCTGCCTAGCTGTATGGTCTTCCCAGCTGATGTCAGGGTGGTTGAAGTCCCCCATGAGAACCAGGGCCTGTGATTGTGAGGCTGCTTGTAGCTGCCTGTAGAAGGCTTCATCAACCTCCTCCTCCTGGTCAGGTGGCCTGTAGTACACACCCACCGTAGTGTCACCCTTTGACATTAGAGTGTGACTTCTTTCCATTTATAATTAGTTGAAAAAATAATGTAAATAGATAATTCTTGTGCTACAGCTTGTTTGAAGGAACATCAGTCACACCTTTTGGCATTTGAAATTTAAGCAGTGTTCTCTGGATTTATACCAGGATGTCACAGCATGTGTTTGTGTTTGCATTTTGAATGTGTGTATTTACTTGAACTAGGTTTCTGGAGCAAATACTCATAATTGTATATACTATATTTCCCTTAAAGCTTATAATTATTTCAGTGTTTCATAAAATTATTTCAGTATCCATAGCAAATTGGGTACATATTCATTAGTATATTCATAGATAAAGTATATAACAGTTGGAGACACAGTATACACATTGATCTTTATAAATAGGCACGGCAGTGATATTATTTACAGTATTCAATCAGTTCTCACAAGTGTGGGTTTCACCTATATACTAGCTAAATATTAGTTGAGTTGGTTGGACACAAATAAATCACTTATACTGGTTCTCTAAAACACAGTCAGCTATTTCTACTTTGACCGAAAATCATCCTTATTTCCTTTGTATTATTTTGTTAATTTGAAAAGATCACCCAAATATCATCAGTCCACTCCTGCAGATGTCTCCTTCTCTCTGTTGTTTGGAGCACCAAGGGACTACTTTGACCTTTCCCCAGTTATGATTACTGCCCACTTTCTGTCAGTAAATAAGACCTGTCTGTTTCCAGAGTAAACAAAGCTTTATAAATGAAAGAAGAGAGAGGTATTGATATTTGTGTATGGACCGTTTGATGGTATATACCACCCAGGGAAAGAAAAACAGAATCCTGTCTCTGATGGTATTTATCTGACATGTGTCATGAAAGCCTGTTGTGAAAGAACAAAGGATAACAGAATGAAATGGCCATACTTTTGCTGATGATCACCACAGTAACAAGAATCCCAGCTGCCTCAGACCATAATGTAAATATTTTGATTTGATTGTTTTGGGGTTTGGGGGGGTTTTTTTTGGTTTTCTTTTTTAATCATCCATGCAGGTGTATTCCACAAAAATAAAAAATAATCATTGTTTTGGCAGCTTATGCCTTGAGTGGTAACTTCTGATACAACAGGCATCAATTAGAGTTTGCCATTTAATTGGCAAGAGTCTGAGAATGATGGAATTTGGAGCAGTTCTGTCCAAATCTCATTCTGATAACCAGCCACCCTCAGAGCCAGTGTTACATGAAATGTAATAAATGTTGGTGAGGTACCATTACTGCTGTTACTCATGCTAGCTACATCAATTGCAAGAACAACATATTCATAAATAATCAATATTTCATCCTTGCTACTTATAGCTGAGCTATAAATCTAATGTTGGTAAGTGATCTTACCGCAACTCAGCAGTGCAACATTCATAGCTGTCAAGAATATATTCCACTAAAGCCAAAATTTTGAATTTCATTGTCCTGACAGTTTCAAGGCAGTCCGAAACTTTACAGAGTTCTGGATCGTTACGCATACTGTGTCACTCATAGTCCATGTTTTGCTTGCTTCGGACTTGGGTCATAATCATCATCTGTTAATTTTGTTGCTTTGGTTTGTGGATAAAACTAAGGTAATAGGCTATTGGTTGTGTTACATGTACAGCATTTGCAGTGGGTTATTGCATAAAATTTGGCCTCCTATATTGTACTGCATCTCTGGGATTTACTTATGATGGATGGTTTCCATGAAGATGGTGTTAATCCTGAATGTTTGTAGGCTTGTTTTTCCCTGCTGAAAAACGTAAGAATGAAATAAAGAGTGGAAATGAAGCATTTTTATCTGTATACTGTTTTTTCCTAGTCATTTAACTTTCCAGATTTTAATTTGTCTACTGAGACTGTAGTCATTGGTAATGACACACACACTGCTCTCGTGTTTAAAGTTAGTGCTGTCCAGAGATGCTGAGCCAAATACTGCTTCCAGAAATAGCAATATAAATCAAGGTACTTTGTCTGGGCCCATTCTACCCAAAATGTGAAACAAATTTCAGTGTCCTTACTCTAGATATACTCCAATAAAGCTTTGAACACAATTTGTCTTTTATAGCTTAAATATTGCAAGAGTATAAACAGTAACATAGCTTATGTATTAGGTGTGATTAAGTCATAAAACAGAATTAAAAAACATTTACCCTGGTTAAAAAACATCCAGTAGTATAATTAAATGCTCAAATATTTGAGGTGAGGGCATAACTGGATATGGTAGGTTATTTGGTCTAAAAGAGGTCAGATCCGTGGTTCAGCAGTCGAATCCTACAGCAGTGCAAACTCTGAGAATGTGCCTGGTGAAACAGCACCAGCAAAACTCTGTCTTCCAGTGCGTAGGTATAATTCATACTCATTAACTGTGATTCTGTGGCTGTTACTCCACACCTTCTCTGCAAAAAGACAAATCTAGCAGTACAACAATGATTTCTATCACATAACAGAGGAAACTGGATCCCGATAGTTTATCTGAGGCCCTGCAGCGTGCCAGCATTTCTGCAATGTACCTGCGGTATTCCATGGGATTCTGCTGGTTGGAAGCGACCAGCTTTTTTTTCCATGTAAATGAAAGTTCTGAGTGGATTTCAGCATGCTGTTTTTTTGTTTTTCATCTTTGCTTCATTACTCAGCATTCAACTCTTCTGCCACTAATACTCTATTCTGTAGAGTCATTTTTCCCCGAATTAGACAATATTTCAGCTATCTCACTACCACAAGTCCAACACTTTCCTCATCTCTAGTTTTTCATGGATTTCCAATAGTTAAATCTGAACAGCAGTAACACTTGCATAGAGAGAATACACCTTTCTTTCAGAATATATTGTTTCTTGGAATATAGTTTATTATCTCGACTTTTCACCTTTGGTTTTACTGTGGTTCAAAAACTAAGCCATGTTTCTCATTCGAATTGCCTTTAAAAATGACACAACAGGGAACACTGTGCAGGAACTATTAGTCGACAGGTGAGCAAGCCAAACGGGAAGCAAAGCTGGTTTGTATTTATGTGATTCACTTCAGTAGCAAAGAAGTTGACTATCCTAAATAACAAAGATTGAGCTGATTGTGTTCTGGGGCTTGTTTACAGCAAAGTTTGCAATAATCATGACTGAGAATGAAAATAATGGGTTGGGTCCTGCATTCAATTTTTAACCTCTCTCATATTGTGTATCTTCAGATTGCAATTTGGATTCACAATCTAGGAAACAAATGGATAGTTCCTAGGTGCTACCCGAGTGAAATAAATCACTCTCGTCTCTCCTCACGTGACAGGTCCATCATCAAATGCCTCTGAGCTTGCAGTAAGCCAGGTAGCTACAATGACTGCTCCCGCCTCTCATTCTTCCTTCTTCTTCCCCTGTGTATGCTAACCTTAACCATAATAAGTTTGCATAATTACACTTCTGTCATCAATTATTTTCTTATCTGTGGCTGGTGTTCTTTGGAAACAGAAAAATTCACCTTAAAGAATCAGTTTAAAATAGGTACTTTTTAGTTTGAGAAAGATAAGGGAACATTCAATTGCTTTTCTCTTACCCATGTTGATCTGGGTGGTAATTTGTAGTGGTCATTATCAGAAAATGATGATATTCTTTTACCTTGTGCTAGATCAGCTGTTCTGCACAGTATGTTGTATGAATGGTCAAAAAAAGAGCTGTACATGTTGGGTGGTCTTCAGTTTTGTGCTTGGGTGGAGATATGGGAAGCATGTAAAATCTGTTTGCTACTTGCAAATGATCATCTCTTCAGGCTACACAATGTTTTACAAGTTCTAATGCCAAGCAAAACACTTGAGACATTTCTTAACATTACCATGAGACACCAATGATAACATGAATTTGCTGAGTTTTCTATTTCACTAAATATGAGGAATCCTGTTATCGTGAGATTGTTTTAAATTGCATTAGAATAGTAACCATGAGGAGGTGGGTGTAGGTTTTTTCCTTGTAGTGTTGCAACCATGAACACCACTTTGTGTTTGACAAGAAAATTGAAAAAGTAGATGTGAAAATTACAGTGATAAAGCAAGCAAAATGAAGCTCAACAAGGCCAAGTGCAAGGTTGTGCAGTGGGTCTGGGCAATCCCAATTTTGGAGTTGATTTTTAGTAATTTCAATTGGTTTTACATCAGGCATTAATATATATTGGGCTCCCAGATGAGCTGGTATGAATTAGGCTATTTTTTGATGGGGCTGATTAAAATATTTTGCACTATTTCTTCAGATGAAATTTTCTATTTAAATGACTGATGAGTTCTTGTTTAACTAAAGAGGATACTAATTGAATTGCTGTAGTTTAATTACATCCCCCAATGGAATGAGAGAGACAGTCTTAAGAGGTTTGCACTTTCTTTACATGAATATATTCTGAATGAATCTTTCTATCATATTTAGTACCTGTTCATTTCCCTTTGTAAAAATAAAGAGTAGAGTCTGGAATATTAAATAGAAAGAAGGTATTTTTAACTGCAGAGATCAATGTTTTCAAATGTGACTTATAGCTGTAAGATCTCTCAAAGACCTGATCTGAAGACAGTGCTAGAGAATCTGAGAATTGGAAGTTGTAGTGTAACACAAAATATGGGGCATGATCACAATTTTACTTCTCTTTTTTGAAAGTGTCGTTCATGATCTATGTATCTGCAAGAAAACAGCTGACAGTGCCCTGTTATGAGAGTCACACACAGAAAAAATAGTGTGCAAGTACCTGAGTGAGTACAGTTGATATAGAATGGCTCTCCACTTCTAAAAGCCATAACTGGAAACTTTTAAAACTAGAGGGAACATAGCACTAAAAATTTCATCCAAGAAGCAAGCCTGTGCTGGAAACAGAAATAAGTCATTAGTATGTTTTCCCTATCTTTCACTTCCATAACTGATACCACTACAAGAAACGAGCTGGATCCTTACCATCCAGATTCATCGCTCTGCATCCTGGTAGTACCAGCTGTCATGCTTGTAATGTAATTGCCATTACATTCCCACCTCTTAGAGCTGTCCTGTGTCTCCCTGTTTTTCTATATTTTGAAGTATTTTCTCCAGAGCTTCTTGCTGCAGAGAAAAGCTTGGGAACACAATTTAAATGAACTGAAGTCTCAAAAGGCCAATAAAATGGGGTTATAATAAAGCAAGCCATGACTTGCAATTAGCCTCCTTTTATGGAGTTGTCTTGTGGTCCTTGAATGCTTGGGTATAACAAGACTGAAGTGTCCTTTTGCTTGCTTCTAGTCACTTTAAGATACAAATTCAGAAGTGTATTTCTTATGAGAAGCGCTCTGCAAGTTCTTTGTATAATACTGCACTTAAATCCCGATCTGCCCACCTTCTGTTCTTCCCTTCTACTGGAATCCATGGGAATTTTTGCAGCCAGTGCGAATGGTGGCTCCAAAACAGTCTAAACCTGCTTTTTTATGCATTATCAGGGAAAGGTTAGCATAAAGCTTAGCAATGCAAAAGTACTGAACTTCCAGAGTTATTTCTTCCACAAAAATAAAGATTTTTCAGGCAGGCAGCCAAAAGTATTACTACATAATTTCTTTGAATGAAAGCTACCTTCTAATCATGCAATCATCAATAAAATAAGGGCATGCAAGGACACTGTAGACCTCTGTTAAAAAAGACTTTACGTGAGAATGTCTTTTCCATCAAGCAGTGCTTTCATGTCCCAGAGGAGAAAGTGAAAGATGCCAATCACATAGAAGTAAAGGACACTTATGATATGTAAATGCTAATCTTCCGTAGTGATGAAAAGACAGCTTTTAAAATTTAAGATGAAGAGCATCATGGAAAACGGGGGGTGGGAAGGGGGAAGGAACAAACTGCTATTTTTAGTTTAGGGGAGTTTTAGTATACTCATTTATGGAACAAATGTGCAATGTTTGGTTAATAGTCAAGTGCTGTTATGGACTGCTTCTGACTAATACTGGTATTTTCTGCCTGTCACCAGTTCTTCGCACTTCAGTATTAGAAAGTGTCTTTAAAACAATGGTAAACACACCCAGAGGCTTATACAATAGGCCCAGGATTTGGAAATGTAGATGTAATAATCATAATGACCATAATAATAAACGTTCATGATACTACATTTCAGAGTTGATCTAAACAGAATACAGTTTTAGCCACAGTTGTAGCACTAAGTCAAAGAGAAAATAATCCCATAATGATCAATAAATACCTTTTTCTACAGCACACACTTATTTTTGGCCATCCTAATTCAGGACTCACCAGCTTTCCTGCTGCTTAGATACTGACAGACCCATTGAGCAAATTCCATCCTCTAATAGTAGAGAACATCCTAAAATCATATTTCGTACCATCATGAACAATAAATATGCTAGTATGAGTATTTCCTCAGTAGGAATAGAGAATTATCCTTAAGGAAAACAATATTTTATTTTCTAGCTTTATTGTTAGACATGTTTCATCACATCAGGACTATACAGGGAGGACCATTTCTACTGTGAATAGTGACTGAATACAAGGTGAAATCAATTCTTGGCAGGGTTTTTGGGCACAACTGATGTGAAAACCATAAATATAAATAATGAGTGATGCACTTGATTAATTTACATTTTAAACACAAGTTCATTTATTTTCAATTATGTGTATGCATGGACTCCTTCATATTAAGAGGGGCATTTGAAATACTGCAATAGATAAAGGAGTCAGGACCTCCCATGGGAATTAGGCCTTGCTGGATCTGGATATCTCCTTTTTTAGACTAGGAAATAATATTACACCATATGTCAGTTCTATTTATTTGCTTACCCATATAAGAAATTCTTTTTTTACCTCTTTGTTAACTTGTGACACTGTTTACGCTAAACATGCCTGTGTGTTTGCTTCCTACCTTCTGTAACCAGAAATAACTCTTCTAGACCAATTCCCACCCAGTTAAACTTCCAGGGTTTCCCGGAAAGTTTGCTGTAGCTTTACAGGAGCAATTGTGCCCTATACAAGGAGTTGTGGGAGAAACCTATTCCTTCAGACGTATCAGACATGCATTCAGAAAGATAACATTGAGGTCAAGAAAGTCCTGCTAACAAAGAGCCAGTGTCAAGGCAAAATCAGGCCCCACAAGGCTGACTGCAGCTCAGGCTGTCAGATCTGTCCCCAGACTGGCACTGGACTTAGAGAAAGCTTCAAGAGGAGAGACAAAAACTGCATTTATCCTATCAAAGCCATACCAAGATCTGTTCTGTTTTCCTTTCTGCAAAATCTTTTAAAAGCATTTTTTCTGTTCATGTAGAAAAGCTATCCCCACACCTACTACACAGCCGTACATCGTGCCTGAAAGCTGCTTTATGTCCCCTTTTCCAGAGATCACAGGGCTGGTTTGACCTTCCACAATGCCTTCAGAGTTTCTCACTGTAACCTTGCCATAAAGACTTCTCACTAGGACCTTGTGACTTGAAGACAAAAAGTAACTGTGTGGTACTGTGAGGCTGTGCATTTTGTACAACTCTTCTGTCTTTGCTCATTTCTTATAAAAGTAAGATTAAATCCATTTCCAAGAGCTAGCTGGGAATTTCTACCTACCACTCTGATGACAAACACTTTGCAGATAAAGACCCTCTTGCTTGCACTGTTGGTCATTTTTACTTTCTATTGGGCCGGTATTAAATCCTGACAACAGCTGGTAAATACAACCTGGCCTTACAAGGAATTGCAAGGGTTAAAGAACTGCAGTAATTGTGGACAAAGGAAAGAAAATTCAAATTAAAGGTTGCTGCAGATCGTTTCTGAAAAACATTGTTTCATTCCACAGAATATCACAGTGACGTATTCATTAGCATCACCAAGTTTTGTAGAGCTCGGTAAAGTAATTTCCCTTGACTACATGATTACTTACAGTAAATTGCAAGAATCACGGTATAATAATTTATCCACTACACCTTTTAATAAACTTGATTATTTACTTATTATCATTTTCAGACTTTGAACAGAAGTAAGCTTAGTAAGGAAATACAGTGAAGAAAATTGAAACTAAATATTGTAAATATTTTAATGAATTAAAAGTTGCTATAGCTTACGTATCTCATTTCATTCAGTACAAGGAAATCTGGAGGCTGCATTTCTATATTTTCAGACAGGATTTTCCACAGAGTCTCCTTGAGCAAGGCAGATGCCTTATATTGGTCTTAAATCAAACTCATCACTGTTATTATCTTCTTTCATCTACAGGATTCATCCATCTAGTGACAGCAGCAATTTCACAGATAAACAGGTCATCTGGGCTTATTAAGGTCTGCAAAATGTAATGGGAATCTTTGCACTGGTATCAAGGATACGCTTCTTTATCACTGACTAGCTGTTTCTAGTTCTGGAAATCACCACAGGAGGAGGTGCATTTAAACTGTCTGAGGTTTCACCTGTACTGCTGAAGAAAAGAGGACTATGGGGCCATTCCTGTCACCAAAACCCGATGGCTCAAACTGATTCCCAGCCATATTACATTATGCTGGTCCTCTAAAGCAGACTGCTGGTTTTAGCTGGGATAGTGTTAATTTTCTTCATAGCAGCTAGTATGGGGCTATGTTTTGGATTTGTACTGAAAACAGGGTTGAAAATACAGAGATTTTTTTGTTATTGCTGAGCAGTGCTTACACAGAGTCACGGCCTTCTCTGCTTCTCACACCACCCCACCAGTGAGTAGGCTGGGGGTGCACAAGAGCTGGGAGGGCACAAAGCCCGGACAGATGAACCCCCACTTGCCAAAGGGATATTCCATGCCATACAACATCATGATCAGCTTATAAATTGGGGAGAAGAAGAAGGAAGGGGGGACATTTGGAGTGATGGTGTTTGTCTTCCCAACTAATCAGTATGCATGCTGGAGCCCTGCTTTCCTGGAGGTGGCTGAACACCTGCTTGATGATGGAAAGTACTGAATGAATTCCTTATTTTGCTTTGCTTGCACAAGCAGCTTTTGCTTTACCTATTAATCTGTCTTGATCTCAGCCCATGAGTTTTCTCAATTTTACTCTTCTGATTCTCTCCCCCATCCCACTGAGGCAGAATGAGCAGCTATGCGGTGCTTAGTTACCAGCTGGAGTTAAAGCACGACAGTCCTTTTTAACACCCAGCATGGGGCTCAAAGGGTTCAAGATAACAACAGCGTTGACTGGAATGTGCTAGATGAAATTTATAGCTCTTATTGCTCTTTAGCTATTAATCAGAAGGCTTCTGTGCTTTCTATGGGGCTTGCTTACCGTATATTAGAGTCTAATGCTTGTTAGTGCCTGCTTTTTGCTTTTGCTGCCGTCTGTACTGCTGTACTGCTGCACCTGGGAACATTTTGATCACAGCAATGGCATTGTGCCTGGGCTGACAGATGGCCAGGACATCACTGCTGTTTCTGTGTTGCTGTACTGGACAGGTTGGAACTCCAGTGTGAACTCAAGTCAAAGGGACTGTGACCTGTGGATGAGTCCACATGAGAGCAGGACACCCCAAAGTGCCTGTGGCTGTGGATAAGTCCCTGCCAGAGCAGGTGCATCTTGAAGTGTCTGTGGGTGTGGTTATGTCTGTGCCACAGCAGGTATACCTCTGAAGGGATTGTGGCACAAGGAGAAGTCCACGCTGGAGAAGGTACACCTTGAAGCATCAGTGGCTGTGCGTGAGGTCATGCTGGAGCACCTCAAAGTGGGTAGCCATAGAAACTGTGGATGGATACAAGTGCAGCTAAACTTTGTATGAACTGGCCACATAAATCCATCTGGGTTGACATGGGAACCCTAACTTTTCTGTGGTCATCTCCAAGTATCTAAATGACTTGGAAAATGCACACTGAATCGTGTATCTTTTGGGATTAGGACTTACACAGCGTTTTCCTGACCCAAGAATGACATAGCTGATCAATGCAAAGAAAGAGGGAAAAATTTATTTTATACCCTAAGAAAAAATTGACGAGTTCATTCTACGCTTTGAACAGAAGAGAGAGCTTGTCCACATCTTAGGCAAAGTTGGTCCAGTCCTATAACTTTGAGTTAGATCAGAAGTGCATAGATGCAGAGTCAAGAGATTGACTACACCCTAATGCTAGCAAATGCAAAAAAATTCTAAAATCTCTAAAATAAGCTGGCTACCAAGCTACTGATTTCTATCATTATTATTTCTGTCCCTAAAAATTAAATTTATAAATAGTAGGTAATGGATAAACCAAAACCATACGCAGAGAAGACTAAAATCAGTTTACATTGACATGGACAGACTGTAAAGAGAATCAGCTGAAAACCAGCATTAGGGGAATTAGTCCTGAGAGTCTCTTACTTGTTATTTAGCCAAAACATTTTTTTCAGTTGTGCTGGTGTGAAATAGATCAAAGAAAGAGTGGAATAGACCAAAGAAAGACATATCATCTTTTTTAAAAAATAAATCTTTGTATCTGATTTTTTCTGGTCTTTATCTTGTGTGGTAATGTTTGTGTAAAGCAGTATCAAAATATTACCACATACAAAGTTTTTCTGTTAATGCAACACTTTTCTCTCTCTAAGTAGGAGAAGCAGTTATTCAAAGAGAATGCATTCTGTACATGGAATTACAGCCACATTGTTGCTGTGAAATGGAACAACATTAATCCATTCCTTGGCAACAATCACAGCGAGAATGAGAAATGATGCAGTAAACATATGTAATCCATTCCTCTTACAAACTAAAGAATATGTCCTTAGAGTCCTCCTTGGATGCTGCAATACAGAGGCGTTTTAGCAATTCTACCTTTTACAAAATATTTCAGGAGAAAAAAACAAAATCAAATGACTTTCATATTTAACTTTCTAATATACTTGTTATTCTATCACTGTACTTGTTCCAGATGATTTGAGTATCGTGAGGACAACAAAGCTTTGTTTGAATATATGGCTTTGAAATATCTGGTTGCACACACTGTAGCCTACAAAAAACTAAAACCATGCTTGTTGCCAGACCTAGCCTTGGTTGTTTTTCCTTTCAATCTGGCCATAAAATGCTAGGGCAGAAAAATGGGAGGGGGAGAAATAGTGATTCTGTTCTCAGATCTGACCTGTCCCCCTGGGCTGTCCTGCTCACTCCAAGCTCAGCGGTTGACAGTAGATAAGTCTGACCAGTCTCTGCTGCAGAATGCCTGTAAGCTGTCCTCAAAACCAGATTTACTGCTCTTACCAGCAAAAAACATGATGTGAGGCCAAGGCATTTGGACTAATGTGGGATGCACTTTATCCCTTGTGGATAACAACATCTCCATAAGTTGACTTGGGTATTGTTATGTCATGTCCCAGTTTAGCAAAGTGTCAGATGGAAGCAGGCAGGCAAAGAGCAGCCAGGGAGGTGGGGAGGCCTGAAAGTACCACTTCTCTGCTGTCCCAGGCACAGCTCTTAACTGAAATACGAATACAGCTAATGAGCAAAAAACCAGAGACAATAAAAAAAAAAAACAACATTGATTTCAATGGAGACAGGATTCTGTCTTTAAAATGGATACAAATTTATAAATTTAAGCAGAGCTACCACTCTTCAGCTGTTTTAACATTGCAGGTAATTGAATTAATGTGCAAACTTCATGTCGTATGAATTGCTCAAGATAATAAGCAAATCCAGGAAAATTTAAATGAATCTGTTTGTAGCACTTATGTTTAGCAAAACAAAAATCTCTTAAATTAAAAAATTGACTCTAGAATGCTTTACTAACCAAAGTAATAACTTTTCTGTGTACATGGACATCATACCTGTGGTTTCACTGATTTATTCTAGTACTTATAGTTTAATGTGTTTTTAAGCTTGATCAGGACCAAAATATTTTGAAAACTTTAATAAATTTTGCATTTACAAACAAAATTTTGGAATTTTTTATTATTCCTAAATTCCAAAAAGCATACTGAACAATGTACCTTATAGTAAAATAAAGTAATTATATACCCATATTAAAACATCTTCATTTTTCAAGTTAATGCAAGTGAGTACTTTAGAAAAATTATGATAGCAATAACCCATTTTCAGACTGGCATTGTGAACAGCAAGTTCTGTCCCAAATTAAATGACAAAAAATTTAACTAGGCTAACTTTAATCTCTTTTTTTTCTTAGTTTAAAGCAAATTGAATTAGAGTACTACAGACAGTGAAATAAGATTCGTGTTTGGGGTACTGGATTTGAAGTTCAATATATTATTTTGAGCAGTATTTTTGCTCTTTATCTGAACAGGAGATTTTAAATTGCTAATGCTGTGGCAGCATTCTCATTTGACAGAATCCAGAATTAAACCTCGACGAACATGAAGAAATCTGCCTTCATTAACAGATATCCAATTAAACCGTCCAGTTTCTTAAGATCCTGAGTGATGACAGCACATTAAGTAAGAAATGATTCACTGCAAGTGATTCTGACTAATGCCATCCTTGGGAACATGCCTCTCCACCACCCCTCTGTGTGAGTCACATACCTCATTGCTCAGGGGTTTTGCTGCTCTGCCAAGCTCCCACCTTATCGCAGGAAGCATATAGTGGTGTGGCTGCTCAGGTGCTGGTTCTTGCATGTGTCCGTACCTTTCCCTGGTGCAGGGTAGCAATTCTTCTTAATGAAGACAATTAAATATAGATTACCAGTCACACTGAATGGGAACATGAAGTGAACATACAAGTCAGAAGACTCCAGATATTTATGTACTGTATATATTATGGGAATGCTGGAGGTCAGCTGCTGACACTTGAGGTAAATAGCTTTTTGTGCAAGTAACTGTAAAAACAAAATGAGACAAATATCTGTGCTGCAAACCCAGAGGAACATACAGGAACTGGGAAGAGGGTGAGATACTGTTTGTCATGATTTAGCCTGGATGAATGCCAGATGCCCACCAAAGTTGCTCTATCACTGCCCCTCCTCAAATGGACAGGAGGGGCGAAAAAAAAACAACACAACAATGAAAGGCTTGTGGGTCGAGATAAGGACAGGGACAGCACTCACCAGTTGATGTCACAGGCAAAACAGACTGAACTTGGGGAAAAAGTATAATATGTCATCAATCAAATCAGAGTAGAATGATGAGAAATACAACCAAATCTTAAAAACACCTTCCCCCCACCCGCCTGCCGCCTTCTCGGGCTCAGCTTCACTCCCAATTTCTCTACCTCCTCCCACCGAGTGGCGCAGGGGGACGGCGAATGGGGGTTACGGTCAGTCCATCACACGTTGTCTCTGCCGCTCCTTCCTCCTCAGGGGCACACTCCTCACACTCTGCCCCTGCTCCAACGTGAGGTCTTTCTCATGGGAGGCAGTTCTCCAAAAGCTGCTCCAGCGTGGGTCCCTTCCCATGGGGTGAAGTCCTTCAGGAACAGCCTGCTCCAGCGTAGGTGCTCCACGGGGTC
>Ga0181612_110908_pt1 | contig 13536 bp, 10 predicted proteins | sample HoacroProtozoa21_FD_119630 | JGI IMG/M metagenome (GOLD analysis project Ga0181612, IMG submission 119630) | Hoatzin crop microbial communities from Cojedes, Venezuel. Combined Assembly of Gp0051906, Gp0051904, Gp0051908 | reverse complement strand
GGGCTCCCCCGGCCCTGGCCCCCGCCCGGCCCCGGCGGCTGCGGGGGGGCGGGGGGCGGGCGCTGAGCCGAGGGCTGTAACGCGGCAGAGGCGCCCGGCTCGTCCTCGGTCCCCTCGAGGCAGTGCCGGGCCCTCCCCAGCGGGCCTGGAGACCTGGGGACAGGCCCCGGGCCCTCCCTGTGTCCCGGGGCTTTCCTGGGGACAGACCCCCGTCCCCACCGTGGCCTGGGACTCTCCGTGCTTGGGGGAGGATGGAGCCTCATGCCTCGCCTGCCCTGGAGCCGTGGACTCCGGTGCCGCCATCTGGGGTCTCTTCCTCCGTCTGCTGTTGCTGGGGCATTTGGCAGCAGAGCTGCTTGGCTCTAATCCTGCCCTCGGGATCGCTGGCTGCTCCTCGGAGCCGCTGTTAAACGGCGAGGGCAGTGGGCTTCTCGGTCCCCACCAACGATCGAGTTCAGGTGTTTTCCTCAACCTGCCCGTAGCGATCCTCCTTCCCGCTGGTGCCCACCCGTTTGGCCGCTCTGACTCGTTAAAGGGTCGTCTGGTTAAACCTGGCGTGTCGATGGCCTTTGATGTAACGAGCAATACGGTCTTGTATTGTAAGACGCGCTGGCACTGTTTCAGCAAGTTCTTCCTCTTCCTTCAGAGCGAGGATCGCTGTCTGCCAGGCTCTTGCTCATCCTTGTTCTAGAGCTGGTATAATGTCTTCCAAAGATGGCACCAGATACTTGGGCACTTTCCAGTCCAAACGCTGAAAGCGCTGACTTCATAACAGTGGGCAGGAAGGCGAGGCTCTCCTGGTGCTCTCGCACTTCTTCTCGCCCTGAAACCTCTCTGAACTCCAGTGGCTTCCCAAGTGGGAGCTGGTCCTGGAGCAGCTCGGATTATGGAAGGGAGGTTTTTTGGCAATAAAAGGTCATGGGTGCCTTTCGGTTTATCTATAAACTGCACAGAGTTGTAGGCGACGTGTTTCTTTTCAGTTCATTTAGTCTGCATTCCTGAAGAAACAGGGCTGCTGTGATCAAGTTGTGTGTGTGTGTGCGCGTTCTGACTGCTCTTGAACCCGCTGTCTGATTAAACCCACATTTCCCAGAGCAGTAAGGTGCTCAAGGCCAGCTGAGTCATGGTGTGTTTGGGGAAAACAAATGACTGGGTAGACGGAAGTGATCCTGTAAACAGCGTGAGCGTGGAAAAGGAAAACACAGGGTGGGAAAGTCATCCTTTAAGCAACAACATTCCCCCGAGAGAACTTTTAAACGACTGCCTTAGGGGAAGCTTGTGGTTGAAGTTTTATGCACTGGAGCCAATCCATGGTAAAATACGAGGCAGCGGGGAGTCAAGGTGCGCTTGGTCTGATGCCTCGCGTATTGGTTCCTTGGGTGCTGCTTGTGCTCTTGAAACGCCTTGGCTATTTTTGGGGATAGGTTGAAAGAGTTCAGCCAGAAAACAGTCAGAGGCAAAAGAAAAAGGTCTAGCTCTTCACGAGTTGCAGGTTTCCATCTTAAAAAGTCTGTCCCTTTGCATCAGTGCACAGATTTGTCACCTAGAACATTCTGTGCTTCAGGGGCTGATGAACGCCAAGGGATATCTTGACTAATTCCTGTTTCCTTTGTTCAGGGATATCATGTCCATTTACAAGGAACCACCCCCGGGAATGTTTGTTGTGCCTGATCCCCATGACATGACCAAGGTAAGAGAAGATTTGGAGTTGGTTCAGCTTTCTGCTTCTCTGTATGTTGCTGTTGGTGGCTGCTTGAAGGGTTTGCCCAAACGGAGTATTCCCCGAATGTTTTGAGAGCAGTCAGGGTGAGTCTTGCAAGAGCGTAACGAGGCGCCAGTTTTCTTGGTGACGTTGAGATGGGCTACATTGAAAATGGGGGGAGGCTCTCAAGGAAACTGGCTCTGTGGCAAGATGCCGTTACAGGGAGCTGAGGAGCTTCCACAGCTAAAGCCAGCCCTGCTTTAGTGGCCCTGTGAACCAGTGGGGTTCTGATCCAGCCCGCTTCATCCTACCAATGCTTGGAAACAGTCGATGGAGCAGCTCGGAGAAGAGAGCGCTCCATGGAAAGCTGTTGGCCGCGGGGGGCTTCTCAGAGAGGCTGGAAATGAGAAACGTCTGTCAGCCCCAAGCAGTGCTGGAGTGTCTGTAACCTGCCTGTGGAACCTGGAGATGTTTAATGGTGGTGAGCTGGTAGAGAGATGTGTCCCTGCACCTGGGCCCTGTCCCGCTGCCGAGCTGCCCACTGGGGTCTCGCAGGTACCAGGGTCGTGTGCAGGCCTGACCCACGCAGCCGCTGTCACCACATCGTCTCCGGCAGACCTGCTCCCTAGGGACACGGGCATGGCCATGGCCTCTCCTGCCCCAGTTCTTCCCCTCCTGGCTTTTGGGGTTTTCCAGGACTGGGAATTTCCGATTATGTCAGAGAGAATGCAGCGAGCTGGGAGGCAGAGGTGGTTCTTGACCCAGTGTGTTTCTTGGCTGGTGCTGCCCTTTCTCCAGCCAGTGTCACCTGGTCTGGCCATGCTGGTTTCTGAGAGCTGTGTGTGCTTGCGTGTGGGGTTGCCTTGGGGTTGTCTCTGCTGCACACTTCTCCCACCCCCCTGACAAGCGTGGCGTCCCCCAGATTCCCCCAAATTCCCCTCATGTAAGCGCCTGCCTGGCTTAGGGCCCCTGGGTTTTTGGAGGCAGCGCGGAGGGAGTGTCTCTGCGCAGCCAGCTCCCACCCGGAGCACTTCGCTGCGGCTCTGGCTTCCCTCCGCCTTGCAGCTGGAAGTGCCAAAATGCCCTGCAAGGGAAATGCGGGTTTGTGGAGCACCAGCCTTGGGGCTTTTAACTGAAATCCTGGGGAGGTAAGAGGATCATTAAAGGAGACTGCTTGGATCACCTGGGGAGTAAGCTTCCTTAATAGCCCAAAGGGAGTAGATTTCCTGGTATACAATTGGGATCTTTGAGGGTAATTAGCATGGAGAGAATAGGGTCTTAATTTCAGATCCTGGCAGAGGAAATTGAGTGATTGGTTTTAATAAGACCAAATCAGCACGAGACCATAAAATTGAGGAATGCTCTAGTTTTGGCAGAAATTCTGAATTTTTTTATTTCTAAAATTAGATTTTTATTTTTTTTTTGTATTTGAAATCTTTTATTTTTTTATTCAGCAGAGCTTACCAGCTGAACTGTGATTCAGTCTGGGCTGGACTGTGTAGGGATGTATGGGAGGCAGCTGTTGTGGACTCTGGCCAGCCTTCGCGTTGGAAACCTGCTTTGCACATTGAGTGTGGCAGAGGGGAGAGAAGCGCGCAGCAGCGGCTCTGGCTGACGAGGGAAGGAGGGAGGGTTACGTATGGCCTGCACATGGCGTCTGCTTGTGGAAGACGCTGCCTCCGTGCTGCTGCCTGGGTGGAGGTTTCTTGCCTTCGGTTGGCTTTGTTGAGGGTTTGACGGTGCTGCACAATTTTGAAGTGGTGCGCAAGACGGGCTTTTGTTTTCCAGATTCATGCATTGATCACAGGCCCATTTGACACGCCTTATGAAGGGGGTTTCTTCTTGTTCCTGTTTCGCTGTCCTCCAGATTATCCCATCCACCCACCAAGGGTCAAACTGATGACAACGGGAAATAACACAGTGAGGTTTAACCCCAACTTCTACCGCAACGGGAAAGTCTGCCTGAGTATTCTAGGGTAAGAGGAGACTTTGGCTGTTTTGATGGGAAATCAGGAGGTGGCTGCAGGCTGTATTCTGCCTCACGCACCCTTCTGGGCACGTTGTGCCCTGGTCTTGCCCTGGACGTGTGCTTGGATGCACCTTTATGCTTCTGTGAAGTCGCGTACAGAATCAGTCGTAAAGCAGCACAAACTCCTCTGCTGAAATAGGAGTCTGACTTGTCTTTAAAAGCACCTGAGAACGGAACAGGGGAAGCATGAAGTTCAGTTGGACGCTGCCGCTTTTGCCCTGCTTCCCCTTGCTCAGTCTCGTCCCGAGCGCTGCGTTTCTTCCGCTTTTGCGCTTTGCAGCCTGATCCTTAATCTTGTTTGAATGTAGGTTTTTGTGGTTTTAATTTCCTCTCTCTGTGTGGGTTTAAAAATAAATAAATAAAATTAAAAGCCACTAAGAACTTCCTTGAGAGCCATTTGACTGCTCTGGGCTTCCACCTACACATAGTATGTGGGGCTGAGCGGTGGGTGTAATGATTTACAAGCGCAGCTCCCATGCTGCCTGTTCAAACAGGCTCCACTGCTGCAAATGCTTCTTACTCACCTGCTTGATTTTTAAACCTGTGAAAGTCCTGGTTGATTGAATGGCTCTTAGGGCTCTGCCAGAGGAACCCTGGCCGGGGTGTGATATTCCCAACCCCAGCTGTGACCATTTCAACTGCCAGTAAAGAAAGGCTTTTGCTGAGACTCTGGACTGATGCAGCTGGGGTGTTAGTACCTGGTTGCTTCTGCTGCAGAGAGGTGGTAACGGCAGCCAGATGAGGAAGGAGCAGTGATGGCTTGGATTGCCGTAGGGATTTGATCAGCCAGCAAGGGTCTGAGTGCTGGTGGGGTCAGAAGACTGCCCTTGCTGGGATGTTTCAGCAGTGCTGTGCATGTGCCACTTACACCAGCTCTGGTCCGAGTAGCTGATACCCATCAGCAGATAGATACTGGCCTCAGGGCTGGGTGAGAGACGGACTGTGCTTTGAAACACCTTCCTCAGCACAGGAGCCTTCCTGATCCAGTGAGCTGGGTGCCGACGCCTGCAAAGCACTGAGATGCATAGGGCACGTCCGTATCTCCAGGGTCTGAATGCCCAGCAGCTCCCACGCAAGCTGCCTTGTTGCTCATGCAATTGTAGCCTGGCAGGGAAGCTAAATTATTGAAGAGTGAACAAAGAGCCTCGGCCTTAGCAGGAGTGGGAAGTGCAGAGGGAGCTGCGAATCAAAGCATTTAGGAGGAGCATATGTGGGTCAGCACATCCGTGTTCGGCTCATGGGGAGACAGGTCTGTATCTGGAACTAGGATATTAAGGGCAAGCAGCGGAACAGCTTTTTCAGCTTATGCTGTTCTGTGCAAAAGCTTTTGCTACCCTGTGTGTATGAAATGGGCACCTTATTCCTGTAGCAGAGCATCTGTTAGTGCTTTAGATGGCAGTCCTTGTGCTGAGTGTCTGCATTACACACTGCACAAGTGATGGTCTTGTTTGAGTCTTGAAAATCAGGTTTCAATTCTTAGGAATTGTTGGTTTTGACTTATGGTAGTGTTGGTAGCTTGTGTTGCTCCAGGCTGCCATGCGAGATGATAGCCGTAGCTTTAAAGTGCCCTTTGAAGTGCTTGGAAATGTTACTTTTCCTCCGCTCATGTGTGATGCCCTGTGCGTGTTAGCAGTGGCGTGAAGTTTACCAGCCTGTCTTGTCTTGCTTAAGCTAAAGTACTCATTTGGTTGAGAGAATAAACTACTTTGACCCTGAAAACTTTCTCAGGGTCCAGTGCTTCCTATATCTGTAGCAGCTGTTTCTTTCCCTGACGCGTTTCTATAAGGTGTAGGTGTGGTTTCCCAAGCTTTCTGATCTTTGGTAGTTGGAGGGATGGTGCTCACTGGGCCAGTCCTGTGTTGTTAATTGATGCTTTTCTGTTTTAATGCCTCAGCACTTGGACCGGGCCTGCGTGGAGCCCAGCACAGAGTATCTCTTCAGTCCTCATCTCCATCCAGTCTCTGATGACTGAGAACCCCTATCACAATGAACCCGGCTTTGAGCAGGTGAGAGTTTGAGGCAGATCATCTCTGATTCTGCAGCTATTTTGTCTTTTCCCTCCACACCTTGCTCCTGGTGGCAAATCCTCTTCTGGAAATGGGGACAAAAGTAGGTTATGGTGCTTGGCTCTTTTCCAGCTTGCTCTGCCTCTAGTCTAGTCAGAGCTTGTGGGGGAGTTGCAAGCCAGCTCTGAACCGGAGGCTGCTTAGCTCACGTACATGTAAGGTAACAGAAGAACAAGAGGCATTCGAGAAGTTGCCAGGGAGATGGGATGGCTCTTCATTTCTCCGCTCCTGAAGTGGCTTCCTTGGGACATATTGTCATGCAGGAACTGAACTGCTTGGGTTTTCACGGTCTCCAGCGTCTCGGAGCGAGGCAGGTTTCTGTGCTCACTTTATCAGTTGACCTGTCTCCAAAGCTGTGTGAGTCCGAGGCTCTGGAGACATGTAAAATCTTGCCAGCTTTTCATTTGCAGTATAAATTAGCTCGGCATACACAGAACAGACGTGGCTGTAGTGGCTTCGTGCACCAGTGAAATTCATCGGGCCCAGGAGGGAGAGACAAGAGCCATTGCAGTGGTGTGGACTCACTGGCCCACATTCTATTTCCAGGAGAGGCACCCTGGGGACAGCAAGAACTATAACGAGTGCATTCGGCATGAGACCATCCGGGTAGCAGTGTGCGACATGCTGGAAGGAAAGTGTCCCTGTCCTGAGCCATTACGGTATGGAAAGGAGGCACAGAGGGAGCATAAGAATGTGGGTGTGGGGAAGCAGAATAAATTTCTCTGGCTGCCCTTCCTGAAATCCTGAGAGTTGCTCCAGGGGAGAGCAAGTCTTTAACTCCCTGGTCCAGCGAAGAGCCGATTTGCTTGCCCTGATGTGGATGGCTGCATCTGGCTGGTGCCCAGGAGCTGTGCATCGACAAAGGCTGCGTTAATGTGCACAATGGCTGCATCTTCTGACTTGGGTTTGAATATAAACGTGCCTTGTTTTATGGGGGGGGAGGAGATCTGGGCGGGAGGGGAGCACAGCTGTTGTGGAAGCACGTGCAGAATCTCTTCAGCTGCAGTGATGCTGCAGTTGGTTTTGCTCGCTGGCCCACCTCACTGTACCCTGTTAGGTGTTTGGGGCACCCTGTACGGGTGTCCACGCTGATGACACAAACTGGATTTCAGTGGGATGGGGTGACCCTGGATGATGTGGCTGTTGTAACACACTCGTGTTGACTGTTTGCTCTCTTGTTGCATTCAGGGGCGTAATGGAGAAATCCTTCATGGAATACTACGACTTCTATGAAGGGGTGTGTAAAGAGAGACTGTATCTCCAAGGACAGACAATGCAGGTGGGTGGCAGACAATTTTCTTGTTGATAACACACTGCCTTAGATAAGGGGGTGTGGTTAGTGACAAACTGAACAACGTGCAGCACCTAGAGGTACATGGCGTGGATCTGGATCTTTCCTATGAAATGTATATTCCAACTTTGAATCAGCCGTGAAACTGAGACCTGAGACGTTCCTGTGGATAAAACACTACCTTCCCCAAGAGTATGCACACAGTGTTTTCAAGGCTTTTAGACTTCTCCAGAGTGCTGGACCTGAGCCACTCTCCAGGTAAGCAGGTACTTCGTTCAGCAGTGGAACTGGTACGGTTTGCTTTCGTGTGGCTTTGTTGTTAAGTAGGGAGGGCACATGCAGGTTATCCAGTGCTGATGGCAACTGAACTCCACTGCAGTATTTTCCTGTTGGGTGACTGGTAGACTTCCTCTTTTTCTGAGGTTGCTTTGCTTGTACAGCAGATAGGAATTTTTCTCTGACACTCCTGGTTGGGTCAGATGAGTTTGAAAGTGGCTGACTGAGTCAAAAGTTAGTGGGGGAGGAAGGTGGGGAAGACTGACAATACGGCAGACACATCTAGACAGGTTGAGTATAGGAGCTTGTTTCTGCAGGAAAGTAGACTTTAAAGAATAGATTATCAAGCTGTTTGCGTGTGAACAGATGTGTCTTCCTCCCTCATCAGCCACCTCTTGTCTGACTCATTGAGAAATTCCACTGCTAAGAAAAGATGGAGGTGGTTGATTTCATGATCTTGTGTCTCAGCCTTTTTTTCCTGTCAGTGCTATCACTGACTCTGTAGTTTGTAAATTGAAAGCACTCCCAAAGCAGGAGAGTTCATGTTTGGAGTGACGAATTCCCCAAGGAAGGTCTGTGCCTGACAACAGCTGCAGAGAGTGCTGAACTGAAGGCTGTGTAGAGAAATTTGGTGACATTCGAGGACTGCTGGGTGTTGCCCACCGTTGCTGCTTCTTCGAGGAGCCGGGGCTCAGTTGCTTTCTCCAGGGTTTATGAAGATCACTCTGTTGTGTTCGGTTCCCAGAGGCAGTGACTGCTGTGGCCTTTTTTCTACTCAGTTGTAAACAGGAGTGCAGGAAGCATGAACACAACGTGTTGCAGAGGTGGCATTGTTGTCTTCATTACCCTGTATTTAAAACGAAGTCACTCCAGGCTTGGTATCAGTTGAGTGCTTGCTAGATGTGCTGTCCTGTTAACTCTGGGGCCACATGTTGGCATGTACGAAGATTCCCATCAGATCGGGCAACGTAAACACCACCACCACCTTATATAGCCCTGGCAACGTGTCTTTGACCTGGGACGGGGACAAAAGCAGCAAATGTTGAATAACCTCCAAAGATTTTCTGCCTCTGACTTGGCTACAACTCAGCTGGGGGCCTTGATTTAAAATGAGAATAGTGATGCTTTCATTTGGAAATGGTCTGTAGCGCTAATGGAGAGTGTGGTCGAGTCTTTGGCCTCTGGGTTTTAGGGGCTTTCATTTCTGCTCTTTTCCCTGCTTCCTTGAAGCGGGCCTGAGACCAAACCTTTGAAATAGTTTGCTTCCTCAGAGCTGTTCGTAGAAATCCAGCTCATGTCTGCCTGGCCTTTCATCTGTTTTTGAAGTTTGCTTGGGTTTGTAAGGTTTCCCAAAAGAGACTCCAAACAGAAATTAGCTTCAGTCTTCAACCTCTGCCACAACAGTGGAAAGTTGAGGGGCCTCTCCGTCATAAGATGGGATTTAACCCTTAAGTCTTTGACCGTTTGTTGCCCGATTACTACGCAGCTTTTTTCTTTCTGCCTCTTGCCAGAAGGATAATGGTCTTTGTTAATAGGCTTATCTATGGTTTTCTTCCAGGATCCTTTTGGTGAAAAACGAGGCCACTTTGACTATCAGTCCCTATTAGTGCGTTTGCAAGGAATTCGGCAGAAGGTGCAAGAGAAACACCAGCAGGAGAATACAGAAATAGACTCTGAGAGCAGCTCCTCCGAGACAGAGACAGACACTCAAGGTTGCTCTAAAGCTTAGAGCTGCGTTAACAGTGGAGAGGCCAAGCCATGGGGATGTTCTGTCTTCACACTCGAGAGTACCCCTGACAGACTCGACAACCAAACCAATGCCAGAGCGGAGAAAACTGCGGGATAACTGCCGTCTCCTTTTACTGCTCTGGTGGATGACGCTGAACGAGAAGACTTCATGCTAGACAAAGCCAAGCTTGTGACAGGCTACTCTTAAAAGGTACTTACTATGCTAGAAAGCCAGAGCATGTGGCATCAGGTTATTTTTTGGAAACACCTACACTGGTTGTTTTTTCTTTTTCTTTTTTTTTTTTTTTTTCCTTCTCCATTTGATTAAAGAATGAGATCTAGACTGCGAATCCTCTTTACAGCTTTTCTGTTCCTAGACAGTGAGCCCTTCCCTGGGGCCGTGCTGAACGTGAAGCTGTAGCTGGGGGAGTGCTTTGAGGCCAGGGTATGGCAGGGCCCATGCACCGTGTGCCCAGGCGAAACCTTGCTGTGCGGGTTGGGAGAGATGGAGCCTCTCTGCTCTGGGGAGCCCATCTACCTGATGTCTTTCTTCTAGACACTGTTCTAGACAGACCAAAGATGAAGAGCAGTGGTGGAATCTGGGCTCCTTTCTGAAAGCTTTACTCAAGCCCTGGGTGACTTTGTCCACTGAGACTTCAGGCGCAAAGGGGCGGATGAGAAGTGGAAACTGCAAGAATCCATAAACCGAGTGCAGGTGTGCTCATCATGGCGTTTTGGGGAAGGGAGCGTGAGAAAATCATTGGTCAGAGACGAGGGAGCACTTAAAAATTAAGTCTAGTTTGTGTATTTTTTTTTTAACAAGCTGATTTGAATTTAGGATTCTAGGAAGATTTTATTCTGGCTGCTCTGAACGGAGCTGTTCTGTTTCCTTAACTGAAGTACTGTTTGCTTTCCACCTCTCTAGTCAGTGTAATATTTTATTTTCCTCCCTTCTTCCTCCTGCCGCCTCACTCCCCGTTGCTACCTTGACCCATCAGAGTGAAATGCTAGAAAAAGGGGCAATTCTAGCGAAGGAAGCCACTGTTTCAGGGTGGAGTTCTTCAGAGGTGTACGCCTTGTTACTGACAAATTCCTTTGCCAAACTTGGCGGAGCGCAAACTAGCTGAGTGTCGTAAAGTTTAACACTTCAGTGCTTTGGACGTTTTACACAGCAGCTTTTTCCTGTGAGTGAAGGCTCGTGGAGAGGGGTCTGCTGGCTGCGAGTGCCGTTACACTGAAGATGTATTCAGTGTAACTTGGGTGGAGGTGAAATACCCAGTTTCTCTAGGTAAATGAGCCTGGTGATGATTGATTGGTTTTGTTGAGAGAGTTTAATCTACTTTTTTTATTATTATTATTTTGACGGAGGCTTTGATAGAAAGCTAAGCACAAAGTTGCATTGTCCTGGACCCTCTCCCAGTTTTGTTAAACACCTTCCCACCAGCTCAGCCCCGTTTCAGGCTCCTGGGGGTGGTGGGAGAACTTCCAATGCAGTCATCTTTGTTCTAAAAAAAAAGCAGAGAAAGAGGGGCCAAAAGACCCCTGCCGTGCGCTGTACAGAAAGGCAATGCCCCATGCGTCACTGAATTATTTTCAGTCTCTGTGATTTCTATCAACTCTTGCAGAACTCAGAAGCCTGCACGCTGCTGCTTAAGCAGCTCTGAAGAGCTGAAAGGTGGAAACATTTCTGAATTGTTAAGGTGCCATTGAACAACTTGGGAACCTTTTTTCCCTTTAGCAAGCAAACTGCCCTGGGTCTGTCGTTGGCTTGATTTAGACTTAAACCCCATCTTCCCTCGAGGGAAAGCTGAACTTGCCTAGGACTCACTCAACACGCACACCAGATGAGAGCAAATAAAGCGGTGTTCACCTGGAAATGAGGTCTCGGGGAGGCAGCGGGGTCTCCTGAGGAGTCATGAGCTGTGTGCTGCTTTACCACCTCTTTAATCCCATTGTAAATGTCGCGTTGTTTTTCACCATTCAGTAGCATTGTGGGTAGAGCTGTGACTCTGCTGCCTTCCCAAGGCAGAGCTGGTTCTGAAATCTGTTTGTGATGCATGTGGCGTTACCATCCACCGATACAACGAAACAAGAAAATGCCTTATTGTGGACACTATTCACATAACTAGCATGTGGCTGTAAAAGAGAAGTATTAGTTTTATAGCTCTAATGTTGTCTGTCCTACCATTTCTGAATGTTTCCATTTCAAAGTGACAATCCTCAAATGACTGCTCTAGGCAGAGATGTTTTAGCAACAGATTTTTAGACCTAATTGAGTTGAAAATATATGCACAAGAGTCACTCTAAGATACCTTGTTTATATACTATTGTACATAAGATTTTTTTTTTTTTTGTGCAATAAAGTTTGTTTTGGCAGAATCTAGACTGTGGTACTCCTTAGTGGAACAACGACTCATTCACAGAGCAGGGAGGACTCCAGAGCAGTTTCTCACTGCCACTGCTGGCTCCAAGATTCTTTAGCCGGAGTCACATTTGCGTCCTCCGAGACTGCAGTTGCAAGAGCAGCTTAGATAGTTTTCCTCTTGCTGTGACAAGGTAATTACTTGTCTGTAATGGTAAGTGGCATTTCCACCCACACAGAGGAGAAAATTCAGAGGTAAGCAAGTATGAATTAGTCCTATTAAACTTCAAGCTAGACACTTTTTACAAAACTTTTATTTCAAGTCCACTGTCCCTGTGTTTCAGGTGATATGCAGATAACGTCACAAGAAGAGCTGTACACAGGCACAGAACATATCGCCGTCAAGGTATTGCCTCCTTGGCTTCCTCTGGCGTGATTTCCTGAGAGTACAGCTCTGTAAAGAGAGCAGGCAGCCAGTACTGAGGTTCTCCTGCTGCCTGCGTATCCAGCCAGGCCATTCCTTCCTTCAGCAAGTGTTCCTGTACAAACAGAGCGGAAACTGGGAGTGAAACTTCACTAAATGGCTGAGAAGCCATTCACAGTAGAGGCCTGACCCCGTGTTTATTGTGGCATAAGGGAGGGTATAGAACTTGGGCTACAACAATTTTTACTCAACTTGACCACGAGAAACACAGTTTAGACATTCAGCCATGCACGTTTATGTAGGACCTGAGCTGACAAGATTCAAGTTTTAATGGAGATTATAGTGAAGCCACAGCAATAGCTGCAGCTTCTGAGATTCTGTTGTCCTCGGTCTGCGTTTACGCAGTGTGTGCTCTGCCTTTGGTCCGTCCTAGCTTAGGATCCCCAGTGCGTGCTGTGATAACGCATCCCCAGCGCAGCGCCGGCTGCAGGGTTGCCAGAGCAGTCACCCTACACTGTCACTGAACCCCACGGTGCACACGAGACCTTCATACGTACCAGCACTTGCTTTGCACGTTCCGTCTCCCACTTCAGACTGGACCTGATCTCACTGACTGTAACATAGCCCTTTTTCTGAAATGAGAGGAAAGATGCTGTGTGCTTATAGTCAAGACTTAAGTCCACAGTTTAGAAGAGCATGGGAAGTTTTGCCTGCAGGCCTGATCTAATCACAGCTCCCTGACATGGAAGCAATAAGGTTCTTAAAAGGTGGTTCTATTCTGAAAGTCTCCTGGCTCAGTACCTCTGCCAGCTGCAAGACGACAGTGTGGTCCATGTTCAGTTCAGCTGGTACTGACTGGATCAGATAGGTTCCACTGACAGGGATAATCCCAAAGCCGCTCCCCAAGACCTTCAGTTTCTTGATTGCACGAAGGAGATCATCCCTGAGAAGCAGAGGTCAAGGCACGGCTTTAATGCAAGAGCCCCTCTCAAACTGCACACTACGTCCTTTAGATGAGGAAGACTTGACATGCAGAAGCTATGAGCAATAACAGCTCCTTGGAGCTTGCTGCTCTTCCAGGTAATTAACAGCTGAAAAAAATTTTATGAAGCAATTTAGAAGTAGTTTGCATATCTGTGCCCCCCTTCAGAAGTGCAGACTTGCATTAGCAGCATCAGAGCTGCAAGTGCTAAACTCTAAGATTCAGCCCCAATTAGTGATCCTAGCGAGTTGTCCCCTATGACACATACCAGTCCCTTCCTTACAGCTCAGGCCACAGCAGCTTCAGCAGGCTGTGGCAGTGAGAGCGCTGGATTTGCAGGGGACTAATTGTCTCCAGCTCAAGTCACAGTCCTTTACGCCTTAGGGCTCCCAGAGAAAGCAAGCTGCTGCTTTCTGAAGGTTAAGTCATTAATTGTGGATCACATGCAAGTGGCTCCGCTTCCGGAAGTCAGATTTGGAGTCCAATTAACAGCAGCACCTTCAAGCACTGCTGAGATCAGTCACCCCCTCTTCTCCCCCGAATGCTACTCGACTCCCCTTTCCTGTCGTATGCAGACACTCACTGGCTGACATCCTGAGCAAACTTCCCCCTTCCCTTCAGCACCTGCTGATGAAGTTCTTCCAGCGTTATCAGACCTAGGAGTCAACGAAAGGGG
>Ga0181612_127648_pt1 | contig 13537 bp, 8 predicted proteins | sample HoacroProtozoa21_FD_119630 | JGI IMG/M metagenome (GOLD analysis project Ga0181612, IMG submission 119630) | Hoatzin crop microbial communities from Cojedes, Venezuel. Combined Assembly of Gp0051906, Gp0051904, Gp0051908 | reverse complement strand
GGGCTCAACGGCACCGCGGCGGCTGCCGCCCCCGTCCCGCTGCCCGCCGTCACCTGCGGTGTCGGTTCTCAGGCATTAAAGCCAGGGGTACAGACGCTCCAAGCGTAAAAGATGGATCTCGTTTGCAGATCAGCAGCTGTGAGCATGCAGGGGGGTTAGCGCCTGATATTGTCGCTCGGTTCGTTTTATCCGTCTGGCTTTCCGAATACTCCGCGCCGCTCTACCCTCTGGGGCAGCCGACAGAAATACCACACACGGAGCCACCTACATCCAGGCCCGTTACCAGCCCAGTGATCAGAGACAGGTTCTGAATCTGAGCAAAAATAAGGTTTGAATCCTGATTTGAGGTCGGCTCATTTTTGACTGGAACCTGAAAGTCCTTATGCCAGACTCTGACAGTGTCTGTACATACACAGACTTATGTAGATTTAACACGCGAGATACAGGAGCCGGGCTGACTAGGAGAACTGGGTGAGTTGTTGAAGGGGGACAGTCAGGATGAATGAACCATAGAAAGTGGTCTTCACAAGGAGGCAGTGGTTGTTTTAGTTGGGATTACTAAATAATTTGCTAGTCCTCCGCTAAGATGTGGACGTCTGTTCCTTGTGTTACGGGCTGGAGTTTTTCCATAGATACGGAAAATATGTACATCTGTGAGCAGATAATTAGAAAGGGCTCCCGTGGGATTGTCCAGGCTGGGACACCTAGGCCAAATTAGGGTACATCAGTCAATGGTACCTCCTCCTTTTAAGCAAGACTAGGAACATACTTGAACAAGGGAGCTGAAATCCTTTCTTTCCCTTTCTGCTCCTCCCACACCAAAAGGCTTACAGCTTCAAGCTTCATGGGCACTAACAACCGAGTTTGCCACTCACATGTAAGTTACTTTGTTTTGTCATGACTTGCTTTCCCCGACTGCTAAACAGACCCAATGAGATGTATCTCATTTGTCAAAAGTTCTTAGTGTTACTTCAGTAATTGTAAAAATATGAATAGTACATGATCTGAGTCATAACACCTAACTGGGATGCAATCTGACCTCACCAAATTCAAAGCAAGCTCTAATTGAATGAAGGATCAAGGCTGTATCGTGCCTGTGCCAAACAGCTAATGTAATTAGTCATTCCTTGTTTAATGCTTTGAAAATGAAAAGCACTTCTATTGCTCAATATTGTTATAATAAGTGTTTTTCAAACACAGGAAAAATAAGACTGGTTAAAGAAAAAGTCCCCAAAATATTCAAGCTTATGTTTTAATTCAGAAGAAATACAGAATAATGCTTAAGGCAAGTAAAATCATCACTAATTTCTGTAAATTTTTTGGTATAAATGAAGTTCTATAGTTGTCCATAGTGAAGTACTATCACAGCAAGTATAACTCCAAGAAAAAAGTGAAACACTGGTAAATATTTTCAGATCAAATTTCCTTGGAACAGATAGCTTTTAGATAGTTCAGTGGGTCACATTAGCAAAAATGCAGCACAGGTAGCTGTCTGACCTTCCTGTGCCTTAAATGAGTTGCCAGTCAGCCTCTAACAGTGTCTGCTTTTTCCTCTATCGTTCATTCTCTCATGTCAACTATATTGGTGGAAAAGCTGGGAGAGAAAAGCCAAGTGTGAAGCGCTAGCCTTGCATAGGGTTAGTTGAACCACTTCAGTGAGCAAAGCAAGATCTCCATTTACCCATCCCCCCATAATATTCAGCCAGTTCTCCAACAAAACTAATTTGGAAATCCAGTAGGCTCTGGTTAACCTGATTCACAGGTCAAATCTTGCTATTATTTAGGCAGGATCCTGACTGGTCTCCTTGATGGAATTTGAACTACTCACACCAGCAGCAAGTCTGAGCCCACTAGTTACATTCACTTCACTGGGAAACAAAACTGATGATATTTCAGCATGAAAAATGAGTGAAAAAACCCTCAGATTTTCAGTATCAACAATACCCATACAAATGGTCCAGAAACCAGTGATTTTATATTTTTTATTTCACAGGGGGCAAAAAGAAGTCAGAGGTTGAATAAAGACAGAAAAAAAATAAAACGGAAAAAAAATCAGGAGGTGCTCACGGATAATTTGTGAAGAGAAATATGTTCAATTTACTGGAAGCAGATTGAACCTCTGTGTGTCACCTCTCAGCTCTGATCAGCTGAAAATGAAGTCCATTGTCACCCACCTTTTCTAGCACTGGAGCGTAGTTTTGCTCTCCTGAATGATCAGTGTGTCGGTTGTTTCGCAACATACCCTATTGCATGGCGTAACCAGCAGTGACCGACATCGGTATGCGTTGCAAATCCCAGCAGCCACCAGAGGAGATTAACTCAGGGAAATACTGTCAAAGATTCAAGAAATTTTTTTTAGTGTCTCCTAATCTGGGAAAAAAACCCACTAATCCCCTAAAAGATTTCTCTGGCCCCAGTAATAGCCTCTCTTTGCCTTTAAGAGAGCAACAGAATTAATGTTTTGGACTCTTGTATCAGATTATGATATACTAAAGAAGGAACAGTTTTTAAACCCTTTCTTTGAACTAGTATCCTGTAAGCCTGAGACTTCTGGATTTGGAGGGGGGTGGGGGAGGACGAGGCAGAGGAGCCAGAAAAAGAAAGGAATTGCAACTCTCTCCATGAGGGAAACAAAATCTAAATTCCTCCTCCTTGTTTTTCAGCAGACAGGAATTTTTGGAGAATGGTTCATTGTGCATCAGGTTGTTGGGCTGGCGTCTCTTGCATTACTGTCACTCCACTCAGTGTAGCAGAACATTGATTTCTGTACAGGGAGCTGAGGAGGAAAAAAAAAGCCAATAGTCTATTAGACAAAGAAGAGCAGAGGTGAAGGAGCTGCAGCAAGCTTAGCGCTGGTGGGTGGGGTGGGGGTGTGTGTGTTCATTGGCTTTCCTTTGGAAGCACAAAGAAACCCACATCTAGAGGAGAGGAAGAGTAAGAGACAGGCACCAAGAAGAGTAATAAAGGAGATATGAGAGGGAAACAAACAGCAGACAGTGACTAGCAAATAGCAGAGGAATGAAGAAAATGAAAAACAGGAGGAGAAATAGGAAATCAGTTTGGAAGCTGTCAGCAGAAAAGAAATAACACATTTTTTTAAAAAAAAATTTAAACTAAGTTAGAGTTAGTTGGCAAATATATCTAGAAGTAAGTACTTTTAAAATTCAGGTTATTTATTTTCCTCATTTGGAATGAAGTACTAATGGCATTTTTCACATTTCTCAGTATTAGCAAATCAAGTAACATCATGAAAATATCATATTTCTAACACTTAGAGACATGCAGCCAGTTTTTAATTAAAAAAAAAGTTCACCTTAAATAACTTCACACTTCAGAGTTTTCTCATGTTGCTTTTTCTGCATTCTACACATATAATTAATTTCTATAAAGAAAGAGTTGCAGGACTTCTCTTTCGCAGACTTAGATTCCCCAAACCCATCAGTTAGTACTTCTGCATTTGCTCATCAGAGTTAAGTGGGTCCTGCAGCAGAACTTTGTCTTAATAATTAGTCACAAGCGTTTGTGACAGTTTGGAAGGAAGCGGCTCCATCTCATGCAGGCTGGCTGTAAGAAGGGCTCTCCACCAGGTGTAAGTTCTCAGGACAAAGTGAGTTCATTTGCACCCACTTAAGGCTTTGCAGGCTGTACAGCAGTTATGCCAGTGTTGCTTGCACTTATCAAATTTACATTCAAAGCAGCTAAATAGTTTTGAAAATGCATCACAGTGTGAAGTCCTTTCCAGCTCTGCTTGCTATTCAGAAACATAAAACAGAAAAATGGTATGGATTTGTGACAATTGGTAAAGCACGAAACAAGAAAAAATATTTCTCTAAATAAGACATACATAGTCGTGGCAAAAGGAAAAAAAAACTACTAGGTATGCAGATGCACATATAGATATACTTCTTAAAGTTAAGGATATTAGAAGATATGTAAACAAGGGAGCTAGAAGATATGTTTAATACTAGAGAAACTAGAAGTAAGAAGATCTATGGTTAGGGCTACATTCCAAGTCTGAATAGCAATATATTGGCCATTCAGCTCTACTGGGTTTCTCTGGTGCGGTAGTTGCAGTACTCTGAAATCTCTAAAGGGAGCTGCTGCAATCCAACTTGAATCCATCCGGTTAGATGCCTAAATATCTGATAAAGAGGCAATGGTGTAAGCTGCAGCTTCTTATCCATGTAAATAAGCTTGTAACAGAGAATGCAGGAAAGCCTTGTCAGGCTTGTTCTTTCTTGCAGAGATGCTCATGCATGCTGTAATGGATTCGTGCAAACTTTTCTCCTCAGTCACTTCGCCAGGCAAGAGGGTAAGGGCAGCCACACCGACCCCACCTATTCCCATTTGCTCTCCTAGTCTCTGACATCGGCCAACAGCAGGTGCCTAGAAAGTTGGTTAGAACAGGTCTGATGCTTTATCAGCAAGCAGAGAGATGGGAGTCAGGTTAATCTTGAACCAAAATGTCAGTTTGCATGCATAAACAAGTAAAAAAAAATTACTTCATCCATAGAACAAAGCCTTCCAAGTCTCTGGGATACTGAGTCATGATGAGTACCAGTTTGAATATCTTCTGGGAAACGGGGCTCTCCTGCAAAGGAGGGCTGGGATCCCTGACAGGGCAGCACTCAGACCCCACAACAGGCTCCAAGTGGAGCCATCATGGTTTCCTTGCTCATTGAGAGGAAGCCATTAGTTAAATTGAATGCAAGGCTGTGGACACTGAGGGATGTCATACCTAGATGCACACACACCAAAAAAAAAAGAAGAAAAAAAAAAAGAGAAAGAATAATAGGAACGTCAGAAAAATTAAATTCCTAGGAGATTCCATAGTGATATTTTAGTACTGATATGTTGAAATTTGGGAGTTCATCTGTTTCCAGTCTTTTCAAGACTTGTGCACTAAATGGCGGGGATTTGGAATTTGTTTGTATTTCACTACCCAATAATAAAACTTTATCTCGCCTGTTGGAGGCACAGTACCAAAGTCTTCCTTCATGTAGCAGGTCAGCTTAGTATATGTGGCCTGTCAACCAGACTTGCCTAGTGAATAAAGTCAGGAGAGATGCATCCCCATAAAAATCTGTTAAATTTAAAATTCAAATTCTGATTAAAAAAATAAAAGTTGGCTTTTCTTTTTACTAGTCCTAACCACAATGTTTTATGCTAACTAAAAATGCGCCTTCATTTGTTCTTATTTTTGTCCCTCTATTTTTAGAGATTCTAATATCTCAAGCTCGTTTTTACCCATAGTGTCAATTGATGTCAGCTAGAACAGCAGCTGCTCAACAAACAGACCATATACTTCAGAGTCTGACTGAGGATTTAGCTGTCTAATATTGGAAATGTCAAACATAAGAATCTCTTTCCATACCCTTGCTGCTAAATCCTGCATCATATGCAAACTCACAGCAATTTACAGCTCCCATGCTCAAAAACTGGAGCAATTTAGCTGTAGAACAGTGAGTATTACGGAAGAATAAATCAAGTCTGTTAAATGCTAAGGGATCTCTGCTTCCGCTGAAACAGCCAGGGATCATAGGAAAAGGAGTAGAAGCAAGAGAAACCATCCATACATAGTTAGCATGTTATGGATTATCATATAGCTTGTACAGCTTTGACTCACCCTTGAGTCATATACAAGAAAAAATGTAAACATGGGTTGTATTGAGAAACCTCAGAAATTCCAGCTTATTTCCTGAAGAGATTTCTCTCAGAGTACTGCAGGTTAGCCACTGGATTATTAATGTTAGCGGGTCCCAGTGCACCGGAACAGAGTAGTGAAACATCTTGTTACACCAGATCTGAAATCCTTATGGGGTGTTTGCTGAAAGATGCTGCAGGAGAAAGAGTTTTGGAAATCGCCAAATTTCTCTGAGAAGGACAAAAACAGAGATGATGAAAAATGTTAACAGAGGACCTGGAATGAGACTATGAAGAGAAATAGCTCTCTGGATGACCCAGATTTGATTGAGCTTTATTGAACTTCACAGATTGTTTAAGTCAAAGGGCAATAAAATGCTTGTTAAAATACAAATGAATTGATTTTATAGCTTTTTCTATTTACCCATTAAACAAATCATTCTTCTCTCAGAGTTCTGAGACTGTCTCAGATTTTTGATTGAATTAATGAGAGAAAGTTATACCAACAAGCAGGATTAATGCATGATTGCACCATCTTACTGCACTGGTTATAGATTAATTCAGTAACATATTTTTGTTTCTTAGGGTGGTTTTGTTCAAGGCTATTTATTGTTATTTTTTATATATCTCCATCTATATCTTCAGCAAAGGTTGATCAAAACTGAAATGGCTTGAGTTCTGAAATACTTTATACTAACTGCGATATTGCACCATTTGCTTAATGTCTAGGTATGTGGCCAACAGCTTGAAATGCAGTTCCTATAATGGGAACCAGTATCCCCTCAGATCAACTGGCAGGTGATCTCAGCCTTGTTTCAGAATTTCCAGATATAATTACAGCAAATTTGCTAAGAATGAATACATGTCACTTTAATTCAGACATTTTAAGTCCTTGAATCTTGGAATGCATTTTGCTCAGCATGCTTGCTCTACTCCATTATCCTGTTTAAACTGTTAAAAACCTTGGCCACTCTTATAGCATAAATGAACATGCCAAAAGGCTATTCAAATCAACTAAACCTATTGTTGAAATTCTATGTAACCTTTAGAGTGGTGAACTGCTTTGTTCTTGGATTTTTGTAAGGAAAAGCACACACATATTAGAAGTTTGTACTCACGCCATGTTCCTAGAAGAAGACAAAAACATGGTCTTACATGTAATTTTATTTAGGGGAGACAAAAGAAAAGAGCTTGACCTGGTAATTCCATTGCTTCGATTCAAATGAATCCCTGTATTTACTCTGTTCATCTTTCTGTCTTCCTATAACAAAACCTGCAGTTCTGCTCTTCTGACAATTCTGTTGTGGTTCTTATCCAATTTTTAGTTGAATATATTGGCATAACTTCCCCTGGTTCTGTCATGGTGTTTATGGGTGTCCAGCAACATGATATCTGAGGATATAACAAAAGATACTGACTATCAACAGCCTTTGGAAAGTCTTAAGAATTTGCTGCTTGACCATTGTACTTCTTTGATGTGCACTATGGGAATAAGCTGTACATTTGGCTTCTAGCAGATGTTCCCAGTGAAAGAAAAAGTACTACCTACTGCTATCTTTACAATTTAAAACACATTTTGTTGGGCTTCCTGTCAAAGATATTTTTCATGTGTCTTGGATGTGTAGCTTTGAATTAGGTATAAGAATATCTGTGTGGAATCCTAATCAGCTGTGACATGACAATACGAAATTGACCAAAAAATGTGAGTACCATCTAGTTTTGAGACAATTAGTGAGACTATCCAGGTGGCACCAGCGAATAATAGTACATATGACATAAAAATACGTGATTAAAAAGCTTTTCAGGACAAAATTTTGACTTGGACTAATTCAAACTTGAAGCAAAAAAAAAGTCTGTTTTGGGGGAAATTCAATGTAAAACATGTAGAATCTCAGTGAAATTGCTTTGGACTTTGTTGAAAACTCCAGAGTTTCTTTTCTTTTCTCTGAAACGTTTATATTTTCAGTGGAAAAATAAACTGGATAGTATCTGTTAGATGTAAACATTGTCTCTTCCATAGTACATAAAATGGGAAACACACTAGGAAATATAGCTTGCTATGGAAAAGAGAAAAGTTTTTTTAAACTCAAAATTAAAATAAACCTTTACCAATGAGAAAGTAATGTGCTGTTTTCTTCAACCTTTTTTCTCTCAGGAAACATGAACTTCATTAGCTGTCATTTGACACCATAAAATGTGACCTGAGAGCTAGCAGTATTAAAAGGCTGGAATGCTTCCATGAGAAGCAAGAATCAACATTATTTATTTTCCCTTTATTGTTACAAATCTTTGAATTTTTCACTTGATAACTTCTTAACATGTAGTTCTTTTTCATTTTCAAAACATATTCACAAAAAAAGTGTTCACACCTGTTTTCATTTTCAAGAAAACCATTAATAAATGCCACTTGCTTTAAAGATTTTTTTGTAACAAAGGGGAAGTAACATTTGGAAGCACAATCTAGTTTCATTTTACTGAATAAATAAATCTCAGTGGAATCTTGAACTGTTTAAGAAAATATGGCAGTTCCAGCCTGCCACTACTAATCCAGTATTTTGAATACTAGTAATATAGTTGATTGAGAAAGAACTGCGTGGAAAATCTGAATTATTATTTATGTTTACCATAAATAACAAAATACTCTAAGACAGTACAGATCCCTTTCTTTTCTGCCCATCTCCTTGTTTGTCTCCATAGAAAAGCTCTAATCTGCTCTGTAACTAGTTTTTCAACACCACTTTATCTGTTCCCTGGACTCACTCCTTGAAGCTTCTACTGGAGCCTTCGCTGTCCCTCCCTCATTTCATGCTTCTGGGGAAAAACAACCAGAATATTGTGTGGACTGACATGTTTTCACTGGGAAGAGACCTGTTATTTCAGGACAAAGGGTTGCAGGGCTTTTGATGGCATTTCACTGCAGAGGGCTGTCAGAACTTCAAAACCAAGACAGGAAGATGAGTTGACTTTGGAAGACTTTAGGTTAGTGTGGTGTCCTCAGGAGGGATAAGCTAGAGAAGATACTGTTGTAGTCTGTTGTCTGAGCAGTAGAAGAATGGCTGGACTGGACAGGACATGTGGCGGCTGGGCTTGATTCTGGAAAGAACTGGACGGCGTGGTTCAGACTACAAGTACGGGGACCCGCAGCAGCGATATCGGCAAAGAGTTGTTTCACACATTGCAGGGCACAGAGTGCTCTAAAATAGTCTATTGCCACTATTAAGCACAAGAGTTACTTCAATGGAAACTGCAGTATTGAGTTCTTGCTGAGGAGTGTGTGTGTGTGTACAGCTTGCAACACTCTGTTTTGCCAAGATTATTGGAAGTCTTGTGTCAGCCTTAAGCCCGTTACCTTCTGATGCATGATTATTGTATAAGTGGTTAATAACATGGGCTAAGCCTGCATGGGAGGAAGCTGCAAATCACTGCTCCTCAAATCGCATGTACAATTTACGGTATATAATTGTCTCTTCAAAGGTACATATAACCCATGGAAACTGGTCCCTGTGGCTATTTCTGACTGATCTGTGGGAGGAATTTAAACGCTTGCAGTGTGTGAACAGTAGTCAGACTCCACAGCAGCAGGAGATCCAGCATGCATTTGCTATACTGAATTATTCCCTGCTGTGGATGGAAAACTAAACTTGGCAACACAAGTTCTAATTCAGATTATTGAAGAACAAATATCCTCAATGTGCAGACCAACAGAGCAGCCAAAACATAGCCATATAAGCCAATGGCCATCAACTGCATACCTTTGCAGAGACTACTGAAAATTGTATGGGTGTTCTGGAAAAGCAAGCAGAGTAGCTAAGCCAGTGATGCAGACAGATGTGCTCACTTGTAACTCCAAGGCTCTGGAATGGTTGAAAAGAAGTCAAAGACAGGAAAAAATGTATTATTACTAATAAAATTAAGGTACTTATTTTGCCCTATCACAAAGCACATTTGGTCCGCGCTATCAGTGTTTAATCTTTCAGAGAATGCGTTATTTTGATTTCCAACATTAGAATGCTAAAAGCATTTCATTTTCCTGTTCACTTTTAATAAACTGTTGCCTCCTAGCACTGCACATATCCTGAATACCTGCATACCAGGTGGAGAGAGAAAAAGCTGCATCAGTTATGTCTGCTGCCTAATCTGAAATTGCCTTGCTCCTTTTTGGAATGCTCCTGCAACGCCAAACAGCTGAGTAGTGGTACCACAGGAACAGGTTCACAGTAGTTCCTTTTCTTGCATCCTACCCTGCTTGGGAGCAGTGGGGTGGGTCCTCTTCTGGGGATGCTCTGATAAGAGTCCTAAAAGGGAGGAAAAAGCAGTTTATTCACAGAAGAAAAACCTTCTCTAAATCATAGCAGGTATAAATGTTTTGAAGAAATAAAAATTGCAAAAATGTGTGCTAATTTCTACTTGATTAAAGAAGAGTAACTGGATGGAAATTTTACAGTTCTCTTCTAGAGTCCTGTCATGTTTATGCTAGCAAGTCTTGTTTCTTTGCATACACACTAGCATAATCAAATAGCCTGGGACTTTGAAGTTCTCACTTCAGGTTATTTTCTCAGGAAATCAACCTGTTGTTTCATGTTTAATTCCTTATGCAAAACGAACGATAATAATATATCTCTGCGTCTCATAAACATGAATTTATGTTTTCAACACTTCACTGAATAAGAGAATATTCCATTTTAGAAACACGAAATTAAGAACCACAAGTTCATGGGGTTTTTCTTAATGCAAATATGTATTGATTCATTCAGTACTGCAACTCTCGTAAGTCCTTACGCTCTTAAGGAGTATTTTAATGATGTTTAAAAATGATGACTGATGCCTAACAGGATTTCAAAAGTCTCTCCAAAATCAAGGATAATTAGGAACAGAGAGCAATGCTACCAGAATGAATTTATAGTTTAAAATTCCTAATGGTCAGAAATCTTGTGCCAAAAGATTTACATAACCAAGCCCTGTTTCCAGATTTAAAGCTTCAGAGGCACACTGAAGTTTTATGACGGTGTGCCTGCAGAAAGGCAGGTGTGGACCTCTCTACCATATGGACTTCTGTCTCTGGTAGAAGGACTCCTTCCTCCTTTCTTGTGTGCCTTCATTTGATCCCTAAGCAACTAACAGATATCAGTAACAAAACAAAGATCTATACATACCTATGCATGTGTCTTGTTTTGATCCACTAGGATCCTTTTCAGCCACTGGCTACACAGCAGAACTGCAGATTTAAGGGAAGAATAATCTACTCAAATAATGTGCTTTTCTGCTTGCCCATAAATCACAAAATTTAATTCAATTAGTACTATATTAGCTGCCATAAGATGTGATTGAGATAAGGTTTATAGTTTGGGGAGTCATAAATGCTTCACTCTGTTGTGAAGTTCAAGATGCAAAAGTTATGGAGAAGACAAGGCAGTACATAGAATCTAAATCATATCCAATGTACCTTAAGAGAAGTCTACATTTCTGTAAAGATACTAATCTGCATCTCTGTTTTCACTGTTTATTTTAACAAAACTTTAAACTGTCCTAAATCAAAACATTTATCACAGGATGTCTCATGCATCCTGATCCCCAGCCTTGTATATTGGAATAGCCCTGTTTCCAGTGGCATACTAAGGATTTTGGTACAAACAAATTTAACTAGGCTTTGAAACAGCTAATCAATAGTTTGCCCCAGCCTAAATAAATGTATTTTGGTGCAGCTGTTATTTTACTAAAACAGGGGCTCATCTCAGCTGTATAAAATATTAGCTGTCTTGTATAGCCCTGTACGTATGATTTTTGACTATCTGCCATTTTGTTTATTCATACAGTATCAGGGCAAATTCTTTTCATAATGATGTGCAAATGAAGAAAAAAATAGGAGCAGCAAAAAAGTAGGCTCACCAAGAAAGGTCGTCAGTGTGGCAGCAGTTTAATTTCTATTGGCAAATGTAGAAAAGGCTCCTCTCTGAATTTTCCTTCAGCCTAGTGGACTTACGTTTGTAGCCTTCCTCAGTGAATCACGGTAGAGTTCTTAATTTCTTGTCCTTGAGAAAAAGCTTTTTGAAATCACCACTACTTCAGAATCTTTTTTGCATAAGATTTAACTCCTTTGAAGAAATACCAATAACTAATTAGTCTGGTTTGTCTAAAAAATCACAGAAAATACATTCATGAGAACATTGGAGATTGTAAACATGAGGTGTAGGCAGTGAAAACAGTCTCCATGCAGCCACACTTCACTCAGATACAGTTCAAGCCCCTGTCCAGCCTCTTGCCTTCCTTCTCCCTGCTCTGCTCTTAGGCACCTGCAGAGTGCGGGACCCTGCTCCAGCTGCCCCTTTCGGCTCTTAGCGAGAATGCTGTGAACCTCCACTGGACCCTTGGTGTGCTACAATATCACTACTGAGAGGTGTTAAAGCCAGCTGCAGGAGAATCACTTCGTTGTAGATGAAGGTATGTACAGCATAGAGGCAGACTGCTTGTCCTGAAGTTAGGTGTGGTGTACTCAGCCTGAGCAGGGCACAGCCAGGGGAGGGAGTGGTGGAAGGGAACTGCGCTTTCGGCATCACCATGTCTTTCTGACTCTTGACAAGCCCAGTAATGCTTTAAAGCTGTTGTTAGCTTCTAAAGGTTAGGGAAGATGTGAGGATTACCTCACAAAAGAATAAGGTAGTGAAACAAAGTGCTGTAACACTTTTCATGAGCTTGGTCTCTATGTCTTTTGACAATATGTTCTTCACTGAAAGCTATTTTTTGATCTTTATAGATAACTTCTGGCTTGTAACGGAATGTTTTAGCACTAAAAGTGGTTCAATAAAATATGAGTTTTATTTGATAATAGACTGTCTCATCAAAAAATTTTTTTCTGAGATCTGTTTGATTTGGTTTTTGTTTGTTTGTTTTCTCAATAGTTGAAAATTGGGGAGGGGGAGAAAAAGCCATGTAATGTATCTGACATCTTTCACCGAGTCATATTTTAAATCCATTTCCACTTTTGCTTTATCTCTTCTGTACAGTATATCAACTTCCCTTGTCCAGGTAAAAAACATCTACCCCAAAAGAAACTTTGTTTTCACACTATAGTTACACTTAAACTACCCTTTGCACTTTGATGAACCTCTTAGTAATTTACTAGAAGCAGATTCCTTCACAACCTTTTTCTCCACTGCCAGACCATACTCCTAATTGAGTTTTATGTTCCTAAGGAGTGGATTTAAACATGTCACATCTCTATTACACACATTCTTTTAACCATGAATCATTCTGGCCTCAATTTGAGGCAGATAGTCCCTCTGAAAGAAGATTAAGAAAGGATATTAACTAGAGATAAAAAACTGCTGTCTCATGCTCCAGCAAAAGAGAAGAAAAATCCTGTGATTGCCAGCCAGGCAAAGAACTCAGACTGCCAGCTTAATTTCAAAATTATCTAGTACAAAATATGTGTTTGAGTGATTAATGGCACTGAATACCTGATCATCAGTAATGCTGTAACATGTGGCTATATTCGTATATGGTACACTACTGCTTATAATGTGTATTCTGATCATATTCCCTTGTTGTTTAAGTCCTCCCATGCTTTACAAAATCAGAAGTCTCAGCTTTGTAGAAAATACTGTTCTTCACTAGCTTTTCATTTTGCTAACAAACCATTTAGTTTGCTCTTTATTATTACTAGATCAAATACACATAAAGTTATTTTTCCCCAGTGGCAACCTCAGTACTCGAGGGTACAAAGAAAGAAACCGAAAGAAACCCTATCCAGTTAACTTGTAAGATTTCTGTTTTCACAGATACAGAATCACAGAATCACAGAATGGTAGGGGTTGGAAGTGACCTCTGTGGGTCATCTAGTCCAATCCTCCTGCCAAAGCAGGCTCACCTACAGTAGGCTGTAGAGGACCTTGTCCAG
>Ga0181612_110107_pt1 | contig 13537 bp, 7 predicted proteins | sample HoacroProtozoa21_FD_119630 | JGI IMG/M metagenome (GOLD analysis project Ga0181612, IMG submission 119630) | Hoatzin crop microbial communities from Cojedes, Venezuel. Combined Assembly of Gp0051906, Gp0051904, Gp0051908 | reverse complement strand
CTGGCAGGCAAGTTGAATATCAGACTCCCCTTACCCCCCCCTTTAATGCGACAGCTACCTTCGATTTACAGATTACCAGATATTAACAAAGATTTATTTCAGTCATGATGTCCAGTCATCATTCTAGAGAAAGGTTGTTTTCTCCAGGTAGCTCTCAAGTGCTTTGTCCTTGTGTTTGACAAGAGGAGATCCTGCCATATTAAAACAATCCAAAAACTTGCTTTTGAAAACTGAAACCTCTATTTAAAAAAAAAACAAAACACAGACATAAAGAACATTTTGGAACATAATAAATGTGAAAAGAATCCAAATTCTATCCCTTTCAAAGCTGAATTATTGCAAATTTAAGTATCACAAAAATTTCCCTTATTCCTGCAATATAAGGTTTCCAGTACTACTTCAGAGGATGCAAATGTTTAAGAACTACTGGAAGAAAACAAGAAGTTTCTCTGACGTCTAAGGAGTTCTGAAATAGACCAGCTTTAAACAAAATTGACATATGTGGGAAACTTCTTTGTTAGAGAAGCTGAACAAAGAATCTTCTGCTGCTCAACACAATTTGCATGGAGTGGAGGTGTCTTTTTAATCCCTCTTTGTTTCTTTTTTTGGTTTTGAAAGCATAGTACAAAGAAAGGAACAAAAACCAGAACTTATCTAAGGGTTACTATTGCTTAGTGCAGAAATCACTCTTAACCTAATTAAACCAAATCATTGTTGTGAGCTGTGATTTCTCTTGATAAGAATTTGGAAAATGAAATATTTGTTTAATTAGAACTATGTTCACTTCTTGATAAATCAGTGGAGGTTAATTTTTCTGTGGTTATTAATGCCATAGAGGACTAATTGGGGCAATGATTTAATGTCCAGTTTGATCACTATATTAGATATCTGGTGCATTGGATTTTTTTATGGGGGGGTTGAAGGGTTTGCATTATTGCTTCCTGCAGCAGCTCATTTTTTCTTACAACTTAACAAGGTATCAGTTAAAACTATAAATTTAGTCTTAACTGGAACCTAATGACCTTCTCATTCAAATAGGGATGTACTTTGATATTACCATGTAAGGATATTTTTAGCATTAAAGATGCACAAAAAGAGTAGATTGGAGTGTGCCACATAAGAAAAGTAACTTCAGCCAAACATCATCTGATAACAAAAACTGGGTACTTAATACAGCAATTATTAGATACTAATTGATAGTATTGACCCTACTGAACATTTTCTGTAATTTGCTTGCATTTTTTTGGTGATAAGATAAAGTAAAATTTAGGAAGAGAAGTGCATCAGCCTGAATGTGGTGATTTTTTGAGCAAACGGCAAGATTAAGAATCTATAAAAAGAAATTATGAGGTTTATTCCTAAGCAACCATAGGGAATTATCATTACTTTTGTGGGTAGTCACTCCTTCAAGTTCATTTCCAATTGTTTCATGTGTAATTTAGTTCCTATATATTCACCAGTATGTTTCAGAAAGGTCTAGAGTGATACCTGCAAAAAAAGATAAGCTTAACTGCAGGCTTTCATTCCTGGGTAGAATTTGGCAGTATGAAAGTGATAAAGCAAATGTAGTTTTAAACAACCACCAGTTTACTGTCTGTGGTGAAGACAAACACATTCAGTCTCGAGAGAAGAACCCACAACAAACTAAAAGTGTCCCAGGGCCCTGTAAATTGATGTAGTACCACAGTCAGCTGGATTACATAGAAATGTTTATTTTTTAGCAATATTGACCATTTATATAGCATCCAATGACATGAGGTCTGCAGCCAAACAGCATGTAAAAGAATGTGAGCAAACAGAGAGAATATGCAAACCAATACCTACTGGGTAAAGACTACTTTTGGTATTTTATATGTAGCTTGCTTGTAGTTGAACTTAGAATTTTTAAAAGTACACTAAAATGTGCATATGCACAGGAATAGGGAACAAACTGTTTAAGGGAAAGGATTCCTTTTGGCTCTGCAGTTACCTGATATGATGGAAAAAGAGCGGAAGGTGAAGCATTCTTCCGACAGAGGTGCCAGACTTTGGATACTGCTATAAATCATACAGGAAGCATATATTCCTACAAGATTATGAGCTTCACATCAAGATAAATTAAGCATGTCCTCAGGCTGTAAAGAATATCTTGGTAAATCCATTAAAGTATTTGAATAGCCACTGTCAGGTAGCATATCTAATTTTCTAGTACAGGAAATTACAACTTGCATAGCTTTCAAGCCAAGTCTCTGATGCCACACTGATAGGCTAAGATTAAGTTCCTGAGTCAGACATCAAGTATAAGTATGCTGATGCTCTGTATGATTACACTGATTTGTATTTTATTGCTCACAAAGAGATAATAGTACCACATATAGGAAATCTTTTGTTCAGGGATTTTTGGGTTGGGTTTGGGGTTTTTTTTTGGTGAGGGATAGATGCAGGGTATGTACAGCATAAGCATTTCAAACCAAATTTGGAAAATTCTTCCATGCCAAGAACGTTCATGACTACAAGCACCAGAAGATCATGTCACATTCCACTTCTTTACCAGAATGTGTGATATGCCATTGAATACCCGAGAATCATCAGTTATGTGTGATCTCTCCATAGATGTTCTGCAGTAGTCTAGCTACCGTTTTAGCTTCTTAGTGGGACAAGCTCTATCAGCTGACTTGTTTCATTAATCTTTGATTCCTGGGGAAATTCTTGTATCAAATATCCAAAAGAGGAAGTAGATGAGCAAAACAGCAATAAGACACTTAATTGGATATCAGCCCCTATAAACATGGCAGAAAAGTTTACAAGAGCCTCAACGGACTAAGGATTGAAAAAGCAATTAAAAAAGGAAAACAATCTCACAATTTATATACTTCTAGAAAGATTTTTTGGGAACTGGTGTTCAGTTCAGTGCTAGATACTGAATACTGTCAGCGGGTCTTCTTTTTGGATGCCCTCAGTTCAAAATTTAATGCCTCCTGAGATGTCCACTTGACTCAAATGTGCAATTTTCTGGGTTCAACATAGAGAAAAACAAATGAGATGCAATGGTCTGTGAAATAAACAAAAGCTGAGAATACATGTGGTAATGATCTCTTCTGGCCCCAGACTTTGTGAATCCATTATATTTTAAGATACAACATTACCTAGAGCAGACAGGATATTTGACTTAGAAAGGAGGAAGCAAGCATAATTAATATACAGTACAGAGCAAAAGTTAGGCAAGTATCTTATGAGCTCTGTAACCTTTAAACAAATGAACACATTAATTCATGTCATTTGTTTTCTTACATGTGTTTGTTCATTTTGTACAAACATTCTAACAAATGCGTTCCCTACTTTACCATGTAGAGACAAAAATGGCAAATAGTTTATTTTAAACAGATGATATTCGTGGGAATAAATTCCAAAATCTGTAAAGATCATTGCCTTAATAGAAATTTGATTCTAATAGTTATATTCGTCCAGTGAGTTAATGAAAGCAAATGATCTCTGCTGTGAGAGAGATTCTCAAAAGGGCTGACTGTTGATCTAACTTTGAAATTACGTACTGAAATTAACTACAACAGCATGCATTTCTCATTGAACCTAATCAAAAACTGTCAACACAAATTCATTTCTTATGAGTAAGTGCTGATAACTACTTACAGATATTCAACAGACCAGGGATATAGTTTGTAACTATTCTACAGTATATAATTTAAAATCATCAAATATGAGAAACCATAACTGCTTATAGATAACTAGGAAATCGAAAAATCTTAGTCTAATCTTCTAAAATTATCTTCTCAAATTAGAAACAGATAAGCAAACAAAGCAGGGCTACTCCAAGTAGCCTACTTCAGCTTTCAGGTAGTTTAATGTTCAGAACTACAAATCACAAAAAAATCCACTCACCCTATACACTTTCATCTCCAACTTGCCAAAAAAAGCAGAAGAAAAGGCACCCTGGTTTCCCTGAATTAAGTTTAGTTTACTCATTTTTCAGCCTTTTAGGGATAAGCCAGATGTGCTTTTTCTAAAGAAATGACCCTACATAGACATAGACATACATAGACATAGACATAGACATAGACATAGACATAGACATAGACATATACACATACACATACACATACGCATACACATACACATACATACACATACACATACACATAAACATACACATACACATACACATGTATAAAATTCATCAAATAAAGTTTATCAATAAAATAAGAAATATTGCTATTATTTTAAAAGGAACAGGTGCTGGAACAACTGCCTTCTATGCAGTCTATAAAGTGGAATTATGGAGTGGTGGTGGTTATTTTATTAGTAAAAAGCTATCATAATTTGCATTATTTACCTTTTTAATCTTCTTTACAGTTTAGGAGTGGTAAATCATTGAAAGCACTTCATTCAGTGAATTCAAAACCATAAGAACTGTATGATAAATAACCAGCTGAGACTTAGGGAACACCAGGTTATTAAGAACCCAATTTGTTGATTTTTATTTAAGTCATGAATTTAAAAAGACATGTATCTAATTAGACTGTCAAAAAGGTGTGGAAATTAACTTCAAAGGAAAGAAGAAATTATATTCTGTTTGTCCCTTTGCTTTAATTAAAAGTAGCAAGGAAAGTACGTTTCTTTTGTTCAAGTAAGAAAGGAATTTGGTCTACACCTGATGTTATTTGTACGCTTGTATAAACTATAACATTAGAATAACAAATGTGAGTTCAAGGATACTTTTCCAGAAATAAGTCTTCCAAACTGTCAACTCTCCTCTAAAAGTCAGGATAAAGCTATGGAAGGAGAAATTGATTCCCTCCTACATCTGGGTATCTCTGAGCCTGTAAACATGCAAGATGGAGAGCTAAATTAGTGAGATGATTAATTAGCAATTTCCAAACAGTTACTCAGAGCAATGCTCCATGATTTGCAGCACTTAAGCTTGCACAGCTCCTTTAGGGTTATTACTTCACTGAACTAGATCATTCAGATTTGACAATCCAAATCAGTGCATTGAGGTCCATAAGACAATGACAATGTAATATGGTCTACTCATGACATCACCTAACTCTCTGACGTTTTAAAAAATATATGAAAAGTCCAACTTCAGCAAAGTTCTTGGCATCTACAATTAAAACATCACGCACACCATGCTTGTGCACATTCATTTTCCCTCTCTTCCCCTCTACAGCTACAAGCAAACCAAAACTCAACTACATATTGATTAGCGCTGAAAACTACAGGAAGACACAAAGAAATTTGTGCACTGTTGAGTCAGGATGGAAGCATTATGCTGAGGGTCTCGCAGATTTACAGACTACCTACCTGTGCTTCTTTTTCTACAGTTTTGACACATATGTGTTAGGAAACAAAACAATTCATGGAAATACTTATTATGAATGCTGTAGCATGGCTGACGACATGACACACCTTCCCAAACAACTCTCGGGAGCATTTCACAGACAAAGGTCAATCTGCCCTGGAGACACTTTACATGAGGCCATCCTATTTTCCAGACTAAAACAATTTCCTTGCAATGATGTGAGCAATTCCATGACTTTTGCCCTCACAACCAGGACATTTTCCAGGGTACATTTAATTTACTCTCACAGACACGGCACTCTTCATGCTTAGCCTTCAGGTTCCTATTGAAATCTGCATCACCATCTGTCCTTTCACTAAGCAGCTCTTCCATATTTGTCTCTTGTGTAGGCACACTTACATACATAGAGTATTTACCAGGTTCTTCTGACTTTCTTCTTGTGGAAACTGTTTTTTCTCCATTTTACCATTCCACTGAGACAGGCACGAAGCTACTGGTAAAACACGTCCTATTTCAGATAGATGCTGGTGAGACAGGTAATCCCTGGATAGCTAGAGAAGTCTGTTTAGCGGCTTCCAGCATTGCAGTTTTCTTAAATTTCACAAAATTACAGGTTTGTACCTTTTGTCTAAATCTGTACAGTCCAGATGTGTTAACCATCTAAGTATGGGTACCAGTTAGCAGGAAATTGTGATAATCAGACCATAAAACAGAGCAGCACTGAAAAGTCAGTCACTCTGGAACAGTTAGGGAAAGAGCAAGCAATGGTGTGTCCAGATTAGCATTTTAGTTCAGAAAGACCAGCTATGCAATTTTGAAGACAATCTCCCTTTTAGCCCTGCGTCCCATGCTTTGGTTTTCACGGTGTATTAGTGTCACATTAAAGCTATCTTCCTTACAGATGAAAGGAAATCAAAATACAATGTTCAGGAATGCACTAAAGTTGTTTCAACTGCTAATGGGCATTCAGTCCAAGAGGCAAGGCCAGGTCTTGTTTAAAAAAAGACTTGTGAAACAGAGTGCGGATGTCTCAGCACCATCTAATCCTCTCTACAGAACTACTTACAGGATGCTGTACTATGTGACAATGTATACAGATGTTATAGAATAAATTACTTCAAATGTCTCAAAAAAAAAAAAAGACTGGGAGAACCACACAACTGGAACTTTTTCACGCAATTTCATGGGGCTGAAATTGCTCTCTTTGCCTTCAGCCTCCATAAACCAATGAAGTAATGGTAGTTTAACACCAAATATCCATTAGGATAAAGGGCAAACTTGCGTCGAGATTTTGAAAGACAATTTTTCACAGGATCACATAACTGCAGAGGTTGAAAGGGACTCTGGAGATTGCCTTCTCCAAGTTTCCTGCTCAAAGCAGTCCAAACTTGAATGGCTTTCCTAGGACCTTGACCACACGGATTCTGAGTATCTCCAAGGGTGGGGACCTTACAACCTCTCTGGACAACCTGTTGCAGAGTTCAATCACCCTTCAGATGGAACTTCCTGTATTTCAATTTCTGTCCATTGCTTCTTGTCCTGTTACTGGAGCCACTGGAAAGAGTCTGGCTCTACTTTCCTTATTTCTGCACATAAGTAAGACTCCCTTGAGTCTTCTCTTCATTAGGCTGAGCAGTCCCAGATCTCAAAACCCTGTACTTCATAGGAAATGCTCCACTCTCTTCATCTGCCCTGTGCCAGACTCAAGCTAGCAGCTCCATGTCTCTCTTGCTCTGGGGACCCCACAGCTGGACACAGCACTCCAGTTGTTCCAGTATAATCTTGTAGTGAGTGGCTTCCAGCTGACATTTGCGCTACTGATCACAACTCTTAAGTCCGGCAGATCAGCCAGATTTCAATCCATCTGACTGTCCATTTACCTAGCCTGTACGTCGTCAGTTTGTCTGTGAGGATGTTATAGGACACAGCGTCAAAGCTTTAGTACAGTTGAGCTAAGCAACATTCACCCCTCTCATGACATCCACTAAGTCAGTCATCTCACCTTATATGGCTGCTGGGTCTTCTTATGCTTTGGGCTACTTCAGCGACAAAGCTTGAACTCCAAAACTGGGACCTCACCTTAGTCCAAGGTTTTATTTTTAATAATCTTCAACATCACATTCCTGAAAATCAGTCTTCAAATCACACAGACACAAAGAATCACAGAATCGTAGGGGTTGGAAGGGACCTCTGGAGGTCATCTAGTCCACCCCCCCTGCCAAAGCACGTTCACCCAGAGCAGGCTGCACAGGATCTCATCCAGGCAGGGTTTGAATATCTCCAGAGAAGGAGACTCCACAACCTCTCTGGGGAATTATACTCTCTGTTTTTCTTAAAGCGGTACAGTAGACATAGACAATTAAATATCTTCACATTATTTTAAACACCTTGTGCTTTTTAATGGAAACTTTAAAAATTACTAATTATTCAATAACAGTTTCACTGGAAGACATTCGGACATGTTGACATGTTGATTGACATCTGTTGATCATGATGAAATTATAGAAATAACAAATCCAAGATTTCATATATTTTCTGAATATATGTATATATGAAACACTGAGAAGTATTCTGTGTTTCAGATGTTAATTCTGCTTTTTGCAACAATAGCCAAGATTTTATTTCTGACTTCGTAACCATGGAAGGTGGGAGAAATGAGTGACAAATACTACATTTAATTACTTCAGCACCAGTGTGTTTCAAAGTTAAGTGAAAGATGTTAGTGCTATTTTTTTTTTTTCTGAACGATTAAAAAAAATAAAAAGAAAGTGCCATTTTTATGTTGATTCTTTGAAACTGTACTTTTCCGCATTTGCTTTTGGAAATTCCCACAATGCTATGTACCAGAAGAAAATGTGATGCATAAAGGTGGTAAACAAACACTTCTATCTCTGTAGGATTTGCATATAGAAAATAAATACAACTTTTGAATCTACCCCAGGCCCAATGCACTATTCTCCTTGCTTTCAGAGGAGAACCCAACAACCAGCAGTGCTTGATGTCAGAACAATAACAAGTTTGACAGGATACACAGCAGTACAGCTGCAACAATACTTCAGGAAATGTTTCCCCTCCCCCTCTGAATAGCCAAAAGGAGGAATATCAATACCACTCTTACATATCAGCAGTGCAAAATATAATAGAAAATAACCTGTTTCAGACTGTTTCTCACCATGTTGTTACAGATCAAATGAAACTTGTCTATTCTCAATACATCCACTTTATCTCAATACAAAAAACACAAAATCATAATTTAAAGCTTGGGAGAATACCCACCTGTTGCATGATGATTGACAGAAATCCCATTTCTGAAAGCTGAAATGGCAGATGGCCTTTCTTGATCCTCATCAGACGGATTTGTCATAATGTGAAATGTGTCCTTTCGTTTGACATGCTCTTTCTCACTCATTTCCAGATGACAAATAACTCAGAAATGCAGTGAGAAATAAAAAAATAATGGCCTTGGACCTTGATTCATAAGAACTGGAGATTTTCTTGAATTTTAATTGAATTTTCAATTAAATGAACATATACTGCAAGAAAGTCGGTTTCATAGGCGTTTTGAAATGATTCCTTTAATTGCCACACATAAGAAATGCTTCTACAAGCTAAACTTTTGCAGAACACTGATGCAGTTATTGCTGTAGAGTTCAGGCTGCAAGCAACTTTTCTAGAAGCTGTGGACATATATTACAGTAAACAAATACACCTTATTTCAGTGAAATTATTCTGAATGTGGCTTTAGTGTCTGCTTTGTTCTGTATAATTCTATTTCTAAATAAAGTTATCTATTTAGAATAGTCAGATTTTAGGTTTCACTTTCTATATTCTAAAGCAGGGGAAAAAGTCTTGCAGAACACAAAGACTCTGATATTTCTTAAAGAAAAAAGATGCAAAGAGAACAGTAGTTTTTCATACTGATCAAAGAAACACAAAGTAGGATTACACCTGTTCTGTTATTAATATCCTCTTTGGTCATCCAGGGCAGCTCTATTCAATACATTTGCTTTCAGAAATACCTGATTTTCAGTCCATGACATGGTTTAATCTGATACCATGAAAGGTCAGTAACGATCCAATCCTGCTACGTTGGAAAAAGTTCGTTCTATACCCAGTCTTAGCACTGGACTTTACTTTGTAAGGCTTTAAGGAAATGGAAAAATAATTGTTCCCCTTTTTCTCCACAATCATGGGGTCATCTTAATATGGACCAAAAGGGGTCCATTTCTGGTTGAGAATGGGAAGTCACCTTGCAAGGCTGCTGAAGGTACCTAAGCCTAGCTGACTTTGTCACCTGCTTCCAGAAGTCATCACAGTGGAAATGACTCAGAACAATGTCTTTATACAGAGTTGGCATGCAGTTTAATCTAAAGTGTGCCTTTTACACAGAAGCATGATTCTAGAAGAGTAGTTAAACATAATAACCAATTACTTTCATGAGTGATCCTGCTATCTTGTAGCACAATGTCAATACTTCCTTGCTAACTGTTCTTTCTGCTGGCAAGGCTTATCTAGATAGAGACTGCCTTCTTCTGAGGCTCCCTTTCTTCCTCCTTCCCCGTGGTAATGGATGGAAATAAACTTGAGCGACACATGTAGTAAACCCTCTACAGCCAAGGGTGCAGCACAAAAAAGCAATCTTTCTTTCTGCAGCACCACCAAGAAGTGAGCAGAGAATCAGTGCAGAAGCACAGAAAGGCTGTGGACATAGTGAGAAGGCAAGGAAAAAGACAGATTAGGCAAGGAAAAAGACATATTTGCCATACACTAGAGTAATGAGAGGTTGAAATTAAACTGTGATGCCCTAGGATTTAGGGCATACACCAGCCAGAGCCAGAATCCTATATCAGTTATGGTGGACCTGAGACTGTGGCTGGGAATGCAATATTACCCACTTGACAGATCTCCCTCAGATACACTGGAGCGAGACAAGTGGAGAAAAACCCTTGAAAAACAGAGCAGAATTCTTTCCACAGTGAAGCTGTGCTGTATTTGATCTAGGATCAATTTCCATCTCAGCGGCTAGGAAATGAGTATGCTTTCATTTGAAAGGAATGTAATAATTGTACAAGACTCAGTCTTTCCAGTATTACAGCACTGCAGAACCTCAAAGACTCCATTAAACAACATGCATCAATGCAAAACCATGTGCAGTCACTTCTCTCTTTTGATTAATCTCTTGTACTGTGTTTATTATATCTTTTGATCTTATAACAACTTCTACTCCTAGGCCTAGTGGCATCCTCCTCAAGATTCTCCTACTTCCAAACACACAATCTCCTGGAAATGCAGAGTAAGCAAATCTCCAAGGCAGAAGGTATGTGCCTTTGTCTGGTACTTTGTATTTGCAAAATCATTGTACCCGTGCTTTTGAATCCTGACTATTTGGTGGAACAGTTATCCAGTTCACTTACTGAGGACTCAATAAGGTCACAGTATTAAACACCCTGGTTTGTTGAGCTTTTTGCCACTCCATGGTACAGTGAAGTTACAGTCAAATTGTTTCTAAAGGAGACTGTAGCCTTAACGAAACGAGTAGCAAATCTTTGTTCAGCAGTCCAGCTCAAGATCCCTCGCATCCTCCATTAACACTCACACAAGCTGTTTGCCCTAATAAGTAATCACAGTTGTGAAGGACAAGAAGAAGACCTGAAAATGTCAGATTCAGATGTTTATGACTTCTACTACATTTCTGGTGAGCATTTGTTTTTGAGCACAGCGTGCTGAAGAATCTAAGAAAACAGAGCACAAAAAATAAATACACCAAAGCAGAAAATGAAAGAAAACCTTACTCAGGTTTTTCTTCCTTACGGTTGATGCTACTCATCTCTTCATAATATTAAATGCAACTAACTACCCAGCTTCCTAGCCCTGTAATAATAAATGCATATAAAAGAATAATTCAATATACAATCGAACTGTAATAGTTGAAACGGTCAATAGAAAGTTTTTCCTGTAAAAATACATTAACTCTCCCCACTGATTTGAATTTTGACATCATTTGATTCCAAGAAATTCTTTTGATTATTTAACACTTTATAGTTCTAGGAAACACTTAATAACACAAGTACTTTATGCTCATTAAAATAAATTATTAGAACCAGTTTTAGACAAACATCAAGGTTATATCTTGGATTTGTCTGATCTTTAAACCCACTTGATACCTCATGTCTTCTGAACATTTCCTACAGACCCACTAGATCTGTGGCATTATCCAAACACAGCTTCTTTCAGGACCACAAAATAATGTTTACCTACGAGCTAATTCTTTCAAAAGTTTTTGAAGTGAATACAAGGAATGTCAAAGGTGTCAGGCTGAAAGGCTTTGATAAAAAAATTCACTATTTGGTGGACAACACGCTTCCTAGAAAATGATAGCGGAAGATTTACATAGAAATCCCACCTGTTTCAACTAACCAGATGAGACCACCAGAACTTTACTAATGGAAAGGATATACAATCTAAGCTGTAATTGTGACTCTTTTACAGCCAAATTAGTTCTAACTCACTAAAATGAATCCAGCATTGTAGTTGTAGAAGTACAGCACTCCTAAGACCTGCAAAGGACCTTTGATGACTGTGATTAGGCTGTGTTAAGCACCATATTACCACAGAAACTCTGTCATCAGTAGCCATGGCAGATCAGGGAGATGCAGTTCCAGTTTTGGGCAAAACCAAAGTATGCATGCATGCAAATCTCTGAATGCAGCCCTTACAGAAAATATTATTTTCAGAAAAAAGCTGTCAAGAAGTACTTCAACTAACAAAAACATCAAATACTGACAGAGGGGTAAAGTTACAATAAAAACCTTGAAGTATTTAAGAAGCAGATGAAAAAAGAAAGGAACCAGTGGTTCTTCCACGTCTGCAGCAAATTCTGAAACAGAGTGGAAAGAATGGTAGCAATAGAAAAGCACTGCAATAAATGGGAATAAACTGCTCCACCATTGGAGGCCTCTAAGATTGGGTCAGAAACACCACTGAAGACTTATTTACATCAGAGCAGAGGGCTGAACTATATCTCCTCAAAGACACTCCCAGCCCCATAACTTACTTCTAGACAAAATAATACAAGAAAAGTAAAAGAACTTAAACATACTGGTTTGTTTAGATACAGTTTCACTTTTTGCTCATGCTAGAGACTATGGCAGGCAAAGCAATGAGTTACTGATGGGAAAGTCTGGTTCTGGTAACTATCTGGAAGATTTTGAATGATCTAGAATTAAAAAAATAAAAAGGATTTAAGCCAAGAAGGGAAAGGTCTTAATCCTGGCACAATCTAACCAGAGAGATACATGAGATTCCTATGATAGAAAGTTCACATTTTGCTGTCCAGATGGAGAGAGTTTAACATGATTCCATTTTAGCAACAGCCAAGGACTGTTTTCTTTGACAGGAGTGGGAGAGCAAACCACTTCTCATATGCTGGAAAGACAGTTGTACAGAAAATCTGCTGTACACAAGCTCTCTGAAAAAAGAAACCAAACAAACTAGGACTGATTTGTTGCAGGGAGCAGTGGTAGTACCTCACTGAAAAAAACACTCTGTAGTCCTTTGAAAGCGCACTGTGCTCTGGCCAGCCTTCTTGCTAAAAGCCACCTGATATGCTCCCCAGCAGGATTAATTTAGCTTTATGCTAACACAACTAACTGCCTTTGGAAAGCACTGACTTGCAACGTGCCAGCTCTTGGCATGGGTACATGTAGCATGCAGCTGTCTGCATCTGATCCAGCAGGCAAGCGTTGCCTTGCTGCAGAATACTGCTGGGCAGAGTTATGTTCAGGACACTATTTATCCACTGTAGTAGCATCAAGATACACAAGGCTCCTTGCATCAGTTTCAACTTAACTTTTTATAGCGTTTGTTTTTCAAACCAGTTCAAAAAAGGCAAAAAGCAAAGCTTAATTTTCGTATCACTGAATAAGAAGAAAGCCATAATGAGCCTTAGTGCAAGAAAATGTGATCAGATCTGCTCAAATGATCAGTCCTTTTGAAAGAAGTTTCATTTCTCATGTGAGTTTGAACTTGCGTAGAAGAGGTCACAGAGCCTTTTACAGGAAATCTCAAAAGCAGCACTGTAGACTTCTCCTACCAACAGAAAAATAACTGAAAAGCAGCAGCAAACCTACTTGTCCTGGGTTTGGCCAGGACAGGGTTAATTTTCACCTGAATCCAGGAAGGGGCACAGCCAGGCATGCTGACCCCACCTGGCCAAACAGAGCAGGGTATTCCATACCATGT
>Ga0181612_103599_pt1 | contig 13537 bp, 6 predicted proteins | sample HoacroProtozoa21_FD_119630 | JGI IMG/M metagenome (GOLD analysis project Ga0181612, IMG submission 119630) | Hoatzin crop microbial communities from Cojedes, Venezuel. Combined Assembly of Gp0051906, Gp0051904, Gp0051908 | reverse complement strand
TTTCAGTGAAGACATTTTTCCTAATATCCAATCTAAAACTCCCCGATGCAGCTTGAGGCCATGGCCTCTCATCCTGTCGCTAGTGACTTGGGAGAAGAGACCAACACTCACCTCACTACAACCTCCTTTCAGGTAGTTGTAGAGAGCAATAAGGTACCCCCTCAGCCTCCTCTTCTCCAGACTAAACAGCCCCAGAGGTAGTACTCCTGACTGAAGAGAAGTTGGGTTTTGGGACAGTGTACTAAAACAGCAATTAAGTGAGCCAAAATCCCAAGGAAGCATAATATGGAACTTGATTATTTTCACAGGAATGGTCTATTCTATGATCTTATCTCTCAAATCGACCAGCAATCACAACTATCTTTTCTAGCTGTATAAATGCACATATATTTTATTTTAGTCTTCTTTTATTAATTAAAATATACATATTTTATTGCTAGATCTTACCTTATCATTCAGTTGCTACATGGCTACTGTCTCTGCTCAGTTTCTGCTATATGTTATTTTTTAATATAGTCACCAATTCGGTGTTTATCCTTAGATATTGAAACCTGTGAAAAAGACTTGCTTTTTGCTTTATTGCTAGCTTAACTATTGAAATATTCGTTTTAATATATTGCAAGAAAGCAACTGAATGATGGCGTTAGGCAGCCTAACAAGATTAAAAAGAAGAGTCTTTGTATATGACAGCGCTGTTAATTTCAGCCCTGTATTGTGGCCAACAACGTTTGATAATATTTTTCTCTTTCTCATTCTTTACACTGGCTGTCAATCACTGTGGACCATTTTTGCTCCAGTTCTGCTGAAACGGCATACTTCTCATTCCAGTTGCCTTTGACAAAGGCACAGCTTTCATTTCTAATTCTTATTAACTGATATAATGCAAAGAGTGGACCCAACTTCTCTGCCCTACCTTCTAATGTGCCTCTGTAGCTCAGTGGTGTCTATAAGCTTTTTAGCTTCTTTAGCATCCAAGTCCCATTAAATTATGTAAACATAGTTAAACAGGTGCCTTTTGCTGTTCTGTTTTGCTAGAACTCCCTCATCAAAAGCAATTTTCCAGGGGGAAAACAGTCCCTTCAGTCCCAGGCCCTACACACTCCTCCAGAACTGAAATGATCCCATGCTGGGCTCTTTTCCGAAAATCTCCACAACGCTTGCAAGGAGCTAAGTGGTTTGAATCCATTACGTGTAGAACCAGATTCTTAGCTGGTGTAAGTCTGGATGGCTCCATTAGCATCAGCGGAGCCCTGCTGACTTGTAACAATGAAGTATCAACCTTCTTCTTGAATTAAGATGCCATAGATACAGAATTTGAACACTGATAGCATTTATAAAGCGGAGAAGGGTTTGGAGACCAGAGAAGTAGTTGACGGAGGCTACTGGAAAGAAGTAAGGTTCAGACAGAAGTTTCTGAGGCCACAAAACATCTAATAACTGAAGGGAAAAGCTGGAAGTTTGGATGGCAGGTGGTGGGTGCCATCAGAGCACAAACATATAGGCACAAAGCTAGCAGATATCTTCTACTGTTATTTTCATTCAGTTCGTAAGCACCTATCTGTCAAAATGGATATGTTTAGATATAGATATAGATGTTAGAGATTTAGATGACAGTGACAGATACATAGATATTGATATGGACTTTAAATCTTGTGTTAGTGATCAGATTCTTTTGACAGCAATTGGCCTAAATTCACAACTGTGTTTATTTGTGGGTTTTTAGCATAATGTTGTATTTATAGACCCAGAACTACGATCTAATGTTGTCTCATAAAGAACACACACAAAATTAATTAAAGTTAAAATGTTAACATTTATTTTAAAATGTAGAATTAATATTTTAAAATGTATTGTTTGCAATTCAAACCTTGGTAACATCCACAATTCCTTGAAAGCTTTTTCCTCAGCTCCAAAGGCCTTGAAGAGGGCTGTAGTCCAATCCCCGACAACACGTATGTGAACACTGAAGAAGTCCTCCTCGGGAGCTGAGGTGAGAGTGAAAGGGTGCCACTCCAGCTGTGAGACAGATGGGCACTGTAGAAAGATATATTGACCAGGTCCCATTTTAAAGCCACGTTTCTTCATTTGAAGCTCAAGGACTCCAGAGGAATGTGTCACTACCTAAACAATAATAAAAGGACCTGTTTTATTTTCCTTCAGAAGAGTAACTGTTTGTTTCCATTAGGTTATGGATGATATCTACCTGAGTTCAGCCACAAGATAATGCAAATTGAGATGCACAGTAATTTTCAAGTGTTGTGTAGATTATGGCCTGAACTGCATGTTGCAGTGCTGTTGCTGCCCAACAGCTTGGGAGCACATACAGCGTGTATCGTGGGGCCGCTTGCTTTTTGAGTGTAAGGTTGTAACAATTCAACAATTTGTCAACTTTCTACCTTAGTAGAGCCTATGCAAAAGTATTCCTTAAGAGAGTGGAATAATTTCCCAGTTTTACTGTCATGTAACACATGTATGGGATTATTGTTGGCTTGGCAAGAAGAAAAAAGCCCAGTGAGCTCAATTCTAGTATGCTTTTATTAAGAGGTAATCTCAGTTAAGCAGCCAGTTTTATGTCACACACAGTATACTGAGATTCTCAGATCACAGCCACTCTAAAATCAGCAGCAAGTCTTATCCGACATGCTTTTCCCCTCACACAAGATAAGCCTGTTTCTGATCGTTGCCTTGATACATTTGGACACGGCTACTTCAGCAGAGGCATTGCCCATCCATTCTGCTGTGACTTAAACAGGTCTTTAGCACGCAGACATATTTACAACTGGGATAAATTGCTACAATGGTATTAATGAAGCTTCAACTATTTATGCTAACTGATAATATAACCCTTAATCTCTGTGGAAGGCTCCAGATTTGAAAGTAAAAACCATGTCCTACTGAAGTCGAAGTCCTGCAAAGACACGTCTCTTCCATTCGCTCCAGTGGAACATGGTTTTCAGCTCAGTAAGAAGAGAGACTGTCTGTGGAGAGGTTTGTGTTATGGTGGTGTAGCCTTGTAAGTCTGGGACTTCATTAATCAAGTCTGGTCCCATATGGAATATTCTTATGGACTTGCTATTGGAATAAATGCAAAACCTAAAATCAATACTTGGCTGAAACCACGGTAATGATGGAAGAGCTGCTGAAGCTATGAGTGAAAAATGAGATCATAATGTAAAGGAGTTATCTATAAAAGATAAAAAAAAAGGTCATTGACATCATAACTTTTTGTTTGCGCAGACAATGCAAGCTATGTTACATACCTTAGTAATGACAACCTCCTGTTGAAATCTCCAAAATCTAACAATTCTTTCACAGATATACAGCACCATAGGACTTAAAACCCACTTCCAAGCCTGTAGAAAGTTACATGTTAAAAAAAGAACATTTATTTTAATTTCTAGAAACATATTTTGCATTTCTGGTTTAAAGCAGCAGGTAGCCTAAAATGAAATTATTTGATTTCTCTTCTATGATTCTTGGTTTACTTTTCTCAAGACAGTATTTCTGCTGCTACTGTAGCAGTTCTGGCTCTCATGTGGAGCAGACATATGGGACTCCTTCACAGACGCACTGCAAAAGTGGTGCTAATATCTATCTGTATTCTGGCCAAGAAGAGTCCTTTAAAATCTTTTCCTACTAAAAGGCAAAAGGATTAATCTATTTAGGTGTTACATATAGACGTCATTGGACCTGTAGACATAAAGATGCATACATTTATGCAATATTACCCATAGTCTTGCTATTCTTTTGCTCTTCAAAGTCTGAAATATTTCAGAAAGGTCAGATAGGAGTAGCTTTCATTGTCAGCTGTGAGTTTTCTGATGCTGCACGAGTCCCAAATATTCAATTAGAGGAATGGTATATATTTCCATTTAATCCATTAGTTGGCTCTGTATCAATAAATATGTTTTTTTGATCTAGGATACTAAGCTGGTCATACTTTAAGTGTTTCAGATGATTGCTGTGCTTGTACTTGCTAATTGTATGTACTGATCACTATAGCAATCAAAGATACTTGGCTATTCAAGTATACTAGCTGATGATTTCACTGAGTTGCATTGATAGCAAAGATAATTAGATGTAATTGAATCGTCATGATTTTAAAAGTCTTTTCTTTTTCTAGAAGGGATACTGTTTTATTTCCAGTTTTTTTAATTACACAGTTCATGCTAACAAACTCGTCGCTCCACAATCATGCGGCTTTTAAGATCTCCGAAGAGTAGCTTTACTTGCTGAAACATTGACTTTGCTCCACAAGCTGAGTAACAGGGGTTATAAAGTATCTTTTATGAGAAGCAAGCCATAAAATTATGTGGCTTCCTTAGAAAGTGCTAAAAGGATGGAGTGGCAATTTCCCAAGGTTAAGTCTTGAAAATTAAATTAAAAAAATGCATGATTTAATAATGGGAATAAACCAACATAAGCCAGAAGATTCTCAGTTAAAGCAGAAACTCAACACATCCGTTGTCCCTAAATACTACAGGTGACTCTGCACAGTGGGTAATCTCACGTGTCCTGAATATATTTGCATATATCAAGCCACACTAATGATGAGACCTGTTTTTCCTCCCTTCCATTTGTGCTACCTGTAAATAAAAGCACGTGACGGGAATGTTAAGGCTGCAGGCTACCCTATGCGAGAGCTCAGCTGAGATTTCAAACGCGCCATCACTCCAGTGCAATGGAGCATTCAATCCAAAATATCTTTTGGCTGGGTTGGGACAACAAGTCATCCACCAGGAGGAGTGGGCTGCCAGGCAACATGACTCCTGGCTGGGTAATCAGGGCATTGCTATTCTTGCCCAAGTGGTGTTTCCTCCTGTAATGAGAATGAACTGAAATGGGGCAGTGATGGCTCAGCTGACACTATGAGGATAAATGTCTGGATGCCCCAGATGCAGCAGAAGTGCTTCAGCATCCTCAGTGGGAGCCAGTTCAGGCTCCTACCAGCTGAAATACAGAGCAAGGGAGCAGAAGTGGCAAGACTGAGAGAAGGGTTCCACCATGGTAGCCTCCCCCAGGAACTGTGTCAGTCACCCCACGCAATCCCAGCTGTGCACAAAGCTGTCCCCTCCCTGCTCGGTCATGTCTGCACCTGCCCCTGCCAGTGCTGAGCAGGTCTCACCACAGCTTTGTAGCCTCTGAATGAACTCGTGCCAACCATGGTGTCTAGCAGGTATCACACCATAGCATGTTACCCGGCCAGCAAAGAACTGGTCTTATAGACAATCTGTATGCCATATGGTATTACCACAATTCTTTTAATGTAATGTGACTTTGCAAGTATGGCCTTCAGTATGCAGGAAAGTGTGGCAAAATAGGTTTAATTCAGAGAAATGGAAGTTCTCTCCAGTTAGCTTTATGATAATGAATGTGAAGACATGCTGTTGGAAGCAAGCTTGTGTCTGTATTCATGGTGCGTAGCCATGTATTGATTTTTATGGCGACATTGTAGCTGAAATTTTTAGAGAGGCATTCATTTTCTCATTAATATGCAGGTTGGATAGTGGCTAACAATAGTTTAGTTCAAGAAAAGTCTATGTCAGCCATTAAAAAAGCTACGAGACACTGCATGCTAATTTTTCTCCTTTACTATACGATTTCTTTTGGTATGTTTTCTCTTTTTGGAAGAAGCAACAAAAACTTGCATATGAGCAAGCTAAATCTTGAGCTGTAAATGTTAAATGATTTTGTTTGGATGCTAGACATCTGACATACTGTACAAGTCTGCTGCTTAATTACCCCCCGTGGATTTGCAGTCTTGTTGCAGCAAAACCACCCTTCCATGGGACATTTTTCCTGCCTTTCGCCTTTCCCTTTCGTAATTCATTGTTTCAAATTCTCTCATTTTTACCTAACTTAGGACTTCAAGGCTAGATGATATGAAGCATGTGCCCCAAAGCAAGGACATAATTTTATCTCAAACTTATTCTCCCTTGGTATTTAGACTATCCATATTAAAGTATTATTAGTTAAAATAATAATATTAATTTACATCCCTAGCTTTGCTGTTGCATTGTATTTTCTGTATCTCTACCCTCATAAGATTTTTACTTGGAGGCTCTGTTTGTGCAATGAACACATCAAGGATATTGGTGATACTGAATAATTAAAAATAAATGTACACAACAGATGTAAGTAGAGTACACTTCTGAAATCCGTACACTTCAAAGGGAGTGTTGCCTAACTAAAGGATCTTCCAGAAATAAAAATTTTTATTAATAACACCAAAACTTTACACATTGCTCTTCATCTGTACCTGCCTATACTGACTGTACAGGAGGTCAGGATCAATGTCCTAATGCACAGGGAGAGGTCATGGAACAGAAATGTGAAACTACCCTCTAACCATGACACTAAGTGCCAGTCACTAGCATACACTCCAGCTCCCTACCACCTGAGACTTTTGGCCTCCCAAGGAAGGACATGAAGTTAAAAGCAGAAGATAAACATCACTCTTACCACAGGTTTGTTGCCAGAAAACTGCGGCAAAGGGCACTGAGTGGCGTTCTCCCATTCCAAGTAGTGATCCTTACAGTAAGTGGCGTTATGAAGCAGCAGACTCTGAGATGTCTGACCTCGCACAAGCTGACTTAAAACAAAAATGTTCATCAGTGATATGCTTCTTTGCAACGTTTCCACGCATCTGTTGGTTTTGCACTAGTAGTCAAATGCAGATTCGGAGATAACTGAAAGTTCAAGAACTGCCCATTTCAACCCTATTCTGCTCCCTTGTTCAAATTACCTTTCCTTTAGCTTTGCCGTGACTTTTTTACCAAATGCAAGAGGTGTGTTATGGTATTGGTATACATTAATGCAGCAGAAGTGTGGAGAGTCCTTGTGTAGAAAATGTACATTTTGCTGATTGTGGCAAAGTTAGAATGATTTCCAAGTTCTTTGGAGCAGACACTTTGACCTCCTCTGTGTATGAGCATCTGGTATTGTTTAGAAAAATAATAAAATTTAATACTGGCAGACCTTCTCTTTCCTTTTCTGCCTTCTAAATGCATTTTTAAAAGCTGCAAATAAAGTTGGAGGACCGTAATTAGATGTGTACTCTCTAAAAATATTAAATTCTAGCTTCTTTACTTCAGAGAATGTTAATGATGTGAATTTTCCCAAACATATCAGTCCTGACTGTTCAGTTTAAATGGGTTTCAGCTGGTGTTGATTATGGGTAGAGAAGGAAGATTTTTATGGGGAAACCCTGTTTGTTTCATATTGTTTCTCTGATTTTTCCCTTCCATACTTACTTTGGCTCTACAACATTAGCTTGTCCTGCCCACTAGCCTGAGGAGATAAGAAGGCAGTGTCATCAGCTGCTACCAGTTCAGACAGAAAGACAGAAAAGGAGGTAGGCTCGAGTGAGTTTTGTTCAGTCACCTGGGAAGGAGAAGGCGGTGGGAAGTGAATGAAACCTTGGGTTCTGACTCCTTTTCATAAATGGGGTAGTGGTAGGGATGTGCTGGGGCAACAGGGAGCTGCTCTGTTGCACTGCGCTCCCAGCCTGGAGCAAGCAGCGTGCTCATTGAATGCTGTCGAAAGGGCATTCTCTTGCTGAGGAGAGCTGATCGGCTGGCTAAGCAGAGGGAGCTTACAAAGCTGAGGGTTTAAAGGGTTCATTATAGTTGTCTGAAATTGGATTCTAAAAGATTTTCCGGAGAGAGAGGGGAAGGCTCCATTTTAATCAGGCTGGGATACAGTTTACAGCATTTGTTTGCAGCTGTGCCCCTGAAGCTTGGGACTAATTAATTGGGCAAATTTCAGGAACAGTCAAAGCCAAACTGAATGTGGCAGCTCTCAAACCGCAAGGAAAGAGGTGAGAAAAATAACACTCCACAAAACATCGTACTGGCCCGTTCGCTGCCCTCTGGTGACGCCACGTACCTCCAGGGAACAGACAGACACTCACGCTGCTGTGGGATAGGAAATTCCACTCTGTCAAAGAGTGATGGTCTGTATGTTCTTAAGTGGTGGGCAATGCATCTGAATGTTTTGCGAAACAGACATAAAAAGTGTATTATGATAACACCAAGTGACCCTGTCCTTAGATCTGAAAAGCTTTACCACAGCTCAAGGCCATGTGTACACTAGATAGTCAGCAAGAAAAGATCTACGGAGCAAAGCAGTCTTTGGTGAGGGCCTCGCACTGGACACATTTGAGGGTTATGTAGGGCTTAGGACTAGGTCTGGCTTGATCCTGTGAATAGCTCACTTGTTAGTGCTTGGCACACAGAGATGTGTTTGTGTCAGTGTAGTTTCATCCCAAAATGCTGTATTATGCAGCCCAAGGTTGCGCCATGGTATAAACCAAAGCATAGCAGGTGAAGGGGACCACAAGATTTGCATCAAAATTGCACTCCCTATCTGAATTAAAATGAAAATGTAGATGCGCAGCTGTAGATTCACATTAACACTATTGCAAAGAAGTGAGAAAAGGAAATGGAAGCACGCAAGGGAGAAAAAGCAGATGTCAGTGGAGCTGGATACAGAAGATGGAAATCTTTTCATCAGTAGGCACCTTTTTGCTCTCACTCTGCATCAACAGGAGATTTATCAGCCCCTGAACTTCGCAGGGAGGCTCCCCCGACCCTGCTGTCCCTTGGTGTGAGAACCGGAGCCCGGTACCAACAGATCAGACCTTCCTCTTGTGCTGAGGAACAGGGAGACAATCAGTGACCTGGCAGCCATCCCTCTCCATAAACTCTGCCTGACTGGGCTAGTCACAAACTTGAGTTGTTTGTTACCGTAGACATTTAAACCTGGTTCACAGTATAGTGCCTGCTTCTCCATGGTGAGGAAATTTGGGGTTCTTTTCCCCACAGACAGAAAAGGGCAAAACCACTTTGCGTTTATGGATGTAGGGGAGAATGGGCACAGGGACATTCGCCACCAAGTAGCTGGCATGCTGAAAGCTTGTCCAGCTTGTCCAAGCTCTCTCACAAAATGCCTTGCGAGAGCTATGACCATAAAGTCTATCCCTAATTAATTTGAACCCACAAAGGTCTGATTCCTAATCTGCGATGTCCCCAAATCTCAGGGATGACAGTTCATTTGGACTGACGCATTGATAAGGTGCAGGTTGTAAGATGCTGTAAGAGTGGTTAAAAAAACTAAATCTCACTTTTAGTCCTCAGAAAAGTGCTGTGTTTTAATTTCAAAATGCTTTCCTTTTGCATTCTGTCTCCAAGCAAAGATCCCAGCAGTTTGTTAATAGAAAAGCACAGGATTATAGATTTGAATCGTGTTTCATCTCAAACTGTGTACATATACCCCATGTAGTTTATGCAGACACTTACCCCATGCCATGGATTATTAAACCAATAAAGAAAACCACAAAGAGGTGGTGGGTGTACCAGAACACCTCATAACACGACCTTCTGACGAGCTCGGTGGATGAAGTCATGATCAGAATTAAAGCCACAGTTATCATGACTCCAGTTACTCCAGCTATGGTGTTTAGTACCTCTCCTGTTGTGTTCTAGAATGAGAATACAGTATTAGTATTAGCATTTGCATTTGCATTTACATTAGTATTATTAGTTGTTTTTGTAGTTGTTATTTTTATTACTTCTTCTGTTGCTGTTACTATTGTTACTGTTTTTGCTATTATGTATGAATCCAAAACTGAAGATACATTTTCAGCATCGGAGCAAAAGGAGAACAAGACATGGAGTCAAGGCAAGCCTCCATTTTCCAGCAGAAGAGCATGGAAAAACATCCCTCCCTTCTATTCCCACTCAGGCTTATCCCAGGCAGATGTGTAAATGTTTGCTGCAACTTATTGTTTCAGGAATCAAAATGAGGAAATTTGTGTCATTAGTATTTTTATCTATTTTGCTTATGTAAAATTGTCTCAGAAAAAAAAGAAAAATTTTTAGAGAAGCGGGAAACCTAGAACTGTAATAAGCAAAACAGCACTAGAAAGCAACTTACTCATATGAGGGTGATAAAGTGACGTGCTAGGATACCTGCAACCATAAAGGTGTGTGGCCCTGGTGCTTATTTTACTTCAAAGTTTGTGGGGTTTCAGCAGATCTGAAGTGGTGTATCAAATGAGTGGCTCTCATATACCTAAACAGCCCATCTCCTTTACCTGTTTTCTACATTTACCTGAAGATATATTGGATAATACCTGGGTTTATTTTTTAAAAGACATATTTATATTTACGTTTTTTTATGCTTATCGGTGATGAAACATGAATATACTGGGCTTCAACATGTTCTTTCTTGTTCATGACTCACAGACATCAGTGCAGATCTGTTACATCTGTCTAAACTCACCAAAATAAACTGAAGTGAGAATGAAGATGTATTTTGAACACAACAGTCAGATGCTGATCTCAATTATAAAGTGCAAATTGTGAAGAATAGCAGTAAAAATCTCACATGCAAGATGAGACTCAAGCTAAATATGCCAGCAGAGTGTAAATGAAGTCCTCATTTGGCCTGCAAAAGCATATATATCTGTTTTCCTGGTGCTGATGCACAGGAATGAAGGCGCTCAGCACGCCTTCTGGATCCTGTGTTGGTTCTACAGCTTAATACACTAGGAGAAAAAAAATCCTCTGTTGTGCTTGTAAAGTGCACTCATATGATATGGAAATCCTTGAGGTGATAAAATTCCACAATGCCATTTTTGCAGTCACTTTTTACAGTAGAATCATTCTTTCAAATGTTCACACTTGACAGCACACAGTACATTTTCAAATTGGTGCCTGTGAAGACTGTGTTCAGATCCTATTACATATTAACAGGATTGATCTATGTGATATTTTGAACATTTCCATCACAGTGGCTAGTCTGAATGTTGAGATGAAACATGGAAAAATGTCAAAGACACTTAGTGCATTGCTGCTGCAGGGGTAGGACGGAACTGAAAAAAATGCCTGAATTGTTGTTCTCAGAACTTTCTTCTCTGAAGTTAGAAGCAATATTTTATTTGCTTTCCTTCATAATTTATTAATTCTGAGTGTAGCTACTGACACACGAGTGGACAAAAAAAGAAATATATATGTTAGAGGTTAGAGTAAAATCTAGGCTGATAATTATGGGGCATATTACTGTGAGAAATCTGGGAAAGGATCTTAGAAAATGCTAGCCTTTCTCCTCAAGGATATTTTTTAGGATCTTGGTGTTAATTAGAGTCCTACCTCACAATTATTTCACCATGGGAAGGCTTAGTGTAGAAAAAAATGCATGCTGAAAAACAGTAAATTCCTATTCAGAGCTGTGAGCTCTGTTCTGTTCTTGGGGAACATCTCACGTGCATGTGGTGAGAGTGGGCACCAGGGGTGCAGAAACACTGGGCAGCTTCGTCCCTTCTTGCCGTCCTGTTCTGATAAAACTAACTGCTTTGTCAACACTAACATCAAGACTTTTGTGTTCATACCATTGAGATCGATTATTTGCTTGGTTTTCTTCAAACTTGAGAATTGTTCTCTGGAGATATTCAAGACCCGCCTGGACAAGGTCCTGTGCAGCTTGCTGTAGGTGACCCTGCTTCGGCAGGAGGGTTGGACTAGATGACCCACAGAGGTCCCTTCCAACCCCTACTATACTGTGATTCTGTGATTCTGTGAAAATCTCACACGTTACCTTTTCTCTAAGAATGAAACGTTTGGCAATGTATGATGCCAAAGTTCTCATTCTTTTTAGTGAGAATTTAGCTGGTATGTATCTTTGCAATTAGCCCCTATCAGATGAAACTTCAAAGTTCACAGCATAAGTGCTTTTCATCGCAAACTGTTGACAGTAAGAGGTTGCATTTTCAGCACATACGGGTAATCTCCTCCTACTTCTCAGGAAAGTCCTGCATTTTTGAAAAACAGACATCTAGAGAAAACCAGAATTTGGGAGAAGTCCTTTGTTCTTAAATCCAGTAAAATTCTCTGAAGATTATTGTTTTAGTAAGAATGAATAAGCATCTTCTGCGGACAAAATTTATTGGGGGAGTTTACCTACCAAGGAGACAGAAAATGTTAGTTTGCCTTCGTGATACTATGCTTGGAATACACTCCCAAGATTTGTCCTAAGCAAAATTATTTTAAATGTAGTCATATTAACCCGTTTTAATAGAAATTGTAAGTGTTTTACCTTTTCTGATAGAGAGTTAATTTGATCTTGGCTCGTTCTTCCCTGGAGTGAAACCCTACCTTACTCAGTTACTGAATACACAGAAAATTTACTGCATATTTATCATGTGTCTGAACTAATGACATCAGTGAATATCTGGTTGCCTAGAGCCAGATGACAGGGTATCTCCACTGACTGAAATGGAAACTTTGCCAATTTGTGACATCTTTAACATTTTCCTAGATAAAGCAAAACAAACTGGAATCCACAATCCCTCCACTTTCTGGCACTATTAAATGGATTGTGAAATCACTAGTGGTGGTGCGTGATTTCCTAACAATACGAAACAAATTCAATACTTGAGCACTACAGTCTCCTTTTTCACGTTGACTATATGCCAGCCTTTCTGCTGCTTCATGAATCAAGAGTTCTCCTTGTTCTCTGGACCTTCTGGAGTATAGTGACCAAGGAAAATAAACCTTTGTTTGTCTTCCATATCCACATTAACCACCAGCAAATGCCATTAAATCACGAAAAATTGATTCTGCCACATTCTTACGAAAGCTAGGTGACAGTCCCAACACCGCTATACTTAGTACACTAAGTATTAATGCTGCTTGAAGCCAAGAGACCTTGTTTTAATATCACTCTTGATATGAAAAGGGACAGTCCCTCAGGGTCTCAAATTTGGAGATGCTTTCAAGGGGATTTTGAAAAGTCACTGAAAAGTCAAACCCAGCCACAGTGCAAAAGGTGGTTCTACTGGTTCTCTGCACATATTCTCTGTACTTTCTGAGTAGGATACTTCATTAAGTCTCCTCACATCTGCTGGCTATGGGGAGTAAATAACTGTGCATTTACACAGGATAGGCAGACTGATTGCTAAAACGAAGACTGTGTAAATAATGCAGTTGGGGTGAGGATTCCATCCTTGCAGTCTCATGGATGCATATCCCAGTGATTTAATTCCTCAGGAATTTGGCCTTGTAAATTAGTGCATCCTAAGATGATCAAATCCAGTGTATAGAGAAAGGTAATGAACTTTCACACTTCTTGCTGATTCTAGATATTCCAACAATGACAAAATATGTCAGCTACTCCTTTCATTCATTTTCTTATTTCTTTTACTTGGAGCTCGATCGTTAATTCCCTCCACTGTCACATTAGAGCTTGAAGCCCTGTGGTAGTTGAGAGAGGCAAGGAACATGGTATCTCCCATGTTCTTTGCCAGCCTCCCTTCAAAGTCACCCGAGTCTGTCTGCAGAAGGTAAATAGTAAGTAAATCACCATGCTCATTGAATTCTTTTATGTTAATTACTTTTATGTCAAATTCTTTTAGCTCAAACTTTTATGTGCCAACTGTACATTCTGGATTTTCTTCCAAGGACATTGCAAAGTCATTTCACAAAGATCAATATCAAGGACAATGTATTTTGATTGGCATCAACAACCAGGTTAAATT
>Ga0181612_116772_pt1 | contig 13538 bp, 7 predicted proteins | sample HoacroProtozoa21_FD_119630 | JGI IMG/M metagenome (GOLD analysis project Ga0181612, IMG submission 119630) | Hoatzin crop microbial communities from Cojedes, Venezuel. Combined Assembly of Gp0051906, Gp0051904, Gp0051908 | reverse complement strand
TTGTGGAGTCTCCTTCTCTGGAGATATTCAAGACCCACCTAGACAAGGTCTTGTGCAGCCTGCTGTAGGTGACCCTGCTTCGGCAGGGGGGGTGGACTAGATGACCCACAGAGGTCCCTTCCAACCCCTACCATTCTGTGATTCTGTGATTCTGTGAACATAAAAAAAGCTAATGCATATAATTAAGTTGAAGGATATAGACTCATTAAACCATGAATAAAGCTTACATTCTGCAAAATAATGAGAAGTTGCTAGCAATTAGATTGCTCAGTATGCTGCAAAAGAAATTGCTTTGGAACCAAATTTGACTTAAGGAATACAACGCTTTGTGCATCTTCCCAAATAAATTTGCCAAGCCAGAAAAAGAGGAAAACAATGTGTTGAGGTTTTCAGTCTGAGTCCCGCTTGCTGCAACTGTAGTAGAATAAGGTTATGACAAAGTTAAAAAAAACACCATCCTGCAAATGCACATATGGATGTAGCTCTGTCTTTCTGTATACAAAAAAAGGAGCATACTTACTTGTGTGCATTCAACTTTCAAAACGCAGAGGAACAGCAGGATTTATGGCAGCCAAAAACCAGCTTGCCAAGGCGCAGGCCTCAGGCAGGACTGGCAGAGGAAGCCACCGGGAGGCAGCATCGCCCCTCCGCAGGCGCGGGATCGCAGCCTGCTCGCCCCTGGCACCGGGAAGCGGCAGCCTCGGGTGCCGGTCACCTGCCGAACGAGAGCATCCACGCACAGAAAACAGCACGGGCGGATATTTAGAGGCTGATGCATTTGTGCCTACCTTGAATAACAGTGAAAGTATTTGCATTAAAGTGATACCAGTTTTGCTAGTTATCCAAGACTGAAGTGGTCTATTTTTTTTTTTTAGCATCATCTATCTTTATTCTGAACAACCGCGGTATAACAACAAAGAGGGCTATAATGAGCAAACTAACATTTTATGTGCTTATGAAAGAGCTTCTTTGTTCATTAGAAGTTAAGATTTTAATACTTCTCTTTCAAAACTGCAAATTGCTATATGAAAAAGAAGAAACTGAAAGTAGCGATTTAATGACTCTCCTCTCAGCTGACAAAAACCCTTAAATTTGTGTTTTATTAATTTTCAACAGTATCAGCCCCCTTGATTATAACCTCACAAGAAGAAACAAAGCTACGTCCGGCATAGATGAAAATCAGAAACCACAGAAGCCTGAGACATCCTGTTCTTACACTGTCTCCCATCACAATAAAAGCCTAGAGAATCCAGCTTTTTTCTTTCAGATCCACCTAAATAATTTTTTTTTCATGTAATTAACAATTCTTTTGAAACTTGAAGTGTATTGAAGGTCTTCTTCATCCCTGCATTTCATGATTCTGAAGGAACTACCCAAAGAATTTGACTCACTCTTATAGTACCACGGTCAGAGAGGGCTTTACTTAATATTATTGTCTTATGTAGTCTTATGAATTTATTGTATTTTTAAAAGTTGCCATAAACATACAAAAATACAATATTATTTAGGCTTTTTGTTATTATATAATGAAAATAAGATATGAAAACTGCTATTTCAAATAGTGACATATGATCTCTATTGGCCAATGAGAGTTCAATTTGTGATGCTGATCTTTCATGTAACATTTTCCTTCTCTGCTGTTACCCACAATATTTCATATGCAGGATATTTGCCCTTTTTCACCTGAAGATAGAAACACATATGCCTCTAATTATTGATAAACAAGCTATCATATCCTTTGACTGCCCAACAACAATTAACCCAGAAAGATTTGCTGATAGCATGAAGTATAGAAACATTATAAAGAACCAAAAGTTGACAATTTTAAGGCACACTATACTTTGAGTTATTTAGCTCACTACACAGAATACATTGGGAGAAACACAACAGACATCTCAATCAAAACTCCCCTTTATTAATGTTAAAATGGGTCTAGTAGGTTAATCCATGGGAATATCAGATGTCACCTGGCATATCTGTCCATGCTAAGAGCGTGTGCTCAGGCAGGTGGAAACGTCTGGCTTTAATTTTGCTTCCACTCAAGGCTAGCAAGATGCAAATCAGCTCCAGGTTTCCTAGCTGCGCTCCTGCGAGAGTGTGTCACCCAAGATGATGGATACGAGCAGAAACCTGAGCCAATGACATCAAATAGCTCTGCTTTTACACCTGGCTTGCACTCTGTCATGCTCCCGCGTAGGCAGAGTTAGCCCAGGTCAGGTCGTGACGCTCTACCAGGACACCAGAGAAAGATGGTTTGCTGTATGGGTTGCTAGCTGAAATCCAATCTGCTGCTCCGTCATACCTTACCTTTGCACAGTTTTCTGTGGTTTGGATCTTCATCTGCAAAAGGTTCATTCTCTAATTATCACAGTATTGTAGAGATCAATCAATTTATGACTGTCATGCACTTTGATACTGTTGCAATGAGGCTTATACAAAATGCTTCAGAGTGGTCCTTAGAGCTGTCTTCTACGAAAGTGGAGTAAAGCTGGACAGGCAGCACTTGCATGCTTCAGGCGTGAGACAACCGGCAGCTTCGGGAAGAGGAAAAAAAATCTGCTAATTTGATGTATTTATTTGTTTCTTATTGCTGGACGAAAGGAACAAAGAGCAATCATTTAGTTCTACTCCAGGGAGAGAAAAAAAATGCAAATTTCAACCAATTTTCTGGCTGTCTGCATCTACCTTTATCAAAAACACCTTGTGAAATTAAAAAGGCAAGTTAAACATGGGATTCAGACCCACTTGTGATTCCACAGTCAGGGGTTGCAAAGCAGCTCTGCCCCTACACCGCTTGCTGTCTAGAAGACAAGAACTGCTGAGAGTCCCAAGGAGCCCACCCAGGGACCCCCGATGACATGGGTGTGTGTTACCATTCTGTATTAATGAGAGTTAACAATATTACAGAGAAAGTTCATTTTTTAAAGTGGCCATTTCCAACCTTGATGTCAGAGGTAACCTGCAGGTAGGAAATAGTTCCACTGACGTCATTAAACAACTTAGTTGTTTGCTTAGCATCAGACTCCTGGAGCTACGAGCAACCAGAACAGGTTTCTCACAGCAGCTGCACCCAGCAGCTCATCAGAGAGCATACAGCAGACTGTATTTCCAATGTTGGTCCTACAAATTAAGCCATCCAGGAAAGACAGCTCCAGAGAAATCTGGAATTTGACCAAATGAAACTCACCTACCTTTATTATTAGGGACATGAATTTGTACAGGACTGAGCATTCTTGGTTCCTTTTTTTTTTGCCCTAAAGAATAACATTGTTTCTACAAGTTGGAGGCAGTGGAAACCTATAAACAATTGTTGACTGGCTGTGAATGACAATCTTCTTGCAGCTGTACAGAGTAATAATCGTAGTCAATAACTTAGTAAAATTCTGTACAATGTCATGACATGGTAGAAGGCTTTTCATCTATAATTAATTATACTCATAGAATCATAGAATCGTAGAATGGAAAGGGTTGGAAGGGACCTTGAAGATCATCTGGATCCAACCCCCCTGCCATGAGCAGGGACGTCTTCCACTAGACCAGGTTGATCACAGCTCCATCCATTCTGGCCTTGAACACTGCCAGGGAGGGGGCATCCACAGCTTCTCTGGGCAACCTGTTCCAGTGTTTCACCACCCTCATGGGGAAGAATTTCTTCCTAATATCTAATCTAAGTCTGCCCTCTTTTAGTTTACAGCCATTTCCCATTGTGCTATCACTACCCACCCTTGTGAAAAGTCCCTCTCCATCCTTCCTGTAGGCCCCCTTCAGGTATTGGAAGGCTGCTAGAAGGTCACCCTTGAGCCTTCTCTTCTCCAGGTTGAACAGCCCTAACTCCCTCAGCCTGTCCTTGTAGGAGAGGTATTCCAGCCCTCTGAATCCTCGGCAAGCCAGCTAGATTATTTTTCCAAATGGTTTGTACCACTGGAACAGAGGCAAAAAATGTCACACCCCAGGAGTGACAGCAGAATTTGCAGAAATGCACAATTCTGCTTTGAATAAATTTGCTTGGGGAGCAAACTGTTGCAGTGGCTCTCTGGAGTTCAGTGCAAGGTGCAAATCATGGGCAAATGAATCTGGTTAATACCTTTAACCAACTGAAGTTCGTGTTGCTTCAGCTACTCTGCCATTGAGATCAGAATTAATTTAAATCTAGCTTAACCCCACTGACGCAAATTGCATTCGCATTTTGTACTACGGTGTAGACTCAGTACTGGTCATGCGATGTCTGCTGTCTTTCAACTTTTTAATTTTTTAAAATTTTTTTTACTAGGCCACTCTTGTATCTTCAGTTAAAATGAGCAATTGATCTTGTTATCTGTTCTGCCACTAAGAGATACATCACAACTCGCATAGTGGCTTGTAATGCCCGTATCAATTCGTGTGACAATCTTACAGTTAAATCTTAGCTGCGGTCATCACTAATTGTCAGCGGAATTTCTTGGTGTCTTTACTGTTATTCAGAATTTTTAGCCTTGTTTTCTATGTAAACAGCATCTTCATGTCGCCAGTGATGATAATGAGTAACAGAAAGTTGAATTTTTACAGCCCTGTTATCTCAATGGGCTTTTAAAGGTGCATTCCACTTCAGGAAAAATAACAAAAACAAACCAAACCAAACCAGAAAAACGTGGAGTGATATTATTGATCTTTAACATCTCCACTGAAGCAGAGCCACATATAGTGATAGATAAGACAAAACGTGATAATTGTTAGGCCACACAGAGCTGCACTACACGGCCATCCAGGAGAGAAAAGGAAGCAGAGAACAGCATCAGGCAAACCACATGGGGAAGTTTAGGTAGACCTTGATACCCAAGCTGCAGTTTAGCCATGACACTGACATTCACAAACATCTCCTTGGAAAGTACCGTAATGTCTTTAGTGACCACAAATACATATATATTTTCTCTCAGCTAAAAGCCAGTGCACCCAAAGCAACTGTTAAGAAGTTGAACAAAGGAACTGTTTACATGACCAGCTATACCATTTCCTGTAGCATTTCAGTTTCTATTGATAGCTCCTTAAAGGTTTCTGCTTATCAAGACGAAAAATGGCGGTTACTTTATTTCATTATGAGGAGGTAAACTCCTGTATCTGAGCTTGTATTAAAGTGTTTCTGGAAGCAGAGAAAGAGATACCGCTTATTCATGCTCTCACATACGCTATGGCAATAGTACACAACAAGTTTGGGCAGAAAAGATAAAGAAAGATTGTGCAATATTCACAGACAGCATGAAACTAAATGCTCATTTTTCAATCATTTAGGCATTTCCTTCATAGTATTTCCCTCAGTGGATCTTATGTGGCATTAATAAGATGCATTCTCTGCGTGTGTCTTTTCCTCTCTTTTGGATGTTGTGTATTTTCTTACGTGCAAAAATTGCTTAGTTCTAATGCGGGATCATACCTTGTTTCCTCACTTGCCCGTTTGTCCACTTTGGGCTAATGTTAGAAAACATCCCTTAAAGACAATCGCTTTTAATCTTGTCAGAGATGCCTGTGTTGTGAGGGTGAAAATTTGTTATTAGCTTAGCTTTTCATCCATGCGTAACAGGATGTTAAAATCAGAGATGTTTGCTTGGGGCCATGAGAATCATCCTACTCTGAGCTTACAAGTTCTGAATTTATAAAATGCAACATATTTAAAATAAACAAGCAGAAGGCAAATGCCAGTTTAAAATGAGCAAAAGTGTGTTTGGTGTATATTAGTCTTTGTGTAAGGAGTTTAAGGCATCTTCTTGACTGCCGTAAAAGAAGAAAAATATGTTGAATCTTTGCTGATTCTTATCCCTCCCCCCACCTTTGTTATCATAGCTGATCAACACAAAAAACTGTGCCATGCTTTTCTTAGAGTGAGGACTTTCCCCCTGAACAGGGTTGTGATCAGCTTGGTCCCTGCGGCGTTAAGCATCCTCAGTCCTCATGCTGTACCTTATCAGGTTAAGTCCTGGGAACAAACAATACCAAGACAAAGTCAGCCTGAAATAAAACCCGAATGAAACCCATCCCTCACAAAATGATGGCAAAGCCTCTATTTGCACTTCTATTGTAAGGTAAAGCAGGTGTTATTTAGAGAATATGCAACCTAAAGGGCTCTCTCTTCCCTCTGCACTGGAGCATCTGTGGCAGGACGGGGAGCCAGGATCACCTTCTGCAAATACCCACAGAGCAGTCACAACTTCCCATTTTCCTTCACTCTTTACTCCACTTTAGTTAAATCAGCCAGAGCAAAGGATGTAGAGTAGGTGATAGTTCCCTTGGGAATACCTATGTTAGAATTGTGGTAATTGGCAATGAAAGCAATCAGTGAGTTCAGATACTTTCGGAGAGACCTCTGAATGTCTCAATGCTCTCCTTTGTCATCCCCAGTACATGCATAATAAAAATGGCTACTGAAGAAACACAGATAGGCATCCTGGCTCTAAACACGTGTGTAATATAAAATGCAGAGTTGTACACCGGTCTGCTGGATGACGGGCTCGAGTATTTGGATTGCCTACCAAGTGTTGATGAAAAGCCACACAGGTTCTTAATTCAGAAACACCAATTTTTCCTCTGTTCCTGTGTTCATTTTCTTTATCAGCAGGGGATGACTTACACTTTCAAAACTGATTAACATTTTAAAACTGTGGGAGCACTTTGTGTGGCATTACAAATGATTTTAACCCTTTAGCTCTTTGCTGGAGCTCTTCTTTGTTTGGTTTTTTTTTCGCTTTTTCCCTTTTCTTCTTTTTCGAATACGGATTGTGCCAGCATGTCAGCACTTCCAGAGACTAAGCATTTTGCACTATGCAGAAGGCACCAGAGACATCAGATACTTTAACTAATGGCAGTAAAAACAGGTGGAGGTGTACTAACTTTCACCTCATTGTCTAACCTGGGTGAAGGAAACAGCTTTGCCCTAAGGTTTTGAGAAAGCTAGTAGTTTCCTTAATACGTTCCCATGTCCTGTTTGTCCTCAAAGTAATGTCTGTTTAAAGTCAACAGGACTTATCCTTTTCAGCACGTTTTCCCCTCAATCGCTTTTTTTTCTGTTATGCCTTCTCTCACATGCTTGAACACAGTGATGTATGGGCAAAACAAGGGCTCGCCTGTACCCAAAGATCCATCTTCCAACTGTGGTTAGCGTTGTTTTCAGGCAGCCAAAGCTCATTCTAAAGCATGGCTGAGGAATGCTATTCACTTAGAAATAAATACAGTACTTGAAGGCATTTTTCCATATCCATAGACAAACATGTAGCTGCAATGTACATAAGATCATTTGCAGCTGAGGAAAACTATTAAGCAATGCCTACAAATTTGTCTGTAGCCTACTCACAAACACTGCCACCTTCAAGGTGAATTAAAAAGGTCAACATCTGTTCAAGTCCGCACATTGGGTTGATAACATGGCAAAAGATACACAGAAAGGATCCAGTTTTAAGGTTGCTTGTGTAAGGACGATCTCCATTGACCTTGGTGGGATTTGCATTTGAGGACCCACTCTGTCTCATGCCTCCAAACATGAAGGAGGACACTGCTCATCAGCTGCTGTTCTGCAGTGCTCAGCAACAGCACTTAGCACTGTAAGTATTAGTTTATGTTGCTTCTTACTATTTTTTGACGAACAGAAGTCCAGTAGCAGGAGAGTTTTCCTTCTCTCTTATAGTTAAGAACGCAGGAACAAAACTATGTTTCTGTTTTCCTGCCAGATATTGTGACAAAAAGCTGGGCATGGGTGTCCTCTTTTCTAGCTTATCAGTTTTAGGAATTCAGAAAAACTGTACATGGTCCAGTAGTCAAAGACAGCAAAGAAAAAAAGACAAGAAAGTCACATTACGTCTGCATCTGAAGATGAAGCGTCCATTTCTCAACCTACATGTCTTTTAACCTTTGCTTCTTTCACTTTCCAACTCTGCTTTAGCTGAACTTCACTCCCCAGTGCCCAGGGATCTCCCTTGGGATTCCTTGCTTTGGAGATTGTGGTTAGCCCTGTCCCCGCATTCAGTGGTGGGGAAGTTGGTTTTAGCATGTATTTTTGTAGCTCGTCTGGTAAGAACCTGCTGCCATTCTTCAGCACGTGTTAACCAACAGATATGGTAAGCAGAAATTCTCTACTGTTATGCCAACAGATCACAGAAAAACAGAAAATGCAAAACACTGGGGAGAACCAGTCAGGAATGTACTTCATATTCTCAAAATTCGCGTATACTTTCTGAAAGTGTAACTTTGACAATTAGTTTTAGAAAGAAAACTCCATCAGTTTTACTTTTGTCCCCTGTAAGAATATACAGCACAGGACATTTCAATCAGTTTATCTTTGTTTCATTAAATGGGGTCAGGCAGGAATGAAAGGACGTAGAAAATTGTGCTTGTAGCATTGGAAAAGCTAGTGCCTTAAAGAATCTTCCAAAACATAAAAATCCTGAGCATTTCTCAAAAGAGAAACTATTGATTATTTTCTCACATAACTACTATTCTGAGATATTACTAGCTTTGTGAAAATTAGTGGCTTTTTTGGACATTTGATTAACAGGTGTGAGGAGCACTTTTTCAGGTTTGGAGGCAGGTAATTTACAGGTTATTGTAGGGGAAATGGAACAAGAGGAAAGAAAAATAGTAATGCTTCATCTACGGTTCTCTCCCCTTTCTTTGAAAAGTTTCCTGTTAATATTCAGGAAAAATTTCCCTTTTCTAATGTTCTTTCACTACTCTTATTTTAGTTTATTATCTTCATTGTCCATTGTAAATAAAAAGTAAGAAAACTGCCAGTTCCTTTTGATCATGTTTCTGTTCTTTCCCCCAGTGAAAATCACATGCAGAGCTTTTTCTTTTCCTTTCCTTCAGAGGTGGAAAGCGTTCCTCATTAGGAAAAGCAGATGCATCCTATCGCAGGGAGTAGAGGGTTATGTACTCTTTCAAGCAGGTTCCTTTCTCTCCAGGTACGAATTGTTTAATTCCGAAGCATTGTCAGTGTTCTGAGTGTTCACGTATATAGAATACAGTGTCATTGGAAGCTCAAGGCAAACTACGTCTAAGAATAAAAAAATGTATTGAAGCATACAAGCTAATGAGGACATAGTGCAACTACTCCTCATAACCATTGCCCAGCCAGCTTCCTCAGGGGAGTTAGACTAAAGAAGTTACGTCAGGAAAACAGGCACACTACAGGTGAGTGACAGTATTCTCCCTTCATCCCTCATAAAATAGTCAAGAAGAGAAATACAAAACCCAACAAAAATTCTTCCTGCACCTTTTTGATAATTTTAATTTGTTTGAAAGAATATATGAACCTGTATTCCTTTTCACGCTCATTCGTATTTTCAAAGTTTGTTCTAAAGTACTTTTTCCTCTTCAAATTAAGCACATTTCCTGGGGACATACATAGCAATTATTTTGTAACTCTTCAAAAGCCAGCAGTACAAATATTGCAGGCATTTTATAAACACGGGGCTGAAACGATATACTTAAATTACTTGTCATACAAGGTCTTGAAACAATAGAGTTATACTCTATTCAGAAAACATTCTCTTGAAGTTTGCATATATACCCTTTTATTTTCTTGTGAAGTTTTAAAGTTCCACACACACATACACTTGCTTGGAGCCTTATGAAACCGAAATGTCAAGTGAGAGTTTCTTTATATCATGTTCTGTCAATCAAAGTAAGCGAGGCTTTATGCATCTGTTGCTAGTATATTGGCACTTTTTGAAGAGTGTTTCGGAGGGAGCGAGAATAAATAAAGATCCTTCAGGCACTTTCTCATTTATGGATGAGGAATCAAAGCAGTCTGAAACTTCATTTTCAGCCTGATACCCTGAAGATTGTTGGCTGATAATTCTGGATGGAACAGCTTATCTGGGAGGATTAGGGAGAACATGGGCTTCCTATTACTGCTGGCTTCAGCCTATTCAGCTGGGCAGACTCTGTCACACATTATCTGTGCCTTTACATATGTCACTAATCTTATCTATATCTTTTCAGCTCCTTCTGTTGGAGCTGTGGTTTCCTGTACCTAAACCTCCCATTTCTTCATTACACCAGCTGTATAGGCATTAGCCTTCTCTAACAGCCTTTCTGCACTGTGTCATTCAGTAATGGCTAGTAATGCAAAGGTATGAGAAGGTAATGGCAGTGCTTTATCTCAGATCTTACAGGCCTCACATCAATATATTAAATGCATACCTCCCTTCCCCCCATCATCTTCCATACTCCCCCCCCCCCATTTTTGACCAAATCCGCTTAACAAAATAAAATCACCTCAACAATAGAGTATCTCTGCAATCATTAAAAATAGTGGAAGCAGGCAATTTGGGGGCAGGTATATATGCTGGAAGGGTCAAAGTAGTTTGTAACCCACAGAACAAAAACCTCAGTGGCAGAACTATTCTGGAGCTTCTGCCATTCTCTTCTGTATTGCTAAAGGGGGTTACAAATTTAGTGGTGTTTGTCACTAGGAGACAGTAGCTTGGAAGGAAGAAAGATTAAACCCTCTGAGAGTCACTGCCCTTTTTAAACTTTATAGGGAAGCCCTTTCCCCACACCTACTCTCAAATACTTCCCCAGCTCCGGCAGGCTCCCTGCCTGCTGATCTTAGCTCCATCCTTTCTCTCCTGCCTTTGCTTTTCAGAAAGGCTTTCTGCCTTTTCCTGCCACACCACCACTCTGGTGTCCTCTTTCTTTCCTAATCAATTTTCTGGTATTTCTTCACCTCCTTCAGACTTTTCAACTTACCTTTTTCCCTGTGACTGTAATAAGAAAGACAATAAATGAATTCTTAAAAGTGGAAGAGGTGGAGCTAATGACATACCGTTTTGCCCATTTATTTTCTCTCTAACAACGTTTTTGACTCTAAGGTCTTTTAGGCAGGGGCTGCTCTTCTTGTATGTTTTCACAGTGTAGTAGAACACACATCAGAAAAAACAAAAAAGGATCACTCAGTCCTTACCTTGATGGCTTTTTTGGGTACCACTATGGTGCAAACTAGAAAAACACATCACTGATTTCTGACTAATAGCTCACTCAATAGTACTATCTGGCACTTTATTTGCAATTAGTAATTCAGCCAGTTCTATATATGATTAATTTTAAATACATTTAAATACAATTTAAATAATTTTAAAGCACGGAAAATTTCCTTCCTGTTTTTACTGCCTTTGCATTTGGTTTTACTTTAAATTGCCAAGTTCTTGCGGATCTGTATCTCATCTATTCTCTCAAGGTTGAAACAATAATGTTTATCTGAACCTGACAAATACGATTTCTCTTCTTCAGAAATGAATACCTTGAATGTCCTGGTTTCCCCATCCTGCAACCACAAGCCCAGTCAGGGCCATGCCATTTAACACAGACCCATTTTTTATTCACTGACAAGCAGAAGCAGCAAGAAGTGTAACCTGTATCCCAAAGCTATACAAACGCTGCTGAATTATATAGGCAACACAGTCAGATGGAGTTGTGCTTGCTCCAGCAATGCTGGCAACTGTGGGAAATAACGTGTTGCAGCAGTGGAAGATTTCCTTGACTACTTGCAGTCTTTCAGAGATTTGGAAAAGCTGCTTACCATGGCCCCTGCAAGAACTGCTATTTTTCAATGTACACGGGATGTTCATGGTCACTCAAGGACTTGAGGAAGAACTTAGTATTAGATGCTCTGAGGGAAGTTGTTTTCACTGTTCTAATCCAGTTGATTTGTTCTTCTCTAGGCTCTTGTACGCAGACTTTTTCAACAAGCACTGAGATAAACTGAGCATTTCATATAGAGTTTACTTTGCCCATGCAGTTTGGCCAGCTATGCATTTCGTCAGCTGAAAAGTATAGACCTAAAGAGATCAAGGCTAGGTCTCAACACTAGAGCAGAATCCAGTGTTTCATCAGGTGCACCTGAACCCCTTTATGATACATACAGTATGAAGAGATATATAAAGAATCTCTTAAAGACTAAATTTATAGTAAGCCCTTGTCCGAGTATGTGTCATTTATGAAAGGATAACACGTGGCATGTGGACTCATCATTAGCCCAAGGTAACAGAGGTTATGACTTGTAATTCTGTTCTCAGCCCTGCTACAGAGTTACTACATGACCTTGCACAAATCACTTAACCTTTATGTGACTAATTTTATCCGTCTATAAAATGGGGATAATAAAATTTTTAGCTACACACAGTGGGATGATGAGAATTAATTAATGCTGTAAAATTCCCTGAGAAAGAAGGCTTAAGATACAGGGCCTAATTCCACTAGTATTCACTTTCTGGCTCTCTGTCTTCAGCAGTTACTTCTAGCTGAGCAAAATTAGTGTAAAAAGCTGCCATCTGGATTTGTTAGCATTATTCAGATTCACTATGTTTAGATATGGAGCTCACAAAAAACACTCTAGAGAATCAACCCAAGAGAAAGCTCAAGTGATTCATTAGTAATATTAGTTGTATATCCACATACACAGAGTACAATCAACAACGCTTGAGCATTCAGAATTTCATATCAGGGGCTCCGAGTCAGCACATGTAAGAATAGACATCTGATTAAAAGCACCTGTCTGTGTTACTGAAGCTGTAAGCACAAATCGGGTGGCCATATGCCCACATGCATATGGGAGAAAGAGCGTGCAGGGTTCATGTGGTTCTTCAACCTCTGCTTTTTAAAATTTGACCATAAAATTTCATTTTTTCTGGCTTGTGGAACAATTTTCTATAATAAAAGTGATATAATTTTCATTAGAAAATTCAAGTTGGGAATGTAGTATCATATCGCCCACAAATATACTGGATTTTTATGGGATATGACTATTAGAAAATACACAGCATGGAAAACTAGATAATGTCTATGTCTAGTAGTTGGATTGAGGGGGGAATGGTAGACCGAAGAGCAGAGAATCATAGAATGATTTTGGTGGAAGGGACCTTAAAGATCGTTGAGTTCCAATCCCCTTGCCCTGGGCAGGGACACCTTTCACTAGACCAGGCTGCTCAAGGCCTTGCCCAGCCTGGCCTCGAACACCTCCCTTTCTTCACTCTGCTACTGGCGTGCTGTTTTACAGTGGGCAGGCCAAATCAGTCCCATTGCAATTTCCATTCCAGTATACTGAGACATAAAGAAATCCCTGTACGATACAGAACAACCAGTCTTCAATATCCTTATCTGTTGTTTTACCTAAAGTATGCATGGATTTATGCTCAAAACAATGTTTATTTCTTTCTACTGCTAGGGGAGAATTTTCAAGTTACTGTGATTACTACAAACTCCATCAAATTCACAATATATATATGCACTCAAACCAGAAGATCATTCTGAAGTTATAAAACTGCCAAGAAAGCAGAAAACACCAGTCTTGTCTGTAGGTATCAAGAATACAATTGCCTTATCCCAGACTAGCAGCAAACCAACTGATTAATGGTTCAAGATTGTGTCTGGTGTAACTTGAAGTACTTCATGGCAGGCCCTAACTCAAGTGCCCTTTCAAATTAACCTCAGAAGATTCTTCATCATAAAGAACAATTAATTCTTTATGCAATGGAAGTGATTAACCTTGAACCTTCAAAGTCAAGATGATTGGAAGC
>Ga0181612_104088_pt1 | contig 13538 bp, 5 predicted proteins | sample HoacroProtozoa21_FD_119630 | JGI IMG/M metagenome (GOLD analysis project Ga0181612, IMG submission 119630) | Hoatzin crop microbial communities from Cojedes, Venezuel. Combined Assembly of Gp0051906, Gp0051904, Gp0051908 | reverse complement strand
CAGAGGTCCCTTCCAACCCCTACTATTCTGTGATTCTGTGATTCTGTGGGTTTTGCGAGGTGTCTCCATAGAAGGATGGTGTCTCCCCATATTTATGAATTTACAAGAGAAAAAACAAGCAAAAAGGAAATAATTACCTTATGGACTGTGACAGAACTTCATGTGTTTTTAATGCACCTCTTTTAGCCCAAAGTTAATCCTTATATTTGAAGACATGTTAAGAACCTAGGATCATATCAAGGGAAAAACTAATAGTGGGATCTTCAGGTATGTAACTCTGCCTTTGGACTAGTAACTGACGGCAGGATTTTTAATTCGCTATCTCTCTGCTTGCAGCTGGGAATAGAAGGTGGTAAATTAATCTCTTTACTCCTCAAAGTTCTTGTGGTGGCGTTGTAGTTTCTTTTTCTGTTAAGTTCCTCATACAACCTATACTGTCGTATACTGTTTGTATACATACAACCTACATGTGTGCCTGCTGTTCTATTTCAAACACTACTTAGAAAAAGTTTACTTTCAAATGTAGCTAACATTACTGAACTATAAAAATTATGGAGTCTTTTATTTTGGCCTTTGTAGGAACTGTTTTAACTGACAAACATATCTGTTATCTATGTTCCTGAAATTACTCGTGTGAAGATTTCAAAAAAAAGCAGCTTAAAAGCTTTGAAAGACAGTCTTTTACTCCATCAGTAAAGGACTGGAAATACATTTTTATCATTACAATTGATAAAGAAAGATTTAATTAAATTTCTGCAACTGTTGTGAAGGGAGATTTTCACTTTAACTCCTGTGAAATGTGCTTCAGAAGAATTGGAATAAGTAAGATTGGTCATGATTACTACAGTAGTCTCAGGATCACAATATACCATAACATATTTTATCTCCTGACTAAGAATAAATATAACTCTAGAGGACTCTTAAATGGCCAGAAAATTAAGACTCATTGATAGTCAACAATATATAAGAAAGATGTAGTAGAGAGTTTGAAACACTTTACCCACCTTTGGTGTTACTTGGCTCCAGCTACAGAAGCATGTGACTAATACAAAATAGTTAATATTATGATGTCAAAGTATTCATTGATGTGGTGATGTCACTGTGCTAGGCAGCCAGCATGCTTCTGAGCACATGACAATATACACATCTGCATTCAATAAATAAAATCTTTTCAAAATCTGGCCCCAAATTTAAAATTTGTAGCTAAGTGAGAAATTCAATTCCCATTGAATTTCAGTAGGATCTGCGTGCCAAATTCTTTAACTTCTTTTCCTGTTTCCCACAGCTTTCAAATGACGATAATTTTTAGTTCCTGCACTCTCCTTTCATTTGTTTCTGGACTGGTATTAGTGAGTGATTTTTTTCAGGGTACGCATAAATGTAGGCAAGCCATTGTGAGATTTGCAAGCCTTTAGTTAATAATCAGTTTTCTACTACTGCATTCAACATGGAAACAAGGCAGCTTTTTAGTTGCAGTGTTACAACTTGAACACTAGTGGTTCATAGATGAAAAATATCCTTGATGATGGGTTAACATTAGCTGGGGATAACTTGGATCAATGGTATCTTTACACAGGATAAAACACCAGATTGATATTATTGCTGATTTCACAGTGCTATGAAATTTACTTCAGCAGAAACACCTTACCATCAGTCTCAGTTAAGCTGAAGTACATGCATTTCGACATACTTGAAATCACACAGCAACTTCTCGGTGTTCTGGAGCACCGATAATCCAATGTCCATTTATTATGTTCTATGAGTAAAACTGAGAAATACGTTCAACACTCCCCCCAGAAAAGTCATCCAAGAGACAGACTAAAATATTTTTATTCATACTCTTGTCAAAATCTACAGTCCCCTAATACTTCAGAAGGTTATTGAGGAGTAGAATACAATATGCAAGGTCCACTCACAAACTTCCTCAAAATAAGCACTGAGAACACCTTGGCTCACAGTCAGGTATTCAGGCTTTTACAAATAAAAAAGGATTTGGTTTACCCTGAACTTCTTCAAACTCCTGTATTGGTATGCTCATTACACAAAAATCTTTGAAGAACATTTATCTCCTGCTATTTCATCTCAGCATCGCTGTTCATTCTGAAATGACATAGAAATGCTCCAAGTGTAGAATAACAGAAGTGTACGACCAGCGTAAGATAAGCAATGCAATACAAACAGATATTTAAGCTATTTTTATGTAATACATTTTTCCTTTCCAGATACGAAGAATTCTGCGTAAAACTTTAAGTACTTTTAAATTATTACTATTCTCCTCTGCATAGTTCTAAAAGTGATGAAGAACAGGCTTTCAAGGAGCTGGACTGAAATACCTCAGTTTAATCAAAGCTCAAGAAAGCCATTTTTGTTAAGTTCCTTTCCCACTTTTTATTCTTTACATTCACTCATTGCATTTTATTTCAGAATAGATTTTAATGCTTTTGGCAATATAGCTTACAAAGCCCAGGAAATGGAAAGTGCTGGAAATAAAACAGCCACAGTTGTAGAACAAGTTTCCTGAAGAGATTAGAACATGGAAGGGTGCGCTGGAAGATCCTGCTTTCTATGAAAAAACCACCGTTTCATTGGTTTTGAAATTTTTGGTCATATTCTCCAACAGTAATACATCTAAAATGAAGAAACAAAATGTAATATCCTTCTGCAGTACCAGTGGCCTCAGTGCTGCATAAACTATCAAAATTTCATTCTCTGTGGTCAAACTTCTTTGACCCAACAGATCCGACCTGAGACGTGCTAAGGTTCATGCTTTGCTCCCTGCCAAGGATACTTTTCTCATTTGTTACAGACATTTGTATGACAAGGAATGAAAAAAGAGATAAAATCATGTTTTTTCCTCTTAGTCAAGAGTAACACATAGTGCAGAAACAGCGTCTTCGTAGCAGCCGAGATACAGCTGCACAAATAAACACTGCTCTTGCACAGTGTGCTCCAGGCCCATTCTGGACCCAACAGCAAAGGATGACGTGCCAGAGCACTTGCCACAGGAAGATTTGCACAAAAGAGACACCAGTCTGGCACCAGCACTGGTCTCTGCACTTGTTTTCAGCATCCAGCTTACTAATAAGATCCAAAAGGTATCCATGAATGCATCTTTTACCCTCCCACCTGAAAGAGAAAGGTGTAAAATTTCCAGGGAATGCAGTTTATCATGTCTGGATACAAACTGTAAAAGAAATACATAGAGCAGGCATAACATACCCGATTCTTCCTTTTTTTTTGCAATGTAAGCCAAATGAAAATCAGGGTTGTTGTGTTTTGAGGAAAGAACTGTCTAAAAACGGATATTCCTAATGTTTCAGGATGAAAGTGTTCACATCCAAGGAAAATTAAAATGATAGTTACTATTAGTTATATTTTTATTACAGATTTGTAAAATAAAGTAGTAATTAAAATCGAACAAATACAACAGTAGGCAAATCCTTCAAAGTAGAAGATTCCTTTTGTGTAAAGCACAGGAAAAAAAAAGATAAGCTGCCTCAGACTAATACCATGAAAACACAGGCAAGCACTTCATTTTTAGACATCTATAGTACACTGTAGATTTATCACCTGAAAGGAGAAAAAAAGGCATAGTACCTGAATAGGGAATGAATAGCCAAAACGTCATTAACTATAAAGGTGTGAAGTGTTTAACAAATATTTCTGATTTGTACTTGGAAAGAAGCAAGGAGATATTATACATGAATGTTGAAGGCTTTAATCACCTATATGGATGGTGGAGAAACGATATAAGCTAAGGAAGCCCAGACAGTTTACCCAGAGTAGAAAAAGTGTTGGCTGAGGAGACAGCTAGTCTGCTGATGCTTACTTTGAGTAAAGTCTGGAACATGGGGCACGTTCCCAGCCAGAACTACCAGCTTATTCAGCCTTTCTGATCCGGCCTAACTCATGAGTTGCTTCTATAGGGCCAGTGCTTTTTTTCAGGAAAGGAAAGAGATCGTAGACTCCCGAGCATCTATCAGGATCCCAAGCAGCCGTCAGGCTCCTGAGCATCTGACCAGTTCCCTGGCAGCCAGCACTCCCTGCACAACTACGTGCCAAACTGCGACAGCGACACGATGTGCTGCTGCCATCCGAAGGGGCCTTGGTCTGGGGGGTGACAGCTGCTGCTATGGGACCTTCTACTGAGAAAACCCAGATCCAGCTCTTGCAGCAGCTGAAGCTTTAACAGCCAATATCTGTTAATAATCATGCATCGGGCAGTCAGGCCATTAAGTCTGAAAAGTATAAAGAATTCAAATTATCTCACAAAGAATTAGAGAGAAAGCCTATAATGAATATCAGTCAGCACAGTCTTGTGGAAGCTAGATCTTGTCAAACAAACATGTCATCTTTGGAGGGCACTTCACTTTCAGTGGATAAAGACATAATAGAGACACAATACAGGTTGAACAAGACATCCATCTGAGTGCTGCGCAACGGTCTAATTAAAAAACGAGAAGTAGACACAGCAACTCTGAAGCACAAAGTTAATGGATTAAAATTTATACAGTTAACTGATGACAAATGTGGGGAATAATAATAAAATAGATGTATTTCTAGCACTTACAGAGCTTGATAATAGACTGAAAGCTCTCAGTACCTCAGTGATGAGAAGCACAAAAAGGCAATCCAGTATTTGCAAATGACACAGAGCTGACAGGTAAACACTGATCAGAAGAGTGCAGTCAGTGAGGTTGCTCTGAATTGCTCAGCAACTGAAACTTGCTTAACTGCAGTGTTTCAGTATAGCAGATGCAAAGCAACAGATCTATGACAGGAACAGTATTCTGTGTCCCAGAAAGCAACATACTGTTAGCATGTAGCAGTACTTCTGCAAAATCGGAACTTTCATGAGACGACGGCAGAGTAATACATCTACTTCTGGTTTCCATAATTTTAGAAGGGTGGTAGAAATGAGACAACACTGAGAACCGCACAGAAAAATTCATGAAGAATTGGAGAAAGTACCTACATCTCTAAAATTAAAAAGAATGATGAAAATATTTGTTTACAAGGTATATGTTTCTTTACAGGGAGAAACTGCCAGTCACTAAACAGCTCTTTAATCTAGTGAAGAGAGGCATAATAAAACCAATGACTGAAAAAACAAATTCAAACTAAAAAATTAATCATAATTTCTTGTGACAGTGATTAAACTATGAAAATCAGTTACCAGGAGTAATACTGCCACTTCTGCCTCTTGTTATCCTTAGACAACACTACCTGTCCTTTAAGAAGAAAAGTTCTAGCTAAATACAGTGGGATGAACTCAGCATGGGGGTAACTTTCTGAACGAGTCAGCCTCATTAAAAAAAACAGCAGTTCAGATGATCTTTTGTCCATTCTGCAACAAATTATGAGCATCTTAAGATCTTAATTAAGGTCATTCTGTGCAACATTGTTTCTTTTTTGCCTTTCAGTGTGGAATTTTATCCTTCCTTTGTGGTACATCTCATCTTAGGTCCCACCCAGTGCACAAGGCATATAGTGCAGCCTTTCCCTCAGTACTGTTTAATTTAGTTTTTAATGCCTGGACTGGTGCTGAAGCCTCCACCCACTGCTCCATTTATTTGAATATTGAAAGGAGAACTGGTACTTGAAAATGCCTGCACTGAAACACTTGTCCCTCCCAGGTCAATCTGGTTATGTTTCATTACTGTGTGTTAAAAGCTGGTGAGCAGCTTGATACAACCTACAAATGCATTTCTCCTTTTCTTACTAGTTCTCTTCTTTAGCCTGACCATTATTATGCTAGCAACCCATAGTTACAAGCACCAACACTGGTTGCTCATCTTATTCGGTTCTAGTGTTTTTAATACCACCCGCTGTTTATTCTGCATGCTGCTTGTGGGTCTGGGAGTGCTCTCCTTCAAAAGTGTGCGAGCAGGTCATCATGTGGATCTGCTCCCTTCTAAAACCGGAGAGTGAAGGAGGTGCTCAGGACCATTCACACACCAGATTTTGCCACCACCCTGCAGTGTTGGTTTTCTCGTCTTGGATAGTCTTCTTGCCTTCTTGCACAGAGCTGCACTGAAATAATTTCTCATGGTCACCAAAAGATCTGCAAAGACCAAATAGCCTTCCAAGTCCTTCAGATAGCACTCAAAATATGGTGTTTATTTTACCTTTCTAAAATTTCCCAGATGAGATGTCTGGAGATACAGACTTCCCTTCATTCCATCAAAGCATTTCTGGCTGATTATAGCACCTGTGAAACATCCACTCCACAATGACTTAAATGTTGTGCACGCTGCCGGTGTGCTGACACAACACAACCAACCCAGTGCAGTCGGAAGAGGAGCACCGAAGATATGGAGGCACAAGCATGAATCTAGAAAACCATAGAGCTGCGTCACTGTTGTACTGTGTCTTATAGACTTGCAGTGTTGAAGTGGGGGGATTCACTGGTTTCAGCACAGTGCTGTAGCTGAACAACTTACAGTTTTGGGGTTGATGGGGTAGTGAAGCTGGTGTCTGGGGATCTCTGCATCTTGCTGTAGTGAGCAGTAGAGTGATCTTGCCTTCAGCAATCCTGGAAATTCAATGACAAGTACGCACTATTAGTATTTCAGTGTGCACATTTTGTAAAACTGCATATGTAGATTGAGTGTTTCCACTGGAATTTTGTGAACCATATTTGTTTTCACCACTGCACTGAAAAACTGCCATTAAATGGTCATAATATAAAACTATAGCAGAGAAACCTTGAGGTTGTACTGTATGTATATTCAAAAAGGCACAATCTTTTTTTTTTAAATTGCCAAATATCTTTATCAATGTTTACATTTCTTGCCTATCCTGCAAACCAAGATGGAGGGGGAAATGTGAAATATAAAATGTGGAAATAGGGGGGGGCCTTTTGGACACTCAAAGGACAAAAAAATAGTATCACTCAAAATGGCCTTCAAAAGTTTTAATAACCTGCTCAAGCTGCAACAGGTATTTATTTAACCCTACTTTTCATCATACAAATTCTCTTTTTTTTCTACTAAAATAATATACCCAGCTGCTTTTACCTCAGAGGTTTTCTGCTCTTCATACATATATGAACCATTCTATTCAAAATCATCTAATTCTTTTACAAAGTTATAATATTTTTTTTATTTCAGTTTGTTTTCAACTTCTTCTTTTTGGTATTAAAATAATTTAATTAAATTTTAAGTGAGGAAAGATAAACAGGAGGAATGTACTAGCTGATCCATGTTATAAACAGACTTTACAGCTGAATTTACATTTTGGTATTCTGGTGTGTCAGGGCTACTATGGAAACCTGGGCAATGTTGGTTCCCTTTCCATGAATTTCAATATGGAAAGTTATACAGCTTGTGGTGCTTTTGTTCATGTGTTCTAGGGTATAAATCTACAGCTTTATGATTTTTTAAACAATACTGACAGATACTTGCATTTGATTATTATGGTTACCTTTCTCTGCCTGTTCAGCACATCTATATTTAACTGTAGTTCACACTAGAAACTCTAGCAGAGCAGTGATTGTTTCTGTGTCTCCACCTCTCTCTTTCTTAGCACAGTGGGACCTTGGTGCACTGCAAAGGTGCATCAATACACCGTAAAACTTGAATGGTTTGGCTATGGCAATATATACGCTAAGGATATACTGGCTCACTGGAATGTTTCATTATCTACTTTGGTTAATTTCAGTAGCTTCACGGCTAAAAGATCTGTGGCACTGATCCATACTGGTATTGTTTTCCACAAAAGGCTTTATTACTTTACCACTCAGCTTATAATGATACATATAGCTAAATTCATGGAGTAAGAAATATAATGTTATCATTACTTTTTAAAATTAACAGCCTTTAAAGTTGAATTAGTATAAAGCAAGGGTAAAGCATAAGCAATTTTAGGTCTATTATAGCTAGGTAATTAATTAGTTATTCAGTACATGAGCAATCCTTTTATTCAAAAGAAAATAAGAAAATTATTAGAATACCATACGTAGAAGTACAGTCAGCTAAAAGCTAATGGGAAGTGTCCTTAGTAATGCCTAGTGGCACATAGTTTATAATATCATGCTGTGTCCTAGCTTTATTGGAACAACAGTTTATGCAACCTTTGCAATCTGCAAAAATTTCTTCAAAGCTTGACTTAGTACAATGAAAGGTCATTTTCGCTCTGATTTGCTGCCCACAGTTTAGATAAAACTGCACAGATCCCTGTGAAGATCAGAGAGTTGCAAGCTAACATGGAAAAGTGCCACCAGATTGGCATTATTGTGCCGGGTAATGTTTTAAAGTCCCCTCCTTGACATCAACACACATTCTGGCTATGCTTGTGTTAATCAAAACCTAAGTAGATGTCACTTTCTGTACTAGGGCCAAGGACTATATTCCTAGTATATGAGGCAGACACTCATCAGAGGTAGTTAACAATTTTTAAGCAGAAATGGAACTTCTTAATCAGATATTGGCCAAGCAGAAAATCCGTTGGGAATGAGATGTTGGACCAAGTATTTATTTGCAATTGTTACTTGAAGTAAATTGTTATATTAAGATAAAATTTTCTTAAAATCAATTTAAAATAAACCCAGCTAGCTAGCTGCAGAACAATCCAATTAGTTTAAAACTACAGAAGTTAGTTGTTCCATTAAATTGTCTGGGTCACTCAGGAAATCACGTGCAGCATTCTCAATAAAATGAAAATAAATGTACTATCAGGAATTGTATCTATGCTAATTAAAAGATTAGAGAAAGATTGTGTAATCATGATGACAGATGTGCAATGAAATCTTTCTAATTGCCCAAAATTTACCCAAGTCCATTTTGTGGAAGACAATCAAAATGAAAATGAAGAGATTTGTAGCATTCATGGATTATTAAATACAGTGATTCTTTCAGAGATTTAAATAACTGATTAAAAACAACAAAAACTTTGGCTCTGCTTACAAGCACAGAGACACAGACAACCAGTTTAACTCCTTCTGTACACCAAATAAATCAGGATGCTGGTGTGCAGATACCCACTTTGGTAACACCTAAACTAACTGTGGTCTGGGTACAGTGTAGATATATTTGGGTAGTACATGCTATCCTGCAAGTACATAGTCTCTAGCCTGAAGCATAGTAAGTCTGCATAGTGCTGTTCCACACTACACGAGAAGGAAAGAGAGACAAATTACTACCTTAGATGATTTCTACCCAGTACAAATATATCTTCACCATGATGCATTTCATGCCACAGGCATCGTCCTAATTACTGTTCTTCTCTCTTCCAGAAAGACCTATTTGTTTTTCCAGATACCTGAGGTGATCTGTGAAGCCCTGCGCATTGTGCGTCTCATCGTTTGCTCCAGCATGAGCTGTGGGACTGCTTTATGACCTGGAGGTCCATCATGTGTTCCTGTCCTAAAAATACACGGTACTGGAAGCAAGAGAGAGACAGGAGGTATACAGCTATTTAAATTGAAGCTAGCCTCAGCAGTGAACCAGGAATCAATAATCCTGATGCTTAGACAGATATATGGGTCCAAATTTTCTAATCCAGTCGTATGTATTCAGAGACTGAATGACTGGATTTCTAGAGGTGTTGGACAGCTCTGCTCTCTCTGAAGTCAGATTCCAAGGACAGTTTTCAAACTATCTTTTGCTAGTATTAGCACAGAAATTTAATCTTACCTAACAATATCTTACAAAACTTTAAGAATGTCTATGTAATCTTAATTTATCCCTCTTGTGTATTAAGGTACAGTCTTTAATTATATCACCTCATTCAATTTTTTTTGCCTCAGGACTCTTGGTTCATTCAGTACTCCAGCTAAAGTCTTGAGTAGCATTATAAGATTTGAAAAGGAATTGTAACCTCAGAAAATACATTGGGTATGATCTTTGCCATCTACAGTAATCATTCTGAAAATCGTATTCATTCAGTCAGAACTGGGACCTATATTATACGGTATGTTACTGTCGTTCAGAATTAGGAATGACAGCGTACAGTTTGGCTTCATTCCAGAGACAAGGCCAGACCAAGCAGAAATATCTTACTCAGCTCACATACATGTAAGGTGGATCTTAGCGAAGTTGATGAATCTGATGTTCATCATTTAAGGTTTCATTTTTCTAAAAGGCAGTTCTACCCGTGAAGTCACATTGTATATTATTGCAAGTTATGGAATTAACTCAGGCATACTGAATTGCCAAAAAACTTGAAAGATGAACAGAAAAGTGATACTTCCTATCACTAGAAAAGTGACAGGATACAGAGAGGTGTGCCGCCATAACTAGTCATCTTGTAAAAGAGATCTCCTTAGTGGATTTCATTGTTGAAAAAGGTACAGTGATAATTTAATCTATATACTTACAGGCAAAGAATAACAAGTTTTGCAGTGGTCTCTCAGCTTTCTTTAAATCCTGGGGTGAGAAGGAGTAAGTGGTATATTCCTATATCAGGCACAGTATTATGCTGTAAAAGGCCTCTGGAACCGAAAAGGTTCCCCCAGAGAAAGAACTCAGAGTGAAGATTCAGCAATGTAATGATAAGGAAATTGGGGAAAAATAAGATATATAGAGGGCTTTTTTACTGTTTCATAAAAGGATATCGTTTCCCCTATCTTTCCCTCTCATTAACAGTGCAAGTGTGCCTTTAACTCTGGAAAGGTGTGACTAGGAGTCTGACTCACTTTGGTATAGCACTGGGATGCTCTGGCTCTACCCCAGGCTCTTCTCTGACAGTGTTGCAATGCTGCCTTTCTTTCACCCAGAGAATAACTTTTACTGTGAAAATACTGGATGTTATAACAGCACGATTCAGAAACAGTGGAAATGTGTCATGTCATGGATGTTTTAAAAACAGTTTGGGACAGTTATGAAAACCACACTGAAAATGGGAGCCCTTTAATCCTGAAAAAGAGTGCAGAAACAACATATTTTTGCTTATCCTGCTTCAGAATACTGCAGCATACTTCTGTGCAACACAGCATTACAACGAAGGAGCAGACTTGGAGGAATCGCAAGAATTGCAAAATTGATAGAAATCGCCACTGAGGGGGGAATTTATGTAAGGTGAGGAATCACGTAAGCCTTGCAAACAGGCCACACTAAATGCATAGGCAGTAAATGGCACAGCAGGTAGCAGGCACCTTACTGTGCCAGTCTGAATTTATGCAGCAAGAGAAAGGCAGAGCAGGGTGTCTGCAGCGTGGCTCTCCCACTGGAGAGGGTTGGGAGTGCAGCCCTTCAGCAGTCAGCTACTTGGTACATCTCTGTAATGACTGGATCAAAACCCATCTCTGTGCCATTTACAACTGAACTACAAGTCATTCTCTCCACTGTCTCCATTGCCTCTATGTATTTCATGTCCAATATCAAAACAGACCTGTTTAATGGCATCCACAGTAAACCTACTGACATATTAGCTTTCCTTTAGTTGCTGTTACTGGTTAGCAGCAATTTTGCAAAAGGTGGCCGTGGTTGTTTTGGTGGAGGATAAAACCTGTTCATTATAGAGATAAATTGTCACTGACATCAAACCTCTATTTTTTATAAAGCAGTTCTGCTAAAAGATTTGGCAAGTGTAACCCAGAAGAAGCAATTCAGTCATAAAGGTTTGGCATAACAGTTGTGGGAGAATTAAAAACAAATTAGTGAAAGCTGTCAGGAAGAAGCACCATGTGTGCCAGGAAAGCCAGGAGGATTGGAATAGCTCCATTTTTCTCTAGAAGCTATTTGAACAAAAATGTGCTCTTTTAATCCATTTTGCCAATTTGTAGGTTTATTACAGATTAAGTAACAATGGATGTTTAAATTGTTTTCAGGGTTTTTTCTTTCCTTTTTTTTTTTTTTTGTAGAAATCTTCACTAGTCGACTTCTTGGAAAAAAAGTAGGAGAAAGGAAACCTTTCTACAAATAGTATACTGAAAGCTGCTAATGACAGTGGTCCAAGAATCGCTTGGATCTATGAGGATTAGAGATTCCACCCAATGAACACATCAGAATTGTGCTTTTGGCTCAGGAGATGGAGCTGTTAGGGATCCTTAAAATAGTAAGTGCAATGAATGGGCAACTCAGTGTAGTAATCTGCATGGTATGTTAGAGATAAGCCATGTGGGTTTATGGATTTGCCAAGCTGGAAGGATATATGGAGTGAACAGAGGGGAAAGTGTATGAGATGGAGACAGAGAGTCTGGAACAGCAGCTGAAGGTCAAAATAACTCTGGAGAGAGAGAAGCTGTCTAGAGCTGTCAGGTCAAGAGTGTACCTCCTGCCTAAAGATCTTGTCTTTCATGCTGATGACATGTCTGTAGGTCAGGATTAAAATATTTGCACTGTGCTCATGAAAAGGCAAGTGCCAGATAGCTGGTCTATGGTAAGTCAAGCTCATTTATATCCACAGAAAAAAATCTCTGCTGAAGTTTGTGCCAGATCACTGCTTATGTGTAAGTGTGTGAATGACTGGAGAGTCCAGACTTGAGACCAAGATCAAATATGTGCTAAGTGATCAACCTGGAGTTTCCTGGGCACATAACTGAAAAATCTGGTGCATTTCCAATTACTAATTTTAATGACTGTGGACTTGGTGTGCGTTTGTGACTGTAGACTTGGTGTGCCCTTGTGGGAAACTACAACAAAAATAAAACAAGTGTCACATAGTTCTTGTTGCAAGCAGCTAGAGCAATAACTGTTTTGGTGAATTGATTAAGTTCCATCTTAAAACCTTTGAAGATTTTGCTCCTCTATACCAAAATGAAGGTCGACTTCTTTGGCAATTCTGGTGTTATACAACATAAACTCATTGGCTAATACATAGAAACCATCTGTTGTCTTCACTGACATGTAGATTGGTGGTTTTGCAAGTCTCACAATATCCAGTTACAGTACTTTTCAGCAATATTTCAATTTAATTTAGTGTCTTGTTTTATGAAAGAAGTTTAGAAGCATTACAGCTGTATTTGATTGATCGTTATCGAGTTTTTTAATCCCTATGGAAAAAGTCATATAGCTAACTCTATTATTTATTTTTCTATTATTCTTATAAAGATTTGCACCTTTTCCTGTTTGTTTTCCTGCTGTTTATTACTTTCATGCATTTCTTTTATATCTGATTTCCCTCTTCTCATGTGTCAGCATAAGTTCCCAAATTCTTGCTTCAGTAGAACTGCCCTATAATCATGTCAGATCTAAAAGGCTCTTGTTCCAGCACTAACACAGTGTTCATCTGCCTAGGGTAGTTCCTACTGTGAACATAGTCTAGTGTCGAACACCAAAACTTCCTTCATACTCCCAAAACTTCAACCATCTGATCATTCTTTACCACTTTCATTGTTTGGTTTTAGGAACCAGAAAACATCACTGAAGATCACCTGAATCTCTGTCTGGGAATAGTCATCCCATACCTAATTAAATAGGAACCTTGAAACAACATTTCTCATAGGATTGACAGAAAAAATATAGTAGTCAGGTAAAAACGAAAACGTTAATTAGTCCCCTGCCCATATACCCCTCCAAAAAAAAGTCAGTGAAGCAGGTAGAGAACCAGAACCCAAGGGTACCATATGGGAAGTATGAAATAAGAGAAAATATTTT
>Ga0181612_178008_pt1 | contig 13539 bp, 10 predicted proteins | sample HoacroProtozoa21_FD_119630 | JGI IMG/M metagenome (GOLD analysis project Ga0181612, IMG submission 119630) | Hoatzin crop microbial communities from Cojedes, Venezuel. Combined Assembly of Gp0051906, Gp0051904, Gp0051908 | reverse complement strand
TGCTACGACAAGCCGATCGAGTTCCATGGGATAAACTTCGACGACCCGACACTCTCGAACCGCTGCAACCCGATAAACCCGATGTACATGACCGACCCCGCAGACGCCACGATGATGGAGTCGCACTTGTCGAAGAGTTTTCCTATCTCGTTTATGCGGTGCATCTTCCCTGGGTCGGTGAGATACTTCTTCTCCTTGGGATTCCACTTCATTTCGGGAACGAGCTTGAAGGTGTCGGGGATGAGCGGGAGGTCCGCCCTCTTCCCTTCCTCAGTGTAGTAGGACATGGGGGCGAGCCCGATGAGATGCCCGAGCGCCCATGTGATGTAGTAGCCTCCGCTTTCGTACCATTCGCTCTTCATGTTCGGCGAGCCGAGCACCTTGGCGATGTCCTGTGCGACGGACCGTTTTTCTGTCAGGATGAGTTCCATAATGTCTTGAAAATGTCTTGTGTCTGGCGCCCGCAGGAGGATTCCTCCGTCCGTACGGACTTTATACCTTATATCCTAGAGGCTTCTTCCCCTGTGCTTGGGATGGCGGCGGTATGCCTTGGGGTTCTCCTCCTTGCGTGAGCGGAACACGGTCGGCCTCCCGTGCAGGTGTATGTCCTCTTCGCGGCGCGCCCTGGCGTCGGCGGTGAGGATTTCCTTCTGCGTCACGGTCCCTATTTTCTGTCTGCTCTTTCCGTCCATGCAAATTCCTAATGTCTAGGATTGTAATACGAAGTCTAAAAGACCCCGTTCGCAAAGGTAGGCATAATTCATGAATATTTTAGTAAAATTTCTGTGAATAGATTTCCCTGTCACGGGGAGAAGGACTATATCATCATCTCCTCGTAGCGGCGCACCCTCTCCTTGAAGGCGTCCCCGTTGTTGTCTATCTGGTCTACGCACTCGGTGATGAGGTTGCGCACGTCGTCCTTTATGCGGGTGTAGTTGTTGCTCACCATGCGGTTGATGTACCTTTTCTTGAAGGCCTTTATTATCTCGTCCTCCGAGAACTGGGGCGCCTTGAACTCTTCCGGGGATGTTATCCTCCCTTCGTCCAGCGCCTTTTTCCTGGCGGCTTCGGTCAGTGCCATGCGGATGGTCTCCTTCTCGTCTTCGGGAATGGGTATGTCCTTGTCGGCGCACCCGAAGAAGTCGGTCAGCATGGGCATCTTGCCCCATTTCTTGGATCGGGCCTTGTACGCCTCGTTATCTATCTGTATCTTTCCACAGAAGAGCTTCTTGTCTATCTCTTGGCCGAAGTTGTCGGCGACCCTTCCGAAGAAGGTACCCTGGGAGAGCGTCTCTATGGTGGAGGCGGGGAGGATGTCGAGCTGCTGGAGCGAGAAGGTCTGGCTCTCGGAGTCACCTTCGCTCTTGGAGACTTGTTCGCGGAACTCCTTGCCGAAGGTCTTGCTGAACTCCTCCGCCGTCTTTCCGTTCACCTGACCGGAGAAGATGGTGCCCACGGTGTTGAAGATGACCTCCGCCTCCTTGTCCCCGTAGTCGCGCGACAGCTGGCTCTTGTCCTGTGCACCCAGTACGACGGCCACCTTGTTGGAACGCGCCGTGGCGATGAGGTTATCGAGGCCCTTTATCTTGATTGTCGGCAACTCGTCAAGGAGGACGCTGCAGTGGCGCTTGTGCTTGTGGTTTATAAGCTTTATCATCCTCGAGGTGAAGAGGGCGAGGGTGGTGCCGTAGATGGACTGGCGGTCGGGGTTGTTCCCTATGCAGATGATCTTCGGGTGCTCGGGGTTGTTCATGTCGAGGTCGAAGTCGTTGCCCGACAGGGCCCAATAGAGCGCCGGAGACACGAACTTGTTAAGCGGTATCTGCGCCGAGGCTATCTGGCCCTGTAGCTGCTCCATAGCTCCGCCGTCAAGGGCGTTCTTGAAAGGGCCTATCTTTACATCCAGCGACGGGAACTCCTTCAGTATCTTGAAGACGTCCTCGTAGTTGGAGCCCATCAGCTCTATGACGTGAGGGAAGTCGCAGAACTTTCCTCCTTCATATATCCTGAGGAACCACACAAGCGCGTCCAGGTATACCTTCGCCGACATGTCGAAGAAGTCGGATGAGCCCTCCTTCTTGCCTTGGTTAACATTGTCCATGACTATGTCGGCGACCTCGGTGGCGTCTGCGGGGTCGGTCATGTACATCGGGTTTATCGGGTTGCAGCGGTTCGAGAGTGTCGGGTCGTCGAAGTTTATCACATGGAACTCGATCGGCTTGTCGTAGCAGTCGAGGTTCTCCAGAAGGGTGTTGTACACGATCTCCGAGAGGTCGGGGAACTTGAAGTCGTAGACGAACAGCGAATACCCCTTCTTCACCATCTGCTCTATGAAAGGGTTATACACCGAGTAGGACTTACCCGAACCCGGAGTTCCCAGCACCATCGTGGCGCGGAAGGGGTTCACTACGTTTATCCAGCCGTCGTTCCACTTCTTCTGGTAGAAGAATTTGTGCGGTATGTTCACGGAGTATTCGTTCTCCATGAGCTCCCGGCACTGGTCGAAGGTCTCGTGGGGGTCCGTGTTCTGCTGGCGGTGTCCGAACTTTCGCCCCAGCCAGGAGAACCCCACGGCGGCGAAGGTCATACCTGCGACGGTCGTAAGGCAGTAGATGCCGGCGTCCCTGGGATAGATATAATACAGAAGATGCCCTACCGCGAGGAATACTATTATCTTGTACCACTCGGTGTCCTTGGAAGAGCCTGTCTTGGCAAGGCACGACGCGCCGACGATGAACAGCGACGCGGCCTTTATCTTCCACGGGGCGGAGAGGTACCCTCCGAGGGCGAGCGTCTGGAAGAAGCCGTCGAACCAGTGTGTCCCCATGCCTATGCGGCTGAAGAACGGTATGCCGAAGTAGTACAGGGGAATGACCATGAGGACCATCCCGAAGACCATTGCGGACTCTATGAATACGCGGAATTCCTGCTTTGTCATGGTGCGAAGCTTTTACAGTCCCCTCTCCCTGAGCCTTCTCTGCTGCTCTTCGAGCTCGGCCTGAGGGTCGGACGATTCCTGGTACTCGTCATTGTGGCCGGAGCCCTGCGCCACTGACGCGAGGACTCCCGCCGCCCTTCTGATGCCATTTCCTTTCGAGGGGCCGCCTTTGGCCTTCCTTACCACGGGGCCGTCCCTGCGGTCGTCCCTCGGCTTTTCGGGCTTCACGAGGGGCTCCCTGTCTTTAGGACGGGGCGACACCGTGATCTCATCTTCTTTCTCCTTCGGAATATCCACGTTTTCTTCCTGTGGCGCGGCGTTCCCCTTCCAGCTTTTCTGAAGGGGCACTCCGTATATGTTGCGCCATGAGTAGAGCGAGGCTGGGCGGACCTTCCCTTTGACCTTCTTCATCTTGGGCTTGTCATCATTCCATCCGTTTTTCTCGGCATGCTCTTCTATGGCCTTTCCCGATAGGGTCTTCCTGTCAAGTTCGCTTCCCTTCCATACGCTCATCGTACGGTGGTCTATGAACACGGCGCCCGTTATCCTGTTCTCCGGGGTACGGTAGTATACCACGTCCACTCCCTTGGACGCCATGAGCCGCTGGAAGTGCTCGTATCCCCGGCTACGGGGAAGGAGTGCCACGGCGATCCTGCGGCATCTTTCCCTTTCGTCCTTCTTGTAGTCCTTCTTGTCGCGTATGCGGGAGGAGAGGACGTCGTCGAAATTCGGCATGAGGGATTTGGCGGTCACGGCTTGCGTACAGGGCTTCCCTTCCCCCGACATGCCGCGGAGGATGTATGAGCCTGTCTTTTCGTCCTTCTCGGCGTATACCCTGAAAGTCTGCATGAGGGCAACGAACTGGGATTCCGAGGAGAGGGAGTATTTCATCGCCTCGTCCAGGAGGATGGATATCTGGGCCGCCACGCCGCCGTTTCCCTGTACGAAGCACGGGCGCGCGTTCTCTTTAGCCCTGTCTGTGTCCTTCGCCCTTGTTTTCCTTGATATCCCGTCACCGGAAGGGATCTCGACCATCATATCGGGAGCTTTTCCCCGTGACGTTCCCGCCCCTATCTCGAAGCCATACTTCTGTCCCAGGGCAAGCATTATCTTCTGGAGCCGTTTCCGTTCGTTTGAGTCGGATATCTTCAATCCGTCGGGGCCGATGCGTGACGACACCACGTGGAAATGCTCCCTTTCAATGTCGTGGTGACGGAACACCATTACGGGCGTACCTTCGTATCCCAGCTCTTTCATTATCTCCCTGGTGAGGGACACGGCGTCCTCCGAAGTCAGGGCCTTGTCCGTGGCGGAGGGCGAAATGGACATGTGGAATGACGGGCGACGTATCTGGGGGCTCTTGGTCTCAAGTTCGCGGAATACCTCCTCCGGCTTCCAGCCTTCGGGGACGCCGTCTATGCACAGGACGTCGGCTTCCCCTTCCAGCACCTTTCCCATGTTGTATCCTAGGGCCGAGAGGGATGATGACGCCGCCTTTTCAATCTTTATCACCATACGCTATGAGTTTCTATGGGACGAAGGGTCGTCATCCTTCCCGTCGTCGCCCGGCCTGTGTACGTATCCGTCATCGATTCCGCTGAGGTTCCCTACGCCGATATCGGGATTCTTTACGGCGTTTCCGGGTTCTTCGGCCTTCTGCCTCTGTGATTCTCTCCATTTTTCGAAAGCCTTTTCGAATTCGGCATCGTCGTCATTGTCGTCGCTATCGTCATCGGGAGAATTCCCTTCTTCAGGAAGCGGTCCGGTGTCTGTCGCTGACGGACTCTCTTCATCTTCGGCAGGATTCCCTTCGTCCGAAGTGTCGCCGTCACTGGATGTGTTGCCAGGGACATGGTCGTCATCCGGAATGTCATTGTCATCGGGAAGGTCCTTCTCGGGAACACCCCCGACGGATACGCCGCTATCGGGAATCTCGTTGTCGTCCGGAAGGTCTTCATTCGGAGCGTCCTTGCCAGGTGTGTTGCTATCCGGGACCTGCTCGTCGCTACGGAGAGATTCGTTCTTGTCGTAGTCGCTGAAATCATACTGCTCGTCCTGGGAGCTGGCCTGTATCGTGCTGGCGGTCTTCAGCGCGCTGTCAAGGCTATCCATGAACTCCTCGTCGCTCATCTGGGAGGCGTCCTTCTCCTCTTCGGCGGTGTCGTTGCCGTCATAGAAATGCCCCGTCGTATTCCCGATCGAGATGGACGCGACCTCGAGCTCCATCAGACGGAACACCTTTGCGAACCTCTCTATGTCGTCGGCGCCATTCTCAGAGGCGAGGACCTCGTAGGGTTCCGTCGTCATCACGCCGGACATATAGACCTTCATCCACTCGCAGTCGTCCTCCGTCCGGGAGCCTCCTACCGGGAAGGAGAAGAGCATCATCCCGACCTTCCCTTCGCCCGTACGGTTCATCCAGATGGTGGAGGCGGGCATGGGATGGTTCTCGACGGTGTCTTCTGCGACAGGGAACGCCTCGAAACGTTCGTGGATCGCGGGGAGGGCGGCCTTCCATTCGTCCACTTTCATCGTCACGCAGGATGCGCGGAATCCCCGCTTCCTTCCGAATACGGTGTAGAGGGACGAATAGACGTTGGAATAGGTCGCTTTCGGGTCCGGCCTGTAGAATATGAAGAAGGACCTTTCGCTGTCCTTCCTGTAGCCGGGGAACTCCACTCCCCTCATGTACGCCATTGTGGCAGGCTTTTCCGAGCGGTCCATTATGTCTTGGAGAGGATTCTCGTACAGGGGCTCCACGAGAAGCGCGTACACGAGATGGTCGCCCAGGCGGATGTCGGCGGTACCAGCGTGACGCGCCGTCATGCGGTAGCCATCCCTTTCATCTACGGAAATCACGAAGGGGTTGTCGGAGACGAAGGGTTCGCCTTCGAGCTCCTTTAGGCGGAGCGGAACTACGGGAATCTTCGAGCTTCCTATGGGAAATCCGTCGATGAAGACGGATTTTACTTCGTTCTCTTTCTTTCCCGGTTCCTTTCCCGTCACGACGGAGAGGAGGATGTCGGCGAACGAAGGTTTCTTCTTCTCGCCATTCGCAGTCTTGCCGTCCTTCTTCTCCGCCTTCTTTTTGTCTTTCGACAGGAGGAGGAGGGATACGCAGGCGAGGAAGGCCGCACCGAGGAACACCATCGCCGCGGTTACGAACGAGAATGACACTGTCTTTAGAATCACTGTCTGTAGCATATCTGTTTTTTGTATGATGTTATCTGTCCGGGTCACCCCGTCCGGGGTCGAGGCTGGAGAACGGGTCGGCGAATCCTTCGGGTATCTTCGGCGCCTCTCCGCCGAGGCCAGCAGGCGTATGCATCCTTGGAGCCCTGTCCACGGGCGCTATGAGGTTGGAGTAGACTTTCAGGTCGAAGGTTACATTGGTCTCGGTCTCGGTCATCTCCACTATCAGCCTTCCTGATACCATCGCGCGTGCGCCCTTGCGCATCCAGGGCTGGAGGGTGCCGCCTGTATAGGCGCACCTGTAGAGTGTCTCCTTCGTCCCGTCCTTCGACGTGTTCTCCGTGACGAAGGTGAAGTAAAGGAACGTGCGACCTTTAGTGTCGGTCCTTTCCACGGCGTCGGTGGCAAACCTGCCGTATATGCTTACGCTTTCCATAGGCTGTCCTCCTGCAGAAGGATGGAGATTTTTTTCGCGGCGTCGGAGAGCTCCTTCGTCCTCTCCTCGAGCCTTTTCATGTAGGCGGAGAGCTCCTCGTTCTTCGGGGGAAGCGGGTTTCCGAAGTAGTCCGTTCTCTGGTAGAGGTCAACCAGGGAGCGTACGGCGAGGGCGTAGTTCCTCCTTATCTGGGAGAAGGATGCGAGCATTCCCTGGAGGGACGCCTTGTAGTCGAACTTCTCGATGAGTGTCCTGAGGTCCCGTTTCTCCTCCTGGGTTCCGTGAAGCGTCTTCTTCCTTACCGTATTCTCGTAGTTGAACAGCCGGTCCTTTATGAATCCCGATACGGATGAGTATCCCGCGGCTTCCATCATCCTTTTGACGAGGAGGAATTCCGCCTGGGAGAAGCGCATCGTGGTTATCTTGTACTGCCTTTCGGTGGCATCGTTTGCGGAAGGCTCCGCCTTTGCCGGTGTTTCGGAAAACATGATACTTTGTATTACATAAGGAGTTTTCCGCAAAGATAGGTATTTCATTTTATTTTTATTAAAATAAATGTGTAATGAAAACGAAAGGACCGGTCCGCCTGTGCGGGCCGGTCTGCCGTCAAGAGGAAAAAAGGATGACTACCTTTTCATCCCTTTTTCCTTCGGAGCGAGTCGCACCTGTCCGTCTTCCTTTATTACGTATCTGCGCCCGTCTGTCTCGTAGGTCGCCTGCCCGCTTTCCATCAGGGTTGCCTTCGCCGGCCAACCTTCAAGGAGAAGACCCTTCTTCTCCGAAAGGAAGTTGAACCGAATGGGGGCGAGTTTTTCCGGAACGAAGCAGAATCCATCCTCCTGGGAAATTACGATACCGTCTTTCCTTGTCCTGATTCCTACGAGCACAGTCTTCCTCTTCGGGGAGAATGGCTGTCCGTAGTCTAGCCACGGGGCTATCTGGTTGCCTTCCGAGTCACAGTAGGTCACCTTGTCGTCATCTTTGAGCATCCAGGAGCCTGCGGGAGACAGGGAGTCGTCGTCCTTCTGCGGAAACGGGAAGGGTGTAGACAGGATGGCGTCAAGATTGGCGTCTGTCATAGCGGAGACTCCCTTCCCTTTCTCCCCCAGGAGCAGGAACTTGGCAGGTCTGCACTTGGACAGAAGGCTTACGCTGATGTCTTCTCCTGGCGTCGTTATCCAGAATCCGCCCTCCAGCTCATCTACCCTGTCGTACGGCACGCCCGTTCCCATGGGAAGGAGCGTGTCACCTTTCTCGTTCGTGATGTTCCAGAGGGGCCGGTCGTTGTTCATTCTGCTGACGAATATCGTGGCTATGCGTTTCTCACTATCGAACTCGCCGAGGTTCGCCATGGGGTCGGGAGGAAAGAGGATGTCGCCCCTCATGTCAACATACGTCTGTCCTTCATTCATCTCGCTGCAGAAGCAGATGGGCATGAGCCCGCAGACAAAGCGCGGGCGTTTCTTCGTGAGGTCCCCTACAGGGATGATGTCTTTCAGTACTCTTCCTCCGGGAAAGAAGAGATCCCACAAGTTTGTCTTCTTTGCAAGGATGGCGCCGAGGACCGATGGATCAGCCTTTCCTTTCAGTTCCATCGTCGGGTAGACGGGTTCGACCTTTTCGTACTGTGCAGGAACTATGGGCGAGAACGATACCGGGGTGCCGTCGGTGGCGCAGTGTGGCTCCGTTCTTATTACGGCTCCCATTTCCCTGTTCTTCTGGCGGAAGAAGAATACCGTTCCGCCGGGGGCTTTCACCCTTCCCTCCTGGAGAACCATATGTCCAAACACCCTTTTCCCTCTCTGGGGGCCATCCGTTCCTATGTAGTCGCAGTATTCCGCGTCTTCGCAGGAGAGTTCGTCGTTGGAGATGATGATCCCCGTCGGCTCTTTCGCAGGATAGGCCCCTTCTTCTATGGACGGCATCGTGAAGCGGATGCTCACTACGGGATGCTCAAGGATGAGGCGGTTCCCGTTCCGTTCGTCCACGAGGTTCGTCAGATGGTCCCCGTGCATCACCTTTGCGAATCCGTAGGCGCGGGATATAACATCGTACTGCCTTCCGTCGTCCGCCGTCACGTACTCCTTTCCTTCCATGGCTCTGTTCATACTCTTCTTGTTTTCCTGTCCATCTTTTCATCGATTCTCCTTCCGTCCGTGCGGAGGATGAACACCTCTTTGTCGTCGTCTATGTATGCGTTCCCCTTCCTGTCAAGGCGGATGCCCTTCTTCCATGACTCAAGGAGAAGGCGGCCGTCCTCCCTGAGGATGTTGAACTCCATACTTACCGGGCGGTTTTTTGGACAAAGCCTGACGCCTTCGATCTCGACGATTGATTCCGGGTCCCCCTTCATCATTCCAACAACAGTCCTGTCGAGGCCTTCCTCGAACGGGATGGCATAGTCGAACCACTTGCCGAGGGCATCCCCGTCCGGGCCTATCATCGTGACCTTCCCTTCGTCCTCGAGAATCCACGAACCGCCGCGCGATGTCTTTCCGTTGTCCCTGAAGGGTTCCAGGCAGGAGAAGGGGAAGTCTTCCATAGGTGTCATTTCCATTCTCAGAGGGACCGTGTAGGTCTTCTCGGTTCCGGTGCTCATGTCCTTTATCGTCTTCTCCCCCTTGTTTATGAACATCCTGACGGGGCGGTATTCCTTCTCGTCCGCCTTCTTCGGCTCGAACGTGAACGTGACCATCACCTTCCCGGCGTCCCTGAATGTGCCGGGGCTATCCGTTCTATATACCCTCATTCTGCCGTATTCGTACCGCTGTACGAGGGAGCCTTCGGGAGGAGGGGTCGCTCCATCCTCCCACTGGTTCGCCCTGCCTGAGGAAGAAACATCCCTGAGGGTATAGGTTGTTGCGGGAGGCCTGCCGGAAGGGAGAGGTACGGGAATCGCCTCGTTTCCTCCGTCGTCTATGTAGGTCTCCCTCCCATCGTTCCTGCAGACCAGGGCTTTTCCGATGGCGGGCGAGAACCCGCCGGCGTATCTCACATCCTTTTCAAGGAGCATGCTCCCGTCAGGACGGAGGTAGTTCTCCCCCTTTCCCCTTCGCGTTACCGGAAGGAGTCCGCACGGGGCCGTGAGCGCTCCGTCTTTCCATGCCGCGGCGGAGACGGAGAACCCCTTCTGCAGTATGGAACCCGAAGGGGATATGAGGACATCGCTCTCGCCGGCAGGCTTCTGAGTGTCTTCCATTATGACTGGACAAGGAGAGTTTCCATTCTGTTTCGGAAACATTCTCATCCGGGGATATCTCCTTTTCGTGGTCTCCTGCGTCATCCCTGTCTTCGAGTCCGTGCGGAATATCCCCCATTGGTCTCTGTCGTCCTTCAGGGCGACGTATTCCACGACTGAGCCGTCCTTCATCTGGATTGAGCCTATTTTCTCCAGCCCCGTGAACCATAAGGGGTATTTGAGCATTCCCTTCGATGGACCTTCCAGGATGATGATGTTGTCCTTCATCCTTCCGTTTCCGTCCCTTCTGGAAATTTCCAGCTCTTTCGGGATTCCGCTTCCGTCAGGGTTCGGAAGGGGCAGGGCGTCCCTGCACCAGTCTCCAAGGAGGAACCCTTTCGACAGTCCGTCCGCGTCTATGAAGTTGCACCTTGTCGTTCCGCCGCGGTCCATCCCGACGACCTTGAAGATGGACGACCTTCCCATGAAGTAGGAGTCTTTTACCGAAAGCTCCATCGGCTTCCCGCCGAGGACCGGCGGGTTCTGGTAGAACATCTCCCTGACGACTGATTCGATACCTATCGAATCGATGTCTATTTCTCCTTTCATTTTACCGAATTTTGTGTTTTTGGCTTCTGTTTGCTTCTGTCCTTATGTTTTCGATATCTTCTGTCCTTCCGTCTCTGAATACCGCCACGGACTTTCCTTCGAGATCGGTTCCCCTTACGTATTCCATGTCGTTTAGGAAGGACTCTCCGCTGGACAGCCAGTCTCCGAGAAGGAGCCGTCCGCCGGCGGAGACGTAGTTCACCAGCAGGGGCGGCTCCCCTACGGGATGAAAGAGAAAGCCTTCCATTTCGTAGGTGTCATCCCTGTTTATCATTGACACCTTCACGGTATCTCTCTCTTCCGAGAACGCTTCTCCGAAGTCAAACCATTCCGTCGTCTGGCCGCCTTCGGAATCAAGGTAGGTTACCATCCCGTCGTCTTCGGCAAGTCTCCACGCGCCTTCTTTCGATGGCGTCTCGTCAATGGAAGGATCTCTTTGCGGGAATGGTATAAACGAGTACATCATATAGCCTTTTCCCCTGTCTATGTAGGGATAAAGGTTGTATCTTCCGTCCCTTTGTGCGTACGACCATACCATCGCCATCGGGAGCCCGTTCTTCTCGAGACGAATCACTACGGGCGGATGTTTTTCGGCGGAACCGTTGCCAAGTGCGTATTCGAAGCCGGTTATATTCTTGTATTTCTTCTCGGCTTCGAGGTTCCTGTAGACCGCTACGAGGTCGCCGGATTGTATCGGAAACGGCAGGACGGACCTTCCTTCCGTATCTATGCAGTCTGTGAATCGCAGGTCCTTTTTACCGTAGAATACTATTGCGGTGCCGGAGTTGTCGAATGGTGACACCAGCATTTCCGGGTCGATGTTACCGAGAAGGAAGGTCCCATCTTTTTTCAGGAAGTCGCATGCGGTGTCGTCAAGATCATGTCTTCTGACTGCGAGGGGCCCTTTTCCGAAGGTCGCCTCGTCTTTGGATGGAAGAAGCTCCATGCTCCTTGCGACGGCTCTGCCGTCTGGGGAGAGAATGTCGTATATCGGCAGCGATCTGGTACTATCTTTCACTGCCAGGAATCCGTCTCCGAGGTCTGCGACGTCGTTGTACAGTCTCATCTTCCTAAGCTTGGCGTCATCTGTCGGCTCCCATACGGACCATACGTCTACGTCCGCATCCTTGGCAATCACCAGCCTTCCACTCGTGTGTATCTTTTCGTATCTCCTGTCCTCCAGGAGATTCTTCCCAGCCGCTTCTTTTCCTATGGATATGAGGCTTTGCGTTCCGTCCCTGTCGGTCAGGCGGATCGCGAAGTCCTTTTTCTCCGGAAGCGACAGCTTCTCTATGTTCGCATACCGGCATCCGTTTTCATTCTTGAGCGCTTCCTCCAGGGTCTTGCCGTCTCCGGGAACGCAGGGGACGAGACGGAAGGTGGGGGTTCCGCCGTTTTTACAGAACGTCACCGTGAAGTTTCCGTAGGTTTTTGCAACGCATCTCCTGCCGGAGTCCCTGACAAATTTTTCCCCATCCGGGTTTCTTACGGTGATTTTCCTTCCTTCGACATCGTACACCCTGAAGGATCGTCCTTCCAGTCTTTCCATGGGTGAATACGGCGCGGAGATATCGTACCCTTCCCTTGCGAAGAACATGTTCGGAAGGGCGACGAGTCTGCCCGGTCCGGGCTTTATCGTGAGTTTCGCGGGGGACGGGTACGCAAAGACGGCTCCGTTTTCGGTTTCTTTCTTGCCGATGTCGAAGGTGTACATTCCATGGCTGGCCCCCTTTTCGTCGGAGGGGAAGATGCAGTATCCTTTGCAGACAGGGCTATTGCCTTCCGGGCTTGCGGTTCCGTCTACGAGCATGGTTGAGATGACGGGTCCGTCTGATTGCGCAGTCTCTTTCGGGACTGGCTCCGGAAGCAGGAACTTCCCGCTGTGGTCGCCGTAGCTTATGAGGTAGTTTACCTTGTCATCCATGTGAATTTCGATGAGGTTCACGTAGGGATTTTCGTCAAGGGGCGTCCTTATTCCTATCGGCTTGGGTTTTTCCGTGCAGCATTCGTCAAGGAGGAAATCCGATTTCAGCGTATCGAAAATATTGTATTCCTTGTCTTTCTTTTCGCCTGTCCTGGACACGAGCATCCAGCCGGTGGATATGTATCCTTCCTGGCTGTATTCTTTCGGGATGCCGAGCATCTCCTTGATTTTCGAGAACATGTTTTTCTTTTTCATAAGGGAAATATAGGGAAACGGATGGAGAGTTTGCTGGTTTTGTAAAGTAGGCCGGGATTTTTTTGTATGCACAAGTCGTTTGTCTGTTTTTTGTTTTTCTGTTTTACATAGTCTATTCGTGGTATTTTTTTATTATGTCGTTCGATTGGCGGGCTGTTATTTCGCTTTGCGAGGCCTTTTGTCTTATCTTGGTTCTTTTCCCCTTCGTGGGAATGTCTCCTGCCTCCGGCATCATCGCGTCCGCAAGGACGGGGAGAAAAATGTGAGCCCCCGAGCGTTTTTCAGAAACTCGAAAACCGGCTGCCCTGCATGTTTACATTGGGAGCCTTACCGGTTTTCGACAAGAGGACAACCACGGCTTTAAAAAGGGAGCGGAGCGGACTAGTTCGGCCGTGTGGTTGTTGTTTCTGTATAGAACAGAGAATGCCGAGCCCCCATTGCCGGGAGACGAGCGGAGCGAGATTCCGGTGAATGAGGAGGGCGAGCGTATTCGATGTTTGTAATACAGAAACACATCTTGTTCCTTTTTGATTTCAGTCCCTCATCTGTCTTCTTTTCTCTCCTTCTTTTTTTTTCTTGCTCCCCTATTTTTATTCTTCTTTTTCTCCTTTTCCGCTCTTCTTTCTCCTCTCCCTTTCTCTTCTCCTTTTCCCTTGTCTATCAATCACTTACACTTTATCTTCTCCCGTTTCTCCTCTTCTCTTTTCTTTCTCGTCTCTCTTTCTCCTTTCCCGTATTTTTCGTGGCTCGGAACCCTATTTTCTGTGCCGGAAAAATACGGGAAAATAGGAATTTTCCTGTTGGAAATATTCGTAAAATCAGCCTGGAAAATGTCTCCGAACCGGCTGTAAAACAGGTGGAAAAATAACCGGAAAATCGTCGTAAAAAAACGGAAAATTCACCTGCGAAATCAGCCTTCCAGACGTCTGCAGTGAATTTTTCGAGGACTAGTAGTCCACTAGTAGTCCACTAGTAGTACACTAGTAGTCCACTAGTAGTACACTAAT
>Ga0181612_116330_pt1 | contig 13539 bp, 19 predicted proteins | sample HoacroProtozoa21_FD_119630 | JGI IMG/M metagenome (GOLD analysis project Ga0181612, IMG submission 119630) | Hoatzin crop microbial communities from Cojedes, Venezuel. Combined Assembly of Gp0051906, Gp0051904, Gp0051908 | reverse complement strand
CCCCTGCCTTAGCCCGCAGCGCCACCTGCCGTCCGCCCGGGCTCTGCGCAGCCGCTGCCCCGCACCCGGCTCTCCTTCCCACCACCACCCCCCCCGGTGCCAGGCCCCTCTCTGGCCGAAGGAGGGCTGTGCTCCCGGTGAATCCCGCCCCTTTGCTCCTCCCGGGGGTTCTGGGGTTTGTGCTGCGCTGACACGGCGTCGGGGTCCGCAGCAGGAGCAGCTGGGCAGAGGCAGTGCAGCAAGCAGCAGAGAGCAAACCGTGCTGGCGAGTGACTGAAGTACAGAAGGGCAACCACGACGGGGGTGCTGCTTTGTCCTGCAAACACCCCTCCACCCGGGTGTCCCGGCTCTTCAGCCAACTTGCTGCAGGTTGTGTGTACAGAGTTGGAGTCTGAGCCAGTCCGTTCGCCATGGGAAGCTGATGCCAGTGCCCAGGAGACTGCCCCGAGCCTCCCTCAGCCTCCACCAGCAGGGACCAGGCTGCAGTGCACATCTAGGGCGGTGGGCGGGTTGCCTGGACAGTTCTGTGAGCAGAAAGGTGGGTAGCAAGTGAAAGGTCTCACCTGGCTGTAACCACCTCACCTGGCTGCTGGTTTGGTCCCTCTCCTCCTCACTCTGCCCAAGTTTCTGGCTCACGTCTCTCACGCTGGGGTCCCCAGGGTGTCCTGGAGCTGCTCGCAGGCCCGCAGGTGCTTGGGAGCGGTGGCCCACACTCTCGGGAGCTGGTGCTGACCCCAGCACATGGGTCAGTTCTTATCCCCCCTGTGCAGGAGCTGACTCTGCATCGGTCGACCCTTTGGTGCTGGAGCAGTATGTCGTGGTGGCGGACTACCAGAAGCAGGAGAGCTCCGAGATCAGCTTGTGCGTGGGCCAGTTGGTGGATATCATTGAGAAGAACGAATCAGGTACAGACAGTTTGGCGTGGCAGAGAGCTTCGAGTCTACTCCGTGTTGCAGAGCAGGGGCAGGAATAGCAATGCTGTATTGTCGGTGCTTTCCTAGTAGGACCTTAAGTGAAACAACCTCCTGGCACATCACAGGGATGTCCTTGGCTGGTCAGCTGTGGTGGGACGTGGAGGAAGCAGCTTCAGTCTGCAGGCTGTCTTTATGAGCGTGGACAAGGCTTCAGGGCTGTCTCTGAAGGAAGGGTCTGGTTACCCATGTGCTGAGCGCCAGGTGCCGTCCGTCTTTTATAGTCTCAACTTTATGCTTCTTTGTGCTGAAAAACTTCCGACGGGCCGATGGGTCCTGAGGACAAAAGCCGTTCCCGGAGTTGGCAGGCTCGTTTTATTGACAACGGGGGCCACGCTCATGGTGCCCATGAAAGGCCCCATTGTGCACTGGCGATTCGTGCCTCTGACCACAGTGAAGCTCCCAGCCGTGGAGCAGGGGCAGGCAGCCGAGCCATTCGCTTGCTTCAGAACTTAAGCTTGCTCTTAACCTCTGCAAAGGCATCAAATTATGCCATGGGCCCAACTTGTGGAGTTGCTGAAAAGGGGAATTTATTCCCTGAAGTTAATAGAAGTTGCTTAGGGGGCTTTAAAGATAAATTATGAAAATGCATTTTAAAGTTCTGGAAACCTGGTCCCCAGAGGAATGGTTGCACCAGCAGCTATGTTTGAGAATGGGGACAATAAAAGCAACCCTGAAGCAAATGAAACCTATTAGCCCAGCCAATTTGAAAGATATGGCAAATAATTTATTTATCAAATGTCAGCCCAGGTTTTCTCTTCCATGCAAGCAGCTGCTGATTCCCTCCCTGACAATCTATTTGTCTTTCTAAATGACTCACTAGTGAGGTTCTGAGGATAATGCTCAGTCTTTATTTTTTTTTCCCCCTAAAGACACAAATATCTTGTGCTTTTAATAACTGAGGAGCACACATTTGTTTTGAATGGACACCCAGGGTGGCCCAGAATTGCTTGTGGCCGCTATGGAGCTGGCTAGGTTTCCGCTGGGAGAGCTCATGTTTTAATCCTGCATTTGCTCTTAGCTTTTAAAATTTGCTGTTTCCACATATGTAATGAAGGCGAGAGCGCAGCAGGAGTCAGCTATTGATTTGCAGACAGTGTATTCATCTCTGCTAATTGGCCTGGGCTTGCTGACCCAGACTGAGGGAAAATGAACCATGAAGGGAAAAAAGAAAAAGGAAAGCAAACGCGGTGGCTGGAGCCATTCAGTTCTCAGAGTCTCTCCCATTTTTCATGAGGAGGGAACCATACATTTAGGTAGCATTCAGCTGCAATTCTCCCATGCTGCTGTCTGTGCTCCCTTTCAGAGTGCTTGGCTCTGTTGCTTTGGGGTCACCCCAGCCTCCCATGTAGGCAGCAAGGAGGGGCCAAAGCCCCCCAGGCTGATGGTTTGGAGGGACAGAGGGAGGGAGTTTTTCACTAGTGGGAGCGCTTGTCTGAGCCGCCTGCTGTTTTCTTCTCAGGCTGGTGGTTTGTGAGCACGTCGGAGGAGCAAGGCTGGGTGCCGGCGACCTGCCTGGAGGCCCAGGATGGTGTCCAGGATGAGTTCTCAATGCAGCCCGATGAAGGTAAGAAGCTGTTGGAGACGTCTGCCCCAGTTTCTTCGTGCTGAACTGCACTGAGCTGCTCGCAGGACTGCTTAGCCCTCCCTGACTCCGGCAGGCAAGAGCCCATGGAGGGACAAACTCACACATGCTGTTCAGTCATCTCTGCCCGTAACGGTCCTGCCTGCCCAGCGCTCTGCTCCAGTGCAGTAGCAGGAGTGGGGCAGCTGGATACTGGCGGTGGAATTGCTGGCCTTTCTGCTCCCTCGCAGAGGGGCTGAAGATGCCGCCTCCAGGAAACACCCAGTTCTGCCAGCCCAATGCCTCCTTTAGGCCCCAGGGAGCTGTTTTACCTGCGCTGGAGGAGGAGCAAAGCTCGGGTCCTAGGACAATTCCCTTGTCTTCTAAACATATGCAGAACAAGGAACGTGCATGAGCTCATATTATGAGAACAGCAAGGTTGCAACTTTTGCTTAGAACAAATCTGAAATGCCCCTGGAGAATGCATCGTTCCCATTGAGCACTGTACGCTCAGAGCAGTGCTGTAGCTGGCTCAGCCCGTTGCTCGGGGAGGTGGAGGTGGGAGGGGAGACTTAGACCAGGGAGGGTCCCAGAGGGCTCCAGGCAAGTACAGTCTCTGTGCCACTCTCTGGTGTCTGCCCTGTCTCCTCTTGGACCTCAAGTGCCACCTCCTTACGTCCTCTCTTGTCCTTCTCCTGCTTCCCCAACATGCTCTTCCCAGTCCCGTGGAGATACTGGTCTCTTCCCAGGCACGTTGGCCGCCGTCGGACTCTTGGGGACTTGTACACCAGTGGATGGGGTCAAGGTGGACTTCATAGAGACTTGTTCAGCTGCCCATGTTTTGTGCTTGGAACCTTGTCTGCATGTTTGTTCACTTTGCATGTGATGGACCCTGCTTGTGTCAGTCCTCAACACGTGCCATACATGCTCCTCAGCCTTCCATTAGGCTCACTCATGTCCACCTCTCTTTCCTCTATCAGCTGTCCCTTGTAACTTGTTGAGGCTTGTTTTGGGTACAGAGGCTGGAGTTTCTGGTTTCCCCAACATATGTATGCAGACTTCTCACAACTGCTGCCTTAGTTCCTGTAAGAGTAGCTTCTCTGAGCCGTGGCCCTGGGGTTGGTGGCTTGGATGGAGTCAGGAGGAGAAGAGCCAGCTTGGTTTTGCTGGATGTGACAGGACATTTTCTGATCTGACTCATTTGCATGAAGGGAATGGGAAATCAGGCCCTTCGAGGGCTGTTCTCCTCCAAGAAGACAAAGCCAGGAAACATGCACGGTGGGGATATATGAATATCCAGAGGTGTGGGGTTTGGAGGTAGACTTTTCCCAAAATGGCCTTCACCCTGTTGTGGCCCCGCTTAAGCACAGGCAATTGTTTTCCTGGGTTTCCTCCAGAGAGGACAAGACAAGGTGAGGGAGAGGAGTGGATGGATGGACCCATTTGTCTGACATGTTGTCTGCATGGCTGTTAGGATGTTTCCTCTTCCTCTTGAAGGGAAGAGCATCTGTGTCCCTACTTACCATTGTTTGGTCTAATGGACAGGACCTCAGGCTCTTCTCCAGGCTCACCATGTGGGTTTGACCAGTGTCTTGAGGGACCCAACTGTTGAACAGGGAAGTTTGTGTAGACCTGCAGTTTGAGAGTTGTGCATGAGAGCACGTCTGTGTGAAGGGGATTGCTCCCTGGTGTCTGTGGAATTTCTTTCCCGCTATAGAGGACTGAAATGGATGCATGGACGGGCTCCTGTGAAGAGCAGGTGAAAAGACAGTCTTTATTCCTAAGGCAGAGGAGGAACTGTTTTAGACAACTTGTTGGATCAGACTAGCACAGCAAAGCCTACATTTCAAAAGGCAGCTGGGTTTTTAAAATACATTTCACTGGCATTTCTTTTATGAATGATTGTGTATCTCTGTGTGTTTCCACATGTATTACAACAGGAATTATCATTATGTAAAGCTTTTAATCATTGCTTGACTGAGTCTGGGTTTTCGTAAAACAATTGTCTCCGTGAAACTGCACTTTCTTTCCAACAGAGGAGAAGTACACCGTTATTTATCCATATACTGCAAGAGACCAGGATGAAATGAACCTGGACAAAGGGGCTGTGGTGGAGGTGATCCAGAAGAACCTGGAGGGCTGGTGGAAAATCAGGTACCGTCCCTACCTCTACCTCTTCCTCTTCCCTGGCACTATAGCCGGGGCTGTGCGAAGCAGAGATGGGTGTACAGTCCACAGGCAAGGCTAGGGTGCCAGAACTCATTTCTCTCCATCCCTACAAAGTAAGTCTAGCTGACATTCAGGGCTTCAGCCAAGCATAACTGTGGTTAAACATCTTTAAATTGCCCCGATTCCCTGTGCTGGGAGGCGGACTGTGTCACGGCATCGCGTGCCCCAGCAGTGCGAAGGGAACTGGTGTGGGAGCGTCAGTGTTACGTCACGTGCTGCTGACAGGAGAACCAGTGAGTGTCCTGCGAGCAGGCTGGATCCTCTGGCTGTGTCAGGAGGCTCCTGCGGAGAAGGGCCTTTGTCCAGGCCAGGTCTGCTGCCCGCAGGGCATGCTGAGGCCAAAGACTCCAGATCATCCTGAGCTGATACTTGTTTTCTCCTGGAAGTTTATTTTCTCTTGTCTGTGGTCTAGCAAACGGCCGGACTTAAGCAGGGTGGGAGCACACACTGCAATTTTCTTGACCTTACATTGAACCTCTGGTCTTGGCAGCAGAAAAGCCCTGGAAAAACGTCCATTGACTTTTTAAACAGAGGAGAGCTGCCACAAGAGCTCTAAAGGCAGTGACAGGCTCAGTATTTGGTGCCATCTGAGCATGGTGGCTGCAGCCCAGCCAGCAGGGAGTCTGATGCTGGCACCTGACCTTCCAGCATGACAGGGAGACTCTGCAGGTGTGGGTTCTCGGTCAGATCATGGGGCTGCTTTCTCTCCTGAACACTGCAGATCTAGATCAGGGAAGGGATCCAGGCTGCCGGCACTCAGGCAGAGGGCTTGTGATTTCTCCATGGACCAAGTACATCAGTCCCGGCAGCAGCCCTCTGGTTCTTCCCTTTGCTTCCCCTGCCAGTGCGCTTCATTCCTGAACCGGTGTGATTGTTGAAGTGAAAAGGAGATTGGGCTTCGTGCCGTCCCCAGCCCCTGCCCGCTGGCTGCGGCTGGCTTGCACAGGAGTGTTGGTCATGGCTGGAGCTCTCCAGGTGCCCGTGTGCCACGGAGAATGGCACCAGGCAAGCTCTTTTTGCCCAGATCATGCAGTACCTTCAGTCAGCGCGTGTCCTGAGCTCCGGGGATGTCCAATGTCTCAACACCACTCCAGTGCAGTGCGTTGCTCCTCCGGGAAGGGCTTGTGGCCCCGGGACAGCACAGGGGCTCAGCACGGTGACGCTGCCGTTGTTGCCACCACAGGTACCAGGGCCAAGAAGGCTGGGCCCCCGCCTCCTACCTCAAAAAGGGGAATGGAGAGATGTTCTCGCAGAAGCTGGGGTCAGGCTCCTCTGCCCATTCATGTGCCTTGGATCTGGATGGCGTCTCCCGGCAGCAGGTCTTGGCAAGCCGAGAGAAGGATGGGCTCGCTGGCCAAAGGGACGGGAGATTCGACAGCCGTCCCCTGCCCAGTGCTGACATCCGACGCAGTAAGTGGCCAGTCGGGAGGAGGCCGGTGGTGGCTGGGGTGTCAGTGCAGCCTTTCCTGCAGGCTTTTGGGTGACGTAGCAGGGTGTGAGGAGGCAGAAGGTTTGCAGGCGCTGTGAACTCTGCAGCAAGGTCTGGAGGTGACATTGTACAGGCAGATGGGGCACGAGCACTGTGCTGCCCAGGGACCTGCTGAGGATCAGCAAATGTGATGGGGATAAAAGCCTCCCCCTCCAGACTGGAGATGCTCTCCTCAGAAGCTGGGGGGTTTTAACACCTCCACAGGCCAGGTCTTCTGGGTCAGGCCTGCAATGAAAAAGCACTTTCATGTGGTGACCTCAGCTGCATTTCCTAGCAGCACCTGATGGTGCAAAGCTGGTTCCTCTTCCAGTGGGATGCCCTCAAAACCTGGGTGGCCCATGCCACTGAGGGTACCAGGTGGACAGGTCCCTCCTTTGGCCTCTTTGCCCATGGGACAGACTTTGTCCTTGCCTGTCTGTTTTCTTTCACTTGTCTTTTGTGAACACATGTGTGACCAAAAGCCAGAAACTCAATAGCATCTGAAATTCTTCCTCCGCAGAGTCACCAAAGATGAGGCAGAGACCCCCTCCTCGCCGAGATCTCACCATAGTAAGTGCCAGCAGATGTAGGAGAGCAGCAGTAGCAAAGGGAGTCGGAGAGGAGCACTGAAAGGAGCTCTGGCAACTAGTTGTTCTTTGCTTGGGGTCTTGCCCCTGTACCATGGGGTCTGCTCTTGGTCAAGGCTGGAGTATGCATGCCATGCCACCTCCCTGCTGTTTGAAGACTCTTCTCTTTGCGTGTGGTCTTTAAATGAACTTCTGGCCAGTCTGTCCCGCAAGGCTGATTTGCCAGTGGGAGGCTTCAGACTGGCTCCCTCTGAGGAGGGTGACTGCTTCCAGCAAGAGCTCTGGCGCTGACCAATTTTCTGCTCAGCCTGGAAGTGGTTTGCTGGTTTGTGTCAGTGAGGGTGCTGCATGGGCACAGCTCATGTCCCTGGCCTGGCCATGCTGGCTGTGTCTCTGCAGGCTGGTGGCCTGTGTGGATGTCATGTCCCACCTGTAGAAACACGTTGACAGGTTTTCTTTTTTCTTGTCATAGCCACGTGGGTTGAATCTGCCAAAACCTCCTGTCCCTCCTCAAGTGGAAGAGGAGTATTACACCATTGCTGACTTCCAGACCACCATCCCTGATGGCATCAGCTTCCAAGCAGGAATGAAAGTTGAGGTAAGACTGTCACTTTCCCTTCTCACATCTTCAACGGCAGTGCAGCGCTCCTGACTCCCGTTGCCCTGGGATCTGTTTCAGGCCGGAGCTCCCTTTCCAGGCAGGGAAGATCTGCTTACCACGGTGTTCTGGGAGGAAACTGGGCATGGTGGTGCATGTTGTTGTCTCTGTGGACTGTTAACATCCGAAGGCTCTTGTAGAGTGGGAGAGAAACCTTTATGAGCTCCTGAGACTTTGGAGTCCCTGGTGCTCCTGGTGGCCTGCTGACCTCCAAGTGTGTGGGTGCTGCGTTGTCTGAGGTAGTGGAAATTAAAACCACATCACAAATGGGGGCAGACATGATGGGGTTTTTCTTAGTTAGGCCAGGTATGAAGTTAAAAGCTCTTCCAAAATTGCTTTCCTAGCACACCCCGCTTTTGTTGGCAGAATCCCTCTTGCAGATATGATTTTGCTTTTCAAAATGCAAGCTGTGCCTCTGTAAGAGGACTTTTCTTCTACGGCTGCCCCAGTCAGCTCCTCCCAGGCCCCAGCCCTGCATCTGGAGCCCGCAGGGGCCGGACAGTTGCCAATCCGTGCCGTGTCACTGCTGGGTGATCGCTCCAACACTGCTGCATGGCGGCTGCCGCCATCACCTGGCATCCCAGTCCTGTCCACCAGACGGGATGCTGGCAGCGCAGCCACAGCTCCTTGAGGTGCCTGTGTCGTTCCCTGGCAGAGGTCGTTAGCAGGTTCCTCTCCTGTTAGGGTACCAGTCCTGTAATTACATGGCTTCTGGTTGCCAGGACAGGGAGCCACCGAGGCTGTATACCACCCTGACATCATTTCAGAGACACCCAGCATCCCCTCTTGCGCAGAGAGGGCTCCTGCAGGCATGTCTGAGGTTTCGTTTCCCCTCGGCAGGTTATCGAGAAGAACCTGAGCGGCTGGGGGTACATTCAGATTGAGGAGAAGGAAGGCTGGGCCCCCGCCACGTTCATCGATAAGTACAAGAAAACCAGCAACGCATCCAGACCGAATTTCCTGGCTCCGCTGCCCAACGAGATAGCCCAGCTCCGGCTCAGCGACACCGCGGCCGACAGCAGCGCTGGCGAGGAGGTGACGGGACCGTGCCGTCCTCTGCCGGAGGCTCCTCCTAACGGTACGGACTGTGGTGGGAAGTGGGCCAAAGACTGGAAGGGGAAGGAGGCTCCCGAGAGTGGAGACCTAGCCTTTGCTGGTGGCTACGAGGAGATCTCAGACCGCGACACAGAGGAGAAGCCCAGCCTGCCGCCCAGGAAGGAGTCTATCATTAAATCGGAAGGCGAATTACTGGAGAGGCAGAGGCCTCCCCCCAAGCCCCCAGGCATGATTTTGCCCATGATTCCACCCAAGCAGTCGGCAGCCCCGAAGGACAGCAAGAAGCCAGAGCTGAAACCAGAGAAGGGCAAACTCTTCCAGCTGAAAAACGAAATGGGACTGGAATGTGGACACAAGGTGTCAGCCAGGGAGGTGAAGAAGCCAAACCTCCGGCCCATTGTCAAGCCAACCAAGCCAAAAGCTGACCCCATGGAGGACAAGCCTGAGCCTATCACCCAGAATCCATTCTTGAAGTCAAGACCTCAGATCAGGCCAAAACCTGCTGCAGCCCCCCGGACTGACCCACCTCCAGCTGATGATAAACTGGACATTTGCAGCCTGCGGAGCAAGCTTAGACCTGCAAAGTGCCTGGAGAAACCCTCTGAGCAGGACGTGGCTGCTGGCGAAAGCACCTCCAGTAGTGCCATGGTCTCTCTGGAGGCTTCTGGAAGGTTTCAGGAGCGACCAAGCATGGAGAGCAAACCCCTGCCCAAGCCGGACAGCCACACCACAAAAGAGGCGCTGCCCAAATCCCCTGTGGGCCCAGCAAACACCCCGGGTGCCAGGGACCCCCCACCACAGCGCCCCGTTGTGCCACCCCGCAGACCACCCCCTCCCAAGAAGACGGGGGGTCCTGCCTCTGGCCCCACAGCAGAGCTCAGGGCTCCAACACGGGAAGCGCCTGAAATCAGGTCGTCCCCAGTGCCGGGGAGGCCCATGCTGGTTCCTCCGAAAGCCAAGCCGTTCCTGTCTGCCTCCGTTCAAGATGAAGCCAAAGTGAAAAGCAGCGTAAGCCCAAAGGTCATATCCAAGCCAGTGGAGAGAGGGGAAGCCAAGGAGAGGACCTCAGCCCCCATCTCCAGTCCGGACATCTCCGGGGAAGCTCTCTATGTGGCAGTGGCAGATTTTGAAGGTGATGAGGAGACCAACAGCTTTAAAGAAGGGACTTTGTTTGAAGTTCGCGAGAAGAACAGCAGCGGCTGGTGGTTTTGCAAGGTCCTGACTGGGGGGCCGTGCTGGGAGGGCTGGATCCCTTCCAATTACCTACGGAAGAAGCCATAACCACTCCTCTGCTTGCACAGCTGGAGGTTCCCTGGTCTCTCACCTGAGTATTTAATTAGCAGATTAATTTATAGTTTTCCATGAGGCTGGCTTTAAAAAAAAGATAATAATTGAGATCCCATGCAGCCCACCTGGTGCCTGTTGGCAACAGCATGGAGGAGGCAGCTCAGCCTCCCCTCCGCATCCGTGTGCTCCCACCCGCCCTCCTCCCCGCATCCCCCCGAGCACTGCGCAGCCCAGCCGTGCAGCCGGAGCTGCGCTGGCCAAGCTTCGTGGCGTACCATGGCTACCATGGCTCTCCATGCTAGGGAGATGGACCTTGATAGACATTTTTGCCAACTGCCTGGGGAATTAAAAAGAAATATGGCAGTAGCCAGGGAGAGAAGTGAAGCATGGAACGGTACCAATGAAGGAAATCTGGCCACACAAAAGGATTTGCCTTTCCCTGAGGCTCAGGCTTACGGTCAAATGCTGTAGGTCACATTGCTTAGTCCAGGCGTGTAGCAGAGCTGTAGAGGATGTGGCAGAAAGGAGGAATGGTTGCTGAGAATGGGGTCCCTGTAGCTCTGTGCACACCTGCAGGCGCGGGCGTTGTGCTCTGGTTAAGGGCTGTGCCTTGCTCCCCCGCCCCGCGCATGCCGCGGGACCGTCCCTTGGTCCTTCCCTGCTCTACAACGACAAGTGTTAACTTCAGCATCCTCCTGCTGGAAGAAGAAAATGTGGAAAAACACACACACACACATCTGTAACAGGTCCTCTCTGTGCTGATCCAGGACGCTGTGCAGGCTTCTCCCTTGCAGTATTGTAACCAACGAACCAGAGGTGTTTTGCTTCGGTAGCTGAAGAAAACTATGCAAGGCACAGAGGACCGAAACGACCCCGAAAGCCCTGGAAAGAGGGTGTTTGCTTTCCTTCCCACACAGACTGCCCTTGCCTGTTGGACTAATAGGGGACCACCGGTTCCCGTGACCCACAGAGCTTCCCTGGGCTGGCGGGCAGCAGCCAGGCGGTGGGTCCTTCAGTAGGTGCTGATATTATCAAGTGCAATCCAGAATGTGGGAGCTCAGCTCCTCATCACAACCAGTTGCGAGGCATGTCTGGTGCTCAGGGGCTCCCTGCCATGTTTGTCACCCCATCTGCCTGTCTTCCAGGTACTTTCGTTTCATCCTGCATGGTGGGCTGTTTGAGGGACTTCAGGTCATGTAGAGCCTGGGGTTTTTCCTTGCTGACATTCCTGCCTGCCAAGCCTAATTGTGCCCACAGTGTTGCCTGTCCCAGATGGAGGATGAGCGTGGTTGAGCTGTTGATTCCCAGTGCTGCTTTCTTCCCTTCTGTACTTGGCTACTTGCATATTCAGGGCCACATTTCTCTCTCCAGATAAGCTTTAAACCCGGTGCTTCTGTGGGTTTCTTGTTGACCAAGCCTCTTTGCCCTTTCTAGTCTAATTGCAAGTGTAAGCACTGCAGCTGCAGCTCCACAGCCACATTGTTTTGCTGCTGAAAACAATTACAGTTTTCCCTCTCATTTGAGGCTGGCAGAATTGAAGGAGTTTTCTCCACTCCTCCAGGTGCTCACTTCCTTCTCTGTCCTGTATTTTCTACCCTGGAAACACGGAGTTGGAGGTGTCCCTGTCTGTGTACAGAGTGAAAATGGTGGTGCCTCAGGCCAGGGTCATTCTGGAAGGGTGACAAGGCAGTTTGTCCCAGCCCTGGTTTGATCTCATAGGGGAGCCCTGACCATCCCACTCTGGCCTCATATCCTGAAGCCCCAAGGTTCATTTTTAGCCATGGGAACGCATGCACCCCAGTCTCCAGCTGATTCCTCTCCCTCCCACCTACGGTTTTCCCTGGTGGCACCTCAGGCTGTGATCAGGCTGACTCACCTGAGCTGGCCATCAGCAATACATCCGCAACCCAATCTAGTAACCAAGTTCCTTGCGCAGCGCGTTGCGAGGTGTTGCTGTGCTCCCCGGGAGAGTTGCGGGGTGGGCTGGGGGAACGAATGCTGCCTTGTCTCTGCGGATCTCTTGCTCCAGTAAATCCCTTTTGCTTTGGAAAGGGTGGGTTAAGACAGAGCTGCCTGATGCCCAAATCCAGCCCCCGCCATACCTGGGGAGGGGTGGCCCTGTGTCCCCCGTCTGCTCTGGCAGTTTCCCGCAGGGGATGGAAGGGCCGTGTGCCCGTTCCCCGTGGTGCTGTGTCTTTGCTCTCCCTGCTGAATGGCCTTTTAATCTCAGAAGTGTCTCTCCTTTCTCTGTCTCAGAGACCTCACTGCCCCTCAGAGACCTCACTGCCCCTGGCTTTCCTCCAAGGGGACAATGCTATTTCTGTTGCCTCCGTACTAAATGAGGGCTGTTTCTGCTTTCCTCTCAGACTGAACCTCAGAACTGGTAGTGCTTCGTTTTGCTGACACAAGTACTGTATTTGGCTCATTGAGCACGTGACAGGATTGCTCCCTTGTTCCCAAAGAGCTTCCAAGAAGGCAGGGCGAGTGTCCCAGGTGGGGTTCACCCTCGGTAGGGTGCCAACACCTGCAGCCTTACCCCTTCCTCGCACTCTCCCGTCTGCGAAGGGACCGCAGGCTGGACAACGGCTCCCATTGGGAAGATGCCGAGACCCATTGGGCTGGCAGGGCTTTGCCCTCCCCTGTCCGACACGTGCCCCTTGGCTTGGCAGCCGCTGCCAGGCTGCGCCTCCTCTCTGTACGTCAGATGCAGCCAAGCTCCCAACTACCTCGTGAGGAGGAGGAGGGCGGCCAGGAGGCTAGGTTGCCTGAGTTGACTGCAAGGCGCATCAGCCCATCAGCTGAAGACCAGCCTCCCTCCTTGCCCACCTGAGGCTGGGGCTCGCGGCAAGCGGGGGCATCACGGCGGCTCTGGGCAGGTAAGCTGGGTGTCGGGGCAGTCCCATGGCCTGGCACATCCCTGGCAGGCTGCAGCCCCTGCTGCGCCCCATTCCTTCCTGCAGGCTCTCGAAGCCCGTTTGTCTGTCCATGTCTCGCGATAGTATGTAAGTGCATATAGATCTACATTACTGTGGGCGGGTGGGGGGTCTGCGGAAGGTAGAGGTAGCTGTGTAAATGCCATATCTATACTTTCACCATTAGGGGTTTGCTTTTTTTTTTTTTAATTCGGTGGGGTTTTGGGGCTTTGGGCGGGAGAGGGTGTTTTCTTTTTTTAAGAAATAAAAAGAAACTGCTTGACTGGTTTCAAGCACCTTTGTGAACCCGTGTCTGGCTGGCGTGTGTCTGGGGTGCTGCACAGCAGCTGTCTCCGGAGGTGTGCTGCTTTCCTGCCCGGAGGGCTGGCAGCTCTGCCCAGGCAGCTGGTTTGGGGTCTGGCACATGCTGCTTGTCACTGCGGCAGTGGTACCAGCAAGGAGCCCTTGCACTGCACTCCCTCCAGCTGCAGAGGAGCCGTCCCCAGGTGTAGCATTTCTCTGTCCTTGGGTGCTTTTGTCCGCCGGGAGACAGATGGGGTGACGCTGTGTTGCCTGGCTGTGCGGAGGCTGACAGCAAGGGCTTCTGGCTGTGACATCCCATGCAATGGGGCTGAGGCAAGTCGTGATGCTCAGGCTTTTGACTGCTTTTGACGGTTCCTGGCGATGAATAGCCCAGCTCCTCCATCACTGCCGTGCCCCAGTTCACCTGGGGGGTCTCACACTGGACACCCTGCAGCAGCAGAGTTCGGGGGTGGGTGCGTATGCAGTGTCTGTGCTTTGCTGTGG
>Ga0181612_125538_pt1 | contig 13541 bp, 5 predicted proteins | sample HoacroProtozoa21_FD_119630 | JGI IMG/M metagenome (GOLD analysis project Ga0181612, IMG submission 119630) | Hoatzin crop microbial communities from Cojedes, Venezuel. Combined Assembly of Gp0051906, Gp0051904, Gp0051908 | reverse complement strand
TGTTTATGAAGCTGGTGTGTGCCTACTAATCCCAACAGATGTTGCATGCTGAAGCTTGGTGTTCATTTAAATATGTCTGAAGGAGTCTTAATACATTATAGGCCATGCCAGCATTTAAAATCAGCGGCTGTACACAATCAGTTTTTGATTCTTACTTGACCTCTTGCTGCCACCGGAACTGAGCTGTCAAGAAAAGCATGTAGACTGTCAGTACAAACTACGTTGCTAGGTAGGTTTAGTAATGTCGCTATGCTGCTCTGGAAATGAGAGGGGTTATCAAATGGCAAATTCTGGATTCATGATGAAATAGTACATAAGGAGGATGTTGGAGCAAAGAAATTGCCCACTCTGTAGCTGTTCAGACTGTTTCTTGTTTCTTTCTTATCCAACTGTTAGATATCTGAATTGAGAATTTGTTTGTGAGCAATTTTGGGTCATGTCAGAAGTGATAATTTGCAGAGGCACCTTTATTGATTCACCTGCTGTGCTTCTGTAAGAAGTTGTGCCTCTTTCTCGTGATTATTAATTTCTAATTTGTAAATTTCAAGCTCTGTAAGTGGCTGGCTTCCCTCCCCATCCCTGTAATTTTTCTCATGGAAAGAGCGTTAAAATATTTTAACTCCTATATGTGCAAGTACTTATACATTATTTGAGTACTATTTTATACTTTAGTTTGGGGTTTTGGATATTCTCGACATGCGCACAAGTAATTGTTCAGTTTCCCTGCAGCTGCAAGTGTGTAATAATAAATTGCTTCTGAAGCACAACTAAATTTCCTATCTAAATCTTTTTTAGTTAGGCAGGTAATGTGTTGCTTAAATTGCACTGTGTTACTTTGATTCTGAGAAATTAAGGTATAAAGTCAGGCTAACCTACCTGAAGCCATTAACTAGTCCTCTATAACTTTTATTAACATGCTCTTAATAATCAGTGAAAGTGTCTTTTTTCCCTTCACAGTTTAGGAAGTCCCGAGTTGCTGTTCTCTCCAGGAACAGCATTCGTCTACCTGGTGGTTTTTGGACATGTTTTGTCTAATACTGTTGTGAATGGCAGCTGGGAGGTGGGGAAGGAGTGGAGTATGCTGAAGTTGCCTTGTAAATGGTATCTCTAGGTCTGCTGAGAAAGGAGGCGAACGTGCCCAACATGAGGCAGGCTTCTAGCCAAAACAAATTTTGAGCAAAAATTAGGTTTATTCCTTTCACCGAGCTGACTGTAACAAACCTGTGTCCAAGAGTAAGAAGTGACTTTGAAATCAAATATGTACTTTTTTCTTCAAACTGAAAAACAAAGAAACAAAAAAAAACATTCTGTTGGTGGCATAGAGCAGTTTTCCTCAGTCCATGTAAGGCACAAAAGACTGAGTTCTTTCTGGAAGAATTATCCTTTGACCAGTAAACCAATACCATCCCTCCTTTTATATACTAATGAAAAGAACTTGCACTGCACACATGGATTCAATGGGATAGAAGCTGTCAGGAAAATCCAATGAAAGGATTAGCTAAACTCAAATAGATTAATTAGAGCCCTTGATAATGTCTTGCTATGCGAAAATCACAGCAATGGCAATGATAGCAAGTTCATCTTTACAGGTACATGGTGGGGAGTGGGGGTGAGGCAACAGGAATACAGTAGGTAAGAAGCAAATCTGAGCAGTTTCTGTCTTGTTCTTAAAAGCTGCCTCGATTCCCTGTCCATCTTTGTGTCGCTGAAAATCGAAAGATTTTAATAGACATGGAGATTGTGACCAGCTCTTTATGATCAAACCACAGCTTGCTGTTAACAGGAAGTGTTTTATCATCTTCCCTGCCACATAAGACAATGTGTCCTACTGGCCAGAGCTAGGAATTGAACCACTATTGAACGCTTCTGGCTGCCTAATACAAGACAGGTAGCTTGTTCAGTTCCCCAACCTTTAACAAATGTACGAAGTGTAATTCAGAGTCCCACTGAGGTTTAGAATCACTTAATTTTCCATGTCTGGAAACCCAGTAAGTCACCTAACTTTCAGAACTAGTGATGGTTAAGCTGTTACAAAGGGCAAAACTACTGATCGTAGCTATCTAAACCTTGTTCTTAATACTTTCTAATGCTTGAAATTGTATCTGGTTTCTTTGTTTGATCAAGGTGTAGATAGCTTGTTGCTCCTGTGCAGAAGTAGTTCCAAGTGTTGCTATGCATAGTACAGAGCCTGGATTTTCTTTGCATTAATATGAGATACAGAATTAAATCTGTGACATCAGAAATCTTTAGCCTGTGGCTGCTGAGCGATTTTCAGACTTGTACTAGCTTGTTACGCAGTATGCATTCTCCTGTAGCACAATTTTTGTGTCTGTTTTCCCAAGTAAAAAAGGCCTTGAGATTATTGAAAAGTCTAAACAAGAAGAAAATTTGCACTTAGAATAGGTCATTAAGTATTAAGCTTTTTTTTTGTTGTGCCAACATGTTTTACTTTGTTTTTACACTATACTGCAATATGACCTGTACAAATTCTCAAGGATTTTCCTCTTGAAGCTGTTTAGTTAAAAAAAAAACACTTTAATTTGGTGGGGGTGGAAGTTGATGCAAATAAGAAACACAATCTGCCCAACACAGCTTTTGTACAGGAAGATAAGTGACTGCTGAGGGAATACTTCTTGATAAGCTTGTGGGTGAACAGATCTTCCCAGGATTTAAGCCAAGAATTACTACCGTTTGATTACAGTGGGTATTTGAAGAGTTTTGTGATTACAGACTTCTTTAGTTTCCCTTCACTGCTGTCTGGGAAAGACCATGTTCCCTTCCTGCAAGTAGTGCATCTGAACTGGATAGCCAAAACCATCTGTCAAAGAGTGTTCAGTGAGTATGCCTGACTCCTCAAGACAGGCTAATTGTATATGTTAAGAGGCTGCTCAAAGTGTAAGGAATCCAGTCTGAATATATATATATATATTACTTTGGAAGACAGTCACAGGTTTTTAAAACAAACAAACAAAACTCCACATGCTATATTGATTGAATCAAAGCATTTTTTTTTAAACTACAAAGAGTAAGGAAGAGAAGCACTTTCCTGAAAATCTTTATACAATAAAATTTAGACACATTTTATCTTTCGGCATCGTATCCACTATTATTTATTGCCAGTGTATGCAAGAAAGGTGTTCCTTTGTCAGCTCTTTCAAAACTGTCAAAAGTCCTTGATTCTGAAGAAGCTGACTTACAGATCACTTCTCTTTGCTTTATTTTGGGGCACCCAGAGTTGAGAGGCTGAGTGTATGGGGAAGTGCTGGGACTTGAGAGAAAAAGGCTTCAGGGAGGGGGTGAATCTTCTGGCTGTTGTCTTGCTGCGTAGGAGGGCGTAGCAAAGATGGAGCCAGGCTCCTCTCATCCTACATAGGGTAAGAGGCAATGGATGCAAGTTGCAACACAGGGAATTCTGGTGAGATTTTGGGGTGGAGAAAAAGCTTCACTATGAAGGCAGTCAGACACCAGGATCAAGGGCCGAGAGAGGCTGTGGGATCTCCACCAGTGTAGTAACTCAACATGCAAGTGGACAAGGGCCTGTGCCACCTGCCCTAAATTGCCCTGCTTGGAGTGATTCCTTCCATAGCAAATTATTCCATGTTTCCATTTTGTTTATTAATTAGATCTATTTTGTGTAGTCTTCATGCTGACAGGATCAGTGTCAAAGATGCCTTAGCACTAACAATGTAGTTTTCTGTAGTTTTACTGTAGAGATACTATAGCAAAGGGTAGAGACTCAATTTCACTGTCTAAAAACTCACCTTCACAAAATTGTGTATATCTAATTCTTTTGTGAAGGGGCAATGTAATCTCAAACCATATTTTTCCCCTCCAGTTTCCTTTTTTCTCTGTTCACCCCAACAGTTCTCTTGTACCTGAAAACTCAGGAAATTTCTGTTAGAAGCATGCTCTTGGAGCTGTGAAGAAGACTCTTCTGTTCTGTAACCTAAATAAATTCTCCTTATACTGTGTAGGATCTTGGTCATGCTGTCTCTGTTTTATTTTAGCCTGTGTGTGTTTTGCCACTGCACACCTTTTTTGGTGGTTTTTAATGAGTACGGATTTATTTTTCCTCCCCCTGCCTCTTGGAGGCAGCAAAGGCTTCCATGTCACTTGCTGTGCTCACCTTGGAATGAGAAACGAGCACTACTGCACGGTGAGCTGGGTAACTTGCTTTGTGTCAGGCTTCTGCTGTAAGGCAAGGGAATGTTGCATGTAACTAAGGTTAATCCCTTTTAAATGAAGCTTTGTTAACAAGATTATTGCTTAAAACTGGTTCACAAGGAACTTGCTTTTTAAAAATTCACTTTTAAAAGCAGAAATGCTGATACCAGCTTCCCAGGATAACTTGAATTGAAGGGGAGCAGCAGAAGGGCATCTAGCCTAATGCCCTGCTCCAGACAAGGTCAGCTATGAGGACAGGCCATGTTACTCAGGGTTTTGTCTAGTCTGATCTCTGAAAAGCTAAACTGGCCCGTAAGATTCAATTTCACTTGAACCCTGTTAACTAAGAATTTTGAGTTTTCATGTACATGGAGATACCCTAATCATGTTGTGTAGCACTACTGCTGTACTGGAAACTCAGAGCTCTGCCTTTTACTGCAAGATGCTTTAGTTGATCCTGGGTTTGTGTAGCCCCAGGTGAATTAAGCTACTGTGGTGTTTTCAGTCTGATGCTTGGTGTAGTGTGTTTAGGCTGAGAGCCAGGACATTGCTAATGCCAGGTAGGTGATGGGTCATGTCTCTAAATGCTTCTGTGATAATGAAGACTAGAATTAAAGTGTGGGTGTACTTTAGATCTGACACACCAATTGGTCTCCTGCTAGACTGAAACTTTGTACATAATGTTCTCTGTAGAATACTGGAGGCAGGAAGGACTCCAAAGGATCAGCTTTTCAAACTTGTATATGCTGATTTTTTTTTTTTATTACAATGTCATGCATGTTCTCAGAACAAGTTAAACCCTGAAGTAATTCAGGTAGTGTATCTTCTAATGTGAGTCATGGTTTTAACTACAGATTTTTAAATTGATGACCACATGTATTATGTAGAGACGTTCTACAAAAAATTGTAATTTATTCTAGAAACTTTGCTTCTGTAAACACATCTGCTGATCTTTGAAATTAACATGGAGCTCTAATGAATATCCAGTGTTGGGGTGGGAGAGAAAGAATATAAGCTAAGCAAATGTAGTATGGAAATGTTACCAAACTTGGATCATCTTTGTGAATCAGGCTTCCATATCTCCCCCCTCTGACTCCTTAACATCTGGTTGTCACTCCCCTTATGCTAGGGACTCTTGTAGCTGACTTGTCATGCTTTGTAATGGCGTGTGAATACAGCTAGATGAAATTTAGGGGATTTTAAAAACCTTGTCTCAATAACTGAGCTGTGGAGGGAAGAATTAACTGTGTAAGTATTTTTCTATTAACTATCACAAGTATGCTCATAAGGTTCAGACTTGGTTAAACTCTTGTGCAAAACCTGACATCTACTGGTGGGAGCCATAACTGGACTCTTTTCAGTGTGGAGGCGTGTTCTGAAGAGCCTGTGTTATTGAAGTTCTGTCCCCTTTGGCCATAGGTGTTGGATTCTACCTTGCCCTAGATTAATTGGTGTTTAAGCATAAATTTAAAAGTCTAAAACTTCCAGGGAAACTGTAACTGTAATATATGTACAAGCATAGGTATTAATAAAGGCGATTGAACTTCCAGTTAACTGTATCTGGTTTGAACACATGTATAATGGATAGATGACAAACTTTGTAGGCTGACATTTTAGACTAACTTTTGTAATAGTGTTAAAGACTTCATATAGTCTTATGCTGATTAAAAATATCTAATTTTTTCTTATGTCTTTAAAGGCTTGTCATGGATGTACATCTTTATCCAAATGTGACTGCAGTGGAGTAAAAGGTGAAAAGGTAAATATCTCTCTTTTTATTTTTTTTTTCTGCTGGCAGGCAAACCCACAAACCACTGAGATATATGCCAACTTCAGATAACTGAAGCTTATGGATGATAGCTTTTTTCTTGTTTGTGTCTTGTTTTCTTTGACCATAGTGTGGGCATGCACCAAAGAGCACAGCTGTTACAGCAGCTTCAGGTATTGAGTCAGACTGACTGGTCCATCTGATGGTGTACAGAATTTCATATCGTTATTTTCTCAAGAATGGGGAATGATGGCACAAATTTCTCCAGATGTGTGGGAGTAAAAAACAGAAAATACACAAATTCTAGTAAAATAGAAAGAATTCCTGTTTACTGCCAAGGCCTGCCTACACTGAGTAGTTACTGTGGACACCCAAGGTGTGGATTGTACAATAATTGCTGTGCTAGTAATGCTTCAGAGGGAATTTAAAGCCAGAGCATGTGTGAGTTGCTTTCCCACTTTCCTTGCATTGCCTGCTCATAAGTAGTTGACATTCACTAATGCGCTCCGAACTTGCGCTGTTCTTGCCTCAGAACTTGTATAGCTGTATTCTAAGATGATTGCTGCTGTTCTCTAGATGCTCAGCTGGACTGTGGAAGTGACACAATTCATGCACATCTTTCCCAACTTACATAGCTGCCACCCAAGGAAGCAGCTAAAGGCCAAACGTATTTTCGGATCAAGCGGAGTAAAAACCATCCCCAACTCAAAAAACAAGCCTGCATGGTTCAGTGCAACAGGCTGTTTTGGGCTGCTCAGCTGGTGTCCTAATGCCAACAGATGCATGTTGACACCTCGGAGCTTTCCTGCTTCCATGCAGCTTTGACTTTCCATCTCACTGCCTGAGCTTGATACATCTGCAGTACTTCGTGTTTCTATCACTGTTATTTCTTATTGTTTTACAATTTTCTCCTTTGAAGAAATGGCAGGTGCCCAGCATCTCTCTTAGTTACAATACAATGTAGATACACAGCTTGGTACTTGCCTGAATTGAGCCTTTGCTCAAGTGTGGGAGCCTAGTTGTAAGGAAACTGTGGTTAAATAGTTCCCATGTAACTGCTGCTGTCCCAGGGAATGCATGCGTTGTGATCGCTGCAAGCGGGAGAAACTGCTTGAAACACCTCCACTCCTAGTCTTGTAAACAGTTTGCTTGAGATAGAATGGAGTCTTCTTAAAGATGTGAACAGATTAATAAAGTTTGAGCCTGTCTTATCAAACCACTTACCCTATCTTAGCAGATTCTGTAAGGGCTTCAGTGCTCTAGATTAATTTCTGACACATTTCAAAGGTGATTTTTGACATTGCATAAACAAGTATAACCTTGAATGAAAGAAAGTAATACAAAATAATCAGTCACTGCGTTGGCACCATAATGTGCTGACAGAATTTTACTGTTGGCTGAGGTTAAGCAAGGCAGATGTCCAAAATTCAGAGTAATGCCTGGTGCCACACCTGCCATCCAGATAGCTCCAGACAGATGAGATCATGCCTTGACATTTCCTTGCTTTTAGTTTGAGTATATTCCCAATTTACATAGCTAGTGAAGAACTGCACCCTGTTGATAGCAGACTTTCTGAGTTAGATTTGGTTAGCCAAAACATGAACCTGTCTGATGCATTTCTACAGGATCTTCAGATGCAGGTGGCCAAATCAGAAGTGTCCTAACACTAGTCACAGGACTATTTCAGGTTTAGTCTGAAGGCACATAAACCATTAGGCTTACCTTCCCAATACAGTTGTTGAAGGTACAGCTTTGAAGAACCTTTCTGTAATCCGGAGTTGGCCTTTTTGTGGACTAGGCACAGCTATTTTGTGAATTCAGTGAGCAAATGGGTATTGTCTGGCTAGTGTGGATAAGGAGAACCTAGAAGTAAATGTTCTGCCTTTCCAAGTAAAATCAAGTAATTATTTTCTCCCTGTGATTCAGCTTTCTCTTTATACTACTGTTACATATGCAGGGACCATGACCCACTCGATACATTCAAATCCTTCAGTGTCATTTAATGAAGTTGAGATAGTCACCTTTCTCTGGTAAAGAGTACCTTGGGACTGTGTGGAGTCAGAGGGACCTTTTTGTCCAATTACAGTCAACAACCAGAGCGTATGAGCCTTGTTCAAGATCAAGCTCTCAAGTGTCATGTATTGTGGGTATTGTTTCTACTCCTCCAGGCTGTCCTAGCTAATTATTAAGGAGAACTATACAGGAGAAACTCTTCTACATTTAGTTTCCAACCTCTGTTGGCCTTTTCTGGAGAGAATTGTAGCAGAAGAGTGACAAGCTTGATAACCTTTTGTGAAGAGAAAGTGAGGAAGCAGTAAAACGAGCATGACATCAGACCAAATATTTATATAATGATTCTGTATTTTCCTGGAAAATTCTTAGGGGGCTGCAAATTGATCAAAGTGTAACCTTTTAATAAAATAAAAAAACCAAAACACACAAACAGAGCTTCACCTCTAAGGCTGCTTTCTCTGTTTTTTTTTTTCTTATGTCTGAGCCCTTTTAGGGAAGGGATTATATGTCTCAAACTCCCACTTATTAAACTGATAGATGTAGGACAAGTTTCCATCCTTAAAATGGAAGATTTGCTATGAAATCTGAGAAGTGTGCTGCGTTTTCCACCTAAATCAAGGTAAACACAGCGTAATCCTGAGGCATGCCAGAGGGGTTTTGGTGGGTTGTTTTTTTTAAACAGTCCTTCAGAACCTTGCATACCACCATGCACATTATGTAAAGGAACAATGAAAAGCAAAGCCCGTATTTCTCAAGTATGATGTGTTGCTAGTGGAACTGGTTTGATCATATGTGCACACACCCCATTATGTTAGTTGCCCTGTAATTATAAAACCCTCAGTATTTGATGCGTTGATGGATTCAGCAGTTCAGCTCTGGGGAACCACAAGAGTTTTCTGCCACTGCCATCCATAATGCTTTCTCTTATAAATTCTTTGGTTTACTTTTTTACAGCCCTAGAGTCTCATACTACTACAAGGCATCAAGGGCTATCTAAAGATGATTAGGTTGATCCATCACAGTTTACCACTTACACACTTGATGTAAGTTTCCAAACCTGATACTGTCTTCAACCCAACTTTCTTTATTCCACTTGAGTGTAAACTGTTGCTACAACAAGTTTCAGGCTTTGCTTTGTATTTGGCACTTGACATTTGGTGTTCCTGTTTCCTGTCTCCAGTGATCTCTGAACTAGAAGTCAAACTCTGTAGTTCCTTGCCTAATTGATCTATGAAGAGCCAAGGAGCTGTGTAAATGATCTTCCTGCTTTGATTCTCCCTTTGGGAGTATGACTATGTACTTCTAGAACTGCTGGAAGTCAGGCGTACGGAACCTGGTTCTGTATGGGGAAGACAGGAAAAGCCTTGTCAAGTGCACTTATTTGAGTCCTGTGCTTCTGTTCCACTGTTTCACATCTGGCCCACAACCAGCTTCCACATCCAAGTTGCTGTCCACTTGCATTAAGTCAACCAAGAAGTCCTGCTTTGCTCTACTTAGCAGAGCCTGATGCGTTCCTTTTGAGACTCAAAAGTAGCCTTCTTCCTAAGCATCCTAGCATTCCTTCGAGATATCCAAATTTCAACAGATCAAGTACAGTAATATAAATTGAACTGTAACAAATAGGAGAACTATTTTCTTGTCTTGCCTTGGGGAGCCACAGCTCTTATGTAATCGCTTGTGTGCTGCCAGTGATTCCTGTTTAGCTCTGCCTCTGCCATGAGCCTGTATAGCATCAGTAGCATGTTACCTGTTGGAGAATCAAAGCACAGTAAGCGGCTTTCTGTTTTTGGAAGCCTGTAGTACAATAGCTGACAAAAATCAGTGCACTAAAGTTTTCTTCCTCTGCTCAGGCCCACCTTACTAAACTTAAATATAAAATGGGTAGTGTAAAATTCAAACATGTCTAAAATGGTATAACAAAGAAATTAGAGGAATTTACTGGAGAAGTTAATAATTGATTGCTGTGGTGTTACAGTAAGCTCCTCAGTAGTGAATTAGAGCTAGTAAGTATTAAAACTGAAGTAATTTATTAAGCTGCTACATACAGGTGCTTATAGGAATTGCTCTCACTTTTCAACTAGAAGTGTATAATTGCTTTTCACTTAAGGAACCAGATGATGATTGGGTTTTAAGTAAATATTGCTCAGCACTTTTGAGATTAACCTGCTTTAATACTTAAAAGCTGGTTCATGAGTAAAAGCTAGCTAAAGAAATATACACACACCATAAACACTGCACATGTAGGAATTTCTAAGACAAACCAGTAAGACTTGTAGATTATTGGGCTGGTTTTACCTCACCTGGAAACAAGATCCAAAGATGCCAATAAGATCAGCTCTACAGAGACTGGGGAGGAGGAGGGGGGTGGTGCTGAATCTCAGCTGCTCCAGCTGATGAAGGCAGAGCCAAGGGCTACAGCAAGCAAGCTGCATGCATCTTGGTGACAAAGAGGGCATGTACCCCAAGACTGCTGTGGTTTTGCTTTAAAGTAGTAGTATGTGCTGCTGCTGAAATAGGCTTTCATACCTTCCCTTAGCAGGTATTCCTGTTTCTCCCCTGGGGCTTGTGTGGCCATGTTCAGAGCTGTCAGTGAAGTGATCTCACTGAAAGCAAGTTTCTTTAACTAGGTTATTTTTCAGCCTGATCAGTCCCCTTGTGCAAGTTATGTTGCAGTACAACTATTTGTGTAGCTGTGACAGAAAAGTGTGGCTTAAGGTGGGGAGGGACCATGTTTTTCACAGCACCTAAGACACCGTCCCCCCCCAAATAACTGCAAATACATCATGCTGGTTTTGATGAGCAGGACTATGGGGTTCTACCCGTTCAAATTAAGTTAAATTGATTAAGAAGCTGCTCTTTAGTTATTACATATGGTTAGTCCATGGCCTTTTAAAAGAGAATTTCAGAAGGTGCTGAATTTACTGGGTTTGTTGATCACAGTGTAGGGGGTGCAGCTCCAAAGACTCATCTGGGTTGCAAGTTCCTGATATACGGTCTCATACAAGCTTGGTGCCTGGGATTCTCACACGAACAGCTTGTGATATCTGAGCTCTGAGGGCATTTCAGAAACTTTGCCTTTGAAGCAGATACAAGAAATCCATACCCCTAAAGGAAGAATATCTTCTTCTTGGTCTCTTCGGATGTATATTCTTGGAGCTCTGAGCCTCAGAAGAAAATTGTCAGTATATGTCCTCAAGACCCCTATTTGCTTCTGCCTTTATCACGCTAAAATTTAGTACAGATGTGACCCAAGCTCAGCTTTTCTTTTCAATGTTGGATACAAATTGCTAAGAAATGGTTAAAAATTCTCGTATTTTAACCACTTTGTCAAGAATAATTGGTGTTTGTGCTTCGTAAATGTTGGCCTGAACTGCACTAATATATGGCCCTGTTTTCTGAAAGGTTTACAACCCCAGCAAATGAAGCACTGACCATTAAACCTTGACTGTTCATCTTACAAAAGAAGACATAGATGGTATTCTGTAGAAATGTGATGTATTTTGAAGAATACAGGTTGTATCAGAGGGTATTTCTTTATTGCATTAAACTATATCTTTACCATTTGTGGCTGGTTGGTGTGTTTGTTTTGAGCAAGTGTCTTGATTCAATAGTACAATTCTAATTCTGTGAAGTTAGTCGGTGTTCTTTAAGTTGAGGTAGAATTTATGTTGACTAGTATTAGAATCCGAGGCAGCTGTTATTTTCACCCTTATCGTTTAGAAAGGGAGTAAATAATACGGCTGTCTGTTGCATTACTTCTTCCATGCTGTATATCTTTTAATGTTGCTCTGGCAACAGTTTCTTCATGCAAAGCTCTCATTGTTGCTGCTCACTTTCAAAGTGGGCTTGGAAAATACTCATAGTTTCAATAGTGCAATTTTCTAGCAGCATCTGTTGCCTCCTGTATTTCTCTTGCTTAACTGTTTGGCTTCACATGTCTCTCCTTCGCTCTAAAGGCCTTGGCTTCTCAGTTCTTTTACTGCTCAAAGTGGAGACCTCAGAGTAGTTGCATTTTAGAGAACAGTTCTCTAGCCTTAGATGACACACAAGGCCAACCCTCTGCTAAAAGTCTGCTCCAGTAACCATTTGCAGATGTTACTTTCTCTAACAAAAACGTGAAGAAGCTTGACCAAATTGAGATTAGTGGGCATTGTGTAGCCTAGCTAGCACGTGACACATCTGACATGCCTCTTGTGCACAGGTGTGTTTCCTTGGTGTGCGAACACAGCTCTTGCTAGAGCTTGCTCCACAGTTTGGCTCTGTCTAATGTTTTCCTTATTGGGCACTCCCAAATTCCTCATTCTCTCTCCTTCAGGGACACACTAACCCTTTCATATCCTGGCCTGAGATAGTAACACTCCTCCAGTCTTGCTTTTCAGATGAGGTGGCACACCAGCTGCATAGCTGCATGCAAGAGCACAGTCTGGCACTCTGTGTGCAAGAACACAGTCTGGACCCTGACTGTCAAACTTAAGCTAGCCTGAATTTATGGTGCAATTTCAGCATTTCCACAGGGGAGAAAAGATGTCTATTCTGTACAAGAGAGCAGTATGTTTACATTTTAATTAATAGGAAACCAGCTTTAGCAGACCAGTTAATGAGCTGTCCATTCCTATACCCTAAATCCTTCAGAGTCTCACTGTATAGGTGGGACTAAGTACAGCTTAGTTGTTTCTTCTGTAAGGTTGCAGCTCTTGCTCGCACACACCCTTTTGTCTCTCATCCACAAGGTTTTCCTTTTGTGTTTCCAAGAAAGCAGTATAGCAGTTACTGGAAAAGAAGGCAGGAAGCCCTGTTACTTTCTCTGAAAATTTTTTTTGTGTTCTCAGCATCTTGTCAATGTTTTGAATGCAACTTCTAATTTCCTGTCCTGTCCCCCACAGTAGAATACAGAGCACCTACCTAAGTAGTGTAGTGAGAAAATTACGATTTAATACTGTGACTTAACACTACTGTCATACTGAATGCCTGCTGTCATGCTCAGCATACAGCTGCTTATAGGAAGTAAAGAGGAAAGGAGCAAAGCCTCAATATTGCCTTTTGTGTATTATGCTCAAGGCTGCAGTTAAATGCTTCTGTCTGCTTGCAATCCCCCGTTTTCAGTTCTCTGCCGCTGTCTTGAAGATGCGAGATCACTGGTTTGGTTCTTTCAGCTGACTGAGAAGAGCTAGGTGGGACCTCACAAGTTCCTAGAGAGTGCCATAGCTGGAAGACTGCCAGATAATAGATGTGGGAGCCACTACTCCCATTCTTGCTGCAGTGGTGCAAGAAAATAATAATTCAGGATGAATTACTTTAAAGAGAATGTGCAAAGGCCTTCATAATTCTACCAGTATGATTAAGGTGCTTGTTAGGATAGAGTGTTTCTTTGGCGGTTCCTGTAGCTGTCATTAAAAAATAATTGGGGTAAAGAAACAGAAGGCTTTGAGCAGGTAGGGACCAAACTTACCAACCAAACCCATCTATAGAGCAATAAGGAATACTGCTGAAAAACTGCCTGTTTCATAAGCAGTTATATATACTGGTGGATGTAACAGAGCTGTAGGAAATACCTGTTTACTCAGTTGAAAAGTGTGCCATAATATATATATATATA
>Ga0181612_182867_pt1 | contig 13542 bp, 8 predicted proteins | sample HoacroProtozoa21_FD_119630 | JGI IMG/M metagenome (GOLD analysis project Ga0181612, IMG submission 119630) | Hoatzin crop microbial communities from Cojedes, Venezuel. Combined Assembly of Gp0051906, Gp0051904, Gp0051908 | reverse complement strand
GCATAGCCAGCAGGTCGAGGAGGGTGGCTCTGCCACTCTACTCTGCTCTGGTTGAGACCTCGCTTGGAATCCTGGGTCCAGCTCTGGAGCCCTCAGCACAGGACAGACATGGACTTGTTGAAGAGGGTCCAGAGAAGGCCATAAGAATGATCAGAGGGCTGAAAAACATCTCCTATGAGGACAGGCTTTTCAGCAAAGGCTGTTGTGACAGGACAAGGAGTAAATGTTTTAAACTAAACGGGGGTAGATTTAGACTGGATATAATGAAGAAATGTTTTACAATGAGTGTGGAGAAACACTGGAACTGGTTGCCCAGAGGGGCAGTGGAGGCCCCATCCCTAGAAACTTTCCAGGCCTAGGTGGATGGGGCTCTGAGCAACCTGATCAAGTTAAAGATGTCCCTGCTCACTGCAAGGGCATTGGGCTAGATGACCTCTAAAAGTCCTTTCCAAGCCAAAGCATTCTATGAGTCTACATTCACACACTGTACACCAGTTCACCTCTGTAATTCTGTGTCGTTGCTGTAGTTCCTTCAGAAGCAAGTCTCCTGGTTTACCAGTATTCATCCAAGACCTACTCTACAGATGGTACTGTAAAATCAGCCTTGAAGGAAGGTGGCAGCAGAATTCCATTTTTGTTTCATTCATGAAAGATCTCATGAGAGAGAAACCTTTTTTCCAAAAGCATCGAGTCTCATATCTTCTTGACTAAGACCTAGGAAAGTTCCTTTTCAGTACCAGTTATTGAATCTATCACTTAACAAAAGTGAAGAAAGATATGATTTGGCCTACCGATAAGCACTGTGGAGTCAAAAAGGGAAGAAGGAAAGACAGGGTAGAAAAGTACTATTCAAATTTCCTTTAATTGAAGGCTTCCCAGCTTGACAGCTGCTCTACACTAACAAATCTGCTTCTCTGCTCACCTAACAAAAACCTTACTGCTCCATCCACAGGAGTTATTTTTTTTCCCCAGGACTGGTACTTCTGGATGCCATACTGCAGCCTGTGTCTGATTATCTTGTTTGCAGTTGTCTTTGGACTTGGGCCAGGTAAGTACTCATTCAAAAGAAATAAAGGAATCAAGTCATGAGCTTATTAATATGGTTAGAAAAATACTGCATAATATTGCATAATGTTTAGCATAAATAAATTTATTTAACCTAATCCTGTAGTCATTTAAACATCATGGGTCCAGTCATTGGCCATAAACTTCAATGCCACCAGGTTTCGGTTCTGATAACAAGAGCAAAGGAACACAGGAGAAAGTATTCACTGGAAAAATACAGCAAAAATAGAGCAAAAGCAGATGGGTAAAACTTTTTTTAAAAAAATACTAAGAAAAACAAAAGAGAAAAAGAAAAGCCAGCTTTCTTTTAAATTCGGTGTTGTATAATGTTACATCTTATGCCACATAGACAGCAGTGCAAAAGACCTACTTCAGAGTAATTCTTTTCCTAGCATATACCACTTGCTCCTCTTTAATTTTTTTTCAAAGCCTATTCATTTTTAATATATTTGACTTCCCATATGACAGGGATGAAATGTTTTCCTAACTCAAAGCTGTCAAAGATCTGTGACTTCAAAACATAACTGAAATGCCCAGGAAGTGAATCCAGGAAGACCAGTCATTGGTGATCTAGCAGTATCATGCTACGAATTCTTATTAGTAATAATGATTGTTACTCCATCCTTAAACAGCTTCTTTCATGAGATGTGAGACTTTTTCAAGTGTTAACTACTTAACTTTTAATTGCCCCTATAAATGTATTTGAATAATTTACTTTTTTAATAAGTTGATGTCTAGCAGTTTATAAGATGCAAAAAACACTTTTTTTTTCTAAAAAACAGTGACATATTCATGTCTTTTGAATGCCAGTCCATGATAGTAGCATCTGTTTGCTGACTGTGGTAATGGTACTACTCAATCCAAACTAAAACTAAACATGTCAACAAGTAATAATTCTTCTTTCCTTTCAGCTGGTGCCACAGTTTCCGTTAGGGTTGAAATTTTCAAGCTCTCATGCAGACCACCTGCCTTTGTGATCAGCGGAGTTCTCAACTGGCTGGGCGTCTTTGTGATTGGAACAACTTTCCCATTCATTGTGGTGAGTGACTTTCCCTGGGGCAATCCCCAAGGGCACTAAGCTTAAGGTGGCCATGGGAGCAGGAAGAAAAGCAGCAGGAGATGACAATGCCATGTCAGTCTAGTGTGGCCTTGGCACCTCCTGTCCCCAGTTCACTTTTGCAACTGAAGGGCCCTGATTTACCAAAGATACTTATTCAGACTGAAATATTTGTCAAAGGGCAAAACGCAAGGAAGTCCTTATTAAATTCAAAGTACTTTGGGACACAAATACAAAAACTGTGCCAAGAAAGTGACAAAAGAAAAGATATGCTCATCTTGCTCTCTTTCTCACTTTTCTCTTCCCTGCAGGAAAGACTCAAGCACTTCTGCTTCCTCATCTTTATGGGGGTACTTTTCACTTCAGGGATAATTATCCACCTGTTCCTTCCAGAAACAAAAGGAAAATCAATAATAGAAATCACAGAAGAATTCAATAAGCTAAACTTTAAAAAGAAGCATATTCCAACAACTCAAAATCATGTCACAGAGGATTACACCTTCTGCACCAGGCTTTGATCAGCCATTAGGAGGAGTCAGGCTTTCTTAAAAGGAAGGAAAAAAAAGACATTTGTCATTTTCTGACTAGCAAGTCGGACCAAATGGACTGTCAGCTTTCATATCTGTCACTTAGAAGGTTCTCATTTTGCCAAACCAGCACATTTCTCAAGCACTTCACTCTGGGCAGTTTAGAAAAGGGACGATGGCTGATATGGACAGCATAGACTCATGTGAATAGTAAGCATTTTGGCTTAACTTGCTGATGTGTAAATCTCTTCTTAACAGAGCAACTAATACACACTGAATCTACACGTAGAATTTATAAACACTCTGCTGACCACAGAGAAAGAGAAGACCTGTGATCCCCACTCTCTGTGATTTCTGAGTGTGTTTTTACAACCCTGAAATAGGAAGAGTGAAGTTCTTGGCTTGATCTCTCTGGCTAGGATTCAATCCATAAAAGACTGAAGAAAAAAAATTAGTGGAACGGAAGAGTAATGCTTTGTTTCTTTAGACTCAGCTGAACAACCAAACCTTGTCAGGTTCCCATGCATAATGCCGTGTTGTTCTTGTGTTGTATCTAGTTTGACAAACTTCAGCCCTTTGGACTGAAGTTTTCCATGTCAGCAGCCATACTTACCTTGACTTAAATTTAATTTTTTGCTAAAAAATATCAGCCATTTTATTCTAAGCTTAGACTTCTTTGTGAAAAAGTATGGGGAAAAAGTTCCTATACAACTTTTCTCAAGAAATAGTGCCTTTCAGTGGCAATAGGGATAAAGGTCTCATGGGTAGAATTCAGTCACCATAAAACACAAGCACCTAGAGTTATTTTAGATACTCTGTGCTACCTTGTCCATCACCATTGTTATCTCAAGTCTGTAGCTCTTCTGCCAGGATCAGAGTTCCCACAGATATCTCACAGGCTGTGAAGCCCGTAGCAATTTAGCTACTACTTTCCTTTGTGTGACTTTCAGCTACATGGACACAATTTACCCCAGAAGAACCGCCCCAGACTGGAACTCGTGCCTGTAACAGAATACCTGTTGCTTTGCAGTTTCTCTCAGAGACATCTGTACAGTACCTTCCTGTGTGTAAAGCAGACTGTCAGAGAAAGTTCAGTCATGTCCTCCAGCTCTTGGATACAGGCACAGCTCCTGCCTAGGGTGTATTTCTCTATCAAGACTAAGAAGTGATCACATATACTCATATTTCAGGGACATGCAATCAGTATGGACTCTTCAGTTATTGTTCACTGCACAAGTAGATGCTGATTAACAGCATGTATTGCGCACATAGATAAGGAAACAAAGTGAGACAATATGTTAAAACATGTCATATGCAAGTTTTCTAACTTCCAGATTGAGTGTGACATACCATTCTCAATGACCTCTGTAGTAGGATACAATTTTCTACACTGATCTACAATCAGCGTCTGTACTTGAGTTCATATACTGCAGGCTTTCAAACTGCGAATGATGTTCAAGGCAATCTGATATCGAGTTCTTCATTCTTCCTGGTATACATAGTTACAGGTAAAAAGAGTTTCTGAGTCTTATAGGATAGTGTGATACTGTAAAGTACCACAGAGATTAATTTCACCATAAACCTTTTTAAAATATGCAAACTCACGGGACTTATCTATTCTTTAGAATGTGTCTAATATTTTTAACATTTTCCTCTACTAATGAGGGACTCACACAGTCCTAGTAGCAAAGCAATGCTATTAGGAAGAACATGAACAAAGCTAAGGCTCCGTGGAGCACACTATACAAATTAAAATTCAAACTCTAGACTTACACAGTAAAGTAAGCGGTTTTATCTCTGATATTGCTTTGACTGGCATATGTACTTCAACTCAATAAGGCTATTCAAACTATGAATTCAATTGTTCATCTTAACTGCTGCTTATATTTAATTGGAAATGTTAAACATAATAAAAATGACAGGTTGCCTTATAATAAAACTTCTGGCCTCCACAAATGCTTTTTCACGACATCAGGATTTCCCTTAGGGACAGCTGACTAGAAAAAAGTTATTTGTGTGCATACCCTTCCATGATTGTGGTTTTTCATTATTCCTGTCTTTAGTACTGAGGAACACTTAAGATTTCCCACTAAAAGATGATCTATGATACATGAAGTGTCCTTAAAGTCAGAAAAGCTCAATTATTTTGTAGTGTTCCATATACTTGTAACATGATTTAAGACTACCAGTCATTTGAAGACAACTACCAATATAGAAAGGAAATCTCAGCAATTTGCAAAACAGAATTCTCTTTTCCTAACCAGTCATTCTGAAAATATCCTTCATTCCACTACAACAATACCTAAGCCTTTAGAAACATAAGCAGATTGGCATTGTGCAGCATTGCTGGAGTGACTCTCTAGTGAGCCACTTCTCTGATCTCAGTTATTCATTAGATGTTATTAGGAAAGCCTTCCCCACAAGATCCTCACCAGGAAGCAAGCAAATGCCCTATGGAACATTAACATGACAACGAAGCGGGACAGCTATTTGGAGCACAGGTCAAACTTTGCCTGTGCTCAGTAGAGCAAGAGCTGTATTTTGGTAACAGTTTGGTCAAGGGATTAAACAGCAAAAAGGTATGGTACAAATATATATGGGAGGTGACAGAGACAAAGAGCACAGTCATTCAGAAGTTTCAGAAACACTACATGTACATTTTCTTCCAGAGACATCAACTGATAGGCAAGATATGTCTCAAATACTGACTCTAACTGAGGCAGACATTAACACTTTAAAACTGGATCAGTGAACTGCTGTCAGCTAGAAGGAAAATACATAAATCTAGTCTAATTGGCCTGTATTCAGGAAGACTTCGCACAGCTTGGTGTACGTGTGTCATGCATGAGTATAAATTACTAAATGATCTGATGTTGTGAGATTTACTGTTGTGGTCACCATTATAACTAAAGATACCTGCCAGCTACTTGTTAGCACTAATTATGAAACTGCACGTCTGATAAAGAGGCCCTCGAAACAGTGTAAGTAATAAGAGCACAGAAGCAGTACAGTAACTGCTTGCATCCAATCAGCCCTTTATGATTTCTTCATCCTCATCTTCTTTAACTGAAGTGTAAATAGCAAATGCTAACTAAGCCAGTTACCAACTTAATATGTACAAATCCCTCTTAATTATGAAATAAATTAAATTAAAGTCTGAGAATTTTCTGTCTGAAGGAAGAGACATCAATCCAGCTATGGAGGTTACAGGGCAGTTTCAAAGCAACCTTTTTTCATCACAGAGACAAAAAGATATACTGACGGGTGGAATTCCAGATAAAATTGTGCATGATATTGAATCTTCCTCTCCCAGCAAAGGAAAATCAGCCACTATTAAACATTTAGCCAGTCAAGCCTGGTGTGCCACTGTAGAACTGTTAAGTTTGCCCCCCATTCAAAAATGATGGAGCATTTTGATTCCTTTAAGTAATGATTAAGTTACGGTCTGTTCCAGTTGCCGTCACATGAAAAGAGAATAGCTCTTTCCTATTACATGTCAAAGTCCTATGGTTCACTGTCCAAGTCCCCTCAAAGATTCATAGCAGATAACTTTGTCTTCATGTTTCTCAGCTCATACTGAAGACTAAGCAAGTTATGATTTTTGGAATTCTGTTTAAAATTGATGTCTTGGTTCCCTATCCACCTTGCACAAGACACAGTTCATAAAGTACGCAGGTTCCCTGCAACGGAGACCATCTTGTTTATTTAGGCTAGACACAACCATTGGTTGAAATATTTAATCCAACAATTCTAAACTTTGTACAACAGCTGAAATATGCGTAATTAACTCAAAAACATTTGAAGTAAAATTTAACTTCAATAACATGGGACTAGTCCACTGACACTGCTATTGCATAATGCGAGCATTTGGTTCTTTTGGCAGGTACTAGTCAGTAAGCAGCAGGAATCAGCTCTTTCATAGGAGATGGCTACATTTTTCTCCAGCCTGGTGAGTATCTGGTCATTTTTTCTCAGGGCTCTGACTTATAAAGGATGAAGCTAACATAATAATAAAGATCCAGATTCCTTAAAGATTGTAAGCTCTTTTGGGACAAAGACCATCTTTCTCTTCTGCATTTAAACATCACCAAGAAAAATGGGGCTTGGGGCCATGAAAATCAGGTTGCAAGGAAAAGACCATAGAATATAATAAATATATAAAATAAAATATAATAAAATAAAATCTAACAAAAGCCCTGGCAGTTCCACCACTGACAATGCTACTGTACTTTTTTCTTCTGAATTACTGAAAATAATACTAATTATTAAGCACTATGTTTACTTCCAAAAGCAATGCATAGATTAACTGCACTGCAAAAGGCTAAGAAATTCACGACATAAGCTTTAAAATAAATGACTTTCCTCGTTTCGTCCAAAGATAATTAATGTAATCCATCAAGAGTTTCCATAGTCTTAAACAGGGAAGAAGTGGTAATTCTATTTCTCAACTGCCAGCAAGAAGCTATTTTGCTTTCCTTAAAATTGTTAATTTGTAAGTCTAGCACAAAAAAAGAAGACGAGTAAGAAAGTTAGTTCTTAATTTGTTTGAATGCTTTGGCCAATTAACCAATCCACTGAATTTGAGAGGATTTTTAAGGAAATTTAGTCTTCTGGTCCATAGCTTCCTGGTTCTTGTCATTTGATAACTTTCAAAATCCACCTGTGCATTAGTTAAATAACAAGCTCTTGAAAGATGGACCCAAGAACCCTAAAAAGGAGCGCTCCTGTAAGTATCTCCCAGTCCATCATTAATCACACTTCGCATTGTTTTGTTCCTCCCTGACTGCATTTTCTACCAGCTTTGCTTTATCCAGGCACTGACCTCCAAAAAGCTGTGAGCTCATGACGTTCATATCTGGCACGAAAAGAACTCAGAGCAGAGTGTCATCTGTGCAGAGATGATGTTACTGTCCTGGTCTGTGATGTGCTGAATAAAAAGGGACAGGCAGTTAAACCCCAAAAGAACCCTGAACAGATCCAGATGGGGCTAAAATCACAATTGTCCTAGGTTTGGTCCGCTAGGTACAGTCTAAGCTGTTTGAGGATAACTCTGTCTAGCCTTGCAGGCACTTGGAAACAGGAAGGATGATGAGTGGTATCACGTACCTGAAAAAGGTCTAAGTGGTTACATGTTATGTTTTTCACTTACAGTTAAAATTATTTCATTCATCAAAGGAGCCATCTTATCTCAGTCCCTAATCCTTGACCAAGGATATTTCAGACAGATAGTACTTCCCTAGCCTGGGAAAGGCCAAGCTGTTGAATAAGCAAGCACATACTTTCATGGTTAAACAAGCAGACAAAAATAAAATATTGAGAAAGAAGAAATGAAATCCTAAGTTACTGAGGAAGATTTTTACTTCAGTGAAATTACAGAGGCTATTCCAAATCATTCTCTTTGCAGTCCCTACCTTTCTGAAAAAGCTGAATGTTAAAAGGATCTTTTCTTTGTTATGCTTAAAGATATGACACAGTCAGAAATGAAAGTAGAGACTACAATAAAATATTGATTTTTAATGCTCTGTGTTTGTGGTGTAACATTACTGTTTGATATACACAGGTTACTGCAGATTGCAGACAGGGAAGCTTATTCCATCTTCCCCACATCTAGGACATCTTTTAAAACTCTTTCTCCTTCTTGCAAGCAAAATGGTGGATTATCACTCTTACACTAGCACTTCGTCTTGCTATGGCACTGTAGCTGATGATTGCACTTTGGCAGTAGGTTAGAGGGATTTTGGAAAAATATTTATATCCAAGAGGATTTGGAGTGGACAATGCAGGTTTACAGAGGGGAAGGGCAAGTGTGGCTACAAAGACTCTGCCCCTGCACACATCCAGACTAACGAAAAGGTGATGGAGCATTTTATTCTTGCTTTGCAGGTTCAGTTCCAGGGATTATTTCAAATGATCGTAGTGCTGGGAATTGGTGGTAGTTTCCCATATGGATTCCACATTTCTGTCATCAACTATCCTTCTGTGGTAAGTAACCGTCTCTCTGAGGTTGAAAACAGAAAATGGCAAGGCTGAGCTCTCCATTCTCTCACAAACCTCAAATTTACTGAGCATTCAGCTCATACATCTATGTCTTGTTTGGCTAACTCTAACGTTAAATGTGTAGATAAATTCGCCTTGAAAGAACAGGATGATACTTCCTGTTTTAAATAAATTTTTACCATATAGTGTACAGACTTCCAAAGGAAGTAAGAAAAATGTGCATTTAGCATGCTTCATCAGAAAGCTTACTGACTGATACAAACTTGAAGATTTTGAAATGTCATCTCAGCTAACTTGTTTACTAAGAAAGTTAGTCTCAAAAGAAGCCTGATATTAAAACCACAGGCTAGATCTGAAGTACAACAGCCAAATAATATGAAGGGATGTTATACCCATTGTCTTGTCAAATCACATATTATTTTTCAGCACATCAGGAAGTTTATTAATGAAACCTGGATAGAGCGACATGGCTCTCCCCTCCATCCAGAGACAATCATGCTGTTGTGGTCCTTCATTGTGTCTGTTTATGGGATAGGAGGATTCCTGGGGAGCCTCTGCTGTGGTTACCTAACTACAAAATACAGAAAGTAAGTGTTTCCTGTAATAGCTCAATAGCCAGAAAGTACAGGGAAATACCAAGGTGCTTCTTGGTTGAAGCAGTCTTATTGAAGATTAAACGGATTTGGTTTGCTAGCACATCCACCTCTTTCAAGTAACAAGCAGTCTTTTACCTTGCTTATTTGCCCTCCCCAGCGAACTGTATTTCTGTAAAGGATGCATTCATCAACACATCACCAGATCAGTGTCTCTGAGAGTAACAGCATACACCTTGTGTTCTCTTCAAGATCCCCTATGACTCTCATAAAAATCTCCCAAGCCCTACAAACCCCAAAAAAGGAGCTGTGTGTCTTGGGTTGTAACATGTTACATGCAGTTACGCCAACCACCTGGAAAGATATCCTTCAGTGTCAAAGAAGAGTCAGATTTCCAATTAAATACGCTCATTCTGGGGTGATGGCATTATATTAAATATTCATATCTACTCTACTGAAAATGTGAACTGAACAGAAAAAAATAAGTTGCCTGTAACGACCCTGTAAAGATACAATCAGTGCCAAAACAAATTATCCAAGAGACATCTCTGTTCTTGGCAATCAGTTTCACTGAAAGTCAGTTTCAAACTATCTTTCCCACTGGATGGAGAAAGGATTCCTCACCAGTCTAGTCTGTTCTCAGTGCCTTGTGTGTAACTACACTAATTTCATTTGCAGAGAAATTGGCAAACATATCTACTTGGTGTGACCCACTTAAAGATCTGCTCCACAACCCACTGATCCAGAGGCCCCTCATATGGGTCTCAACAAATCATCTTAGCCTGCCTGCAATTGTGTTCTTTCCTCTCAGGTAAGTGCCCCCAAGAATTTTCTTGTGGGACACTGCCTCATCCCACACTCAGAGGGTCTCCCAAGACTGAAAACAAGATCATGCACTTCTCCCATGGGTTATTTAACACACGATAACCTAATTGCTGAATCACAGCCTTCTAAATAGAGGATCTCTGTGAATCTCTAATATGTGCAAGGGGACTCTTGTCTAACAAGCATCATGGAAAAACGACTGAGTGCAAAAGATTTTGATTTGAGCCTCAGACATCAGGCTTGTGAACATACCAGCCCACGACTGGCACAGAGTATCTTTTGAAATATGCCTCTAAAACCTCTTCCTGCCATCTCAGATCACATCAATTTAGCCATGAGTGTCTTTAACATGAGCCACTCTAGAGCAGGAGCCATGGACTTAGATCATTTCTGGGAAACAACCTGACATTTTATGAGGAGTTCTAGACATTTAAAAATCTTTGTGACAAATTGGGACTGTTCTTTCATCTCTTTCCTCACTTGAAAATGCTGATGAAATGTTCCAATTGTTTAAATTCTAAGCTAAGAAATACTAATAAATTTAAATCTAAAGGATGCTAAAATTTTAAAGAATCACTTTGACTAGCCAAAGTCAAAATTATTTCCTCAAAACAGCAGAAATGGCTGTACCATGCTTCCTGTCACAGCAAGATTAGTCAAAAGAGTAGAAGTTCTGATTTCACACTGAATTCTCATGGGCTTTTTTTTTTTTCTTTTTTTTTTCAGAAAAAAGTGCCAAATGTACACCAACCTGATCATGCTGGCAGCTGCACTTTTCATGGCCTTCAGTAAAACAGCCAAATCCTTCGAGATGATTCTGGTTGGACGCTTTCTCTATGGCATTGGTGCAGGTATGTGCTCACGCCTCTGTAGAGCGCAAGCAACCTTGCTGTCCCATGATTGTCCCTGTAGGTGTTGCCATTCTTGGAGAATGATTTTTAAAGTAAATATACTAGGCACTTCATAAAAGTGAAAGATATCATCCCTTTGGCAAGAGATTGTAATCCAAATACCAGAGTGAATGGAAACAATATAAGAGAGGAGGAAGTCAAAAGATTAATCTCTTCTCCGTATTTTAACAGTCATTTATCCTCTTCTATGTTACAGGTTTTTCTCTCACTATACATCCTCAGTATGTAGGAGAGATTTCACCCAAGAAGCTGCGTGGATTTGCCAACTCCACAGTTTCTGTTTTTCTGACACTGGGAAAACTTACAGGACAGGTTGCTGGTCTACGGTAAATACTTCAATCTTTCTACCAGGTTACACTAAAAGTAGTAGAATTCTTTCTATAACCTTACCCTCTCATCTAGTCAGTGACTGAGTAACACTCTCACCTTCCCCAAAACAGCCCTTAGCCTATGCCAGAATAAAAGTTTTTATCATATTTGAGGCAACCATATAGTTCTAAATATAGGAGACAGAAAATTAATTGCTCATAACCTGATCTCTTCTTATTTCCAAGGCCTTTCTACTAGGGAACTTCCCCTTCAAAATTCACTATACTTGCATGTAAAGTCTTAGCAAGATGTTTTGGTCCTGTGGTCAAACAGTGGTCAAATCAGTCCCATCAGCTCTCTAGACATTATATTGGATCATAATGATATTTAGAAAGTTTTCCAACATGCCAAATAATTTCTTTAAAACTGTCAGAAATAAAAATAGCCAAATTTGCGAAATTTGCCAAATTATCAATTCAGGTTTTTGCTCCACTGCACCCTTGAATGGAATTTGAAAAATCTTCATCACTCAGAAATACCTGCTGAACATACATTCCAATATTTCAGCACAATTTTGTTTCACATACACTTTCCAGGGAGATTTTAGGAAGTGAAGCTCTGTGGCCATGGTTGTTAGCATCTAGTGGACTTTCAGCATTGGTTCAACTGGTTACCCTTCCATTTTTCCCTGATTCACCATCCTACCTCCTGATACAGAAGGGTAATGAGGAAGCCTGCAGAAAAGGTAGAGTGTGTACTTTCCTCACTTACTTCACTTCATTTGTTCTGTTAGAGTGACAGCCTCTGTAGAAGACAAGAAAGCAGGGCAGAGCTGTACAGCACAGTGCAGTGCCATGCAGTAGTAGCAGAGACAGTTCTACATAAAACAGTTGAGATACTTATGGCAACACATCTGTATTAACCTGGGGCCTCACTCAGTCTAATTTAATCAGTTAAGACAAGAAAGACAGATGCATATTAGCATGTCTAACATTTTCCACTTTACTGGGCACTACTTTATTTCTTTAAAAGAAATGGTTTACGAGCTCTTTTTTATTAATTAAAATGTACTTAAATGTTTACTTTATTTACAATTAAGTCAATTCAACATTAGGGAGACATGCTATACTGAAAACCTGTGAGACAAAATTCTTATGTTTGCCTGCTGCCCCAGAAGCAACCAGATGGCAGAAGCCGACATCCCCACCTACACCAACGGACATGCAGACTATGCTGGTAGGATAATCCACTCTCCTCTTTCTCCCCAACAGCCATCAGAAAGCTCTGGGGGGAAGGAGACCATCAAGCAGAAATTGATGACATTATGAAGGAGAAAGCTGCAATGACAAGCACAAAAAACTTGCGTGTCCTTGAAGTAATAAAAGAGCGATCTTTGCGCTGGCAACTTTACGTTTTGATGACTGTCATGACCACCTTGCAGCTCTGTGGAATCAATGCAGTTGAGTGCTCTCTTTATCCCCAGAACAAGAGACAACATTAGGCAGCATTACAAACCCCTCTAAGTAAATGTTATCACACCAGCTTAGAGCTGCATCACAGTTGCAACATTTTTTTCACAGGTGCATTTCCTCTCTGCATTTTTCAGATATACTTCTATTCTTTTGAAGTATTCCACACAGCCAAGTTTGAAGAATTCCTTATCCCATACATGTCCCTGGGAGTTGGGTTGTGTGAATGCTTATCTTCTATACTGTGTGTAAGTCTTTTCAGACTTGAATCTGAAGGAAAAAACTTAATATGGTCAACAATTATACATTTCCTTACTTCTAACTGGGCTTGGGGAAGATTTGCATAACCTAAGACACATCTTCCTGCTTCTGCAAAACCAGATGCACGATAAAAGGCAGCTCTTTCCTCAAGTTATTTGCAATGCTGTATGTCTTTAGTCTCATTTTTATTCTGTAAAAGAATTTTCTAATGTTCTGGATTACATGTGTGTACGTATGTGTGCATAATTCAATGTATACCAGCACGCAAGAAAGGGAACTGTCTAACAACAGCCTAGGGTTGACTAATAAACACAGCTTAATTAATAGTGAATTAGCTTTGAAGAAGCTAATCAAATTCATTAGGAATTAAGAGACTCTCAAATGACATTTATTTCTGGCTGTTATTCAGATGCCTTCAGTGAAGATCACGTGGAGAGGGGAGAAATTATGTGAGAACTGGTATTTATGGCCCATGATTTCTGCTTTTCAGAGCACACTTATAGACCGATTTGGGAGGAAGGTGCTGCT
>Ga0181612_180641_pt1 | contig 13542 bp, 8 predicted proteins | sample HoacroProtozoa21_FD_119630 | JGI IMG/M metagenome (GOLD analysis project Ga0181612, IMG submission 119630) | Hoatzin crop microbial communities from Cojedes, Venezuel. Combined Assembly of Gp0051906, Gp0051904, Gp0051908 | reverse complement strand
TCAGCCTTCTCCTTGCCTCTTGTTACCAGTTTGCCGGTCTTGCTCATCAGTGGACATACACTTTCTTTGACCCTACATTTCTGACTGACACACCCGTAGAAGCCCTTGTTATTCTTTGCATCCCTTGCCAAGTTCAGCTCCATCCACGCCTTAGCCTTCCTAACCCCATCCGTACACAATCTTACTCTCTTCCACAAAGATACATGCACACACATTATTCTCCTTCCAAAAGCTATGGCAGAACTCTCTGTAGGAAACTAAATTGCATTTGAAGTTTCTACTTGATTTATCCTACAGAAATTGCAATGGATGGGTTTTACAAAAAGAAGCAATTATTACAAGAAAGAAACAAAAATAAAAGCTGCTTTTTCCCCGCAAGTCAGATGGAATAACACACAAACCCAGAATATAAGTGTAGAACATCTACACAAAATGCAAAAGCTTCAGGGACAGCCAAAGGAGTAATGTGAATTTGCTAAACAGCGAGGAAATGGAAACAAGCACGTTACAAGTCATCTTAATTAGCTTTTGAACTTCCATGCAGATAAGCTTGGGAGGAGAGGGAAAATAAGACCTTTAAAAAGCTCACCAAACAGCAGAAAAATGCACTGTGAAAATGTAACATTTCTGGATGTGGACTGCAGAGCAAAAGATCATGCAAACTGCCTTTAAAAATAAGTAGCAAACAGAGAAACTGGGGACAAAAGAATTATACGCTTACAGTAACTATCAAAAGCAAGACACTTCTAGAAGGATTTTGCAATTAGACCTTGTTTAGCTCAGAGGAAAGAAGGGAGAGCAGAGACACAACTGCACGACAACAGTGTTCAAGTCTTACACATGTGTATCTAACAAGCAGTATTACCTCTACTAAAAAACCCAAACCTGTTAACAGATTGAAGACACCATTTTCATGCAGCCATTTGGATGGACTAGATCCATATCCCAAACTCTTAATTTTTCTCAGAATTCCTTTTACTCCCCCTACAAGACATAACTCTTAACTCAGACTTAATCACATGTATCTGGCTCTTATTATATATCCTTTGGTGCCTACCCTGTCTAGAACATTTAAGTTGGTCAAACCTAAAGGTTTTCTCACAAACAGCAAAAGATATTGCCAAATATCTCATGCCAAATTTCAAGTAGTCCTTCCAAAAGTAGAGACACATTACCATTTCTCAAGTAAGTTGTTTTAAAAATTTGTTATTAAAATATTAAATCTTTTTTCCTAAGCTTAGAATCACAAAAGCAGCAGCAAAATTTTTGGAGAACCTTTCCAGAAGCTGATGACTTAAGGTATGGAAGAATTCAGCACGTATAGCCCACTGTTTCCCTGAACTTTACCAGATGAAAAGAAAGTGTGTTCAACAAATCCTAACCTTAGGTATTGTCTGTTTTCCCCACAATGTACAAAACATACAAGCAAGAAATACAGATTTGGCATTCTGGAGTACTTACTTTTGTTGGTAATCTTTAAGCAATTTCTTGGCCTTGTTGTATTTCTTTTCAAGGGCATCACATTGTTCTTGAGTTTCTTTAAGATGTTCATTTACTGTTTTGCATAAACTCTGTGCCTCTAACCAGTAGGTCTCTAACTTTTTAATTTTCTCTTTGCTTTCGTCCAAGTTTTGCTGAAGTTGGGCTCGACTTAGTTTCCATTCATTTTTTTCTGCTTCAACAATTTTTAACTGAAAAGATTAATACTTAAGGATCAATCTAAACTAAAAGATGAAATAAAAGCCAGGTTTTTTTTACACATGTTTAAGTAGCGAAGAGACAATAACAATTAAATACTTACCAATAATATTAAAACAAGACGCTGAACTTGTATCAACTCTTCCAACCCTTGCTAATCCAAGTAAGTTTAGAACTCAAACCCAAGAGTCTTCTACTACTTCCTCATTAGCATTGCTTCTTTTTGAAGAGATAAAATGAGTAAGACCTTTCTTGTTAGCTAATGTTGACTTGTTCAGGAATTCACCATCCCTTAATACCTCTGGAGAGACCTGTTGCGATTACCTTCACAGGCAACTGGAGATATACAGGTTAAGATTCTGTCAGACAAGCTCCCTGTTCTACTGCTTTGTTACCAACACCTTGTTGAATAAAGCCAATGAGACCAGCTGATCTTCCATGGTACTTGATAAGACATTGGTCTTCCTAATAAACCATGATATACCAATGGTTTGCTTTCCTGGGGCTAATGTATAAAAACACCAAACATTCCCTCAACAAAGGAAAGGGATGGGGCGCCTTCAGCTTGACAGCAGCCACATAATAAAAGGGAATGTTAACATATGAAGTTCTCTAGGCCTTGGAGGAGTGAACAGGCAGGATGTAGCTTAGTTTGTCCGTGATGCCTTCTTTGGGGACACCATTTACACTAACAAAATCACTGCTTTTGAGGCCAGTTAACATGACCTGCTGATGGAACAGAGATGTTCAAAAGAACTAAGAATTTCTTGGATCAAAAATGGGGCAGTAAGTTGTATTAACACTAACATTTTAAACAGCATTTTAGCAATCCAGTTGTGCCAAATTTCAAGAATACTGCAAAGAGGAGGAGCAATGTCAGAAATCAAAATCAGAACTCTTGTAAGAACACAAAGAAGTTTTGGCTGCTTGCCTCTTTACATTTGGAGCTCTGAACATTTGTAGAGTGCCACAAAAACCCCAAGAGATACTGTTGTTCAAAATTATTGCTGTCTGAAGCGCTATCCCTTCTCCAATTGTGCTTCCCCAGCAATGTGCTACAACTTGTCCTAAGGTACACATTTCTCAACAAGGCATCACAGAACTACAATCAAATAAAATAAGCTGTTCACCTACAACAACTATTTCCAGAAAAAGGCCATGCACAGATCTCCATCAGTGGAAAAAGCAGCAAAAAGATCAAAAAACCCTTTCTCACAGAAAGCAGAAGTGTTGAACAATCCTCACAAAAAAAAGCTGGAAAAAAATTCTCTCCCAAGAGCAGGTCAGAAATTTGAGGGAAAGTGGGGAAACAAACTAACAGAAATAACTTTCTGGTAACAGAACATCAGCCACTAACCATTATCTGTAAGTGCTAAATCTGTACTCGAACACCTCAACTTCTAGCCACTGAAAATGTTCTCATATTTATATGTTTGGGAGCTTGTTTCATACAGTACTCCACTATATCCAGTTCTACTCTAAGCAGTAATATTGAAGCATCTACTGGAGAGGTGTGTGTGTTTTTTGTTTTGTGTTGGGTTTTTTTAGTGGTCTTTGGAGTGGTTTTGGGGGGGGTGTTGTGTTTTGGTTTTGTTTTTTTTTTTAATTTGAGCACAGCTGTGCAGCTTAGAAATGCCTGTCTAGCATAACAGAGAGTACATAGAGCCCGAGGCCTGAAACATATTGCTGCCTTCTGCATTCAGCCTTTTCTTGGTAAAATTTGTAGGTAGAAATAAAATAAGAAACCCCTCCCCCAGTAAATAGTAAGATTCTTTGAAAACTTACTTTCTCCTTCAGCTGATTCACTTCAGCTATTGTTACTGCATGTTTTAATTGTAGCTGAAACAAAAAAAAAAATTGTATGAGCACACAGAAAAGGACACTTGAAATGCTAGTTTTAAGTATTTGTCCATGATTCCCTTCTTCCTCAAACCTGTTCTTATAGTAGCATAAAGTTAACTTTATTATTTGCAGTTAGAGAAGTGATCATGAGCTTTTATTTTAAAAAAGAGTTAAACTCAAATTAAAACACCCAAAGTTCCACGGTATTCTATTTGCTACAAAAATCAAACCATCTATAGTTAAAAATCGCACATTGTTGTCCATACATTAAGAAAAATGAGAAGGTTAAAATAATGTTTCATTGTGCCAGTACAATGAAAAAGCAGAAATGCACTTATGATGACAACTGGTATATGGAATTAAGTAAAAATTTAACAGTACTAAATATTTTTACTTATCTGCGCTTACAAATGAACGTGCTGGCTTTGCTTTAAAATTAAGCCTTGTACTTTACACCACAAACCTTCACAGGATTATTACAAATGGATGAAGGCTACACCTAAGCCAAATGTAAAGATTATTGTTAACATGTCTTAAGAAAACGGCACACATATGAGCGCAAAAGTACATTTTTTCTGAGATCTATTAGTTACTTCTCGTATCTCACTTCCTATCTATAACCCTGCGGGGATATTTTTTATTTTTTGGCAAGCATAGTGCACCAAACACTTTAAAACAAATGAATCCATGACTATCCTTATTTAGATTATATCAATAACAGCATAGTAACGATTCTAGCTGAGAATGTAATTGTACCCCAAGTAAATATATAGCGCTGATGAAAACATGTTGTAGCCTGCTGCTGTGCTTCCTAACCTAGAAAAACTATAAATGTTCTCTAGTGATCAATAGCCTGAAATTTCAGCTTCCTCAGTGACATCATCGGTTATCAAAAGTGCAAACTTAAGGAGGTCTGCAAAATACTGATCGTTTATAAAAATAAGCTTATGCATGCATAAACGGCATCTGACCAAACAGTTTCTTCACAGTATATTATTCTCCTCCAGAGTGAAAGTGACAGGGACTTAAGTCTACCAAAGAAGCCCAGACCCCTAAATGCCGAAGAGTGCACCGCTTAAATACCCAACTAAATTCCACAGCCCTGAATTAAGCAAATGCCCCTTCATAAGAGCCTTGGGAAAAGGGAACCCAGTTTTCCAATTATGTTAAGTTGGGATTCACAGTCTGGAATGCCCTATTTGGCTTCCAAATTCATTACTTACAAAAAATACACCTGTAAAAAAAAACAACCCAGAAGAGATCACCTGAAAAAACCCTCCAAGCCAAAATCACACCTGTCTAGAGAGTCAACTGCTCTTGGGTACGCCAAGATTTTCCAGAAGACCTCAGGGACTAGAGCAAGAGATTAGATGTGTATTTCTTTTCTTCGTGAAGAATATCTAACCACAACACGCGAGACCATTCAGAATGGGCATACTTGTCCCTCCATGCTCCCCCTCGTAGCTAAACCCATTCTACTATGCAGTAAATAAATGCAAAGTCCAGTGGGCCAAAGAAGAACTAAGAGAAGCATCATATCTATTTAATGCAATGTTCAGACACCATAACAAGGAGGGAGGTGGTGCTGGGTTCTAATACCTGTTTCCAAGGACTTTTAAAAATTTATTTAAATTGAAGGACCATTTAACATAAATATGTATAGGGAAGCTGTGATCAGAAAATTATAGAAGATCTACATTTCAAGGAACATTTACCAGAGAATTTTACTGGCGATGCTGGGAAAAGAAACCCAAAATGAGGGGGACATTAAGGAGATTACAACCAAATCTTACAAGGTTCAGATGCTCCTCAAATAACATTCTTATTAAGAAACTGCTACCACACCTCTTTAAATTTAAGAAGAGACTGCGCTGAATCCATATCCAGAGGTAAACTGATATCTTCGTTTTCAGGAAGATCAAAAACTTCTACAGATTTTCCATGTAGATGTGACTCATATGTATCATCGTCATCATCATAATCATCATCCTGACAAAATGGGAAAATCATGATATTCTGTAACACACGCACTTTGCATTATGGTAGCAGCAATAAAAAAAAGCACACAATCAAGGAATGCAGTTGCAAAATTTTCCTCAACTATTTACTATTAATTTTTAGTTTCTTATACCTATGATAAGTTTCAAAGATGACTTGCAAACACCTTCATCAGAGTCCACAAAACAGAGCTAATAAGTCATGTACAAAACAAGCCACAGCTGATACTTAAAAATATCTTTTGGATTATTGATAAATTGGAAGTATAGCAAGTAGTGATAATCATGTGCTTCGATAATAGTAATGTATGAAGTTAATATTTTCTTTTTTTTAACAAATTGCCTCGTTTATCCTTTTTTTGCTTCAGTTCAAAAACCATTTATTCCATGTGTTGAAATTACTGCATGTAGTGTACTCATGTACTTTTCAAAATACGTTAAGTATGGATGACGTTCTACCTGCTCTGTATCATCATGAATGTAGTGCTGCTCATACAAACATCTCTCTTGCTCCAAGGTCTCACTAATGAGGCGGGCTACTTCACTCTGAGTCCCTGGCTTCTCTCTCCCAATCAGAAACCTATGGAAGAAAACCAAATTAGCTTGCAGCAAAAAGCTTAAAGTATGCTTAAGAAATTAGTTTGCGATACTATTGCCTTCAATGTCATATTTGTAATTTCAGATTATGGTTTTGTATTCTCCATTAATGAAAAATTACAAAAAGAAAGTATTATTTCATAGAAAACCTACGTACCTCACTGTGCCTTTGGTGTTTTTTAATACAGTGGCTGCAAAGAACTGAGTAACTCCCACTAGACTTATGCCATCAACCTCAACAATCTGATCATTTACTTGAATTCTGCAAAATAAATAAATGCTTAGCTATCAGTTCAACAAAAATATTTTGGCTTGACAGATTTTTTGACACAAGTATCACTTAAAACTCACTAGTATTTATAATGAGAAATTCTGAGTCCTGAGAAATTCTGAGTCCTGAGAAACTGACTGCTTAAAAACAGTCTCCCGATCCTCAATTACTATGCAGATCGCCAATTAAAATTTACACTGTATTTGCCTTGATATTTTTATACTATTTGCACACTGATTGGTGTCCTGGGGTGTCACCGTGATTTGTGGCACTGCTACACATGGGCATATTCTAAGCTTTTCTCATACATGCTGGAAGCAGACCTACACTTATTTTGCAAAAATGTCCTACATTAAATAAAAAAAATGTTTTTTAAAACATTAATATAAAGCAGGTATGCAATATTTATTCAGCTGCATTCAGCTTTTGTACTTTTATACACAATATTTAGCTTATCCAATGAAAATGACTGGGCTGTTAGAAATTTGTAAAAAGCATAATCAATGAAATGAAAAACTCACCGTCCATCTCTCTGAGCAGCTCCACCATCCGTTATTGTTTTTACAAAAATACCTAGCTTTTCCAGTCCCTGATCAGCACCAACTCCCATTCCGATAATACTGATGCCCAGACCACTGTCACCTAAGGGATTAAAAAAATCTAACATTAGTTGCATAACACAAGATGTAACACTTAGCAGTAGTGAGCTGTTTCAAAGTGTTCCAAGTCCTTCCACACAAAGGATATGAAAATTCACTCAAACAAACAAACAAAACCCAACAACGTATTTTCTATCTAGACACTACTTAAAGCCTTTTTGTTCTGTAGATACGACTGCCTGTTAGATTCAAAGCTTCATGGTATCTGGAGGAGATAACGAGATTTATGAATTGTTCATTTTGGTGCAGATTTGTCACTCAGTAAAGTAGCCTTCCTAATTTCAATAAAGTATGACAAGCTGAACTTAGTAAAGGCCTGTCCAGTTGAAGTTCACTAAATTCAACAGAACTAGCCACAAATGAAAACCTGAACACACATGCAAAAATTTGAGAACTAAATTCAGGGAAAATACAGTTTTAAATTGTTTTATCTTTTGTGCGCATAGTATCTTGCAAATGGTCAAGGTTTGATTTGCACCTTTTTCAATATCCACAGGAAACACCTCCATTTTTTCCACCCTTTTCTCAAGTTCATACTCAGCTGAGGCTGCCACAGGGTCAACTTCTTCATTACGTCTATCATAGTCTTCATTTGAGTAAGTACTGAAAACCTAAGAAAGGTAACAGAAAACTTTTTTTAGTGCCTTCCCATCCCCTTCCAAGCATGACAGAATTGAAAGAAAATCGGCAAGGAAATTAAAGTGGCATTTTTAGAGGTCACGTTTTCTAAACAATCATCAATTTAATAAATACTGCTGCTGTACGACAGTTTCAAACTTGCACAGAAGTAACATTTTAGATGTTTCAAAACAATTCCTTAAACACTTCCTGTGCACCAAATAGTTAAAAGAAATCAGTCCTCTCCTCTTTGATATAGTGTGACTTTTTTTCTAGAACTACATTCCCCTAAATCCTGCTTCCTCTTCTTTCCTCCCCCCACACCATCTGCCAATTGCAGTGCTTCAAACAGAGGCAGTTTTCTGATTTTGCCAGGGAATCACAGTTTCTCAGGAAAAGGAAATGCCTTGTTACATACATTACTATTTTTAGTAATCACTCCAGCTGAATTTCTGAATTGTTAAAAGATGAACAAACAACACGAATTAAGACAGAAGTCTAGAAAGGAAGAATGAACTACATGCAACAGGGTTAATTTTACTTATCAGCATATTCATTAATTGTATTTAAATTCATAGGTTAGGAAAGAAAAAAGAAAAAAATAATACACCACCCCCCATTTATCTGAAAAACAAGGTTTATCTGCTTAAGTTTTTGCAGGCACTGAGTGTTTTACTCAACACCACCATAAGACAAAAACCAGTTACGGATTGAAGCTGCAGCTGCTATCTCCCTAATCAAGAACTCGCAGGGCTGACACAAAGTTAATTTACACTGGCCTGCTAAGTTTTTGCAACTTTTGCATTTTCCCACTAAGACTACCTACACAGGTAGCTGCAACTATGTAAATAAGACAGAATTAACTGTAATTAGCTGCAATTAACTTTTTCCCAGTGAATTTATACCTGCTAGTATATGGTGTTAGCTCTGCATGGCAGTAGCCTCAGACACAGGAAAACAGTTATTGAAACACATTACAAAAAAGCAACTATCAGCAATGAATACAACTCAGTATTTCCCACAGGGAGCTTACTGCTTCACCTCCAGATGACAGCTGGAGGACAGTTTCACAAACTCTTCATCAAATCCTGCAAAACTACTGCTACTGCAGGACCAGGGCATGGCCATATAGCAGTCCAGTAAGCAAGCAAGATTAGATCCACTGGCTGAAAGGGAAGGAAGAAACCCACTCTCAGAAATCTGTTTCCTCCAATAAAAAAACCTTCCTGAAAAGTTGTCCTTCCTGAGTCTTGCATAAAGGTAAATAAACTAATAAACTCCTTTGGACTATCATACAGACACCAGTGGGTAACAACTGGACACGGAAAGACAACAAAGGGTTGCACTTACAGTATCTGCCTTCCATAAACTTTACAGAAAAATCTGCAAAATTGACAAAGAAAACCATCCAAATGGTCTAAAGTATTCTTATTCTATCCCTATCACAAAAAGGTGGCCAAGTTCCTAAATTAATCCCCCTCCTCACCACCCACCCCCCCTAGTTAGTAAATAGGATATGAAATAGAAGGTTTTCATGAAGCACTATTCTCCCTTTGGAGCAAAACCCATCAGGTTTGGTTCCTTTCCATTCCAATAGAAAAATCAATCTCTCAAAAAATATAGTCCAGTTATAATAAAGTGAATTTTAAACTAATAATAAAGTTCATGAGTGGACAAATTACAGCTTTTTAATGAGAATATCTGAGTTCTTGAGAATTAGTCAAATACTGGGGCATGAAAAAAATAAAGTTTGCTTATTTATAAGTGTAGGTATGATCTTGTATTAATAATATGACTAAAATACTGAAGATCATTAACCATCAAATGGCTGAATAAGCAAAATGTGGAGAACAGGCATTGTTCAGACATTGGAACAGGCTGCCCAGGGAGGTGGCTGAGTCCCCGTCCCTGGACGTGTTTAAAAAACGAGTAGATGTGGCAATTCAGGATATGGTTTAGTAGGAAGGGTGGTGTTGGGTGGATGGTTGGACTCCATGATCTTAGCAGTCTTTTCCAGCCCATGATTCTATTATTTTGGAGACGCTGACAACTGTATTTTCTTGACCATTTGTACCTCAGTTGTCTAACTCACAAAGTGGAAGACGATGCAAGTAGTCACTCTCTGCTGAAGAATTACATTAGCAAAGGGATGACCAGTCCCTTACACAACCACTTACAGAGCTCTGGAGATTTTGGGGAAGCAAATCTTAACCATCTTAACACACCGCATTACATATGCTGCAAGTTTTGGGCTGCCAGCACTAAAATATCTCTGGAATTTCTAAAAATTATTAAATATTTTTCCAACTCAAAAGTAATAGTACTTGGGAGTCTCATGGAATTTGCCCATTTTGACACAAAATTGATCATAGGGAGTCATCTGCCAGGAATGGATCATAGAATTAAAAATTAATGGTAGGTTAGATTCCAGTGGCATTTATAATGGCTGTAGATAAAATAACACAAACATACACATGCAAAGGAAGACTACTACTATTTAAGCGTACTAGCTCAGTGAGAAAAAACTATCTGAAATCAATTCTGACTGAGAGAAAGAATTAATATTTTTCCTCTTAAAGTTAATAGATGGGACGTGTATGAGAACATTGAAGGTACTATTTTGAAAACCATAATACCACAGTGAGGACAAGATAAAGCTGTTTGAAAATAGAAAAAATCCATTGACTTCAGAAAAATAATTTTGAGGAAAAATATGAATTTACAAAGAAGAAAGCAAAAGCAAAACTGATATATAACCAGTAGCCAAACATGGCAATAACAAAGAGAAAAGCAAGAGCACACCAAGAAACCTATGGCCCAAAGAGTCAAGGGCAAAAGGCAGAAATTTTTATTGTGTACATGTGGAATCATAACATGGCATTCATCTTTTACGAGACAGAAATGGTAAAATTGTTGATACTAATACAGAAAACACAGAATTGCTCAGCAAGTTTTTCTTGCCAAGTAGCAAAAGTAATATTAAACACTGTTAAAATGTGGATAATAAGTAAGTTACAAGTTACACAGTTTAGAAGATTGATGAGAAAGCTAAACACAGTTCATCTCTGCACTGTGTCTGGAGGGGTTTAGTCAATGAATCAAATGCATTAGGGACAAAAGAAATTCTAATCTTACTATTTAAAAACCAACCACTGCTAGCCAGAGATCGTAAAATTGTTAGTGCACAAGTGCTATTTTTAAAAGATACGCTTCAGCAAACACAAGTCATTGTCTCAACCTAGTAGAAACTAGATGGATTTTACTGTGGAAACCCTGTGAATTTTACAAGCCTTTTACCACAGCTTGTTATATATCCAGAAGGTTAGCCTAACATTAATAACTTCTGGATCTACCCAAGCTAACAAATGACGAAAAACCCCACTATCTGAAAAAGGAATTTCTTTTTATGCTCAAGACCTCTTTTTTTCAGAATGAATAATCTGAATCCAAAAATGTTCTGACAGAGGGCTGAATTTTTAAGGATTATTTTAATTAATTTGTTAAGATACATAACCAGAAATTTTCAAATACATACTTAGTCCTTAGAAAGCAACTATATTTATTTGGAGACAGAACAGACTGCATTCTCCACACCAGGAAAATCAATCACTTTTGAATGTAAAACTCAGTTCACCACCTTCTGTGAAGATGCTAACATCAACATCAACACTCAGAAAACAACAGTGTAGCCTACTGTCCAAAGGAACCTACTGTTCAGTTCCTGTTACCATACGGAACTAAAAATCGCCATTATATCATCTTCGTGCTATCCCAGAAAACAGCATTATCACAAAAAACCAATAATGACATCTCTTAATTCAAACCCTTCACAGCACCTTCACAGCACGTAAAAGGCCCTACTGAAGAACTACGTTAGTTTTAGCACAACGTTAATTTTGTTAGAGGGTAAACTCTTCTGAAGAGAGACACTAATTTACCATGTTTGCATGAAACTGCTATGGAGTCACAAAACACAGCCCAAAGACCTCTGCTCCCATATTCATTTCTAGTAGATAGATTTGTTTGTGCCTGATCAAAAGTAGGACATAAGTAATTAAACAGTAAGATTAAGAAATCAATAACTGCCCAAAAGCGCTCCCAACTAATGGGAATGGAAGCAATAACCACACCACTAGAAAATCCTCATGTAACACCACAGTATTTGCTGGAAAGCCTCACCAGGCCTGCACGGGCAGCAGCTGGAGTAACACTTCACAGCCAAGAGGCACGGAAGCCTTACCGACACCCCTGCCCCGACACCTTGCCCAGCAAGGATGGCACCGGGGGGTTGTGTTTCCTCTGAACATAACTCTCATGCTGAACGTTTCAGTCTACTGACACTCAGTAAAGCCGTACGTTCAAGGCATAAGTTACGGCTCAGGGCAAATGATCTAACAGTGAACAGTTTCAGCTTCTCAAAGTGATTGCCTTTGCGATGCCTGGCAAAAAGTGAAGTACCCAGGCAAACAGGAATAATCATTGCAACAGCAGCACTGAAGTAGGTCTGAAGTATAATGCACACTTTACAGTTTACTCTTATAATCTCCCTCTTCAGTTAAAGTAGACATCTCATTACCACTACCCACTCTTCCCTCCGTTTCCGAAAGCTACACCGTTAATATTTTATTACCACTATTTGTTATAAGTGAAAAGTGGCTATACCTGATTTAACTAAATTCATGCTATCAAATCCTTTAATCACCAAGCAGAAATACCTTGCTTATTTTTTTTGAAGATGAGAAAAAGTGTAAGTGGTTTATTTAAAAAAAAAAAAAAAAAAAAGGTATTGGGAACAGTTGGTAACTGCTGAACAGGTTAATATTATAAGCCGTTACATTCAATATAGCATTTGCTGTTACCAAACAGGCAGACAGCCAGGCTGCACACACCTATGCACTCGATCCTGCAGCTCTGCATGACTTAATAAAAAACCCCAACCAAGTCAGTTTATATAAAGGTGTTAAGTGCAACCTTGCTTCAGATCTACAGTACAGACAATTTAACATAGATAATTTCATCATAAATAAACCAGGTTTTTACCAGTGTCACTATTTTCCACTCAATTCTCAATAGAACCAGTAAAATTCATTCTCTATTTCTGTATTTCACTGCAATAGCAAAGGCACTGGAGCTAGCTAGAGAGCAAGAAAGACAACATGGTATCTGTTTCATTCAGGTTATGCTACCTGCTCTAGAAGGAGAAACACTCTTTCAGGTATTTCATTTTTAAATCCCAGTGAAAGGAATACTGAAGACAGAGCAAAGCATCCGTTCAGATTCGGTGCACTGATTTTATTTAATTTCAAACATTCAGAGCAGAAGTTGAGAGACAATCCATGTTCTCCCTCCACGGAAGTGGAGCTCTGCTGTGAGCCGGTTATACTCCACCACCATCTCACTTGAGATGGCATTGTCCTCAGTCATTGTCTGACTGAAAGGCTCCAGATAAATAGGATATGACCAGAAAAGGCAAAAACTACTCACAACACCACATAAAGAGAAGAGCACCCCCCAAAAACCTTGGCTCCTGAAAGACTTTGTATATAAAGAAAGTGATTCAATTATGAACATCCATAAACTTCACAGGCATCTTGGTACCACCAATTTAAGCCTAGCAATCCAGAAGGATTAGGTATGTGCATTTATTTTGATGCCGTGAAAAGCCGGAATTGAAGACTCAATAGTCGGCAGACTATTAAGCAGGTATTCTTTATTGCAGCGCCGGGCACACGGGGGATCTCTCCTCCAAACGCGTGCACCGAAGAGACACAGTTACTAGGTATTTATGCTATGTTAACATACATATTCATTACATTTCCAAGAAATGTTTATCATAGTAATGGCTTTTCCGAGAATTCAT
>Ga0181612_179024_pt1 | contig 13542 bp, 4 predicted proteins | sample HoacroProtozoa21_FD_119630 | JGI IMG/M metagenome (GOLD analysis project Ga0181612, IMG submission 119630) | Hoatzin crop microbial communities from Cojedes, Venezuel. Combined Assembly of Gp0051906, Gp0051904, Gp0051908 | reverse complement strand
TGCCTATGCCTATCAGGTACGCTCTGCTACTAGGAGGGGCTTGAATAAAGCATTTAAGTATCTGGCAAGCATTTTCTTCAATGAAGATATGCTATGAACTAGGCAATCATATTTTCAACTGTGCTGCCTGCCAGAAAAGTGCACAAACTTCCAATAGCAAAGAAATGAGGTAATTTTGGTCAACCGCCAAAATCAGCACATTTCCTCTTTTGGTTCTGGATGCTGCACCTCCACACTCCACAATGTGTGACAAGTTGTGAGAGGGAGGTGCAGTGTCTCAGAAAAGGAAATACTAATTAAACTGCTGTACATTATTAAACAAAAAAAAAAGGCGGGGGGGAACATTAAGCATCCTGATGTCCCGTGACCTCCTCCTGAAGATCTCTTTAATTGGAGCCCAGCATAACCTTTCTAAGATGTCAATACTTTATCTTGATATTGCAGAAATGTAAAGCCTTATCCCGTTAGAGGAAATCAAAAGGCTTACATGAGGGATGCAGCACTAGGTTAAAAGGCTGGACTGCAATTTAGCAGATCAGGATTAAATCCTGGTGTTGCCACAAGTTGCTGTGGGGCTTGAGCAAAATTCCTAACTTCCCTCACCTGAGACCCTATCTTGTGCCTGGTCTTGTGCATTTAAAAACTAAGTTTTCCTGAGCTGGGAATTTACAGTAGAGCAGAGTCTAGAACAGTGGATTTTGGATGCATATTTGGGCCTCTTAATGCTAATGCAGCACAAACTGAAATGACAGTAGTAGTAGTAATAAGAATAATAATAGTAATTATCTCGCCGTCTGTATTTTCAAGTTAATGTCTGCCAAAAAGCGTTAGAGAAGTTTCTCATTGTGGCAACTACTATATTTATGTGAATAATTTACAACAAGCTCATCTGAATAATTTGAATTTTTTATTAAGATTATTTTCTTATTTTCCATTGAGAAGCCTGCTTAGATACTGACTCACATTCAGCCCTGTAGGGGTAAGTGCCAAGCATTTGTTTTTCCTATGTCTCCAGTAGTTATTTGACTCCTGCATTAAACTCACCAAAATCAAAACTGAATAGGAACAATCTTAATTTAATTATTAAATATATTTCTAACTTCACTGTGATTTCAAAAAGATCTTTCATGTGAGGTAGTGGAAGTGTGCCAGGGAAATCTAAAAAACTGTATGCAATCCTCTCCCCCCACCCCTTCCTTCTTTCTGCCTCTCTCAAAAGGAGGTTACGTGAACTCAAATCTAGCGGAGCTAGGGTGAGCTAGTTTCACTCCAGGTTTGCTAGGAAAAAAGTTACCAGGGCATTATGCCAAGCCTGCCACTTTTGAGATAAGTATGACTTTCTTTCAGGGCAGTTTTATGAGGGGCACAGCAAGAGGCTCATATACTACGGCAATTCAATTGCAGATTTAGCTATACAGCAGCTGCCACTGCTTCATTATAAACAACAGTTCGCTCTGAAGTTCTCTTAAGAAGTTTACAAAAGGGACAGTGTATTTATCTGACGTCTGTTACAGTGGTGTGGAGATACACAGATGGCCTTTGACTCTCATCTTCTGCATCACACAGAGCCAAACCCAGTTCTACAGAAAGGGTTAGACCTGAAATTTGCCTGCTCTTTTCCTGATGACACTCCCCTCATCTATTTGACAATCAGAGCCAGTTTACTTTCCTTGGGAGGGTCGGATTGGCAGGTGAACTATAGTGAGGAGAGGAAACACGTTAAGTATGAAAACATTCTCATAAGTTCTCACAGGAAAAGGATGTAGCTAACAATAAAGAGAATACCGCATTTCTCTGCCAAACTTTATCATACAAGATTACGTATTTCTAAAACTTACACTTATACCAGTTAAATTTTGGTAGTGCTACATCTACAGGAGGCATACTCTGAAATACTACTCCCCATAGTAAGTCAGTTCTGGAGACTTTTTTCTGAGGTTAGCAACAGGGAAACGTATCACCACCTCACTTAACTCCAGATACTACCAGAGTGCTGGGAGCTACCAAGTGAACCCTGTCACCACTGCTTGACCAGTCCCATGAGTGATCTGTGAGGGAACGCCTCCAAGAGCCACTCAGGCAAGGCTGTCATAGACTGCTTGAAGCAAGCTTCATTCACCAGATCCTCACCGGTAGTATTGATGGCCTGGCCTCCTGCCAGGCACAAATACTGTATGCTGAGCAGCTGGAAGGCTAATTACTAAAGGTTCGTCCTTCCTCCTCTGGGGTTGTTCCCTGCACTTCTTCAGTTTTGCAAAGCTGGTACAGTAAAGACAGAGCTGATAAAAGTATGGTCGGGATATGGCTTTGAACTGCTTGCCTTTGCTTGGCTTAGCGGCCATCTCATTTGCAGTTTCACTTTAAATCTTCAGCTCTGACTGTTCTGGTCAAGTTTCACGGCTTTCGGTACCTTTCCAGGGAGCAATCAGAATGAGCTTTTTGATGGCCCATTCCTAGTCCAAGTATTATTCCCAGAAATGCACCAGCCAACAGAGACCTACTGACCTTTGCTTGCTGTCCTCAGTGCCATCAGGACAGCTGGTTTTGACTCATTCCTCGGTTTGTTCACCTGTGGACACGTCGGCACAAGTACAAACAGGCAGCACAGGTGATTTTTCCTCCACACAGGCTGCTGGACAGACACTTGCAGGCAGCTCTCAGTTTATGTTCGGTGTCTAATCGGTGAATGCCCAGGTCAATATCTGTACTCAATTTCACAAATGCAAAAGAAGAAAGAAAAGCTGCTGGCAGGTCATTCTCAGAAAGGGATCCAGGGGGCTCTGTAACTTGCCTTATCCTCACAGATCTGGATTGCTGCATGCGATGAAAGCAGTCTATTAACAGTTCATCATAAAACATGCTCAGAGATTTTATGTCCTAAATTATGTAGATGATTGTTTTGCCTGTTTGGTGACTGTGACTGTAGTGGGAAGTCTAAATCACTATTATTGCACCTCCAACTAAGGATTTTTTAACTATTATTTAAATTAAAAAGAAAAAAAAGACAAGTCCTCAGCAAGAATATTTCAAAACACTGTGATGATTCTGTGAGCAGCCTTAAATACTGACTTGGTATTTCATCTGTTCCTGGGATACACCAGTTTCAGCATGTTACTTCAGAGAAGAACCAGCTTTCCTGCAAGGACTGAGACCTATGTATCAGTTTCACAGCTTAAAAATGGTTCTTTACATACATTTTCATAATAAAGCACTTTATAACTATTACCTAATTATTGCTTACAGCATTAAGTAACAAGGTATTATTACTCCAATTTTACAGAAGGGAACAAATCACGGAATCTGAAATACTTATTCTGCTTTTGCGTAGGCTTTCTCATATTAATTAATTATGAGACTCAATTACACTCAATCTCACCACTCCAAGCCAATTACGGAGAATTGTGTAAAGCAAAGAAGTAGGGAAATCTCTATCTCAGAGACAATCACTTACACTGACAGCACTTTCCATATAGGTATATAACAGGACTTTGCAAATATTAACTCACACACCCAATGCAATGGGATGGATTTTTTTCTCTGATTTTTCCCCAGCTGCCCCTATATTAGTAATCTGAGCAATGAACACTGCTCCCAGCTTCCTCACTCAACTCTGCCCCAGAAATCAAATGCAAATTTCTGGGCCCTGACTTGTGCATTAATCACATGATCACCTTTCTCACCAGAAGCAGTAAAAAAATTGCCAGGTATGTTAAATTCACCAGATTAGAAGAGCTCTAATTCAATGACTTCAAACATGGGTTGGTAAGAATTGGTATATGCTCTCTCTATATATATATATGTTGCAAAATTATTTTTAAGCTTTCTATTTATTTTGAATCTACAACAAATTTATTTACTGAAGTTTAGCCCACAATGAGAATGGTAAGCCCTCTAAAATGTCACTTCAAAAGTTTTTGTTCCACTGAGGTATCTATGAACACTTCTGCACCCGGTGTTGAAACGTTAATTCACGATTTCCCACAGCACTTAGCCACACGGATTCACAACACATTTCAATGCCTTCAACAGCAGCAGCACTCCATGGGGAACCATTCTCCTGTTTCCAAGTCACGGCTCTTACAAAGATGGACTAAGCCAAGGCAAACTGGCCTTTTTATATTAAGATCAACCAATCCTCCCATAAAACGTGCACATTTTAAAATCAGGGGAGAAACAAAAGCAATTATCATCTTCAGCAGTTTGTCTAAAGAGGCTAAATCTACTTGATTAAAATCGGGGAGGGACATTGAACTGACAAATATTAATCTGAATTTTCCTTAATTGCTTTACTATGTTTGCTAGTGAGTGAAGGCTGCTCTAAAAGACTCTTTCTGAATAAAGGTGTGAATGTAAGTGGAGCAGATTCCATTCATTTATGACTTGGACTTCTTTGGAGCCAAGATTTCCCCCCAGTCTTCACAGTTATGACACTTTGTGTTCAATCTGGCCTATTCCAGCAGAATATTCAGTCTGTGCTCCTCGCAATTATGCATTGTTTGCATCACACCATAACAAGCGCATTATGAGAGTTGCATGCACTGGAATCTACAACACAGTATATTTTAAATGCTCTCCGGTTGTTTAAGTCAGCCTCACGGCATGGCAGCAGAATTAAATAAAATGGTATCTGGCAGGCTGCGTTCACAGGACTGCATCGTAAAAAGGGGAAAAACAGACACTAACGTTTTGACTGTTTCTTATAATTCTTCTAAATACTCTTAAGTAAAACAGAAATACCTTGCAGAGCCTGAAAAAACAGAGTTTGCAGGTACAGTTAAATCAGGCACCTTTCAAATACACATTGCTTATTCTGCAAAGCTTTCCCTTCTTCACCCAGTGACAATTCCATACTTCCACTACGCCAGGAAAGGGCCGTTGCAGTACAAAGCAGGCAGAGACAACCTAGGCAATCCAAAGAGTGAGATGGTCATAGCCACACCTGAATTTCCGTACCTAATGGCAGCTTTACCCTCACCGAAGTAAACTCCTACTTTCCCTGTTCAGACAAGGGAGATGCCATCCACCTCTGTTTAGGCACAGAGGGTAGATGGTCAGGATCTCCCTCTGGAAGCCTTCAAAGGCACACAGCTCTCTCCTCTGAATATACAGAGAACTAGAAACTTTCTTCAGTAAGGCTGGCTTACCAAGCACCAAAAATTTAGCCACAAATTAAGTACCCAGTCCTCTTAATTTGGATCCCATCCTCCAAGCTTCAGAACAGACACTTTCCTTGAAGATGCAAACTATAAATTGCAAGCGTAACATTAAGGCATGAACCTACATCTACCATAGTATTGTTAAAACAAGTATCAGCACAAATTCTGTGTTAATGACAGAGTCATGTATTTTCCATGCTTTTAATACTAACCCCTGAGCTTAATTATTACATTTAGTGTCTAGGGCAGCAACGCTTCCTACCCGGCACCCACCATCAGTTGAGCAATTAATTGCATACCACTGACCTTCATAGAACACCATGGAAATTTTATTAGTGTACAACTCAATTGTATTTTGTACAACACTGCCCCATAACTATGTCTTATTTTAAAAAAAAATCATGTGCTTACAAAAGGGATAGTTGAGCCAACTGAACTATTTATAATTTGCAAGAATAAAAAACATTTCACAAGGTTTGCAACATACATACAAAAATCTTTGTGGCCTTAATACAACACAAATGTTACTAAGATTCACATTATAGACAAACGTGGAATGGAAAATATTCCCTGAAGTCATAATGGCAGGGTTATGCAGTATGCTATTTAAAAGCTATTCACCAACAATGTCCTTTTCCCTTTAGCCAGAACCCTATGGTAGAAATTCAACTGAAGAAAGTCAATTAATTGCAATTGTCATTCTACAACTGAGGAATTGGATGTGTAAGATGCAGTAGCTGAAGGAAAGGACTACACTTCCCTATACTATTCAGTACTAGAAGAGAGGGCTAGCAGTCATGGCCTGTGCGTTCTACCTTGGATTTGCCTCTCTGCAAGTCTGCCATTTTGAGGGGGCTACATCCTGCTTATGTCCTGCCTTACTCTCTTCTCTCATTTTTAAGAAAATGCTGCCGCTCAGCACATTTCTTCTAAGTTCAAGATCCTCCTTGCTCCCTTCCAAACCAAAGGGTTCATGAAATAAATAACTATTGCATGATTACTCTAATTTCAAACTGGCACACTAATGTAAGCTAGGGTAAGTCAGGGCAAGAAGACTTTCTCCCTGGATCCACGGGCTGCATCCAGGATGAAATAACTTGTCACGCCTAGGATTTCAAGGATAGCTTCCAAGTTTCCAGACTCAAGTGACCCAGCAGGACACAGCCACAAACCTCTCCGCACTAGCACATCTGCGCCAGCTGCAAACTCGAAGATGGAAAGGGACTGCTGCAGCAGGTGGCATGGGCTTTTTGGAAGGTGTACATGTGCACTAAGGAGCCCCAAGAGCTGCTGTTTTGGTAGTTTATACTGTCCTTGTGCACTTTTGAGAGTCCTCCACATTTCTCACTGGACCCATTAGTAGGCAGCAGGCTGGCAAGGTGCCTATGTGCACGGTGAGGTGAATCACCCATCCTTCAAAGTCAAAACCCAACGAATATCAAGAGATAACTATGGAGTAATCCGGAGGTCACCACCAAGCTTTATTGCAAGTCAAATGAGTAAGGTATTTCACTTATGGTAAAATATTGCATCTCCCAAAGACCTTGTTCAATTTTCCACCAGCAATGAAAAAGCTTTCTGCCATGGCAAATTCTGCACATCTCAGGCAATGCATTTAATTTCATCAAAACCCAGTTACAATTCAGTTTACTATGTCAATGCAGTTCCAGACCTTTTTTGATTAAAGGTTTGTAACCTATACTGCCAATGGCAGTAAGATTATCTAACAAACCAAACTCATCAACAGCGCTTTGCTTTGAAGAATTGCCTACACATTGAATGGACAATGTCTCTGAGGTAATTCAGAGCTATATGATGGTAGTGGTATTGTTTTGTGGTTTTTTTAAGTCTATTAAATTGTTTCAGTTGATATCAACAATTTATTACTGCCTGTTTTCACAGATTCTTCCGTTTCTACAATACAGCAGAGGAAACATGAAGTGAAACTAGCTTCATTGTAATGAAAAGGGGATCTCATCATTTAAATCACTTTGCTCCCTAATCACAAATGCACAGAGAGCACAAACTAGGGAAGAAACATGTAAAGTGATGCTACAACATAGCATGTGCAATTTGAAGTCTCATTTCCTGTAGAAACATAGGTTACAAATCAGAACCGAGAGTACACACATTATTGAGATTACTGAAACGCTGTGGACAAGGCTATGATTGGGAGGCAACAACCCTGCTCTGTTTGAAACTAAATTCAAAATTCTCACTCATGTTGCTGACATCTTGGCTTAGATATTCTTGAGGCCTGATTACAGAGCATAATAATATATATATATAGATGCCTGGAATGACTTGCTATACGTCTTCACGTAAAAAGAAGTTACAAAACGAATACAAAGACAACAGACAAGACTCCCCTCTCCCAGCCAGGAAGGCTTTTATTGCCATCTCTTCAACACTTTCACTTCTGCCAGAGCTCCCCTCTGCCTGCGTGGCCCCTCCAGCTGTCCAAAGTGTCTCCTCCAGACAGTACTGCTGAGCAGGCGAAGCCTGGATTAAACAGTATTAGATGTTCTTTCTGTCATTTTGTTTTCAGTAATTTAGAAAATTATTTTTCTTGTTAGGGATATTTTTAAACAGGGTGAGGAAGCTGTTACAGAAGAAATAAGAATTTCCAAGATCAGAACATATCAGAAGCTTGACAATACTTCACATGTCTCTGTGACCATGAATATTTACACAAACACATGCATGCACACACACATTAAAGTCAAGTCTTCTGGTGGAGGCTTACAAAAAAAATAAAAAACATGCTCAACAGGAAGAGTCTGTTTAATGTAGGATTTAAGCAAGGCTCTTTTATTTGCATAGATCACTTACAGCAACGGCAATTCATGAAATTCTCCCATAAAAATTGTGCTATATTTTGTCCAAAGCAACACATTCCTTGCAGATCACAGTGCCTTTCTCATGCTGCTAATAAGATAATCTATTACATGAGGCTTACAAATCCATTTAAATTGATTTTAATTAATGAATGAATCACTAGCTACTGATGACTTGGTCTATAGACAGCAAGCAATTCAAAGCACCAGGCCTCTAATCCCAACCCAAAATCCACATTAGAGCAACAGGACATCTCTCTGATCAATAGTAACACAAAAATGTTCAGTTTATACACATTTAAAGTGTATGAACTTGATCAAAATATATCTCCAGATCTTATGCATTACAATTCCTATATTCAGGACTGTTCAACTAGGAAAACAATATTAAATCATTTACATTTCTTTCTAAGTGAAATAAATGAAAGCAAGCACAACTATAACCTGCTTCTAAACTTTTAGATGCTTATTCCACTTCAAGGTTTTTTCCTTTGTTCTGAAACAATCAGTTACTTAACACTAATTAATAGGAAACTGCACTTCAGATGGTCACAAACATGAACAATGCCTTTTACGTATTCTTTGGTCCTGTGAAAATTCACTGCTATTCTCCACTGCTGAAGTGCTTAAATTTTCCCTTAAAAAGAAAACAAGAAAGAAGATTTCTGTCCCAAAAGCAGCATGCAGAAGCACCATGAAGAACATCCTTGTTATTTCAGTAAGTTAATTATTATAATTATTGTTATTACAAGAAGTTAATTACAATGCAGTAAGTTAAATCCACAGTAGGTGGTGTGATGCTGAACACTGCAACCCCTAAAGCATCAGCATCTGGCTCCCCATAGCAGAGGGGACACACCTGAGTGAGGCTGCTTTCCTGCATACACAGAGCTGGTGCTCTAGCACAGCATCTGTGAATAAAGCACCACTTTAACTAGCCAAGAAAAAGGAAGAAACGATGCATGCCTCCCTGGATGTAAGCATCTAGCCCTTCTTTCAAAGGCCGCTCTCTTTTCTTAAAACGTGACGGAGAAGGAAGGGCGAGACAAGCCAGCTCACCTCCAAAACAGTGTAGCTAAGCCCAAGCCACTCTGCTCACACGATGCTCTCTGCTGCACAAGCTTGACGGCACCAATCTCTGCCTGCCTGGGACATGACTCTCTAGCAAGCTCCCTCGCCTGATGTAGACTCCACTCCAGAGGCAGAGCAGCAGGTACTTGGGGAAGTTTGGTACCAAAACCGAGATCTCTACAAACTTCCTGTACCAGATGGAGTCGGTGCTTTGAGAATTGCAGTTACAGACCAGTTACTCTGTTTACATTTTTTTAAATGCTATCTGCACCTTCATGGCTCAATAACATCCCGTTAAACATTCTAAGAGAAACCCTAATCCCCTCCAATTGACAAAGCAGCTTGCTTGGGTGCTTGCTGCCATGCCAAAAGTCCCAGCAACTGGCCTCCAGCACAGCTCCATTATGACAAAACACATCCAGTGGCCTGTCCCTGGGTGGATGCTACCAGCCGTACTGTGGGAAAAAAAAAGCAGCTGGCGTGGGCCATAAGAAAAGTGCCCATGAAAACTGTGCTGACAAACCTGTCAACCAGAAGGGAAGACTCTCTTCCTCTCCCTCAAGGGCAACCGTACCCATAACTCAAAACAGTACCTCAAAGGCTCCATTGTCGTTGTCTGAGCAAGGGACTGACCCTCTCCAGGTCTCTCCTATGAACATGGAGCTGCACGAACAGAGGGAGGAGGTGGGAAAAGCCTTTGTTACAGAGATGAGTCTCCACACGAAAAGGATCTCAGCCCTCAGCTGCCTTCAAGGTCGTCTGCGTTCCCTCCTTTTTCCCCAGCCCAGTCCTCTTCTGTACTGCCTGACAAATACTAGACTCAAAAAGCACCATACTGGACACCAGTATGGGATGACTTGTGTCAGCCATTTGGCTCCAGAACTCTGTAAGCGGCCGTTAGTCACGCTGAGGTCAGTTTACCAACATTGAACTTCACCAGCTAAGAAAGATTCCAACCCGTATCTTGCTTTATTAAAGCAATTTCACATATCCAATAAAAAAGATGCTGTTGCCTAATGTGCAATAACCATTCTGGCTGTTTAAATGAAGAGCCCTGTATACTGCATATACAGTTTAACCAATGCTGTCAAAAGTAGCTTTCTAATGCAGTGTCTCACTAATTTATTGCTCTTAATACTTGTGTTCTTCCCAGTTTGTTATGAACAAATGATTTTTTGAGGAAAGAACAAAAATAATAATTAAAGAAGGTAGGTTTGGCTTTTACGTGCTGCTAATTAATTAGAGAGTTAAATTAATCAAAAATTAAGTGCAAGATACCAAACTATCTTTCATTATATTTAAGAAAAACATACAGGCTTGAATACTCTCCAGGTGTAAATACATTAAGATCAACATTGTACCAAACCTGAATCTGGCCCAGTTAGCTCAAAAAGGTAAATAGTACATCCTTTCGCACCAATGTCACAGTGCACAGGCACTCCACATTTGAAGAGACAGATTCTGCAGCCAACAATGCTCCACTGACACAGAGACAATCAATGTGTCCTTGATTATGAGGAGGCAAACAGTTTTCACTACAAAAAAGGACACTGAAAAACAAATCATGTGTTTTTATTTTACAAGTTCCAAGTTTGGGTTGGGTTTTTTTCAAGCCCTTTTAGAGCACTGAAACAGAATAAAAATAGTTTGTTGCACAAGCATAAAACAAAGTAACTGCTAAATAAACATTTTAAATTTACTCCTATGTGCTCAGTTCTCATGCCCACTACTCTTCAGGAGCTGGATGATATCACTAAAATATCTTCCCGTTTTCTGGTAAACTGATTAGACAGGTTTCATCCAAGAATCGTGCCATAATGAATTCCCTTTATTTCATATTCTGAATATCACTGCTGGAAAATGTACTGCAGCACAGAATGTAGTACATGCCAATATATCCTGACATTCAAATCAAGACCACAAATTATAAACAGTTTCAGCAAATTGACTTGAGTGCCTTTGTTCCTCAGACATACATCTTCCTATTGCTTACAAAAGCAGCATATACTAACCACTAACACTGCTATAGCCAGTACTGGGAAAGGAAGTTATTGAAGCCTGGATTTCCTGCTTTCAGTTGTAGCCAAGAACTGTGAGGCTTGTAGTGGTTTCAGGAACTGACTCATCTAATGATTCATGGATAAGATACTGGGTTTAATATATTTCTGATCATAAGACTCAAACTTCAAAAACAGCGATGCTTAATTTTTAAAGAAAGTACATAAATCAAATAAACAAATATTGTCTTGGGACACACTGGCTAATAGTTGTAACTGTGTTTTACAGGGCACTCTGTTTAAAAAAAAATAGTATGTTAAACTTCCTGGAAATTCATTTCAAGAGAATGTTGACAATGAATTCAAAATCTACTGTCAAAAACCCAAGTACTTTTGTTGCAATCCTGATACTGCTGAACTTCCAGTGGAGGACAGCTGGGATATCAATTGCACTTTTAGATATACCCTTAGGTACACATATATCTACTGCTACATATTAATCAATGAATCCTAGAGCTACTATTGTTAATGCTCGTGGCTTCTTTAGCTGTGTATAAAAAGTATCATCAAAAGATTGGCTGATAACAATACCTTTGGGTGTTTGAAACAACAGGAAAGTTTTGTTTCAGGGGTGACTGGAGCTGCAGAAGTCAATCTGAAAGCAATGACTAACACTGGCTCCTAAGCACTCACACACACACGCATTTTGAGCTAATTCAGAATTCACAACCAGCCATTTTTATGCGTTTAGTTCTTCCAGAGGGAACCGTGCCCTCCAGCGCATCAAAATGCTTTTTGCCCACAACACAAATCTCATCAGTATGCTGTAACTTGAACTGCCAGGCTCTTGCACCTAAAAACTAGCTTGAGATAGAAGCTTAATTCTGCAGAGCTCATGTATGGAAAAGTACTGGTTTACTTTTTAATTTCTGAACTGCAAGCTGCAGCTACTCACACGCTATGTACTGTGTTGGGGGGTGGGGGGAGAGATGTTAGCATTTCTGTATTTTACCATGTTCACAACTAGCACAAAAAAAAGGAAACAAAATGCATGTTGCTTGGAGAAGAAAAAAAAAAAAACCCCAGCAGTTAAAACAGTTGACAAGAAAAGGCCAAAGTGCGCTCAGTGGCTGGCAGTCATTTTATGGCTATAGTCCTACAGCAGATTTACTTAGATGACGTCAGTGGCTCCAGTCCAGCTTTTCTTTGGTAGCATTTACCACTTGCCTCTTGAAGCCTCCACTATGCTACAGAGCAGTAGACCATAATCAAAATTCCCTTTGTGAAATAGAGTTTACCTCAGGGCACAGAGGCATTGCTAGCTGAATTGCAGGCTCTTCACCCCGTACTGCATGCCCAGAAATAAATAACCTACAATACTGTACTTTCCTTAATACAGAAGAACCATTAAAAGCAGCCTGCTACCTAAAAAAGGGTTCTTTAATTTGTTTCCAAAATCTGAGAGGCCAGAATATGAGTTAATTTTCCAAGCTACCAAGAACTACGATAATTCTGTTACCCTTTGGACTTCTTTGTATTGTTTTTAGAGATTTTGGAAGATAAAGATATTTATGGGTCATTGTTTCACCAACAAAAAATATTACTAACGCTAGAGGCTGAAGTGAATCAGTATAGGAAGCTGCATATTTTAAAACTGTCTATCAAATGTGCCCCTTCAACTGCTTATCTACAATTGGTCAGTAAGCATATAGCAAATATGCCAAGAAGCAGAGCAAGAAATCACTATGCATAAATAACAGTCAATTTAAAGAGCACATTATTTGGAGCTATGGATTTCCTATCACACAACAATGACTGGAACCAATGAAACACTAGTAAAGCCAAGTCAGACAGATACCAAACCAGCTAAAACTTCATAGGCTCCGAAGTTTAACAAAAAAAACCCAAACCACAATCATATGAAAGATGCATCTTATTGTACTAAATAAACATAGTTTTGTTATGTTTTAATGGCCCCATCAGTCCAAAGACAACCATAATCATTATGGGCGATAACTAGATACATTAGTGGACTGAAAATTGCCTCTCACAATTAAGCACTTAGAAATTACTTATAGGGAAGATGCGCACATGCCTCACAGAGAACTGGAAGTCTCAATACTTCTCTTTTTCCCACCTCTCCGCTTACCTTCCCCTCAATCACACCAGAATGAGAGATCACAGGACTAACCTGTAGTGAGCCAGAAGACAGAAAATGCTATTATCATCTAACTGCATCTGAGTCACACTGTGGACCTGAACTCTAAATCTGAATTTAAAACAGATTTAAAATTTGAGGTGATCCCCAAACCAGCTCTTAGTGGTCAGATGCTAGCATTGCACGTTCCTGCAGAGAAACTAAAAGCCTCCATCAGCAGCCTCAGATGCCAAGCCAAAGGCAGGAAACCTTTTCTGTTTTCTGCAGGTGTCCATGTCAACTTGGGCACAGCGGTGAGGTGGGAGCATCACCTCTCGCTTCAC
>Ga0181612_152089_pt1 | contig 13544 bp, 14 predicted proteins | sample HoacroProtozoa21_FD_119630 | JGI IMG/M metagenome (GOLD analysis project Ga0181612, IMG submission 119630) | Hoatzin crop microbial communities from Cojedes, Venezuel. Combined Assembly of Gp0051906, Gp0051904, Gp0051908 | reverse complement strand
AGGCTGCTCTAAGGTCACCCTGGAGCCTTCCCTTCTCCAGGCTGAACAGCCCCGACTCTCTCAGCCTGTCCTCACAGGAGAGGTGCTCCAGCCCTCTGATCATCTTCACGGCCCTCCTCTGGACCTGCTCCAACACATCCGTGTCCTTATGGACACATCCATGTCCTCACATGGCAGCTCCTTAAGGCAGGAGGCAACACTATCAATATATTCTGTCAACAACAGGAAACAAAACGAGTGGTACCTGGAGAAAAAAAATCCTTGGTGTAAATGTTACTGCAAAAGTCCCCTATTAGGAGTTGTTTACATAGGCATATGGCTTTGAAATAATTTTAAGTAATGAGCTCTGATGGAGAAATCCCTTCAACCCAGCACTGCTTATAACTGAGTGTGCCAGCAGTGGGAAGAAGACAGAAGATTCCCTCCTTTCCATCAAAGCTTGATTCTCTTATTTGCCAACATGGGAAGAGTCAGGCAGCCACAATCTTCAGGATGGCAACTGTTGCTTTAAATCAAAGGTATCATATATTGACTAATTTATTAATCTTCATTACTCACAGCCAACACCACTGTGCACCCATGTCTGCTTCTCAGTACTCAAGTGCTTTTGTACAGCTACTACATTTACTTGATTTTATATCCAAAGACAAAAATCTTGCACGAAATTTGTGATGACTTTACTTTTTTTTCATTTGCAACTCTTCAAGAGTCACGGAGACGAGAGAAGCACTTTAGGCAGACTAAAGAAGCATCTCTTTTCTTGTTTTTGCTTATAAGCAGGCAAAATGAGTCTTTGATGTCTTGCTAATAAAAGGCCCAGATACAAGCACTCAAACCTTGCAGGCCAGCTTTGGTGCCCAGTCAGAACACAAACCTGTGGGATACGGCCAGCTGACAACACATGCGAGTGTCAGACAACAGCCATTTGCAAGACTGGTCCACTAAAACCAGCTACCCTGATCAGAAACTGAATTCAGCAAAAGAACCAGCCTTAGGATAGTCTAGTCCAGCGACACTCATAAAGGAAGGAGCTTTATCTTCGTACCATTTCCTCTTCACTTTTTAAGACATTCCTTTAGCACTCCTTACGCACACAAGTGTAATTCTACCTCTATACCACTGTAACGAAGGACATCTCTGCCCTCTCAGAGAAACATGAAAGGCATGACAATGTCTTGGAAATTATCTCCTCCGATCTGAAAAAAAGCCTGGAATGATCAGTTTGAGACAACTTGTAAATAATGCAGGTCAATTCCATTGAAAACTGCAGCACACTGTAACAAGACACTTGGGGAGCGTAACAGATATTTCCAAAGGAGACTTCCAGCAAAATAGTGAAATAGTACACATTCAAAGCAGGTACTGGTGATTTACCTTATCACTGAGTCCTATGATTCCTTCCTCCTCACTTTTTAAAGAACATAAAATTTGGTTTCCAATCTCCACGCTTGATCAATCCTGTGTGTTAAAGTGGCCTTGTTAACCACGGGCAAACAATCCAGTAGATAATGGAGTAGCACAATTCAGATTTGTGCATATTTTCATCTGACAAAGCAAAAGGTGCTTTATCAAATCTATCCTTCTCATAGAAACCAAAGTTTCAAGGTAACTGGAGGCAGAAGACTTATTAGCCATGTAATAACTATCAAGATAGTCATACCTTCTTGACAAAAAAGCAGGAGACGAGTGACAACGAAATGTTCCAGAGGCAGTGAATGACCAGTTGATGTCCATGAAAAAACCTCTGAAAAAGCCATCATCAAGAACAGCAGCTATGGACAAAGGCAAGATCATCAACATCTGCCAAATCCAAACATGCTCCAGCCCCAGCACTGAAATAGAGTGAAGAGCCCACAGCCCTAAGGCAAGCTAGGAAAGCTGGATGCTAATGAGACAGTAGTGTGAGATTTCATCTTTCCTCCAGCAGACAACCTGGACAGTTCTCATCTTACAACTGGTTTCATTAACAGGGTGCTGGGAAGACCTAACCCAACTGGGGAGATGCACTGAAGTTCCGCTAGTCTGATAACTAGGGCTCAGTGGCAAGTAACAGCTCCCTGCAAAATGAGCAGTGCTTGTTTGATGCTGTGAGACAAGAAACTTCCCCACAGCTCAAGCTGAGTGCGTGTCCTTCTACCGTGTGTGGCTTTTCAGCAGCTATGGTTGTTTTTCAGTCTTGGTGACTGGTCCTGGCTGACTGCCGAACAGATATATTGCGTAGAAGCTGAGGGTGCTGCTGCCCCTGCCTGTTCCACTGTTTGTGCACTGGCTGATATCATTCATACATGTTCAGTCTATGGCAGGCATATTGCTGACATGTGCCTTTTGTACCTAAAAACTGAAATTCTTTGCTTATCCAAAAACTGTGTATTTTTTTTAGAGAGCAGAGAACTTGAAGGAATGATCAAGGCACAGCATGACCTAAGCACAGGACTTCCACAAGCGTTTCTTCAGCCTGGATACATGCTCACTACAAAACATCTCGTGTTCTTTCAGGAAAACGGTGCAGCTAAAGGAAATGCAAAAATGTTCCCCTTCCATGCCTCAAAACTACTAGCCTTAGCAGACCTGCCACAGGCCCTGGCTGGAGCAGAATATATGTGAATCTTGAACCAGCCCCGCCTCCAGACCACTGAGGAGCAGTGAAAGGGAGGGGACGGCACCTTTGAAACTGAGTACAGTATTCACTGGTGGAAAGGAGTCTCCTTCTCCCCATTTCATCCTGTCTTCCCATCAGTCGGGATCCACAATACAGACAGTCTTAGGCCTGGGTTTTAAGCGAGGATCAAGCAGCAAAATGAGGTTTCTAGAAAGTGGCATATATATTCAGGATTTTTTTGGAGAACGACTGCAAGAGGGGGAGGACAAGGGGGTGCCACCATCCACATTCCAAATGTGGAGTAAGCTTCACCTCACTGTGCTGTGCAACGCTTTTCCACGAATGATCAGCCTACATGGGCTGATGGTGGTCTTTGGGCAGAGGTTCTGACCCACCTCCCAGGAAGCATTTTGAAATCCTTAAGTTGGCACCTGGGGATTTTCAGGACTGGGACACTACATGTGAAAGGAAACCTGGAGTGGCAACAGACCTTAAAGCTTTTTTTTTTTTTTTTCCTCTAGACACTCACCAAAATCAAACCAAGAAAAAGTATCAGCTCTTCACTGTAGCCCACTGAGTAGAGAGGAGAGTGTGGACTCTGTTGAGAATCATTACATTTATTGCCGACTGGGCCCCAAAATATAAGAACTGTCATATGGCAGTTTTGCATCTCTCTGACCCTACTCCATCTCTCTTTCTACACAGTCCCTAATGCCCAGTATGGATGGTTAGTATAGGAATTTCATGGTAGCCTGAGTATTTTTTTTTGTATTGTGGCAGCACTCCTCTCAGAGATCAGGGTGCCAGTGGGATTAGACAGTGCTTGCACATTCAACCACAAGAGAATTTTATGCCTCAATGAAAATTTTCTTCTAGCTGGAACATTCCTCTGCTATCCATCTTTGGACCACTTTGAATTTGCTGAGGCACCATCCTGAGGATAGAAGTCAGGCCAGCAGTCTGCACCAGAGTGGCAGAACCAGCATCACTGCCACTGGGAATGAGACTTCCTCTCTGCATTTGCATTTCCCATCTTTGTATTGCCAGCTTTTCAAATGCCAGAAGGAAGGGAGAGGAACATACGGGAATAGGGAAAGCTTGTTATAATTTACCTAAGAACCCAGCAGCCCGGACAGCCTCATGCATTCATATTTGGGAATAACTCTCTTGTGCCAGAATTAAATAAGCCCTCTCCCCCCTCAAATCCCACTGTATGTGGTAATTACTTGGCATTAATGGAACATTGCAGAGTAAATGCATCTAATTTGGTCCCATTCCAGCTGATCTCTCTGGCTCTCCATGTCTTGTATGACCACATCAACTCCTCTCTCTGCAGGTGAACAGAGGACTCGTTACCCTTTTGTTGTTCTAAAGGTGCTAAAGCTGTAGGGGCATTATCACATGGCTGGAAAATTGTAAGAGAAGAAAGCATCTTCTTTAGTGACAAACACGGCAAACTCTCCTCTTGAGCCCTGCATATGCTGAGAAAGAATACGAAAGAGAAATGCAGCACTGCAGAAGTCGTCAGTGTAACCCTGTTCCAGGGTGGCCACAGAATGCCCAGAGCTCCTCAGCCAAGACAATGGAGCAAGAAGTTAGCTGCATGACCTTGCATATGGCAGGCTTTTGAAGGGAGAGCGTGTGAGTGAAAGGGAGCCATTCAACAAGCCACGGCAGGGGAAGCACACATTGTCAGACTCTCCGCAACATCCCTCTTTTACAGATTACAACAAAGACTTTACAATTCCCTTGCAGCACAAGATGGATACAGAGAGAGGTCTGAAAAAATTGTCCCATGGAAACATGTACAGTTCTTGGAGGTGCTGCATAGAAAACAAAGGGCACACATGCGTGTCAACGTGTTCCAGCTTCCCATTTACACACTGGCCATGGTTGCTTTCTGGTCATTCCCAGCGACGCTATTCAGACAGCTCCTCTAGCTCCCTCCATTGCCTTTCTAGTCCGTCCTCCTGCTGTAGGAATATCCCCATATCTGTACTGCAGGCAATTGCAGCATACATAAAAAAGAGCAGTAGAACACTCTCCCTGTCACCCAGGGTTGGCAGTAGATTTTTGGTGTAGTGACAGACTCCAGATCTTGGATTCAAAGGAGCTATATCACCTGGCACGAGATGATGAACTAACCCATGATTTTAAAGTGATTTTTGAGCTGAAACATTCGTATCAGTTTCTATGACAACTCATTGTAGGTCACAGATTTCTAACCCAAGAAACCTCCTAATTAGAGTAGTTGCAGGTCATTTGTACTAATCAAATTGTTGGCTACTTTGCAAATGTTTTTCTTACTGACCCCAAACTCCCAGAAGGGCCAGGTCACAGAATAATTGTTCTGCTGTATGCCTCTTAAAAGTGCCTGATGTGATGCAAATAATTTATCAGTAATAATTAATAGTATGAGAAACAGTATTACTAATTTTCTTGAGCAGAAAAAGCCTTTCATCTAGCTTCTGCAAATAAAATCCGAATGAGAAATGTATCTATCTACAGAAGAATCTTTGTTTAGAGCCACAGTTGCTATGCTCAAATCTGCAGAACAAATAAATATAGTTATAGCTAGGAAAAAGGACAACGTCTATAATCATATCAGGAGACCTGGAGAAGGGTTTGTATGCATAAAAACCTGCTTGCTCTTTAACAATAATTTCCATTGATCTATTAAAATATACTGCTCCTCCCTATCAACCTTGCGTCAGAACGTATATTGATGTATTTCGAAGCCAGAACAGGCTGTCAGATCTGATCACCACTACTGTACTTGTCAGAGAATGTTAGCTGGTTATGCTTACAATAAGACCATGTCAGTTTTGAGTTTCCAGTGGCTTATATAAAGAAGTAAACTTACAAAAATACATGTCCTCTGACTTCAGCTGAGCTGGTAACTTTGCCTTTAGCATTGCAGCTGCTGTACTTGATGGGTTTTCTCCGGTTCCCGGTATAAGAGAAATTTGAAAATTCCTCACTGTTTTAGAGCGAGTCTCAATCACAGATCTGAAACTCTTGGATTCAGGCAATGACTGGTGAATCTCAGTTCTCAAGAGGGCAAAAAGGTAACTTCCTCACTTCTCATGGCCTGAAAGAAAACTTGAAAATCTAAAGACTCAAGTACCAAAAAAAAAAAAAACAAACAGAAACCAACCTTATTAAATACCACAATTTCTAGACCAGTTTCACATCTGGAAGCCTTGAGTCACGATTCCAAACTGTCCAGCTGCTGCAGTCTTTAATGTTTGACAGACAATCCCTGCACAACACTACAGCACACTCCCTATAAATGCAGTAAGGCAGAGCAGGAGTCACTAGGAGGCTGGCAATATCTGACAGAACATGGCACTCAGCATTCTTCAGCTTTCTCTGTTTCTCAAAGACACCCCAGATTTCCCCCTAAAAGCGTGCTTCCTTTACTGACAGTGCTCTGCAGCTCCTGCCTACAGGAATATACCAGAGATTTTGGTACTACTGCTGTGAAATCCTGAAGCGTTATTTTATAAGGAGCCTTTCCCCCCTGCCCTGCACTGATGGAAAGAATACAAGGCAAAGTCAAACAAAGCTCTTATTCATTGCCTCAGCCCTCTAAGTCACACACTCCCATGCCTACGCATGCACACACAGACACACTTAAGCAAGAGCCTTGTGCGTACTCAAGCAGGCACAGCCCCAGGCAACGAAAGGAGAAAGGGCCCTCATAATTGTCGTTTATCAATATTCATGAAGAACCTGCCTTAACCCCCTCTTGTGCACGCTTGAGAAAAAAACAGAAAATGAAACCCAACCAAAATAAAAATAAAATGAAATAATCATCTTGCTGCTCATTACCGCAGGGGATTTCCTCTCAATGTCACCACTGCCCCGCGCGGTAATTGGCATTATCTGTTATCTCTGAAGCCATAATAAGGTTTGCCACGGGGCATTTTCTGTAATCATAGTTTTATTTGTCAGCTTGTGAGATACAGACACCAAATAAGAGCTTGACCACAGCACAAACTCCGCACAGCCGGAAGACGCGTGCCGCCAATCGCGGCTCGTGCCGGTGATGTCACAGCGAGCCAATGCGGCGCCCGCCAGCTGCCCTCGCCCGCTCCCACCCTCTGCTCTGCTGCAGCATTCCCTCGCCCGAGAGCAAAGGGGCTCTTCCCGAGGAAAGCACAGATTTGAGACCTTCCCCGATACGTGCTCCTACACTGTTTCCAACAGAAAATATAGCTGGCACTGAATTAGCTGAGAGCTCTCCCACAGTACGGAGGCAGGATATTCAAAAGGCACTATTGATTTAGGGCACCCAGCTGAGACACCTTAAAGGCCCTGAATTTAGGAGAGCAGACACCCAGCATTAGGTGAATGGCAGCTTAGGAAAAAAATATCAGTTATCTCCAAAGAAAACGTCCTAGGCTAGGACAGTCTTACACTGATGTCAAAGGAACCCCAGGTTCCTCTGCCATTTCTTGCACCACCGCTGAGCACGTCTGCTCCGGGCACTGCAGCATGGTGCAGAGCCCGCGGAGCTAGCACGGAGGAAAGCTGGAATAAGAAGCAATAATGCTGCATCACTGAGCTAACCGCTCTGCTTGCCAACTCAGGCAGAGCAGCAAGGTAACACAGATACACTGCTTGCAGGATCCCACATAATACCTCTGCATGGTGCTGTCTGTTCGCACCCACGGTTGCCTGTGGGTCCTTAGCACGGCACGGTGCTACGTACACAGAAAAGTCTTCGGAGAACCCTGCTGAGCGTTACCTATAATCTTTCCCCCATGGCCAACCTGTACCAAAAAAACCCTGTAAGTGACTGCACCTTGGAATGAGGTACACCAAATCTTCCCCCCTCCGCCCCCTCAGTTTTCATTGAATAAAATAAGAACAGAAAGCTCATACTTTTTAAGAAAACCACATAGACTCAAGCTCCAAGCCTATTCTGCTTCCTCATCTGAGCTGCTTGTTTGAAAACACCTCTCAGACACAGGTGATCTCTATACACAGTAGCAGCAGAAACCTTTTACTGATGGGAGGACTGGGGAATCCTTTCTGATTCTTTGATCCGGGAGTCCTGGTGCATCATTACATTTTGAGCAGGGAAAGCTGAATGTGGTTACAGACTGCTGTGAAAGTAGGCCACAGATTTTCCACAGTGTTTTGGGAGGTACAGGAAGAAGATGGGACAATGATACCAGGCTGGGGACACCAGGCTATCAATCTATTCTACCAGTAGGTTAGAGACACCCATATTTAGTCATTAACCAAAGCAGAAGCCTTCATTTTTCAACGTGGTCATAACTGGATAACCTGGCTGATGAGATGATTTGTCATTTCACTGCCCCCCGACAGGACAAGGTCAGGCTTCATTGCCTAGGAAAGCACATTAAGTTTTATACTAGCACACACGCACACACGTATATTTATGCACGCTCTGATTTTCAAAAAGGGTTTAATGGTAACTGCCCAGAACACAACACAGAGTCTAATATAACACAGACCACACAAGTCTCAGAGTGACCCGGAGGGAGGAAGAGCTTATGATTTACTGCTAATTTTTTCAGCACTTGATGCTAGTCAAGTGGGAGTTGGCAAGGAGACGGGGGATTTACTTCTAAAGAAGATTACTGCCCACAGTCCAATATGTTTAACAGAGGAAAATGGATTCCTCAAGAGAGACATGCACTCTGCCTTGGAAATTCCACATATTGTTAAATCTGCAGAGGTGCTTGTCTGTCTGAGGCCTCACCACGATCCTCACTCAGATTACTAAAGTCTGCCATATCAAGAGGTATCCATCACAAGCCCAGAGGACTAGCACATGTGTGTATATATGCATGCTTTCAACTTCTATCCCAACGGAGATTCATATTTCTCTGGAATATTCATTTGGAAGACTAAATAATTTCTTTTCAGTTGTACTTAAACATTTTTCAGTCTTCTTGGACTGGGTCTCTAAGTGTTAAGCCAAGTAGGGAACAGAAACATGTATGTATGCAATCCACCAGTGGTTACACTGCCCATAAAATCTGTACATAAAATAAACCAGCTGTACAACCTACCAAAGATTATGCTGATTATAAGGAGGTCACCAGCACTCAACCCAGTTGATTAGCAGGAGGAAAAATTGTGGAATTTGCAGAATAAAACTTGTCAGAGGTCTCTGCCAAGAGAGAAAGCTAGATCCTTCGAAACTTTGGGCACACAGCCTGCTCTTGGCTCCTCTGGGAATTTCTCTGACTGCTGTAACCCTGCCTGTGCGAGGTAGGCGCTGTCCTCAGGACCTTCTCACCTGGATCCATCACCTTTAAACTTCCTCTTCTGCTAACAGTATACTCTTCTTAATATAGCCTTAAGAAAGGCTCTTATTTCCCTCCCCATTTATTAGAAATATGGTCTCTTTCATATTAACCTTTCCTGTTGAAATGAGTCAGAGGTGTAGAGGGAGTGGGCTAGAAAAGCAAACTAAATATTCAGGCATCCATTTTTGATGTGGCCACTTATGCTGTGGACATCTGGTTTGTGAGTTCTTAGCACAAAACTGGGGTTACAGAAAATCACTGTACGGTTACTGAGAAGTAACCACACAGTTATGCAAATCCAACTACTGCAGTATCTATCAGTGGCCCTCGGCCTTGTGGAGGGGGAGATCTGTGGCTGTCTGTGGCTATGGAGAAGCAGCCATGCAGACATAATGTTAATGATCTCCCCCAGCCAATCTAACTGTGAGGAGCTGCATTTCTGAGAAATAAGCTGGCAGTTATGGGTCAGCAACTATACAGAAACCCTGCTCGGACTCATTACAACAACTTGATTTCAGTATAATTCAAATTATCTAAACTTGCTGAAGATGAAGGAGAAACCGGTCCAATTTAAAACACCACCTGAAAGTACAGGTTAAACCACACCTGATGGTTAAATCACATGATAGAATTAGTAGGTACCAACAGCAGTCAGATCAAGGAAATTCTTCCCTACTGGAAAGGAAATTAAAGGCAATAGTGACTCAAATGCCCAGAAGGGACTCAGTGAAGGTTGCCAAAAGCCAGCAGGTTTCCAGAAACTGAAGGAAGCTATAAAATGACTTTGTTGTATTCATAATTGTCCGAAGTTTCTTCAGGGATTCATTTTGATACAGTGTATGTAACTCTCAGTTATTAGCAAGTGCCCCAAGAATGATGGAAATTAAACTGCTTTTTCTTGGTGGTTTTGGTTTTCCTGGTTAAAACATTCCCTGTGAATGAATTCTACTCCAGTGAGAAAAAATGGACAATCTTCTCCATGAAAAGTCTATCTGTGATGGCTGCATTGTCTCACAGACAGCCAAGAATTAAAAAATATATCAGCACCCTACACAACATTTTTAGAGCTTTACAACTTCAGTTACTTAATAGTAAGTAAAAGTATCAAGAAATAAGACCCCTTTATTCTGTGCTTTTACGTAACAGGTAATTCCCATTGGAAGTGGCTGTACTCACCATATGGAATGACTATGGCAGAAGTCTAAAGCAGAGATGATTTGTCGGAAGAACTTCCTGGCTTCTTTTGGTGTCAATCTTCCCTTTTTTACAAGATAGTCGAAGAGCTCCCCACCCGACACGTGTTCTAGCACCAAATACCTAGAAAATAACAAAGCCAGGGTTTTGTAAAGACATTGTCATACCAGCTGCCTCACATACACAGAGTTCTACACAAACACCTCTATTTACATGTGGTCAAGCAGGACACTTCTGGAAGGAACAGTGGAAAAGAATAAGATTTTTAAATCAGGAGTGATTAATTTTTTTAACAGGGGTTCTGCAAACTTCAGACATGCCACTGCTGGCATCAGTGTTCAATATAATAGAGAGAATCTGGAAGCCAAAAATTACTCAAAATACCAGGAGGGGAAGAAGAGAATCATCAGGTATAAGCTTTCACAGCAGCTCTTATAGCTACTGTGGAGTGAGACTGCATACTAGGAAGTCTCAGGTCCCTTAACCAAGCAGACAGCTCGTTTGCAAAACAGCTGTGGCAAAGCTGCACTCACATACTGTTCTATCTTGGACATCTGAGAACCAGACAGATGTCAACAAGCTAGAGGGAATTAAACAAAAAAAAAAAAAGGTGAATAGTTTCAATTATGAAAAAAAGATAAAAAGAACTACATGTATGTAGCCTACTTAAGGGCTTCAGCTTTTGCTGCTGAACAGCAGTGATTTGCTGGAGTAGCTGCCCTCCCTTGCAACTCACATGTGAAAAGTGTGACACTGAGTGAATAAATGCAGCACAACAGGGACCTAAGAAGCAAGAGAGGAAACCCCAGACCTCACATAACACTCCTGGCAGTCACAGAGAGAAAAGTGAAATCTTCTGGAAGGAAAGGACTTTGCCATGGATGGACCATCTTGTTGTTGTAAGTGGGGGTAATGAAAGGCAGCCAAGCAGAGGAAAACTTCGTATAAATCTCTGGAAATGTTGCCTAACAGAGGGAATGAAATAGTTTCCCCAGGGAATTGGTAGGAACACCATTAACTGAACCATTTAAAAATAAACCAGATATTACATGGACTAAGCAATAGACTTCTATTGGCAAGAGGATCGATTGAAACTTGCATAGACTTTTTCCATCTTTGTTGTGATTTTGTATTCTACTGTCTCTCTACTTGTTTGCCCAGCACATACTACTCTAATACAGAATGAAGAAATTATGCCATGAGATAATTTTTTCAGAATCTGAAATGATAAGTATAAACAACAAATTATTATTGGTTTTACTCAAAGATTACTTCTGTTCTTTGGTTCTGTTAGCTGATGTAAAACTGCAAGAGAGGCAGAAACTTGCAAGTTTCAGGCTTGCACAGCAAGGCATGTGATCTGAAAGGTGGTTTCTGCAAAGCAACAATGCAAGGGTGAACAGGGCATTCAAACCTTTGACAGTTTGCTTGAGAGATGTCACCAGAAAACTTGCAAACAAGAATTAGATATTTTTCCAAATTTTGAGTGTATGTCTCTGTCCCCTCCTCCCAACAGCCCAGCAGACCAGGCTGAACTGTACGCGCAGCATGATCCCCACCTCTCAATGCTTTGCTTTTCAGCAAGCTAGTTTTATTACCAATATTAATCCAACTCTTCAGATTTGGGTGGACAATGAAAATAATGAATACAGGATACCATCTTTTCTGTACCTCAAGCAGCATAATCTCTGAATAAATTTCTGAATTTGAAATGGAAAGAGGAGAAGATTATTATAAACTTGGGGGCTTAATTATTCCTGTTTTCAATGTTGCCAAAAAGAGGGAACAGTAGAAGGAGTAAAAGCTGTTCTGAGGCAAGTAAATTTAGCTTAATGATAATGGCATTAGCCTTGAAGTTGCAAGAGTGAGACCTGAGCTCCTGATCCATCATCAGCTCCTGTGCAACTTCCACGTGCCACCTCCCAGCCAGCACAAGGAGAAAGCATTTCCCTGCCTTACAGAAATGCAGCAGAGAATGCAGTAAGAGACAGACATTAATATTGTTTTGCCAGCTAAGTAGTATGAAAGCACAAAAAAGTGGACAACAAAATGAAACTCTAAACTTCAGGGAATGAAAATGATATTTTCTGCAATTTTTATCAAAATAGAAACAGTTACAAGAAATATGGTAATACTGATATTTTTTCATTAGAATGAGCAAAAAGAGAAAACTCTTGACTTGCAAATCACTTTTGGAATATGTGGGTTATCTTGTCTCCAAGAAGAAATGAGTAGTTACCAGACTGTCTACTGAGTACACCTTGGTTATATGGAGATCATTGTTTATCTGCATTACATTTTTTGAGCAAGGCATTGAACCACTCAGAAGAAAGCCGATGTGCAGTAGCCACCAGATGCGCAGTAGGGCACCGGGGTGTCCACATTTTCAAGTCCCAATCCTCACTTTCCAAGCCTTGGCTAACAGACACTCTGATAAGAGGGTTTGCTATATAATTCATTCTCCCTCTCATACTACAGACAGATCTGGCTAACTATCCCATATGGCAGACCCAAGACTGGCACAGAATCAGTCCTAAAATTCTCCTTGACAGCTCCCTCTCTCACCGTGCCCAGCAGAACCTGCATACAGCAGTGCATCTTGCCCCCCCCAAAATCAAACTGATAGCTGCTCTCTTTTCCTGGGAGGTATTTTACAAAGATGATTGCAGTTACAGGCATACAGAACACCCTCCACACTGGTTTCAAATGCACAGTTTCAGAAAATTACAGACCCAGCATTTCTGTCACCCACAGCAGGAATTGCAAAGCAATTTATTTCCATAAACTTCATCTTATTAAAAACACTCAACAAAAATGCACTGACACGTTGTATGAAAAATAAAACAAATTGAAAGACAGGGAGCATTTACAAGGTTATTCATTTTTGCTTGCCACCTAGAAGCACCAGATATAATAATGGAAATGAACAGGGGAGAACATCTGAAAAAGATTTGTGCCTATGAGAAGTCAAGGGACACAGAGAAGCACAGCAATGATGTATTCTGATCTGACAAAGCCCCCAACGTGACAGGAGTGAGAAGGACAACAAACGCATTCCCCAATGGTCAAGTGCAACAAATAAATGCTGCAGGGATCATTCCACAAGTACTATGTGGTTATATTGCAGCCAGGATTTCTGAGTTTGGATTTGCAGCTAGTCATCTGCCAACCCTATTCCCTCCAGTACGATGCATTTTATTTCAGGATAGCCCCCAACTATGAGATTTTTGATTAAACAAGGGCATAATTCAGCACCTGCCTCCATCTCTGTGCATGCCAATGTTTTGCTGGCACGTTACATGGCACAGTAGTAGTACACATGTTATTTCCAAACAGGCTGACAAGAGGGGTTTAAACATTCCCAAGTGTTGCACCAGTTCTAACCACCACTGTACGGCTTACACAATCCCCACTAAATGCTGTGTAGCTGTATCTATCCATCTATCTGTGTATATGTGAGT